>Ga0116230_10000276_pt1 | contig 43168 bp, 34 predicted proteins | sample S1TSphfallax_3_FD_88678 | JGI IMG/M metagenome (GOLD analysis project Ga0116230, IMG submission 88678) | Host-associated microbial communities from peat moss isolated from Minnesota, USA - S1T2_Fd - Sphagnum fallax MG | ecosystem: Host-associated > Plants > Peat moss > Unclassified | place... | reverse complement strand
GCAGGGCGTCACGCATTTGTGGCACACGGTGCAGTGGTCGGCGACGTCCGACAATTCATCCCAATGCTTGATCGAGACGCCGCGTCGCGTCTGTTCCTCGTAGAGAAACGCCTCGATCAAGAGCGACGTCGCGAGGATCTTGTCGCGCGGCGAATACAGCAGATTCGCCCGCGGCACATGGGTGGCGCAGACCGGTTTGCACTTGCCACAGCGCAGACAATCCTTGATCGCGTCGGAAATCGTGCTGATGTCCGACTGCTGCATGATGAGGGACTCATGGCCCAACAGACCGAAACTCGGCGTATAGGCGCGGCGCAGGTCGGCACCCGGCATGAGCTTTTCCTTGTTGAACCGTCCGCCGGGATCGACGCGCTGTTTGTAGGCGCGGAACGTGGCGAGTTCCGCTTCGGTCAGGTATTCGAGTTTCGTGATCCCGATGCCGTGCTCGCCCGAGACGACGCCGTTCAACTCGCGGGCGATCTGCATGATGCGTGCGACCGCCTGGTTGGCGGTACGCAGCATCGCGTAGTTGTCCGAATTCACCGGGATGTTGGTGTGCACGTTGCCGTCGCCGGCGTGCATGTGCAGGGCGACGAACACGCGTCCCTGAAGAATCTGTCGATGCAGGGCGTCGCACGCGGCGAGCACGGGCGCAAACTCGGCGCCGACGAAGATTCGCGCGAGTTCCGCGCGCAGTTCGCGTTTCCAGCTGACCCGTATGCTGCGGTCCTGCAGCCGGTCGAACACGGTCCCGGTGGCGTTGGCGGGCACCTCGATGCCCAGATTTTGCAGCTTGGGGCGCAGTGGACCCAACGCAAGATCCATCGAATCGAGCAGGCACCGCCAGCGGCTCTGCACCCGCGCGAGCAGTTCGCGCGCGGCGCCGTGGCGGTCGCCCTCCGGCGCGCCGGCCGCGGGGTCGCCGGCCGCGGGGTCGCCGGCCGCGCCGTCAAAGTGCCGCATCAGGGCGTCGGCCAGGGCGAGTTTGTTTTGGATCGACAGCTCGATGTTGATGCGTTCGATGGCATCCGTGTATTCGCCGAGCCGCTCCAGTGGGATGACCACGTCCTCGTTGATCTTGAAGGCGTTGGTGTGTTTCGCGATCGCCGCAGTGCGCGCCCGATCCAGCCAGAACTTTGCGCGTGCGTCCTTGCTCACGGCGATGAAACCCTCGCCGGAGCGGGCGTTGGCAAGGCGCACGACTTCTGACGTGGCTGCGGCCACGATGCCATCGTCCTCGCCGACGATGTCGCCGAGCAGCACCATTTTCGGCAGCGCGCCGCGTTTCGACTTGGTGCTGTAGCCGACGGCGCGCAGGTAGCGTTCGTCCAGGTGCTCGAGACCGGCGAGAATCGCGCCCCGCGCCCGGCCCTTGTCGTCGAGATAGCGCTTGATCTCGACGATGGCCGGAATGGCATCACGCGCCTGGCCGAAGAATTCCAGACAGACGGTGCGGGTATGTTTGGGCATGCGGTGCAGAACCCAGCGCGCGCTGGTGATGAGGCCGTCGCAGCCCTCCTTTTGCACGCCGGGCAGTCCGCCTAAGAATTTGTCGGTAACGTCTTTGCCGAGTCCGGCCTTGCGAAATCTTGCCCCTTCGATATTGAGCCGCTCGGTGCGCAGGACCGCGGCGGAATCCGCGGGCGAGCGGCCGTCCTTCCAGACCAGCTCGAAGCTGGCGACCAGCACATCATGGATCTTGCCCCGGTTGTGCTGCAGCCGCGTCACCTCGAGCCAATTGCCTTGCGGATCGACCATGCGCCACCAGAGGAGATTATCGACCGCGGTACCCCACAGGACGGCCTTCTTGCCGCCGGCATTCATCGCGATGTTGCCGCCGACGCAGGAGGCATCGGCCGACGTCGGGTCGACCGCAAACACGAAACCAGCGCGTTCCGCCGCCTCGGTGACGCGCTTGGTGACGACGCCCGCGCCGCACAGAATGGTGGCGGTGGTGGCCGATTCGTCGGCCGCCGGCGTCACGCCCGGCAGCGCGAGCAATTCCACCGCGCCCAGCGCCTCGAGTTTCTCGGTGTTGATGATCGCCGACCAGGGTGTGAGCGGAACGGCGCCGCCGGTGTAGCCGGTACCGCCGCCGCGCGGGATGATGGTGAGCCCGAGCTCGATGCAGTCGCGGACCAGATTGGGAATTTCGCTTTCCGTATCGGGAGCCAGCACCAAGAATGGCAGCTCCACCCGCCAGTCGGTGGCATCGGTGACGTGCGTGACGCGCGCGTAGGCGTCGAAGCGGACGTTGTCCTGGCGGGTGTGTTTGAGCAGCAGGCGGCGTGCGCGGCGGCGCATCGCCGCTATGTCGGTGAAATGCTGCTCGAACCGCGCCACGGCGCGGCGCGCGGCGGACAACAGCTGCCCCACCTTGGCGTCACGCGGCGCATCGTCCGGCTCGCGCCGCTTCTCCACCTCGCGCAGCCGATGGTGCAGCGCCTCGATCAGCTGACGCCGCCGCTTAGGGTTGTCTTGGAGGTCGTCCTGCAGAAAGGGATTGCGCTCCACCACCCAGATGTCGCCGAGCACCTCGTAAAGCATGCGCGCAGAGCGCCCGGTGCGCCGTTCGCCGCGCAGTTCGTCGAGCAGTGCCCACGCCTCCTCGCCCAACAGGCGAATCACGATCTCCCGGTCCGACAGGGAAGTGTAGTTGTACGGGATCTCGCGTAATCGAGCTTGCGGACCCGGATCCGCGGGATCCGGCGAGTTTTCCCTGAGGTATTCGGCAACGGCATTCATAGACCCGGCATTCTAACCTCAAGTCGCGGCGGGTTCTGCCGTCAAGAGGACAATGCCTGACGATCGCCTCGAGTGCATGAATGTGGTCGACAACGCCGCGCTGGTCGAGCGCTTGCTACAAATTCAGCTCGAGGACGACGAACTCGACCTGCCCGCATTGCCCGACGTGGCCGTGCGCATCATCCGCAACGGCACGGCGAACTCCGCCAACGCGCAGCTCCTGGCGCAGATCATCACCGAGGATCGCGTGCTCAACGACCATGTGCTCGGCATCGCTGCATCCGCCGCGAAGCGGCCGGTCATGCCGATAACCTCGTTGCAGCATGCGGTGGCGTGGTTGGGCTTTGACGAGGTGGCCAACATCGCGTTCACGGCGGCGCTGCAGGGGCGCATGCTCGACGTCGCCGGACAGAAGGAGAAGGCGCGGCGACTCTGGCGGCATGCGCTGGCGAGCGCTCTGTGGTCGAGGCACCTTGCCCAGGTGCTCCGCGCGCAGATCGGGTTGTGCTACCTGAGCGGACTCATGCACAACATCGGCAAAGTGGTGGCGCTGGGCGCGCTCAACGACCTGTCACGACGTGCCCTGCTGCCGCTGGCACCTACGGAATTCGACCGGCTGATCGAAACCTTCCACGGGCCGATCGGCATTCGCGTGGTGAGCGCCTGGCAATTGCCCGCGCCGGTGCTCGACGTCACCATGCACTGGGAGTCGTGCTTGGCGCTGACCACCGCGCGCTTGGAGGCCACCATCGTGAACGTGGCGCACCGCCTGGCCGATTATCTGCTGTTCGAGCCCACGCCGCGGGCGCGGGAGGCGCTCGTGAGCGATCCCATCTACCGGGATCTCGGCCTCTCGGGTGCGGACGGCGACGCCATGTTCGCCGCCGCGGGCGACGTCAACGCCGAACTCGATCGCCACCTCGCCCGCTGAGACCGCCGGCAAGGAGCCGGCGCTTTCAATGCGCAGGCGCCTCGATTATCTTGGCCCGCATGACCGACAACACCTTCGTGAACCACCCGCCGGAAGTCCCCGTACCGGCGGACAACCGCCCGCTGGTGGCGCCGATCTATCAGTCGGTGAAGTTCACCTTCGATGACCCGGCCGAAACGATGAGCTTTTTCCGCGGTGAGCGGCCGGGGTTCTATTATTCGCGCAACTCCAATCCGACTCTGCGCCAGCTGGAGCTCACGCTCGCGCGAATGCAGGAGCGCAGCGATTGCCTGCTGGTGGGGTCGGGCGTCGCGACCATCGCGGCAACGCTGCTGGCGACGTGCAAGCAGGGCGACCACGTGCTCGCGTTCATCGAATCCTATGGTCCCACGCGTTACCTGGTCCAGCACCTGCTGGCCAAGTTCGGCGTGACGCACACCTTGCTGTCGATCGAGGATCTCGCCGGTATCGAACGCGTGTTGGGGGACACGCCGACGCGGGTCGCCATCTTCGAGAGTCCCACCAATCCGGTGACCAAGATCGCCGACATCGAACATCTGACGCGGCATGCGCGACGCGCCGGCTGTCTGACCATCATGGATAACACGTTTGCGGGCTTCCACAATCACGGCGGCTTCGACATCGATGTGTTCGTGCACAGCCTGACCAAGTATGCCTCGGGCCACGGCGACGTGATGGGCGGCGCGATCATCGCGAATGCCGAGCTGATCGACGGCATGCGCAAGGCCGTGGTGTCGATGGGACCCACGCTCGATCCGCACGCCGCCTTCTTGATTCAGCGCGGCTTGCGCACGTATTTTCTGCGGTACCAACGCGAGTGTGCCAATGCACTCGAGGTCAGCCGCTTCTTGGCCCGGCACCCGCGGGTCAAACGCGTATTCCACCCCGGACTCGAGACCCATCCGCAGCACGGCCTCGCCAAGCGACAGATGAGCGACTTCGGCACCATCGTCAGCTTCGACCTCGCGGGCGGCATCGACGAGGGCAACCGTTTCGCAAAGGCGCTCAAGCTGTTTTCGATCACCTCGAGCGTCGGCTCCACCGAATCTTTGGTAATGCCACCGCAGCTGCTCGGCGGCCAGGAATTTACCGCGGCGCAGCGCGCGGCGTCGCTAATCGGCCCCGGCACGGTGCGGCTGTCGATCGGCATCGAGGAGGCGCCGGATTTGATCGCGGACCTCACGCAGGCGCTCGACGCGGCATTCGTTTGACATAAGATTCAGAATCGCGTGCCGCCCTCAAGCAATCGGGGGCGGTGCCGATCTATCGCCGGTGACCCTCGAACCCCAGTCGGCGCGTGACCACCTTACCGAATCGCTGAAGCTGCCGCAGAACATCGCGCCGCTGCCGCGGGTGTGTGCCGAGCTCGCGCAAATGACGGCGCGGCAGGTGACCGATGCCGCGCAGCTCGCGAAACTGATCCAATCCGATCCGGCGCTGGCCGGCGAGGTCATGCGGGTCGCCAATTCACCGGCGTTGCGGCCGCGCGCCGCGGTGGTGACGCTGCAGCAGGCCGTCTCCTGGTTGGGCGTCGCCGAGGTTCGCAACATCGCCATGGCGGTGATGTTGCGCGGCGAGGTGTTCGTGGCTCCCGGTCACGAACGCGAATCCGAGGAGCTATGGCGCGAGGCGTGGCTCGCCGGCCTCTGGGCCAAGGAGATCGCCCGCGAGCGCCGCAGGCACGTGGAGAGCGCGTTCTTGTCGGCCTTGATGCATCGCACCGGAGCCGCCCTCGCGCTCAAGCTCCTGTCGCGTTTCGAAAGCGAACAGCATGCGGCAATGGATGCGGGCAGCTTCGCCCTGCTGTTGCTCGAGTTCGAGCCGCCGTTCGGGCGGCTGCTGATGAACAACTGGGGATTGCCGGGTGACGTGCAGGACGCGGCGTGCGATTGGCGGTGCTACCGGGATTCCGCGCACAGCGATCTGGCGGGCACGGTCAACGCGGCGCATCTCTTGGCCGAGCACACCCTCAATCCGCAACTGCTCGCCGAGGAACAGGTGCTCGAGAGTCCGGTGTTCGAGCAGTTGGGCGTGTTCCCGGACGACCGCAAGGCCATGCTCGCCAAGCGCGAGCACGTGCGCAGTCTCGCAGGTCTGTAGCCCATGCAGCCGCCGGCCGACTTCGACATCATTTGCGTAGGGTCCGGACCCGCGGGCCAAAAGGCGGCGATCCAGGCCGCCAAAGCCGGGTTTCACGCGGCCATCATCGAGCGCGAGCCGCAGGTCGGCGGCTCGTGCCTGTTGTCCGGGACGATTCCGAGCAAGGCCTTGCGCGAGCAGGCGCTGCGCTATCGGCGCATGCGCGGCCAGGCGAGTTCGCTTGCCGTCGAATTGCGCGGTGACGCGCCGCTGTCGGCGTTGCTCCTGGGCGTCGATGCCGTGATCGCCGCTCAAGACCGCACCCTGCAGGCACAGCTCGCGCGCAATCAGATCGAGCTGGTGCGCGGCCGGGGCGTGTTGCTCGATGCGAATCGCATCGAAGTGCAGCGCTTGGACGGCACCCGTTCCGTGCTGCATGCACCGCGAATCTTACTCGCCACCGGGTCGCGCCCGCGCCACGTGAGCAGCATCGAAGTCGACCACGAGCACGTGCTCGACAGCGATTCGATCTTGAGCCTGCCGTATCTGCCGAGGACGCTGATCGTGCTCGGCAGCGGTGTGATCGCGTGCGAGTACGCCTCCATCTTCGCGGCGTTGGGTACCCAAGTGACGCTGGTCGACAAGGCTGCCGAGCCGCTCGGTTTTCTCGATCCCGCGCTGCGCGGCGCATTTCTCACCGCGTTTCAGGCGATGGGTGGACGCTACCAGGCGGGTGCCGAGATCAGCGGCGCGCGCTTCGACGGCTTCTCCCAGGTCGAGGTCCTGTTGAAGGGCGGCGAGACCTTGCAGTCGGACATCGTATTTGCCGCATTCGGTCGTGTGGCCAATCTGGACGGTATCGGACTGGAACGGCTCGCACTCGGCATCAACGCCCGCGGTCACGTCCAGGTCAACGAGCGCTTCGAAACCAACATTCCGGGCATTTACGCCGCCGGCGATGCCATCGGTCCACCGGCGCTGGCGTGTGCTGCGGCGGACCAGGGGCGGCGTGCCGCGCTGGCCGCGTTCGGCTTGCCGCCGCCCGCTGCGACCAGCCTGGTGCCAACCGGCGTGTATACGATTCCGGAGATCGCCTGCGTCGGCGTCTCCCAGGCCGAAGCGGCCGCGAAGCACCTGGACGTCATCGTCGGCCGCGCCGACTTCGGCGAAATCGCGCGCGCGCACATTGCCGGCGAGCCCAAGGGGTTCCTCACCATGATCTGCGAGCGCGGCTCGGCACGCGTGCTCGGCGTACAGATCATCGGCGAGGGCGCCACCGACCTCGTGCATCTCGGGCAGGCGGCGATCGCCCAGGGTGACGCCGCCGATTTCTTCGTCGAGCAGATTTTCAACTTTCCAACCATGACCGAGGCGTACCGCATCGCGGCCTTCGACGTCATGAAGCAGCGGGCGGTGGTCACGCCCGCGCATCTGACGCTGGCGCGCGCCGCGGGTTAGCGCGCCGCGGCACCTAGAGGTTCTGGATCAACAGATTGGCGAACTCGCTGCATTTCACCTCGGTCGCGCCTTCCATCAGGCGCGCGAAATCGTAGGTGACGGTCTTTTGGGCAATGGTGCGGTCCATCGCGGCGATGATCGCATCGGCGGCTTCCAGCCAGCCCATGTAGCGCAGCATCATTTCACCCGACAGGATCACCGAGCCCGGATTCACCCGGTCCAAGTCGGCGTACTTCGGCGCGGTGCCGTGCGTCGCTTCGAACACCGCGTGGCCGGTCAGGTAGTTCACGTTACCGCCCGGCGCGATGCCGATGCCGCCCACCTGGGCGGCGAGCGCATCCGAGATGTAATCGCCGTTCAAGTTCATGGTGGCGATCACGTCGAACTCGTCGGGACGGGTCAGGATCTGTTGCAGAGTGATGTCGGCGATCGCGTCCTTGATGATGATCTTGCCGGCTTTCTTCGCGGCCTCCATCTGCTCGTTGGCCACCTTCTCGCCCTCGACCGATTTGATGCGCTCCCATTGCTCCCAGGTGAACACCTGGTCCGGGAACTCGCGCTCGGCGAGTTGATACGACCAGTTACGAAACGCACCCTCGGTGTATTTCATGATGTTGCCCTTGTGCACGATCGTCACGCTCTTGCGCTTGTTGGCGATGGCGTATTCGACGGCGGCGCGGAACAAGCGCTCGGTGCCCTCCTTGGAGGCGGGCTTCAAGCCGATGCCGGAGCTGTCTGGAAAGCGGATCTTGGCAAACTGCTTCGGAAACGCCTGTTTGAAGAGCTCCATGAATTTCTTCAAGTCGGCGCTGCCCGCCTCGAATTCGATGCCGGCGTAGATGTCCTCGGTATTCTCGCGGAAGATGGTCATGTCGACCTTCTCCGGCGTTTTCACGGGTGACGGCACGCCCTTGAACCAGCGCACCGGTCGCAGGCAGACGTACAGGTCCAGAAGCTGGCGCAGAGCGACATTGAGCGAGCGGATGCCGCCGCCCACCGGCGTGGTCAGCGGGCCCTTGATCGAGACCAGATAATCGCGACACGCGGTGACGGTCTCATCGGGCAGCCAGGTGTTGTAGGCCTTGTTGGCTTTCTCGCCGGCGTACACTTCGAGCCAATGAATCTTGCGCTTGCCGCCATAGGCTTTGGCCACCGCGGCATCGAAGACGCGAACGCTGGCGCGCCAGATATCGCGGCCGGTTCCGTCGCCCTCGATGAACGGGATGATCGGCTGATCCGGGACATGCAGCTTGCCGCCGGAAATGGTGATTTTCTCGCCACCCACCGGCACCTCGAGGCTAAACGGCTTTGCGTCAGGCATTGGTCGACTCCTATAAATTCGGTCGCAATGCTAGCATGCGCGCCCGGAGACCCGCATTGCGCACATTAAACTCGACCCCGATGAAGGATGGTTTTCGCATGCCCGCGGAATTCGAGCGGCATGCGGGTTGCTGGATGCTCTGGCCGGAGCGCTCCGATAACTGGCGCGATGGCGCCAAACCGGCACAGGCGGTGTTCGCGGCGGTCGCGACGGCCATCGCCTTAGGCGAGCCGGTCACGGTGGGCGCCTCGGCGGCACAATTTCAAAATGCGCGGGCCCGGTTGGGACCTTCGATCCGGGTGGTGGAAATCACCGCGAACGACGCCTGGATCAGGGACAGCGGCCCGACTTTCGTGGTCGACGGCTCCGGTCGGCGCCGGGGTGTCGACTGGACCTTCAACGCCTGGGGCGGATTGGCGGGCGGCCTGTATTTTCCGTGGGACCGTGATGACGAGGTGGCGCAAAAAGTCCTCGAGATCGAAGGCGTGGACCGCTATCGGACGCCGTTCGTGCTGGAGGGTGGCGCGATCCATGTCGATGGCCAGGGCACCTGCCTGACCACCGAGGAATGCCTGCTGAATCCCAACCGCAACGGTCAAGCCTCGCGTGCGGAGATCGAGGACGCACTCAAGACCTATCTCGGTGTACGCACCGTGATCTGGCTGGGCCGGGGGGTGTATCTCGATGAAACCGGCGGCCATATCGATGAACTCGCGTGTTTCACGGCGCCGGGGCACGTGGCGCTCACCTGGACCCAAGATCGGCACGATCCCCAGTACGAGATCTCGCATGACGCCTACGAGCGTTTGAGGCGCGCCCGCGACGCGCGCGGGCGGTCGCTCACCATTCACAAGATTCATCAGCCGGGACCCTTGTACATGACCGAGCGCGAGGCGGCGGGGGTCGATGTGCGCGCCGGCAGCCATCCGCGCCGCGGCGGCGATCGGCTGCCGGCGTCCTACATCAATTTCTACATCGCCAACAAGGTGGTGGTCATGCCGCTGTATGACAAGCGCTGGGATGCCGCGGCGTTGCGCACGTTGAAACGGCTGTTTCCCACCCGGCGGGTCATCGGCGTGGAAACCCGCGAAGTCCTGTTGGGCGGCGGCAATATCCACTGTATCACCCAGCAGGTGCCGCGCGCGGCGACTCGTCGACCGGCGCTCTGACCGGGCTGCCGGGCCGTCAATGGAACTTTGCCGCGCGCCGGCCCTCGAATGCCATTATTCTACGCACCCTTGAGCGGCAACCCGCCGTACAAAATACTGGAAAATCGTAGTGCACCTATCGTCGGGATTTTATCAAGCAGCGCGCCGCACCTTGATCGCGTTGTTTTCCGCCACCGTGTTCCTCGTGGCCGGTTGCCACAACAACAATAATGACAGCGGCTACGGCATCGCCTGGGTCACGCTCACCGATAGTCCGGGCGATTTCACCAGCTACACCATCAACATCGACTCGATCACCCTGACGCGCAACGACGGGGCGGTGGTGACCGCGCTCGCCACCCCGGAAACGGTGGACTTCACCAAGCTCAACAACGTTGCCGAACTGTGGGGTACGGCGACCATTGCCACCGGCACCTACCTGTCGGCGAGCATCGTCTTGGATTATACGGACGCGGTGATTTCGGTCTTGGTCGATGGACTGCCGCAGAAGGCGACGGTGGTCGACGACACCGGGGCTCCGGTGACGACGGTGACCGTCAACGTGATCTTGGATCCGGCCAATCCGCTGGTGATTCAGCCGACCTATGCGACCACCGCCGCGCAGCGGCTCGCCCTCGATGTGAATCTCGCTGCCTCGACGGTTAACCTCAATTCGCCGGGGAATCCCACGGCCGTCGCGGTCAGGCCCTACATCACGGCCGCGATCGCGCCGCCTGACAACAAGATGATTCGCGTGCGCGGCCCGCTCATCAATTCCAGCGTCGATCTGTTGACATACACGGTGTACGTGCGGCCGTTCTACGATGAGGCCGACGATTTGGGCTCGCTGACCCTGTTCACCGATGCCAACACGATCTACACGATCAACGGCGTGATGTCCTCCGGCAGCACCGGGCTCTACCAGTTGTCGCAGTCCTCCGCCGGCTCGACCGTGACGGCCGCCTACACGACCTACACGCCGACACCCACGCCCACGGCAACCGCCGGCAAGTATTACGCGAAGTACGTGATCGCAGGCTCGACGCTCGAGGATATCTACACCCAGGGCATCGAGGGCGATGTCATCGCACGCAACGGCGATACCTTGACGCTGCGCGGCGCGACGTTGTCGATTTCGGACACCGGCAGCTCCACTGGCAATACCACCTATTACGCCACCGATTCGTTCCTGATCGTCGGTCCGAGCACGATCGTCACCGCCGACGACTCCACCTTGACCGGGCTCAACTACAATTCGATCGGGGTGGGTCAGCACGTCATCGCACGGGGTCTTTACAGTCTGTCGTCCGCCAACATACTCACCTTGAATGCGACCGGCGACACGGCCACCAATACGGGTTCGGTGCGCCTGATTTCGACCAATCTGTGGGGTTCGCTGGTGTCCTCGAAGGCCGGCAACTTGTTGCTCAACGTCCAAGCCATCAATGATTGGCCGATCAGTGATTTCATATTCACGGGCAACGGTGCCACATCGGCATCCGATCCCAGCGGCGCTAGCTTCCTGGTGAATACCGGTGCCATCGTGATTCCGGACACGCTCACCGGTGATCCGCTGTGGGTCGACGGCTTGGTCGCGCCGTTCGGTTCGGCGCCTCCTGATTTCAATGCGACATCCGTCAATAGTGAACTCTCCGTACAGCAGGTGGGTGCCGCCACGTCCGGGCCCGACAGCACCTGTGCCCAGGGAGAACTGACTTGCATCCCCGCCAGCATGGTCGTGCACTGGAATGGTCCGGGTGCGACTAAGCCCCTTTTGGGCCTGGGGACCGACGCCGTTTCGGTGAATATCACCAATGGACTCGTTCAAGATGCCGTGATTCGCATCGGCTCTGAAAACATCCTCATGTCGTCGTTACCGGCCAGTCCGACCATTACTGCGGCCGTTGCACCCGCGGCCGTGACCGCGACCGCCGATGCGGCGGGTTCGCTGCCGCAGGTCCTGGCCCCGGTCTTTCTCCCGGAGTATTCGTACGGTGATCCGACTGCCGCCTCGCCCGCCGGCATCAACATGTTCAGTGCCTTCAGCACATTCGCCAGCGGCTTGACCACGGCGCTCGCGACCACACCGGCCCTGGAACTCGAGGCGCGCGGGACTTACGACCGCGCGACCAACACCTTTTATGCCATCAGCCTCAACGTCGTGCTTTAGCAGCTAAACTGCAGCCCCATGATGGGGAAGCGGTTCTCATGGCGCGGATTCGGCTGGCTGCTCGGTGCATTGGGCGCCGGCTGTCTGGCCGGGGGTGTGCACGCTGCCGAGCCAACCGTTGATCCGAACGCGACTCATCGACCGCGCGTCTGTCTGGTGCTGTCCGGCGGCGGCGCGCGCGGCATGGCGCATATCGGTGTGCTCGAGGCACTCGAGGATCTGAAGATCCCGATCGATTGCATCGCCGGCACCAGCATGGGCGCCGTCGTCGGCGGCCTGTATGCCAGCGGCATGAGCGCGCACGAGATCGAGAAGACGATGCGCTCGGTCGACTGGCAGGAGGCGTTTCGCGATGCGCCACCGCGCCGCGACCTCGCATTCCGGCGCAAACAGGACGACGCGAACTTTCTGGTGCGTTTGCCGCTCGGTTTGAAGCACGGGCAGCTGCTGCTGCCCAAGGGATTCATCCAGGGCCAAAAGCTGCAGGAGACGCTGCGTCAGCTGACGCTCGCGTTCAGCAACACCACCAACTTCGACTTGCTGCCGACACCGTTCCGCGCGGTCACCACCGATCTCGAGACCGGCGCAGCCGTCGTTTTGGACAAGGGTGATCTTGCCATCGCGATGCGCGCCAGTATTTCCGCTCCCGGCGTGTTCGCGCCCGTGGACTACGAGGGCCGGTTGCTGGTCGACGGTGGGCTTGCCGAGAATCTGCCCATCGACGTCGCCCGAGCGATGCACGCGGACGTGCTGATCGTCTCCGACGTGACCTTTCCGCTGCAGAGTCGGGCGAAGCTCGACACCGCGCTGACCATCTCGAATCAAATGCTGGCGATCCTGGTGCGCAAGGACTCCGATCGGCAATTGCGCACGCTGACCTCCAAGGACGTGCTGATCGAGCCCGATGTCGGATCCGCGACGCAGACGGATTTCGCGGCGGCGGTGGGTACCATCAGTCAGGGCGATATCGCGGTCCGCGCCGCGGCGGCGAAACTGGCCGACCTTACGGTCGATTCAGCATCTTACCAGCGGTACGTCGCGCGCCGCGCCGCCCGAGAGCCGGGACTGCCGCCGATCGAGTTCGTGCGCGTGGACGCGCAGTCTAAGCGCTATGAGAGAACCATCATGGCGGAAATGCAGCCCTTGGTCGGCAAGCCGCTCGATCCCGAGGCGGTCGGAGCGCGCATCACCGAACTCTACGGCCTGGGAAATTTCGAGACCATCGACTATTCGCTGGTCGATCGCGTGCCTGCTGCCGGTGCCGCCAGCGTTGCCGCCGGCGATGCGGGCGACGACGAAACCGGTCTCGAGGTGCGTGCCCGCCGCAAATCATGGGGCCCCAACTACGTGCGTTTCGGCCTCAATCTACAGGATGATCTGCAAGGCAACACGCGCTACAACGCGGCGGCGCGGTTCCTCTTGAGCGAACTCGACGCGCTGGGCGCGGAATCGCTGACCGACGTGCAGTTCGGCAGCGATCCGCGGATTTTCAGCGAGTTCTACCAGCCACTCGACGCAGAGCGAACGTGGTTCGTGGCGCCGAGCGCGCGCATCGAGTTGCGCGATCTGCCGATTTACGTGAAAAACGAGGAACAGGCGGACTATGCGGACCGGGAGTTGGAGGGGGATTTCGATTTCGGACGCACTCTCGGGAATTGGGGCGAGATCCGCGCCGGTTTTCATCGCACCACCGGCTATACACACCCGCGGCTGGGCGAAGCCGGGCTGGTCGAGGACAACTACAACCTCGGTGGCTATTTCTTGAAGCTCAGCTACGACCAACTCGACAACGTGCACTTCCCGCGTGAGGGGTCCACCTTTAACGTGCAATGGGATGCGGATCGCACCGATTTAGGCTCGGACTTCGTGCGCGACCGCGTATCCGGCGATTGGCTCATCGCGCGATCCCTGGGGCGGAACACGCTCTTGTGGTGGACGTCCGCGGGCAGCACGGTCGACGGTCAGTTCCACCAGAAGGCGCTGCCGGAATTCTATTCGCTCGGTGGCTTCTTCAACTTGTCGGGTCTCGCGCCCACCTCGTTGCTGGGCCCAGACTATGCCATTTCGCGCCTCATCTACTTTCGCAAGATCGGCCGGGGCGGCGAGGGCTTCTTCGAGTTCCCGGCGTATATCGGCGCGTCATTCGAGGCCGGCAACACCTGGAACCGGGCAAGTGATTTCAGCTTGGGCACGGCGCACAAGGATGGCTCGATTTTTCTCGCCTTCGATACCTACCTGGGGCCGGTGTATTTGGGCGGCGGCTACGATGAGCGCGGCTACAGCGCGTTCTATCTCTTCCTCGGGAAGAGTTTTTAAAAACCCCGACTTTCGGAGAGATTTTCAACTTTTTCGAACACCAGCGCGGGCTGGTCGCCGATGCGCGAGTATTCGTGCTTGCGCGCCATTTCCTCGAGCTTGAGATCGCGTTCCGCGGCGGTAAAGTACCAATGCGTCTTTTGCCAATCGCTGCCCAACAGTTTGGCGAACGGATCGCCGGGCTTCAGACTGATCCGGACGCCATAGGGGCGTGGCAGCACGGGCACGCTGCGGACGAGATTTTGAGCGTTGGCGATTCCCATATCTTGCGCAAGATAGCGGAACGCGCCGCAGAGTGCCAGCCGCCTTGATGTACTCGCGGAATCACATGCTAGACTCCGCCGCCTTCCGAATGAGGTAACCGATGGCATCGTCTTACACCGCCTCTGATATCGAGGTTTTGAGCGGCTTGGACCCGGTGCGCCGCCGACCGGGCATGTATACCGACACGACCCGTCCAAATCATCTGGCGCACGAGGTGATCGACAACAGCGTTGACGAGGCGCTCGAGGGGCATTGCGACAGCATCGAGGTCACGCTTTTCAAGGACGGCTCGCTGCAGGTCGAGGACAATGGCCGCGGCATGCCGGTGGACATCCATCCGAAGGAGAAGGTCAGCGGCGTCGAACTGATCCTCACGCGACTGCACGCGGGTGGCAAGTTTAACGACAAGAATTATCAGCACTCGGGCGGCCTGCACGGGGTCGGAGTGTCCGTGGTGAACGCCCTCTCCAAGCGCCTGGAATGCTGGGTGCGCCGCGGCGGCAAGGAATACCACCTGAGCTTCGCCGGCGGCGCGCCGACCTCGAAACTCCAAGTCGTCGGCGATACCCCGAAGTCGAAGACCGGCACGACTTTGCGCTTCTGGCCGGATCCGAAATACTTCGATACCGACAAATTTGCGCTGCCGAGCTTGAAACAGGTGTTGCGTGCCAAGGCGGTACTCAGTCCGAAGCTGCGCGTCGCGCTGCGCAACGAAGCCACGGGGGAGCGGGAAGAGTGGTACTACACCGGGGGCCTGCACCAGTATCTGGCGGAGGAGCTGGGCAAGGGCGAGTGGCTGCCCGCGGAGACGTTTTACGGCAAGCGGGACATCGACGGCGGGACGCTCGATTGGGCGTTCGCCTGGGTGCTCGATGCCGAGCATCGCATCACTGAAAGCTACGTGAATCTCATCCCGACGGTGGAGGGCGGCACGCACGTCAACGGCCTTCGCGTCGGTGCCACGGATGCCGTACGCGAATTCTGCGAATTCCGCAGCCTGGTGCCGCGTGGGCTCAAGCTTGCGCCTGAAGACGTCTGGGACGGGGTGAGCTTCGTGCTGTCGATGAAGATGCGCGAGCCGCAGTTCGCGGGACAGACCAAGGAGCGGTTGTCATCGCGCGAATCGGCGGGCATCGTGCAGGGCGTCATCAAGGATGCGTTCGGCATCTGGCTCAACCAGCATCCGGATCAAGGCGAGAAAATCGCCATGCTGGCCATCGCCAAGGCGCAGCAGCGTTTCAAGGACAGCCAGAAGATCGCGCGCAAGCGCATCGTCGCCGGCCCGGCACTGCCGGGCAAGCTCGCCGATTGCGTGAGCCAGGATCCGGCGCGCGGCGAATTGTTCTTAGTCGAGGGCGATTCTGCCGGCGGCTCCGCCAAACAGGCGCGTGACCGGGTCACGCAGGCGATCATGCCGCTGCGCGGCAAAATCTTGAACACCTGGGAAGCTGACACGCGCGAAGTGCTGCAGTCGCAGGAGGTGAACAACATCACCATCGCGATCGGCGTCGAGCCGGCGGCCACCGATCTGTCCGGACTGCGATACCACAAGATCTGCATCCTCGCGGACGCCGACAGCGACGGGCAGCATATCGCCACGCTGCTGTGCGCGCTGTTCTTGCGCCATTACCGGCCGCTGGTCGCCGCCGGACACGTCTATGTCTGCATGCCGCCGCTGTTTCGCATCGATGCGGGCAAGGAGGTGGTGTATGCGCTCGACGAGGCCGAACGGGTGACGGCGCTGGAGCGCATCGCCAAGGACAATCCGCGCGCGAAACCGGTGGTCACACGCTTCAAGGGGCTGGGTGAGATGAACCCGATCCAATTGCGCGAAACCACCATGGCGCCGCAAACGCGGCGGCTGGTGCAAATGACCATCGACGCGAACGACAGCCCCGATGCGTTGCTCGACATGCTGCTCGCCAAGAAGCGCGCCGGCGATCGGCGCACATGGCTGGAGAACAAGGGCAACCTTGCGCAAGTATGATGAAAGAACAGGAACTGAATTTCGAAGGCATCGAACGCGAACCCTTAAAGTCGTTCGCCGAACGGGCGTACCTCGACTATTCGATGTACGTCATCTTGGACCGGGCTCTGCCTCATCTCGGCGACGGGTTGAAGCCCGTGCAGCGGCGCATCGTCTATGCGATGAGCGAACTCGGTCTCGCCGCCGGGGCCAAGCACAAGAAGTCCGCGAGAACCGTGGGCGACGTGATCGGCAAGTTCCATCCGCATGGCGACACGGCCTGCTACGAGGCCATGGTGCACATGGCGCAGGACTTCGCGTATCGCTATCCGATCGTCGACGGCCAGGGTAACTGGGGGTCGACCGATGACCCGAAGTCATTCGCCGCGATGCGCTACACCGAGTCGCGGCTCACCCGATACGCGACGTTGTTGCTGCAGGAATTGGGTTCGAGCACCGTCGACTGGACGCTGAATTTCGACGGTTCGATGGAGGAGCCGACCATGCTGCCGGCGCGGGTGCCTAACCTGTTGTTGAACGGCGGGTCAGGCATCGCGGTGGGCATGGCCACCGACATACCGCCGCATAATTTGCGCGAGGTGGTGAAGGCCTGCGTGGCGCTGCTCGACGATCCCACGTTGAGCACGCGCAAGATCATGGCGAGCATCAAGGGGCCGGATCTGCCCACCGGCGGCGAGATCGTCTCGCCGCGCGAGGATCTGGTGGCCATGTACGAGACCGGCTCGGGCAGCTTCAAGGCGCGCGCCACCTACGAGATCGAGGATGGCGTGATCGTCATCGACGGCCTGCCGTTCCAGGTGTCCGGAGCGAAGGTGCAGGAACAGATCGCGGCGCAGATGCAGCAGAAAAAATTGCCGATGGTCGAAGACCTGCGCGACGAGTCGGACCACGAAAACCCGACGCGCCTGGTGATCGTGCCGAAATCCAACCGCGTGGATACGGCGGCGTTGATGGCGCATCTGTTCGCCACCACGGATCTCGAGCGCAATTATCGCGTCAACCTGAACGTCATCGGCCTCGACGGGCGTCCGCGGGTGATGGGCTTGAAGGAATTGCTGCTCGAATGGCTGGAATTTCGCAAGGCCACGGTCACGCGCCGGCTCAACCACCGGCTTGCCAAACTCAGCGCGCGGTTGCACATCCTCGACGGCTTGTTGATCGCGTATCTGAACCTCGACGAGGTGATCCGCATCGTGCGCACCGAGGAGCAGCCGAAACCCGCCCTCATCAAGCGCTTCAAGCTGTCCGACGAGCAGGCCGAGGAGATTCTCGAGACCAAGCTGCGCCGGCTGGCGCGCCTCGAGGAAATGAAAATCCGCGAGGAGCAGAAAAAACTCAGCGAGGAGCGCGACGAGATCCAGGCGATCTTGAAGAGCAAGGCGAGGTTGACCAAGCTGGTGCGCGACGAGTTGTCGAGCGATGCGGCGGAGTACGGCGATGAGCGGCGCTCGCGCCTCATCGAGCGCGAGGCGGCGCAGGCCATCTCCGAGACTGAACTGTTGACTGCCGAGCCCGTGACCGTCGTGCTGTCGCGCTTGGGCTGGGTGCGCGCGGCCAAAGGCCATGACATCGATGCGCGCGCGTTGAGCTACAAGACCGGCGATGAGTTTCAGGCGGCGGCACGCGGACGCAATCTGCAGCAGGCGGTGTTCATCGATTCCACCGGCCGCGCGTACAGTCTGGACGCGCATCAACTGCCGGCGGCGCGCGGTTACGGCGAACCTCTGTCCGGCACCGTGGATCCGCCCGACGGGGCCACATTTGCGGCCGTGCTGATCGGCGAGCCCGATGATGCATGGTTGTTGGCGAGCGACGCGGGCTACGGCTTTGCGGTCAAGCTGCGCGAACTGTACGCCCGCAACAAGAAGGGCAAGGCCGTGCTGAAAGTGCCGGAGCACTCACATGTGCTGCCGGCGCAGCCGATCACGCACGCGGCCGCGTTGGCCGTGTTGGTGAACAACGACGGCGAGGTGCTGGCCCTGCCGGTGTCGCAGATCGAGGAAATGAGCTCGGGCAAGGGTCAGAACCTCTATGGAATTGCCGGAAAGAAGTCGGCGGACCGCGAGGAGTATCTGGTGGCGATGGCGGTGGTGGCTCCGGGCGAGGTGCTCACCGTGCACAGCGGCATGAGCGCGCCGATGAAGGTCAAGTACGATGAACTCAAGGCCTTCCAGGACAAGAAGGGCCAGCGGCGGCAGCGCTTCTCGCGCGCCTACAAGCAGATCGACCGGCTCGAGGTTGCGCCGGCTTAGCGATCGGCGGCCTAGCGATCGCCGGAGATGGTGACGTCTTCCGGCGCGTTGACGAAGTAGCCCTGGATGAACTCGATGCCGAGCTGCCACAGCACCGCCATGGTGTTGGCGTCCTCGACCCGCTCGGCCACGGTTTCGACGCCCTTGCGCTTCGCCGCCTCGACCAGCCCCTTGACGCGCTGCTGTTGCAGTTGATTGGTCGAGAGTCCTTGCATCAGCGAGCCGTCGACCTTGATGAAATTCATGCCGATGTCGGCGAGCAGCTTCAGCGGATCACGGCCGGTGCCGAAGTGCTCGAGCGCGAATCTGAAGCCGAGTTTGCGCAGGTTGTCGGCGAACTCCGTGGTCTGCCGCACGTACTGGGTCGCCATCTCCTCGGTGACCTGGATGCAGATCCGCTTCGGCTCGATTTTCATCGACTTCAACTGGGTCTCGAGCCAGGCGATGATGCTCTTGTCGAGAATCGTGTCCTTCGACACGCGCACGAAGATGCAGGAGGCCTTGCGATTGGCGGCGAACGAAATCGATGCGCCGATCACCCAGCGGTCGATGTTCTTCATCAAATCGTTGCGCTCGGCGGCCGCGATGAATTCTGCCGGCAGGACCTCGCCGCCCTGCTCGTCGAGCATGCGCACGAGGACGTCGAACATGCCCTTGTCCTCGCCGAGCAGGCTGGCAATCGGCTGCTGCACCAGCCGGAAGCGATTCTCCATCAAGGCACTCTTGATGTGCTTGACCCAGATCTTGTCGTACGCCTGCACGCGTGTGTCGGTGTCCGACTTGTCGATCGCATACATCTGATTGCCGCCGAGTTCGCGTCCGCGGCGGGTCGCCTTGATGGCGTCGGTGATGGCGGCGCCCACGTCGGGTGCCGCCGTAGGCAGCAACCCCAAGCCGATCGTGACGGTGGCCGACAGCGTCTTGTCCTCGATCGAAAAGGTGTGTTCGCTGACGCGCTTGACCACGTTGTTGGCCCACATCTCGACGTCGCGCGCGGTGCCGCGTTCCAGCAGGATCAGGAAACCGTTGCCGCCGAAGCGACCGCAGATGTCCGTCGGCGTGATTTGCACACGCAGCAGATCGGCGAGCTGCGCCATGAAATCTTCGCTCGCCAGCACGCCGATCGAATGCTGGATATCGACGAAGCGGTCGGGTTTGATGTGCGCGAATTGGCGCACGCCGCCCTTCATGTGCACATCGCAGCGTTCGCGCACGGCCGCCACCAGGTAGCGCTGTTGCAGGAAGCGCGTCGAGGCGTCGTTCTTCACCGCTTCGGCGAGCCGCGCTTCCAGATCGAGGTCCTTCTTGTGCCGTGCCGGGATGCTGATCCGGGTGGCCGGTTCGTTTTCATAATCGGCACGGGTCAGCGTCAATTCGAGCGCCATGCTCGAGCCGTCCGACAACGTTGCCTGGACCTTCAGACCGTGGTTGGTCCACTTGCCTTGCAGGCAGGCAACCAGCGCGCCCTTGAGGGCGGGGTGAGTTTCCTGTTCGAACAGATCCATCAGCGGGGTGCCGGTCAGCGCGTCTTCGCCGGTGTAACCGAACAGCTCGAGCCACGCGCTGTTGGCGTCGACGATGATGCCTTCCTGCACGTGCGTGATCGCATCCGCGGAGCCGTCGAGGAAGTTTTGCAGCTGCTCGCGGTATTCGCGGGCCGAGGACAAGGTCGTCGACAGCGCGCGCTCCAGGCGATGTGCCCGCAGTTCGCGCGTGGCAACCGCCTGCAGCCGATTGCGGTTCGCCAAAGTGACCACATCTTGCGCGCCCAGACTCATCGCGTCGGCAATGCTCGCCTCGTCGATGCTGTCGCGGACGATCAACACCGGCATCTCCGGCGCGCTTTGCTGCTTGACCTTCATGATCGACGCCAGATCGGCGCCGGGCTCCTCGATGAAGACCACCAGCATCTCGGGGTTCAGCTGTGTAAGGGCATCCCCTAAGTCGCGGGCGTCCGGCAGCCAGGTGCAATGCACGGGGTGGCCGGCCCGGCGCAGCGTGCTATTGATCGCCTCGACGTGGTCCTGAGACCTCGACATGACGATCAGCGGAACGGCACCATGGTCTGACACGGGTCAAAATCCTCGTAACATAGGCCTAAAGTGTAGCATCTGGCTCGGGTTTGATTCTGGGACCGGCGTCTACAAGATGGCGAGAATGGCGGCTTGCGGCTATCATACGCGACCTTCAATGCGAGGCCTTCGATGGCAAACTACAGCACGAACGAATTCAAAGCCGGTCTCAAGATCCTGATCGATGGCGATCCGTATGCCATCGTCGAGAACGAAATGGTCAAGCCCGGCAAAGGTCAGGCTTTCAACCGCGTCCGGGTGCGCAACCTGAAAACCGGGCGCACGATCGAACGGACCTGGAAGTCGGGCGACACCGTCGAGGCCGCCGACGTGGTCGACACCGACATGCAGTATCTGTATCGCGAGGGCGATTTTTTCAATTTCATGGTGCCCGACACCTATGAGCAGCTGACCGCGTCCAAGGAAGCGGTGGGCGACGGCGCACAGTGGCTGAAGGACGGGACCATGTGCGTGGTGACGCTGTGGAACGGCGTGCCGCTGCAGGTGGTCCCGCCGGCGCACATGGAATTGAAGGTGATCGAGACCGATCCGGGCGTGCGCGGCGACACGGCGACCGGGGGCTCGAAGCCCGCCAAGTTGGAGACCGGGGCCATGGTTCGGGTGCCGCTGTTCATCAACGAAGGCGAGATCCTGCGCATCGACACCCGCACCGGCGAATACTTGTCGCGCGGCAAGGGGTAGCCTGCCGTCAGGCGTTGTCGATCGAGAACGCCATTCCCTCGGACAGCCGGGGCTTCCTCAAGGCCACGGCGACCAGCCGGTCGAAGCCCAGCGCCACTCCCGCACAGTCCGGCATGCCGGCCTCGAGCGCATCGAGCAGATGTTCATCGAGCGGTGGTTCGATTCGCCCGCGTGCGCGACGCGTCGCCAGATCCTCCTCGAAACGGCGCCGCTGCTCCCCGGCATCCGCCAATTCGTGAAAGCCGTTTGCGAGTTCGATGCCGTCGATATACAGCTCGAAGCGTGCCGCAACGCGGGGCAGCCCCGGCTTGATTCTGGCCAGCGACGCCTGGGATGCGGGATAGTCGCAGACGAAACAGGGCCGCTCGATGCCGAGCTTCGGGCCGACCACCAAGCCCATCAGCACATCGAGCTTGGCATCGCGGTCGAGTTCGGCGCGACAGTCGATGCCGAGCTTGGCGGCGGCGCGTGTCAGCGCCGCGTCGTTGGCGTCTTCGGGCTCGACTCCGGCATGCCGTTGCACGGCTTGCGCGTACGTCAGGCGCTCCGCGGGCGCGAGGTGTCGATGGTGCCGAAGCACCGCGCCGACCAGCGCTTCGACTTCGGTCATGAGCGCCGCGTCGTCGAACCCCACCCGATACCATTCGAGCAGCGTGAATTCGGGGTTGTGCCAGCGGCCGCGCTCCTCGTCGCGAAACACCTTGCAGAGTTGGTAGATGTCGCCGCTGCCCGCGGCCAGCAGGCGCTTCATCGCGTATTCCGGTGAGGTGTGCAAATAGTACCGGCCCTTAAGGCCGGTGATGTGCGTGGCGAGCGATTCGATCTGCGGGTCGGTGACCGCGGCCCTGCTCAACACCGGCGTTTCGACCTCCTGAACCTGGCGCGCGGCGAAGAATTCGCGCGCCCGGCCGAGCATGCCGGCACGGTGCTTCAGGGCCTCGAGCGTTGCGCTCGGACGCCACCCATCCGGCGCGCCGCCGGCCTCCAAGACGCTCACGCGCCCCTGCCCAGGGTCTGACCCAGTTGCACGACGGATCCCGCGCGCAGCAGCGGATGCCAGCGGACGCGGTGCGGCTCGAACAGCAGGATCACGGTCGAGCCCATGTTGAAGCGGCCCAATTCCGCCCCCTTGTCGAGGGTGAGCGCCGGTCCGTCGATGCGCGTGACCGCACGCGTCCTCGCCGGCGTGATGTCACCGGCCCAGACCGTTGCCATGCTGCCGACATTGAGCGCGCCCACCATCACCAACGCGAACTGTCCGAATGCCGTGTCGAACAAGGTCAACACGCGCTCGTTGCGGGCGAACAGGCGCGGCACGTATTGCGCGGTGACGCCGTTGACGCTGAACAGGCGTCCCGGCACGAACACGGTGTCCTTCAGGGTGCCGCGGACCGCCATGTGAATGCGGTGATAGTTGAACGGCGCGAGATAGATCGTGGCAAAGCTTCCGCCCGCGAAGCGCCCGCCCCAGGGCTGCCCGGCAAGCAGTTCGTCCAGCGTGTAGTAACGTCCCTTTGCCTGCAACAGCCGGTTGCCCTCGATCGGTCCGCATTCGCTCACCGCACCGTCGACGGGACTCGCGATCGTGTCCACGCCGGGATCGATCGGTCGCGCTTCCGGGCGCAGCGGGCGCGTGAAAAACGCGTTGAAACTGACGTAGCGATACGGATCGGGTTCGACGGCCTCGCGCATGTCGACCGAGAACAGCGACAAGAATCCCCGCGTCAGCGCGTTCTTGAACCACGGGGTTTGCACCCGGGTGGCGGCGAGAATGATTCGCGACAAGCCGTGCTGGGGGAGTAGGTGTTGCAGCCAGACGAATACCCGTCCGCGCCAGTCGCTCATACCGGTTGTGCCACGATCCGCTTGAAATCCGCTTCGAGCGCAGCGACGGTCAATGGTCCGGTGAGGATGGCGGTGAGTTTGCCCGCGGGATTCAGCACGAAAACCTCTGCCGAATGATCGACGCTGTATGTCCCGTCGGGCTTGTAGGTGAGGACCACACCCACACCCAGCTTGGCGGCCACGGCCTCGGTCGCGGCTTGATCGGCGCCGGTGATGCCGATGAAGTCCGGATCGAAATACGGTACGTATTTGGCGAGCTGCGCCGGCGTGTCGCGTTTCGCATCCACCGACATGAAGACGACCTCGGGACGCACCGGCGCGTCGTCGGCACGCAGGCGCTTCTCCAATCCGGCGAGCGTAGCCAAGGTGCTGGGACAGAAATCCGGGCAGTTGGTATAGCCAAAAAACAGGATGGTCCAATGCCCGAGGAGGTTTTTGGAGCCGAATGGCTTTCCATGCTGATCGATCAGGCTAAAATCCGGCAGCGCGCGGTTCGGCGCGACGTAGGTGCCGGTGACGAGTTCCACGGGCGGAGCGGCCGCATGCCGGTAGAGGAGCGAAGTCGCCACTCCCGCGATGCCGGCAATGCAGACGAACGCGATGCTCAACCATTTGCTTTGAGGTGTCATGCGCCGATTATCCCATACGGCAGAGCGGCTCGTGCCGCTCGAAAGCGTGGGCGCCGCCATCGAGCGTTGCGCCCGGGCCCTGCAGCGCGCGCGCGTGCATTTTGGGCACGGCACGGACAACGCCCGCGACGAAGCCGCCGAACTCGTGTTCTACGTGGCGCGGATCGACCACGCTGAGGGTGCCGCGGCCTACGACCGACCGCTGACCGCGCGCCGCCGCGCGCGCATCGATGCGCTGTTGCAACGGCGGATCACCGAGCGCATCCCCTTGGCCTATCTCACGTCGCGCGCCTTCTTCGCGGGTCTCGAACTTTACGTCGATGCGCGCGTGCTGGTGCCGCGCTCGCCGATCGCGGAACTGATCCAACAACGATTCGAGCCCTGGAACCGGCGCCCTAGGGTGCGCCGCATCCTCGACGTCGGGACGGGCTCGGGCGCGATCGCCCTGGCCTGTGCCAAAGCGTTCCCGCGTGCGCGCATCGATGCGGTCGACATTTCGACGGCCGCACTCGCGGTGTGCCGCCGCAACATCCGCCGGCTGGGGCTGACCCGGCGGGTCCGGCCGCTGCTCTCGGATCATTTCAGCGCCGTGTCAGGGCGCCGTTACGATATCATCGTGAGCAATCCGCCTTACGTCAGCCGCGCCGAATTGCGCAGATTGCCGCGCGAATATGGCCATGAGCCGGTGCTCGGGCTCAAGTCCGGGATCGATGGTTTGGACTCGGTGCGGGCAATCTTTTCGGCGGCGCCGCAGCACCTGGAAGATGACGGCCTCTTGGTCGTTGAGGTGGGCAACACCGAGCACGCGCTCATGCGGACTTTCCCCCGGTTGCCGTTCATCTGGCCTAAGATCGAGATGGGTGGGGGTGGCGTGTTCATTTTGCGAGCAGGAGATCTGGCGCGTGGCGGGTAATACCTTCGGTCGGGTTTTCACGGTGACCAGTTTTGGCGAAAGTCACGGGCCGGCGCTCGGATGCGTGGTGGACGGCTGCCCCCCGGGATTGGCGTTGACCGAAGCCGATCTGCAGAGCGATGTGGAACGGCGCCGTTCGGGCACATCGCAATTTACCAGTCAGCGGCGCGAGCCGGATACCGTGCGCATTCTGTCCGGCGTGTTCGAGGGCATGACCACGGGCACGCCGATCGGTCTCCTGGTCGAAAACCAGGATCAACGCTCGCGCGATTATGAAAAGATCAAGGACCGGTTCCGGCCGGGGCACGCCGACTATACCTACCAGCAAAAGTATGGCTTTCGCGACTATCGCGGTGGCGGCCGCTCGTCCGCGCGCGAGACCGTCATGCGGGTTGCCGCGGGCGCGATCGCCCGCAAGTATTTGCGCGAGCGTTTGAACGTCGCCATCCATGGCTATCTGGCGCAAATGGGGCCGCTGGTGCTCGAGCCCAAAGCGCCGTCTTCAGCGCATGACAATCCGTTCTTCTGCCCGGATCCGGACCGCGTCAAGGAGCTGGAGGACTACATCTGGACGTTGCGCGAAGCCGGCGATTCCATCGGCGCCCGCGTCACCGTGATTGCGCGTGGTGTGCCTCCCGGGCTCGGTGAACCGGTATTCGAGCGGCTCGACGCCGACCTCGCCAGCGCCATGATGGGCATCAACGCGGTCAAGGGCGTGGAAATCGGTGCGGGGTTTGCCTCGGTCGTGAAGCGCGGCTCCGAGCACCGCGATGAACTGACGCCACAGGGTTTCAGGAGCAATCACTCAGGTGGCGTGCTCGGCGGCATCTCCTCCGGCCAGGACATCGTGGTCAGCATCGCGTTGAAGCCCACCTCGAGCATCACGCTCCCGGGCGACACCATCGACGTGCACGGCAACCCAGTCGACATCGTCACCACGGGCCGTCACGATCCGTGCGTCGGCATCCGTGCAACGCCGATCGCCGAGGCGATGATGGCGCTGGTGTTGATGGATCATTATCTTCGCTATCGCGCGCAGTGCGCCGACGTGGCCGGCGCCACACCGGTCATCACGGCGGGGCGGCTGCGGGGCGAACCATGAGGAGCGTCGGCGCGTTGCCACGGATCGCCGTCGTCGGCGTGTCCAGTCTGATCGGCGGCGCCGTCCTCGATGAACTGCGTGCCAGAAAAATTGCCCACGCCGCCTTGCACACGCTCGATGACGAGCGTGATCTCGGCAAGCCGCCCGCGGCCGACGATGATGCCGGCGAACGTGCGCCGAAGACACCGCTGGCAACCGACGTCGCCGCCTTCGATTTTTCCAGCGTTGATCTGGTGTTCTTCTGCGGTCGCGCGGCGCTCGCCGAACGCTATGCCGAAGCCGCTGCCGCGAATGCCTGGGTGATCGACAGTTCGGCGGTGTTTCGGGCGCGCACCGACGTGCCGTTGGCGATTGCCGGTGTGAACGACGCGACGCTTGCCGCAGTGGCGGCGGCCGGGCATGGATTGATCGCGCTGCCGGGTAGCGCGAGCGTGGCGCTCGCCACCGCGCTCGCGCCGCTCGACGCCGTTGCCGGATTGCTGCGGGCCGATGTGGCGACCTATCAGGCGGTGTCCGGCAGCGGGCGTGCCGCGATGGATGAACTGGCCGGTGAGACCGTTGCCATGCTGAGCGGCAGGCAGGCACGCGGCCGCGCGTTCGGCCGCCAGATTGCCTTCAACGTGATACCGCAGGTCGACACGGTGGACGCCGCCGGTATCTCCAAGGAGGAGCGACGCTTGTGGGAGGAGACGCGGCGCGTGCTGGCGCTGCCCGATGTCGCGATCAACGTGACCGCGGTCCGGGTCCCGGTGTTCTTCGGCCATGGTCTCGCGATCCATGCAAGCTTTGCACGTCCGCTCGAAGTTGCCGACGCGGCGCGTGCGTTCGGCGCGGCCGCCGGGATCAGCCTCATCGCCCCCGACTCGAGCGCGGAATTTCCGACACCGGCCACATTGGCGACCGCCCCCGATAAGGTATACATCGGCCGCTTACGCGCGGATCCGACGCGTGACCGAGCAATCAATTTTTGGGTAGTGGCTGATAATGTTCGGAAATGTGCGGCGCATAACGCAGTTTCGGTAGCCCAGATTTTGGTAAATAGTTCGCCGTGAGATATAGTTAGCGAGTTATGTAAAAGGCAAGTGAGAATTCGCTTCCAAGCGCCTAATCGGTAAATGAACTTTGTCCGCTTGCCCACCGGTATTCTGGGAGAGAAAATGTCCGTGACGATGCCTCGCGCGAAGCTGATGGCGTTCCTGCTATGCTCGTCTTTGCTCGGCCCGTCCTTCTGCTGGGCGCTGGGTCTCGGTGAGATTCATCTGTACTCCGCGTTGAACGAACCCTTGAATGCCGAGATCGATTTGGTCGCGGCGACTCCCGACGAACTCTCTGCATTGAGTGCCACCCTCGCGAGCCGCGAATCGTTCACCCGCTATGGCATCGACAAGCCGCCGTTCCTCTCCAGCCTCAGCTTCAAGGTTGGTAAAGGCAAGGACGGCCGCGACGTGCTGCTGGCGCGGTCCACCGATTCCATTCCCGAGCCGTTCGTGACGTTTCTGGTCGAGGTGAACTGGCCCCACGGCCGGTTGATGCGCGAGTACACCGTGCTTCTCGATCCGCCGGTGTATGCGCCGGGCGAACCGGCGAGTTCCGCCGCGCCGGTCGTCGCGCCCGCCACCGCGCCCACTACCGCATCGCCGCCGGTGCGCCGCGCTGCGGCGCCGGTCACCCCGTCGACCGATACGTCTGCCCCGACCGTTTCGAAGTCGTCGCGAGCCGCCACGTCCGCCGAATCGTCGGGCGATATCCGGGTGGGTCAGGGCGACACGCTCACCCGCATCGCGCGCAGTTTGCAACCCGACGCGTCGCAGGCGGTGGTCGATCAGACCATGATCGCCTTGTATCGCTCGAACCGCGATGCCTTCGGCGGCAACATCAACATACTGCGGCAAGGCGCGATTCTGCGCGTGCCCAGTGCGGATCAAATCGCCGCATTGAATCAACGCGAGGCGGTGGGCGAAGTGCATCGCCAGATCGAGGCCTGGCGCGAAAGCGAGGGCGCTGCCGGCGGCGGACATCTGCGTCTGGTGCCGCCGAGCTCCGGCGGCAGCGTCACGGGCGTCGGCGGTACGACTGCCGGCACGGGTGCGAACGGCGCCGAAACGCGGGCGCTCAAGGAGCGTGTCAAAGATCTCGAAGCAGAGCTGGCGGAATCGAAGCGGTTGATCGAGTTGCGCAACAGCGAGTTGAGCGCGTTACAGCACAAGCTGGCCTCTGCCCCGGCCAGCGTGCCACCGACCGCCGCGGTGCCGCCGACCGCCGCGGTGCCGCCGCCCGCGAAGGCGCCGCCGCCGGTGGTTGCACCCACACCGCCGCAAACTGCAGTGAAGCCGCCGGTGCCCCCTGCCTCGACGACTGCTACATCGCCGCCTCCCGTGACCGCGCTACCGCCGCCGAAGCCGCCGGCAGCGAAACCGCCGGTAGCGAAGCCGCCGGCACCGCCCGCACCGGCTGATTCGGGCTCCTGGCTCGATTGGTTGGCCAACAATTGGTGGCTGGCCGTGGCGGCGTTGGCTGCGGTGCTGGGCGGTCTGATCTTTGCCGCCCTGCGACGACGTCGCCAGGAAAGCGATGATTTGGGCGGCATGGCGGTGGCCACCGACGTCGCGGAGCCACGCGATTCGACTTCCAAGCTCGGAGCCCCACGCAGACCCGAGTCGATCGTGGTCGAGGAGTCCGGTCCGCATTCGGTGCCGGATTACGACCCCGTGGCGCCGCAACTCGGTGACATCGGCGATTCGCGGGCGCACGACGACACGATGTCGAGCGAGACATCGGTCAACCTGGATCAGGGGGATCCCCTGGCCGAGGCCGACTTTCACATGGCCTACGGTCTGTACGATCAGGCTGCGGACTTGGTGCGCATCGCGTTGGAGCGCGAGCCGGACCGCCGCGACCTGCGGCTGAAGCTGCTCGAGATCTATTTCGTCTGGGGCAACAAGGATGCCTTCCTGCAGACCGCGAAGGGCTTGGAGGCGACCCGCGATCGTGCACCGGCCGGCGAGTGGGACAAGATCCTCATCATGGGCAAGCAGATATGCCCGGACGATCCGATGTTCGGTGCCGCCGCAGGCAGCGGCCGCGGCGCCGGTGCGCTGGTCGATCTGAATCTCGAGGGTGGCGAGAACCGCGTCGACATCGACCTTTTCGGTGATCCGGAAGGCGAGCGTAGCTCGCTCGATCAGCAGTTCGCCAAGGACGACGAACACCCGTCGACGACCAGCGAATCCCCGGGTATCAACCTGAATACCGGTACGGACTTGGACTTCACGCTGGATGCGCCGGAGCGCGGCGCCGACGATTCACCGACGCGTCAGATGCCGCCCCGTGACGAGCCCACCGTCGAGTCGGAATTGATGGGGTTCGGCGGCGGGAAATTTCTCGACGCGCTGCCGGATGCGCCGACCGTGGAGTCGCCCGCCATGCGTGGCGCCCATCCCGGCAAGGCGGATCAGACCGCCGAGGTGGCGATCGACGATCTCGGCCTCGACTTGGATTCACTGGAACAAACGGGAACGCCACCGGGCGGCCTGCCGGATCTCTCCGATACCGATTTGCCGGCGGACGCGCCGACCATGCTGGCCGGACTCGACGAACGCTCACGCCGCATGATATCGGAGGCGGACGCTTCCGCACGCGATCGGGATTTGACGGAACTGGAGCGCGAATTGGAAGCCTCGTTCGTCGGCAATCTCGACGCTGGACATGATCCGGGCAAGACGACGCTCGCTGTAGACGCATCGCCCACCGTGCTCATGCCCCATGAACCGGATCAGGGTGCGACATCGCGCTTCGCGGCACTCGACCTTGCGGATACCTTCGACCCGGAAAAGGACCTCGATTCGACTTCGAAATTGCGCGGCGTGAATGCCGACAGCATCGACCTCGATCTCGACCAACTGGCAACCGCGCTGGGCAGCGGCGACACGGTGGAGCAGCCGCGAGCCGAGGACGAACTATTCTCCAGCGAGGTGTTCGAGTCCGCGCACCGCGACAAGCTGGTCGACTTGGACGTCGGTGAAGCGGTGCTCGACACCGACTCGCCGACCAACAAACTACAGGCGCAAACCAACAAGCTCAAACCCGTGGAACTAGCGGTTGCCGACATGGAACCGGTCACCATGAGCGAGGTGGGCACCAAGCTCGATCTGGCGCGCGCGTACATGGACATGGGCGACCCGGAGGGTGCGCGGAGCATCCTTGAAGAGGTGGTGCAGGAAGGCTCCGCCAGCCAGAAACAGGAAGCCTCGCGCCTCATAGAATCGTTGCCCGGCTGACGTGGCGGTGCGGGAGGACGCTCTGGGCAGCGGCGCTCCGCGCGGCGCCGTCCGCAGCGGCGACTCGCGGCGCGTGGCGGCGCTGATCGAATACGACGGCACCGACTTCGCGGGCTGGCAGTCGCAAAACCACGTGCTCTCAGTGCAGGACGCCGTGGAAGCGGCGATCGGTTTCGTCGCCGGGCACCCGAGCACCGTGATCTGCGCCGGGCGCACCGACGCCGGCGTGCATGCCGTGGGTCAGGTGGTGCATTTCGACACCACGGCCATCCGCACCACGCGCGCGTGGGTGCTCGGCGCCAACACCCGGCTGCCGCCGACCATTGCCCTGCAATGGGCGGGGGAAGTCAGTCCGGGATTCCATGCGCGGCATGCGGCCGTGCGTCGCGTCTACCGCTATTACATTTTGAACCGCAGCGCGCGTTCCGCGCTGCAGCGCACGAGGAGCGCGTGGATCCATCGGCCACTCGATGCCGCCATCATGCACGATGCCGCGCAGGTGCTGATCGGTGAACACGACTTCTCGGCTTTCAGGTCGATCGAATGCCAGTCGAAAACTCCGGTGCGGCGGATCCAGCGGATCGACGTGCAGCGTGATGCGGACATCGTCCTGTTGGAGATCGAGGCGAACGCCTACCTGCACCACATGGTGCGCAACATCGTCGGCACACTGATCGAGGTGCAAGATCAGCCTGACCCGCCCGCCGCGATGCGGCGGATCCTCTTTGGTGGCGAACGCGCCCAAGCGGGAATGACGGCGCCCGCCGCCGGCCTGTATCTGTGGCGCGTGGATTACCCGGCCGCGTATGGCATTCCAACGCCCGCCGGTCGGTTTTGGTAAACTCACACCCATGTCATGGTTCGAGCGCATCGTTCCCTCCCGCATCAAGACCGAGCGGCGCACCCGGTCGGTGCCTGAAGGCCTCTGGACCAAGTGTCCGGCCTGTGATGCGGTCCTGTATCGCGCTGAAATCGAGCGTAATTTGTACGTATGCCCGAAATGCAGCCATCACATGCGCATCAACGGACGCGAGCGGCTGCTGAAGTTTCTCGATACTGGATCGACCAAGGAGATTGCGGTCAAGGTCGAGTCGGAAGATCCATTGAAATTCAAGGACACCAAACGCTACCGTGATCGCGTTGTCCAGGCCCAAAAGCTCACGGGTGAGCGCGACGCGCTGATCGTGATGTCGGGACAACTCAGCGGCATCGACATCGTCGCCTGCGCGTTCGAATTTCGCTTTCTCGGCGGCTCGATGGGCTCTGTGGTGGGTGAGAAATTCGTGCGCGCCGTCGAGCATTGCCTGGAGCATCGCCAGGCACTGGTGTGTTTCTCCGCCAGCGGCGGCGCACGCATGCAGGAGGCGTTGTACTCGCTGCTGCAGATGGCGAAGACCAGCGCCGCACTGAAGCGGTTGTCGGAGGCACGACTACCGTTCTTCTCGGTGATGACCGATCCGACCACGGGCGGTGTGTCGGCGAGTCTGGCCATGCTCGGCGACGTCAACATCGGCGAGCCGAAGGCATTGATCGGTTTTGCCGGCCCCCGGGTGATTCAGCAGACGGTGCGTGAGACCCTGCCCGAGGGTTTCCAGCGCAGCGAATTTCTGCTCGAGCACGGTGCCCTCGACATGATCGTCGATCGTCGGGAACTGCGCAGCCGCATCGGCGCAATGCTGCGTTTGTTGACCGGCAAAGAGCCCGCCGCGGCCTGAGGAACAGCCTTGTCGCGGAGTCTCGAGGAGTGGTTTGCCCACCAGTCACAGGTGCATCCGCAGGCGATCGACCTTGGGCTCGAGCGGCTCCAGCGCGTGTTGCAGCGCCTCGGCTGGCGGCAACCCTCGGTGCCGGTGATCACGGTCGCCGGTACCAATGGCAAGGGTTCGGTCACGGCGTACTGCGGCGCGATCCTGACCGCGGCGGGATTGCGCGTGGGCACATTCACCTCACCGCATCTGTGCGACTATCGCGAGCGGATCCGCGTTCATGACCGGCTGGTCACGGCGCGCGAGCTTGTGCAAGCCTTCGAGCGCATCGAGGCGGCTCGCACGGCGGGCGCCGAGATTTCACTGACGTTTTTCGAGTACAACGCGTTGGCGGCATTGCTGATCTTCGAGGCATCGGACCTCGATGCGTGGGTGCTCGAAGTGGGTATGGGCGGTCGCCTGGATGCAGTCAATGTGGTGGCGCCTAGCGTTGCGGTGGTGGTCAGCATCGGCTTGGACCATCAAGAATTTCTCGGCAACACGCTGGAAGCGATTGCGGCGGAGAAGGCCGGCATTTTTCGCGCTGGCCGGCCCGCGGTGGTCGGTTCGCGCTCGCCGCCTTTGGCGCTCGCCGCGATTGCCGGATCAATAGGCGCCAAGCTGAAGCGCCTCGGCAGCGAATTCGACTACGTGAGCGGCGCCGCGACCTGGCATTACTGCGGCAGCCGCTGGGATCTGCCGGCGCTGCCTCCTCCGGCGTTGCGCGGCGAGACGCAATTTGCCAATGCCGCCACGGCCTTGGCCGCGCTGGAAGAACTCGATTTGCCCGTGCCGCTGTCGGCAGCCGTGGTGGCCCAAGGTCTCCGCGCGGCGCGCTTGGCGGGGCGCTTTCAGGTGATCGCGGCAGGTGACGGCAAGCCCGAATGGATATTGGATGTTGCCCACAATCCGGATGCGGCGCGGGTGCTTGCGCAAAACTTGAGCGATCTGCCTGCTGCGGGCAAGTCATTCGCCGTCTGCGGTATTCTGGCGGACAAGGATGCCGCGGGCATTGCGGCGGCGCTCGCTGGGTGCTTCGATGCCTGTTGGCTGGCATCGATCGAGGGCGCGCGGGGCCTCAGCGCGCAGGCGTTGGCCGAGCGCATCGGTGGTCAACTCGGGGCACCGCTCGCGGTCACGGACGGCGTCGCGGCTGCGTGCTCGGCAGCATTCGCAGCGGCCGGACCGCAAGATCGAATCGTCGTATTCGGCTCCTTTCACACGGTGGGACCGGCTCTCGAGTGGCTTGCGCTCGAGGGCTTGGCGCCACGGGATTGAACTTCATGGAGCGTCGCGTCAAAGAGCGTCTGGTCGGCGCGACGATTTTAGTCGTGCTCGTCGTGCTCATCGTGCCTGAGCTGTTGTCGGGTCCGAAGCGGGCGGTCGAGACGCCGCAGGCCTCGCCGCCGGGAGCGGCGGCGCCGATCCGTACCGTGATCGTCGACTTGGCAACCAGCAAAGCGACCGCCACCGACGATGCGGCGGCGCCCGCCGCCGCGGAAGGTGCCGCTGCGGCGGGCGACCCGGCGGACAGCAAGGACGCCGGCCTGTCCCCGACCGACCCTGCGCCCGCTGCCGCCTTGGGACAGGTGGAACAACCGCCGCAACCGCAACCGCCACCGCAATCGGCAGCGGCACCGCAACCGGGACCGTCGCCGCTCGACGCCGCGGCAATCTCACCCAACCCACCGAATCACGGGTGGCTGGCACAACTCGGCAGTTTCGCCGCACGAGCCAATGCGGAAAGACTCGAGCGGCAGTTGCGGACCGAGGGTTTTTCGCCCTCCATGTCGGCGGCGGGCACCGGATCGGCGGTGCGCTATCGAGTGCGCGTGGGTCCCGTACCCGACCGCGCTGCGGCGGAGAAGCTGGTCGCCCAGTTGAAGAAAGCGGGTCATCCCGCCACGTTCATCGCGCCCTGAAATCCGCCGTTGTGCAGATCCTTTCACGGCACGGCGTGCTGCGCTCCGGTAGAATAGAACCATGACGGGAGCCGACGTTTTGATTCTAGTGGTTTTGTTGGGCTCCACCTTGATCGGCTTTTTGCGCGGTTTCGTGCGCGAAGCCGTGTCACTGGCTTTTTGGATCGCGGCAATTTGGGCGGCGTGGAAGTTCGCTCCGCTGGTCGAGCCGCACCTCGGCGGGTTGCTGGCGGATCGCAACGTGGCGCCTTGGGTGGGACGGTTGGTGGTGTTGGTGCTCGTGCTGTTGATCGGCTGGTTGATCGGTATGCTGCTCAACTACTTCACGAGCAGCATGGGCTTGGGGCCGCTCGACCGGTTCATTGGTCTGTTGTTCGGGATCGTGCGCGGCATGGTGCTGGTCGGTCTCATGATCATCGGCGCCGAGTTGCTGCACCTGAATCGTGAAGAATGGTGGAACCGGTCGAAGCTGGTTCCCTATGGTGAGACGGCCGGAGATTGGCTGCGCGCCATGGTTGGCGAACGAGGCGAACCTTGGGCAAGGCTCGAGCGCCTGACCGGAGTGAAGGTTCGATCCAAATAGCCCAATTGCGGGAGGTCCGGAATGTGCGGAATCGTCGGAATCGTCGGGGTAAGCGCCGTCAATCAGCGCATCTATGATGCGCTGACCGTGCTGCAGCATCGCGGCCAGGACGCCGCTGGCATCATGACCGCGGAGGCGGGCGAGCTGTTCATGCGCAAGGACTCGGGTCTGGTTCGTGACGTGTTCCAGCAAAAGCACATGGTGAAGCTCAAAGGCAACGTCGGCATCGGCCACGTCCGTTACCCCACGGCCGGGTCGGATAGCGCGCACGACGCACAGCCGTTCTACGTCAATTCGCCCTACGGCATCTGCCTCGGGCACAACGGCAACCTGACCAATGCCCGCGAACTCACCGAGGTGTTGGTTCGCGAGGACCGGCGGCACCTCAATACCGGATCCGATTCGGAAGTGTTGCTCAATGTGCTGGCCTCCGAACTCGAGCGGGTCGGCACGCCGCGCGTGACGCCGGCGGACGTATTTGCCGCGGCGAGTGCCGTCTACCGTCGATGCCGCGGTGGTTACGCCGTCGTCGCGATGGTGATCGGTCATGGAATTCTCGGATTTCGCGATCCGAACGGCATCCGGCCGCTGGTGGTGGGCAACCGTGAGACCAACAAGGGCACCGAATGGATGCTCGCATCGGAAAGCGTCGCGCTCGACATGTCCGGCTTCAAGCTGGTGCGCGACGTGGCCCCGGGCGAGGCGGTGTTTATCGATGAGCTGGGCCGCTTTTATGCCCAACAGTGCGTGGCGACGGCGCGGCATACGCCGTGCATATTCGAATACGTCTATTTCGCCCGGCCCGACTCGATCATCGACAATATTTCGGTTTACAAGGCGCGGCTGCGCATGGGCGAGCGCCTGGCCGAGAAGATCAAGCGCACCCGGCCCGATCACGACATCGATGTGGTGATACCGATTCCCGATACCAGCCGGACGGCTGCCGTGCAGGTGGCTCAGCTCCTCGGCGTCAAGTACCGCGAGGGCTTCATCAAGAACCGCTACATCGGACGCACCTTCATCATGCCCGGGCAGGAACAGCGGTCGAAATCCGTACGCAGCAAGTTGAATGCAATCGATCTCGAGTTTCGCGGCAAGACGGTGCTGTTGGTCGACGATTCCATCGTGCGCGGGACGACCTCCGCACAGATCATCGACATGGCCCGCGAGGCGGGCGCGAAGAAGGTGTATTTCGCTTCCGCCGCGCCGCCGGTTCGCTACCCCAACGTCTACGGCATCGACATGCCGGACACCTCGGAGCTGGTCGCGGCAGGACGCACGGATGAGGAAGTGCGCGACATCATTGGCGCCGACTGGCTCATCTATCAGGATCTCGAAGACCTCGAGCATGCCGTGCGCCACGACCACGCGAAGATCACGGACTTTGACACGTCCTGTTTTTCCGGCGAATACATCACCGGCGATGTGACCCCGGAATACTTGAAACGTCTGCAGGGGGATCGATCCGATGAGGCCAAGCAGCAGCGCCGCGAAGGCGCCGGCCGCGGACTCAAGTCGGTTCGGGTTCTGTAACCTCGAAGAGTCCGCGGTTGTCGCTGCGTCTGTTGGTGATCGGAGAGCGGGCAGAGTACCGGCGGCTAATCAGGCTACACGTCGAAATCCAATGGCCTGACGTCGCGATCGTCGAGCATGCGCTGGGTCACGATACGCCGCTCGACGGGGCGTTTGCCGCCGCCGGCTTCGATGCGGTGATCGTCGTGGTGGCACCGCCGTCCGGGCCGGCCGACCGCCTGGTCGCGGATCTGTTGGCAAGGCCTGAATTCGCACCGGTGGTGCTGGTGTCGCTGGACAGCGCCCCGGCCAATCCGAAGTCCATGCCCGGCCTGCACCGGCTGTACGGCCGCAAGATCGACCGCGAACGGCTGATACAGGTTCTCGAGAAGGCGTCGGACGAGCACAAACAGACCCTGGCGATGATGCGTGCCAATCCGGATTTCGACAAACGCTATCGCTTCGGCAACAGTCTGATCCGCGGCCATCGCTGCATCCGGCAGGTTGGCAGCGGCGGGATGTGCAAGATCTATCTCGCCGAGAGCGAACGCGCGGGCACGCTGGTGGTGCTCAAGGTATTCAACCAGGTGCCGGACGTGTCGGAGCGCAGCATCGGTTTCGACCGCTTTCTGCAGGAATATCAGATCGTCGCCGGCTTGAAGCATCGGAACATCGTGCGCATTTACGATCTCGGGATTGCCGACGATCATGCGTATATCGCGATGGAGCACTTCCCGGCCGGCGATCTGCGCCAGCGCATGAAGGCGCCGATGTCACCCGCCGATGCACTCTTCTTCCTGGAACAGATGGCGGGTGCCCTGGATGCCATCCACGGTGTCGGTGTACTGCACCGCGACTTGAAGCCGGCGAACGTGATGCTGCGCGACGATGGGACGGTATGCCTCATCGATTTCGGCCTGGCCAAAGCCAGCGAACTCGGTGCGGATCTGACCGGGACCCGCGAGATCTTCGGCACGCCCTACTACATGAGCCCGGAACAAGGTCATGCCGAGCTGATCGACGAACGCAGCGATCTTTACAGCCTCGGGGTCGTGTACTACGAGATGCTCACCGGACGAAAGCCCTTCACGGGGACGAACGCGATGGAAGTGATTTACAAACACAAGCGCGCCGAACTGCCGATCATTGCGCCGCAGTTGTCCGCCTACGAAAGCGTGCTGCGGCGGCTGCTGGCCAAATCACCTGCCGACCGCTTCCAGTCGGCACGCGAGCTGCTGGACAGCATCGCCGAACTGAAGGCCCCGGCATGACCACCGCGAGTTTGCAGCCCTTGCTGCGGGTGGCGACCCCCGCGGCGTGGATTGCCGCGGCCTGCGCGAGCCCGGACATACTGCTCATCGATCATGCCAATTGCGAGAAGAAAGCGGCATCGACCGCCTTGGCATTGATGTTCGCGTACGCAGAGGATTTGGAGCTCGCGGCCGAGATGTCGCGTCTCGCGCGAGAGGAACTGCGCCACTACGAGCAGGTGGCGAGGCTGATCCGCGCGCTCAAGATCATGCCGCAGCGCTTGGGTCCGGGCCGTTATGCCGACGGCATGCGTCGCCTGGTTGCGAAAGCCGAGCCGCACCGCGAAGTGGATCTGATGATTTGCGGCGCGTTCATCGAGGCGCGTTCCTGCGAACGGTTCGCGTCATTGGCCCCGGCCATCGGTGGCGCCGCCGGTGAACTGTTTCATGGCTTGCACGCGGCTGAAGCGCGGCACCATCGGGTCTATCTGGATCTCGCCCTGCGCGCGGCGGCGCGCCATGGCATCGAACTCGCACCGCGCATCGAGCGGTTTGCGACGCACGAGGCGGAGTTGATCTTGAGCCGCGATCCGTTGCTGCGGTTTCATTCGGGAGTGCCCGCCGACCTTTGAGGCGGGTCAGCGCGGCAGCGAAACCAATTCCGGCCCATGGCGGTCCCAGCGCAGCACGCTGGCGCCATCGTGCCAATCACCGAGCACGATGCGTGTGCAGGCTCTACCATCCACGTCGACCGGATGGATGGCAGGGCGGTGGGTGTGGCCGTGCAACAGCGTGGCAACCGCCGCTCCGCGCAGCGCCAACGCGACGCTGTCCGGGTTGACGTCACTGATGGCGTAACCCAAGCCGGCGGTGTGCAGCCGGCTGCCGACTCTCGCGGCACCGGCCAGGGCGCGCCGTGCGCTCACCGACAGCGCCAGGAACTGCCGCTGCCAGCCGTCGTCGCGCACCGTCGCGCGCAAGCGCTGATAAGCGTGGTCATCGGTGCACAGCGCATCACCGTGCATGACGAGCACGGGTTCGCCATAGAGGGTCACGATCAGAGGATCGGGTAGCAGCCGCGCCCCGGACATGGAGCAGAATCGCTCGCCGAGCAGGAAGTCGCGGTTGCCATGCATGACGAAGCAGGGAACCCCGCTCACCGTGAGCGCCTTGATGCCGGCGATGGCCGCCAATTGATCCGCATCCGGGGCGTCGTCGCCCACCCAGGATTCGAACAGGTCGCCCAAAATATAGAGGGCCTCAGCGTCGCGGGCCTCGCTCACCAGCACGGTCAGAAACTGTTCGGTTATCGCCGGGCAGCTTGAATCGATGTGCAGATCGGAGATGAATAGCGTGGTCAAGCCGCCGGCGTACCCGCGGGCGCAGGCACGCGTTGAATCGACTCGATGATCACGGGCTCGAGCGGGGCGTCTTCCTTGAATGGGCCCTTGGCACCGGTGGCCACGTTGCCGATCTTGTCCACCACGTCCATGCCTTCGACCACCTTGCCGAAAACCGCATAGCCCCAGCGCGTCTGGTTCGGGTCGAGCGCGGCATTGTCGAACAGATTCACATAGAACTGGCTGTCACCCGCGTGGGGCTCCGGCGGCCTCGCCATGCCCACCGTGCCGCGCAGGTTGGTCAGGCCGTTGCCCGACTCGTTGACGATCTTGGCGGGCGCGGGCTTCAACTTGAAATTAGTGTCGAAGCCACCGCCCTGGATAACGAAGTTCGGAATCACGCGGTGGAACAGGGTCTGGGTGTAGTGACCCTCATCCACATACTTCAAGAAATGCGCGACGGTGAGCGGGGCGCGTTCCGGCAGCAGTTCGATGGTGAAACTGCCCATGGAGGTCACCACTTTAACCCAAACCGGGCCGGTGGCCGGCTTGGCGGCGGCGGCCGCGGGCGCAGGCGGCGGGTCGGCCGCTACACTCGCCTGCCAGGCCAAAGTCGAGAGAAGTCCGAGGATCAGAAGTAGGTGTTTCATGCTCCGAGATTCTACTCGAATAGGTACAATCTTGGCCCATGTCGCCAACTGTTATCACACGATTCGCGCCGAGCCCCTCGGGCTCACTGCATTTGGGTAATGCGCGCACGGCTTTTTTCAGCCACTTGTGGGCGCGCCACAGTGGTGGCCGATTCATCCTGCGGATCGAGGATACCGACGTCGAGCGCAGCCAGGTCCGTCATCGCGACGCATTGCTGCGCGACTTGCGCTGGCTCGGGCTCGAGTGGGATGAGGGGCCGGATGTCGGCGGACCCGCGGCGCCGTACGTGCAATCCGAGCGGGGCGACTACTACGACGCGCTGTTTGCCCGACTGTTGGCCGGCGGCTTTGCGTATCCGTGCTATTGCACGGTGGAGGAACTCGAGCTGTCGCGCAAACTGCAGCGGATGGCCGGACAACCGCCGCGCTACCCGGGTACCTGCCGCCATCTCAGCAGCGCACAGCGCGCGGATCGGGAGGCGCGCGGTGTGCGGCCCTCGCTGCGCTTCGCGGTGCCTGCGGAGACCGTCATCGGCTTCACCGATCTGGTCCACGGAGAGCAGCAATTTGCATCCGCCGGCATCGGTGATTTCATCATTCGCCGGGAGGATGGAACGGCGGCATTTTTCTTCAGCAATGCAGTCGATGACTCCGTCATGGGCGTGACCCACGTACTGCGCGGCGACGATCATCTGACCAACACCCCGCGCCAGCTTTTCATCCTCGACGCGTTGCAGATGCGGCGGCCGGATTATGGTCACTTGGGGTTGCTGGTCGGGGCCGATGGCGCACCGCTGTCGAAGCGGCATGGCAGCACCAGCGTGGGGGAATTTCGCGAGCAGGGTTTTCTGCCCGCGGCCATCCTCAACCAGTTGTTTCACCTCGGCCACTCGGCCGATGTCGAGGGCTGGCTCGCCCCCGCGGAGATGCCCGTGCATTTCCGCGCGGAGCATCTCGGCCGTGCGGCGGCGCGCTTCGACGAGAGCCAATTGTTGCATTGGCAGAAGGAATCGCTGCAACGGCTGTCCGTGGCTGAGATCGCGAAGTGGCTGGGCTCGAACCAGTCGCCGGCGTTCATCGAATTGATCCGTCACAACGTCGTGCTTCCGGCCGACGCTTTGCCGTGGACGGCGGTGGTGGCGGGTGAGCTGCCGCCGTTGGGCGAGGCCGAGCAGCGCGTCATCGAGGCGGCGGGCGTGGAGTTTTTTTCCGCCGCCACTGAAGCGCTCGACGAGTCGGGCGCCGACCTCAAGCTGCTCACCAAGCTATTGAAGGAGCGCACCGGTCGCAAGGGGGCGGAATTGTTCATGCCGCTGCGCGTCGCATTGACCGGCCAGGCCCATGGTCCTGAGCTCGCGCCGCTGCTCAAGCTCATGCCGCCGGCTACCGCGCGTCACCGTCTGTTGTCCCATGCTAAGAATCCATAACTCGCTCACCGGCGCGAAGGAGGAATTCAAGCCGTTGCGCCCGAACGAGGCGCGCATGTACGTCTGCGGCATCACCGTCTACGACTACATCCACCTGGGGCACGCGCGGATGTTGACGGTGTTCGACCTGGTGCAGCGCTACCTGCGGGCGAGCGGATTCAAGGTGACCTATGTGCGGAACATCACCGACATCGATGACAAGATCATCCAGCGCGCGCTCCAGAATGGCGAGGAGTGGAGCGCCCTCGCGCGGCGATTCGCCGACGCCATGCAGGAGGACTGCGCGACCCTCGGTTTGCAGCGGCCGGACGTCGAACCGCGCGCCACCGATTTCATCGAGCGCATCATCGAGATGACCCAATCGCTGATCGACAAGGGCTATGCCTACGTCGCCGGCAACGGCGACGTGATGTATTCGGTGCGCAAGTTCGCACCCTATGGACGGCTGTCGGGCAAGAAGATCGACGATCTGCGCGCCGGTTCGCGCGTGCAGGTGGACGAGGCAAAGCTCGATCCGCTGGACTTCGTGTTGTGGAAGCATTCCAAGCCGGGCGAGCCTTCCTGGCCCTCCCCCTGGGGTACGGGTCGGCCGGGGTGGCACATCGAGTGTTCGGCGATGTCGACCGCGTTGCTCGGCGACTATTTCGACATCCACGGCGGCGGCATGGATCTCAAGTTTCCCCATCATGAGAATGAGATCGCCCAGTCATGCGCCGCCTGCGACTCGCCGTTCGTGCGTCTGTGGATGCACAACGGGTTCGTGCGCATCAACGATGAGAAGATGTCCAAGTCGCTGGGCAATTTCTTCACCGTACGTGAGGTCTTGAAAACCTTGCGCGATGCGGAGGTGCTGCGCTTTTTTCTACTCGGCAGCCATTACATGGGGCCGATCAATTACTCCGCGGCGCAACTCGCACAGGCGGACGAAACCTTGCTCGGCCTATACCGGGCGCTCGACGAGACTCCCCGAGAGGGCGGTGCACCGCTCACCGAACCGTGGTCGGAGTTCGTGGCGGCGATGGACGATGACTTCAATACGCCCGGCGCCTTCGCGGTCATGCAAGGTGTGGCCCGCGAATTGAATACCGCCAAGGCGCAGCGCCGAGCGCTAGAGATTGCGCCGCTGGCAACCACGCTGCGCTCCATGGGCCAGGTACTCGGCATCTTGCAACAGCAGCCGGCGCTCTACCTGCAGCGTTCTGCGAGAACGGGCACCGCGGGGTTATCGGATGCAGACATCGCCGCGATGTTGGAACTACGCACCGCGGCGCGTGCGGCCAAAAATTTCCAGGAATCGGATCGAATCCGCGATGAACTCGCCGTGGCCGGGGTGCTGATCGAGGATCGGCCCGGCGGGGCGACCGGGTGGCGCAGAGCGTGACCCCCCAATCGCCGCGCCGCGCACGGTGCGGCGCCCGTTCCGGCGTCTCGCTCAGTCTGAGCGACGCGTCGCAATGATGCCGATGGCCACGCCGATCAGCGCGGCGATACCGACCACCTGCCACGGATTGTCGCGCACGTAGGTATCCGTGGTCCGGCCAGCCTGGCGCGCCTGATTCTTCACCTGGGCGGCACCATCGCTCAGAGCGCTCTTCGCGGCCGCGAGCGCAATTTTCACTTTTGCCTTGACGCGCGCGATCTCGGGGGTGTCCACGTCCCTGAGGGCATGTGTCAGGTCTTCAACGTTTTCAATGAAGTTATTGATCTGACCTTTGGCGTAGTCCTTCGCATTACCCAAGGTGTTGTCTGCAGGCGAATCCATTGATTTCTCCGGTTTTAAAATAACAGCTAGCAGCGACGCGTCAGACGCGTCGACCCATACTCATCAGGAAACTGACCACCGCACCGATTAAAAATACCACGAATAGAATCTTGGCAATGCTCGCGGCGCCGACCGCGATGCCACCGAAGCCGAAAAACGCCGCGATCAGCGCGATGATGAAGAATACGACTGCATAATGAAGCATGTGTCACCCGTATGCGTAAATGTAAGACGACCGAACCTTGAAATTAGTGTGCGCCCCACCCTGTACCCATGCAGTCGGCGCTCCGCCAGGTGGAGCGTAGGATATCCCCCACGGAGTGCTGCCGATGAAGACCGTACTGATCGTCTACCACTCGATGACCGGTGGTGCGCTGCAGATGGCCGAGGCCGCGGCGCGCGGAGCCCGGGCCGAGCCGGCGATGCGCGTGTCCCTCATGCCCGCGGCCACCGCGGGCGTGGCCGACGTGCTCGAGGCGAACGCCTACCTGTTTGCGACGCCGGAGAACCTCGCTTCGATGTCCGGGCTCATGAAGGATTTTTTTGACCGGACCTATTACGGCGCGCTCGACCGCGTCAACGGCAGGCCGTATGCGGCACTCATCTGCGCCGGCAGCGACGGCAGCAACGCGGCGCGGCAAATTGCCCGGATAGCCACGGGTTGGCGTTTGAAGGAGATCGCGGAACCCCTCATCGTCTGCACCCAGGCGCAGACGCCGGAAAGAATTCTCGCGGCCAAACGGAT
>Ga0116230_10000275_pt1 | contig 43208 bp, 34 predicted proteins | sample S1TSphfallax_3_FD_88678 | JGI IMG/M metagenome (GOLD analysis project Ga0116230, IMG submission 88678) | Host-associated microbial communities from peat moss isolated from Minnesota, USA - S1T2_Fd - Sphagnum fallax MG | ecosystem: Host-associated > Plants > Peat moss > Unclassified | place... | reverse complement strand
TGACATCGGGCGCGTCTTTCGCAAGGGACGCAAGCGCTTCCTGCCCGTCTTCGGCGCAGGCCACAGGATAGCCGTGCATTTCCAATATCATGGAGAGCACTTCGCGGCTGATGGGATCGTCGTCGATCAGCAGAACGGTGGGGCGACGTTGTTGCAGTTGAGCCAGGGGAGGCATTGGCTCTAGTTTGCCACTTTTTTGAGGCGAATTTACACGGAATGAGACCGTTCGGCGGCAAATTCCCCTTTTGGAATTCTGCGGCAACGACCGAGGGAGGAGCAAATTGGCAGGCGCGGCCGCTAATTCCCGACGACGAGCACCTGAAAGCTGCCGGACAGTGTTGCCGCCTTCAGGTCGCCGACGCCGCCCTTGTGCGTCAAGTCGAAGCCGGTGATGTTGGTGACCAGGTAGACCTCGCCGGATTCAGGGTTGACGGCCAGGGTGCGGGCGCGGGCCTGGGTGGGCAGCTCCTGAATGACCGCGTAGGAGTCCGAGAGGTGCTGTCGAATGATGGTGAGGGAGCCGACTCCGCCGCCGTTGGAGGCATAAACCAAGCCGTGATTGGGATCGTATGCAACGGCGTCCGTGCCGGCGCCGATAGGCAGAGTAGCGACCACTTCGCCGGTCGAGGCGTTGAGCACCTGCATTTTCATGTTGTCGCAGGCGACGAAGAGGCGCTCGTTGGCGCTGTCGATCGAGAGGCTCTTGGGCGCCTGGCACGCGGCGCCGAGGTTGAAGGTTCGCAGCGTGCGTGAGATGAGCTGCGTCCCTTTGGCCGAATCGGTCCAGTCGATGGTGAAGGTGGGAGCGGCGGGATCGCGGGCGCGACCGGTTGCCGGTGGAGGCGAGTTCGGAGTTGCCGGGTCGTTGGGATTTTCATCGGCCAACCGGCGCAGGCGGGCTTCCATGCTGGTTGCGCTGAAGTGGGCGATCTGGTTGCGATCCGTAACATTGATGAAGACGGTGCCTTTGCCGTCGGCCTGGGCGAAGCCGAGATGGCCGGGAAAGAGCAGGTCGGCGAGGCGCTTCTGGCTGTCGCCGTCGATGACCGTCACGGTGGATTTGCTGCCGGGTTCGTATTGGGGGATGAGTTGCCCGGCGGCGTTGCGGCGGGGAATCTTGCTCTCCTGCGCGGTGTCCGGGCAGACGACAAAGACCAGGTGCGTGGCGGGGTCGAAGACGAGGGCGCGGGGATTTTTGCCGGTGGGGATTTTGGCGACCACCTCGAACGACTGCCGGTCGAAGACTTTGACGTCGTCGGCGGGGCCGTCGCTGACGTAGCCGTATTGGCCCTGGTCGTCGAGCGCGATCTCATGCGCGTCGCGCAGTCCGGTGACTTCGCCAATCACTTTGCCCTCGTTTACATCGACCACCTGTACCGCCGTGCCGTGGGCGATATAGAGGCGCAACGCGGAGGGGTCGAGGGTGAGGTAGTCCCAGTTGCCGTCGCCGCCGATGGTCCAGGTGTGGCGGATGGAGAAGACGCTGCCGGGGGTTTCGGTGGCCTGGGGCGTTTGGGCCGTTGCGGAGGCACCGGCTAGGCAGATCAAGACGAGCGCGGCAGAATTCTTCATCGTAAGAGCTATAGTAAGCTCTCTTACGCAAGCCATCTGCTTTGCGCTCACGCAATTCTTCGGCACCCTCGAAGTCCTCGCGACCGTCGATGCCGACATTGTCCGCGTTCGCGACGGCTCATTTCCCGCCACTCGACCACGAATCGTTCCGAGGGCGCTTTCAGTATTTGCATCGGTCCAAAGTCCGTCCTGGCGAGAACCGCGCTTCTCGGATCAAATCGGTGTATCCTGTATAGTCAGGGAGCAGACTCTAATGGCGACGACCGCATTGTATATCGAAAGGCGTGAGCAAGGAGGGTACGCTGTTAGAAAACCAGGGTCGGAAAGGGCGAGTGCCGTCCGTCCAACCCAAGCTGAAGCTATCGAGACGGCTCGCGAGATGCACCCAGATGCAGCCATTCACGTTGAGCGCGTCCGCGACACAAATGTTGGGGGCAGAGATAAATGGCGAAAGATTTAGAAGCCGGATTCGTTGCCGCGTCGCTTTAGAGGATCTTCGTACCGCCCCGCCGCATCGCACGGCTTCAATCTCCGCATTCGGCGTATTCTTAAGCCGGTGTCTTAACTACCTCGTATAGCTGTTCTTGATCCGGGCTGCGGCCTTGTCGATCTCCGGGAAGAGTGTGCTTTCGTTGATGCCAAGGTTTGCGAGAGCCTTTCGAATGGGTTTCTTCGCTTTCTGAGGGACACGGAATGATGTTTTTTCAATCTCGTACGGAAAAATAATTCCCTGAATGGATCTATGCCGTATATGACGAAGGCTCCGGATTGCGCCAGGATTCGCCTGTTGCTCATTTTGTGATGAACGTAATATGGCTGAAGCAAATCTATCGGTTTGATAATTGACTGAAAATATGATTTCTCTGACCTGATAAACTGAAGAAGTCTTTTTACAACGCCTTCATTGTTGGACTTCGTGATTTCTTCGTCTTCCGGTAGATATAGCCTGATCCAAGATTCGGTCTCGCTACATCGCTCCAACACAGTGTTGCGCGGCCAAGGTGTCACCTGCAAGCTAAAAATGGCGTATCCTCTCGCCGTCCCAGCACTCGGGCGTCGACTACCGAGGCGCACTCGACTGGCCTAGTCGATCGCCGCTGGAACCTCGTGCAGCCAGCCGGGGTGCTTGAGCAGTTCGCGGGGTTTTGAGCCGTCGGCTGGGCCTACGAGGCCGTCGCGTTCCATTAGGTCGATCAGATGCGCGGCGCGGCCGTAGCCGATGCGCAACCGGCGTTGCAGCAGGGAAGTGGACGCTTTGCCGAATTCGAAGACCAGCCGGACCGCGTCGTCGAAGAGTTCGTCGTCGTCGCCCTCGGCTGAGCCGTCGCCCTCCATCTCCTTGCGCTCATCGCGCGGCGCTTCGAGGAAGCCTTCGACGTACTCGGCCTCTCCCTGGGCTTTCCAGAAATCGACGACCGCGGCGGTTTCCTTTTCGCTGACGTAGGGGGCGTGCAGGCGCATCAGGCGCGAGGTTCCCGGCGGACGGAAGAGCATGTCGCCGCGCCCGAGCAGAGACTCGGCCCCGTTGTCGTCGATGATGGTGCGCGAATCGACCTTGCTGGCGAGGCGGAAGCTGATGCGCGTGGGCACGTTGGCTTTGATGAGGCCGGTGATTACGTCCACCGATGGCCGCTGCGTGGCCAGAATGAGGTGAATGCCGACGGCGCGGGCCATCTGGGCCAGGCGGGTGATCGATTCCTCGACGTTGGCGCGGTCGAGCATCATCAGGTCGGCGAGCTCGTCGATGATGATTACGATGAAAGGAAGCGGCTCCTCAGCTTCTCCCGTTTCGGTAAACAGGCTTTCCATGCCGGATTCGGCGATTTTGGTGTTGTACTGGTCGATGTTGCGGACGCTGCGGCTGGCCAGCAGCTTCAAGCGGCGCTCCATTTCTCGGACGGCGTTGCGCAGGGCGTTCGCGGCCAGCTTGGCTTCGGTGATGATGGGTGTGAAGAGGTGCGGAATCCCCTCGTACATGCCGAGTTCCACGCGCTTGGGATCGACCAGGATCAGCCGCACCTGCGCCGGGGTGGTGCGGAAGAGCAGCGACATAATCATGGCGTTGATGGCCACGGATTTGCCCGAACCGGTCGAGCCGGCGATGAGGACGTGGGGCATTCCGGCCAGATCGGCGGTGACGATGCGGCCGTTGATGTCTTTGCCCATGGCCAGGGTCAGTCGCGATTTGGCCTTCGAGAAGGTTTCCGACTCGACCACGTCGCGCAGGTGGATGGTTTCGCGATCGTGGTTGGGGACCTGGATGCCGATGTGGCTGGTGCCGGCCATGCGCTCGATCAGGATACTTTCGGCGCGCATGGCGAGGCAGAGGTCGTCGCCCAGGCCGGCGACGCGGCTGTATTTGACGCTGGCGTCAGGCTTGAATTCGTAGGTGGTGACCATGGGGCCGGGGTTGATCTGGACGACCTGGCCGTTGACTTTGAATTCGGCGCATTTCTCGACCAGCTTGCGGGCCTCGTCGCGGAGGATGTCTTCGCGGATGGCGAGCGGTCCTTCGCCTTTGTTGAGCAGGGTGCTGGGCGGCAACCGGAAGCCGTCGACTTTTTTGGGCGCGGCGGTTGCTGGGCGCGGGGCAATCTCGGGATGGGCGTCGGCGCGCTCTTGAATTTCCAGCGTGGGTGCAAGCGGCGCCGGTGTCGTGGGACGGGTACGGGCGGCTGGCGGCGGCGTGGCCGGTGCGACCGGGATGACTTGGTCGTCGAAGCCGGTGAACTCCTCGGCGACCGGGCGCGGCATCTCGCGCAGGTTTTCGTAATTGCTCTCGCGCGTCCGGCTGCGCGCCGGAATGGGAACAGTTTCCGCCGGTGGATTGGTCACGCGGCTGGAGATGGGTACAGCCTCCGCTTCCGGTTCGCGGACTCGGCCGACGACGTGGGGCTGGTACGGCGACGCGGACGGCGCGGTTGGCCGTTCCCAAATGCTGGGTCTGGCGGTTGCTCGGATGCCGGGGCGCAAGTCGGACTCTTCCTCTTCTTCCTCGGAACGGGCTCCGACGCGCTGAAAGGCCGGAATGTCTTCGAGCAGATCGTCTTCGGCAGGCTTACGGCGGCGGAATCCGCCAAAGAGGCGGGAGAAGAAGCCCGGCTGGCGGATTTCCTCCTCATCCTCCGGCTCTTCCAACTCTCGCGCCAGGCCCAGTTCGGCTTGGCGAATGGCTTCTTTCTCGGCCTTGCGGTCGGCGCGGTCGGCTTGCCAGTTGCGCCAGCGGTCCTGGGCGGCGGCCAGTTGAATGGATCGCTCCTGGCTCCACTCCCAGGCGGCGCGGAAGCTGAAGTGCGAGCCGAGATAAATCCCGAATGCCGCCAACAGGCCGGCGACGATCCACGCGCCTGTGGTGTTGACGTAGACGACCAGCTCGTCTGCGGCAAGGCGGCCGGCAAAGCCCTCGACGGGCATGGCGTGCAGCCAGTTCCAGCGCCACGGAAGCAGCGCGAAGCAGGCCGGCAGAAAGGCGAGCGTGAGGATGACGCCCGTCCAGCGCAGCCACGCCGAGCCATTGGACCGCGAGCGCAGCCAGACCCAGCCGAGGCCGCCGATCCAAAGGGGAAAGCAGAAGGCGCTGACGCCGAAGACCTGCAACAGAAGGTCGCTCAAGTACGCGCCGGTGGGTCCAAGCAGGTTGTGGACGGCGTGGGGGCCTGTAACGGCTGTCGACGTGTCGAGCGACGGGTCGGAGGGGTGGTACGTGGCGAGCGAAAGCAGGAGGAGCGCGGCGGCGGCAATCAGCAGCGACCCCAGCAGCATATTCAGCGGGCGATTGCGGGTCGGCGTCAGGGCGATTCGGATGGGTTTCATGGCAGGGGCGCAGCCGTGTTTCGGGCTTGCGCTGCAAGGTCACAGCGAGCCGGTCTACGGCGAGACAATCCCCAGAGCAGTTTTCATTATCGCTGCCCCGAGGCCGCTAGGGGATGGATTTTGGGGTTGGGGAACCTTGCTGCGAACCCCTGGGGTGCTCCCTGGACTCGCGTTGCAGGAACAAGCGATGGTTGCAACCGGTATAGCTCCATCTCCAGGGAAATTCCTCGCAGCCTACGTCCCAATCCTGGCCGGAGTCTTAAGGGATGCGTGACGGGCCTCGTCTTCCGAGCCGGAAATTCGTTGCGGTATTCTCAGGGCAACGTTAAGCGCAGATACCTGAGAAGCGGGTCCTTCGCTGCGCTCAGGACGACAAGATTGGTGGGAACAACTTCCGATTCAGGAAGCTAGGCCACGACGATGGAACCGCCGCAGTAGATGAGGTGCTCCATCAGCCTGGTGGCGTAGGGCTTTGGCGCGGTCGAAGCCAGATGGAATTCCAGTCCGGCCAGCTTTGCAATCGCATCGATCGCTCGCCTCTCGTGCAGGAGGGTCGGCTGATAAGGAATTTCGCCAATTACGATCAAGGTTCCACCTTTCGCGGCATTTTCGCGCAGATAAGTCCTCGGCTCGCTCGGCGCTCCAAGAAATTCAGCGGCTGTTACCTCCGCATAGGTCAGCCGCTGCAACGATGCGGTCGTCTTTCCGGTGGGCGCGTCGGCGCCGTGAAACAGACCCTCCTTAACCTGCGACAGCCGATGCGTCGTCCAATTGGAGATTTGTCCTTCGACTGCGATCGCAATATCCCAGTCGCCGGTCAGCTTTCGTCCCGGTTTGATTTTGTGATTGGTGTCCGGGATGGACGCGACGGGAAACGGCCTTTGCGGCGTTTCCGCCTGCTGGGTCAGCTCGATCCGGTAACTGTGCGGGTCCAGCAGAGAGAAACTCTCCGGCTCCGGCCAGCGTTTGCCCTTGGGATCGTCCAGCTCCGCATCGGTAAAGATCACCCCAGGCAGAAAAACCGCACCGATATGATGGCCGTTGCAGGGCGCAAAGACTTCCACGGCGGCAATGTTGCCGCCGGTAACTTCCGGCACAAACAGAAGCGGGCCGGCGAACACGACATCCAGCCGCGTTCCGGCAGTTGCGGCTTCCTGTTTCCCTTTCTTCGATTTCGACTTCTTATCCGATTTCGGCTTTTTATCTGCGGGCATGCAACTCTCCTGTCGGGCGGTCGATCTCTCTGCCGGTGACGTAGTAAGCGCCCCAGTAATAAGGATTGCGGTAATTGGAACTTCCGAATTGTACTCTTCTGGCGGAAGTCATTGCCATTGCCGGGGTATCTCCATTGGCAAGGCCCCCGTAAAATGCGTCGATCAACGGGACGGAAGCCTGGGAATCGATCTGCCAGCGCGTCGCGACCACCTCGGGAACGCCCAAAGAGGCAAAAGCTTCGACCATGTTTTCGAGCGGATGACTCCAGGCCACTTGCCGCGTTCCGGTGGAGCAGGCCGACAGTACAGCGAGCCGGCAGGCGCGGGGTGGATGCTGCCTTAGAAATTTCCCATCCACCCAGGGAGTCTTATCCGAGGGAGATTCGGCGGCCAGCAACAGTTCCGTTCCGTCCCGGGTTTGCAGCGCGTGGCCGGCAAAGTGGAAGATCGTCGCCGAACCCAGATGGGCGCCCACGCGCGCGGCCGTCGCCCGCTCTCCCAGCAATATCTGCTTGGCGTGCAGCAACTCGTCCACATGGGTCGCTTCGCTCATCGCTTCCGGCAGCGGCGGCTCTCCCTCCCCAGCGAACGACGCTCCCACCACCAGTGCCCGATCGCTTGCAGCCAGCAAACCGCCGCGCCCGGCGGCTGGAGCCAGAATGGAGCGCAACTCGGCCAGCGGATACGCAATTCCCAGCGGCCCAATCTTGGCCGGCAGCACCGGCCAGCACAGATTGGCGAGATTGGGATCGGGCTCGAGCAGCAACGAACTGTTGTCCGGCAGAGCTGGCGGCAACTCCGGCAACAGCTCGCTTGCCAGACCGGCGCCCAGTCTGGCCGCGGTCTCTGTGGAAGTGCGAGGAGAGCTGACGGCGAGTTCCAGCGCCTGCGCCGCCTCCAGCGTTGTTTGGCGCGGTATGCGCTTCGCGCTCCAGCGAACGCCGTTCGAATCCATGCGATACATCAGCACTCGGTCCAGCAGCAAAATCTGGCCGATGAGAATGCTGCCGCCCAGCCGGCGCCGCTCCGCCTCCAGCCGAGGCAACTCGCAATCCAACGCTCCGCCCTGGCATTGCGCGATCGGGATTCCTCTGGAGCGAAGCCGGAATCGCTCCCAGAGCGCCAGTACGCTCTCCGCTGGGCGTCCCTGCGCCAGCCAGCTTGCCGCAAGTTCGGCATAGGCGTCATGATCCTGCTCGCCGAGTTCCGCCCAATCGACCCGGTCGGCGCGGCGAACGTCGCTGCCTTCGCTGAGCCGTATCGCAGACTCGAGCAAACTCGCCGACTGATCCGCGCGGCCCAGGGCAAGGGCAAGCTGCGCTCGATTGACCGCATCGACGCGGGATAGAAAGATGTCGGAGGAGTGTGCCAGAGAGTTCTTCGCGCGATCCAGATACCCTGCGGCGCTGAGTAAGTCTCCGCGCTCCAGCATCGCGGAAGCCAGGTTTTCTTCGCCCGCCCCAAAATTCGCTCCCTCTGGCGCCCCCAAGGAGCTGGGGCTGCCCTCGGCGTAGGCAATCCGAAGCTGCTCTTCGGCCCCAATCCAATCGCCATCCTTTATCTGCGCTTCGGCGAGAATCGTGCGCGTCTGGGCCGCGGGCCCGTGAAAGCCGCCTAGCTCCGCCCACCGCAGCGTCTCTCGCAGATAGGATTCGCCGGCGCGGGATCGATTGCTTTGGCTCTCGACCAATCCCATGGTGCCGATCGCTGGAAAGACCCGGGCCGCAGGCGAGTCCCCCGAGTACAGATCCTCAAGCGACCCGAGGATGTACGCTTCCGCAGTCTCCTCATCGCCGGCCACAGACGCTTCGTTGGCAAACCGCAGACGAACCCGCGCCGTCAGCAGCCGGTAGCGCTTCGACAACGCCGTGTCCAGCGCCGCCGCAGCCAAGGCCCGCCCCGCGCCGCGGGTCTGGGGCGTGTCGTCGCAAACTTTTTCCGTGACCCGTTCCTGGCCTGCTATCCACGGATACCGCGCGTCGTCCCACTCGGCCTGCGGCTCGGCGCGCAGCCGCTGTCCGAGCGTCCGGCATGCGTCGAAATTTGCCTGCAACTGCAGCGCGAACATAGATTCCACCGCCGCGCGCCTCTGGCCCACATGCACAGCCGCGCGGAGCTTTTCCCGGTTCGGCCCCGACGGTTGAACCTCGCGAAAGGAAGCTTCGGCCTGGGACGCCAACCGCGCACCCTCTGCCGGAAGGTCGCTCACGTCGTTGCGCATGGCTTGCCCCAGCAGCCGCAACCCGCGCGCATAACTCGCCGCGGCGGCCGGCGTTAACGCATCCATTTGGATCGGGAGTAAGTCGGCGAGCCAGAAGTCTCGATGTTCTATCTCTAAGGATTTTCCAATTGCTTGCAAAAGTCCGCGGGAGGAAACGCAAGAAGCCGGGCAGGGCGACCCGCGCGCCCGCTCCGAACTGGATTGCGAACCCGGCTTGGCGGCTTCTTGCTCTGGAAACGCCGCCAGAATCAATCGATCCAACTCATATTCCGATAGCTCTTCATCGAGCGCCGCGAGCGTCTTTGCGTTGCCCGCCAGAGCGTCCATCGCCGCCGGAGTCGCCAGCATCCGCCGCACACGGCTGGCATGGGTCCTGAGCCGGTTCAGCGTCTGTTCCAAGGCCGCCAGCTTGCGCTTGCCCTCTTCGCGCCACTTCGCGTCGCGTTCCACTGTAATATAGCGGTTCCAAACTTCCACCGCGTTCATCATCTGCCCGCGGTCTTCCATCACGATTGCTTCGTTGAAGAGCACCACCGGGTCGGTTGGGGCTAACTTGTCCGCTCGCGCCAGCTCGTCGAGCGCGGTCGAACGGTCCACTTGACTGCCGGTGGCCAACCCGCGCTGGTAATACGCGCTGGCCGTGTCGGTGAGCAGCTCCGCCGTCACCGGCCCGTCCACCATCAATCGCTCCAGCAGTTCGATCGCGGAATCGTAGCGCTGTTCCAACACGTCGGCCCGCGCGCGCAACTCGAGCCAGTGTCCATCCTTCGGTGACCGCTCCAACTCACGCGCCAGCTTGGCCCGCGCGTCCAGCAGCGGGGCCGGCTCCGCGTCGCCGGCCCCGCCGCGCGCATGCCCGCCGGGCCGATATGCCGTAAAACTCGCGTCTGGAACGCGCAACTCCAACGTGCGCGACTCTTCGTAAGCCCTGGCAAGCTGGCGCTCCGGCGTGGCGAGCTGCCGCTGCCACAGGAGGCCGCCTGCGAGAATTGCCAGAGCCGCCGCGGCCCCGGCTGCCAACCATCGCGGCCCCGGGATGAGACGAAAGGGAAGGATGGGCCGTCCGCGGCGGGGCGTTGCCGCTAAATCCCGCGCCATCCGCCGCTGCCACTCCGGGCGCGCCGCCGCCAATTCCGCAATTGCGGCAGTCTCCTCGATACTAGGATTGCCTTCCAGAGCCATGCGGCTCATGCTAAGTCGCTCGCCGCAGGCGGGGCATGCCACGGAGTGGGCCTTCAATTCTTCGGCTTTTTCCGCCTCTAACTCGTCCAAAGCCAGATGCAAGTGCCATTCCGGTCCCGGGCAAATCTCCGGCGAAGCTGCCGCCGCTGAAGACAAACTCTCGCGCTCTTGCCATATCTCCGGAATCGCCGCCAAAAAGCGCAGCAGATCCTCTGCGGATAACTCCGCGGGGTTGTCGGGCTTGGCGTCTTTTTCGTTTTTCATCTACGCTCTATATTGTTAATCGCAATTGGCGCGGAAATTCCGTTTATTTTTCCGCTTCGCGCCGATTTTTGTTTCTCAGGCTCCGCTTTCGGCTTTCCATGGACCACCGTTTCTCGCAACAATCGGGTCAGCCGGACCAGCGCGCTCTCCACTCCATCGGTGGTCAGGCCCATCGAAGCGATGCTCGAAATCGCTTTCGGCGATAGGCCCTGGTCGAAATGCAGCCAAAAAAGTTGCCGGTCGCGCGCACTAACCTGCTTCGGATACAGCCGGAGCAATCCGTCCAGTTGCGCGCGGAGGCTCGCCGTCTCCAGGGCTCGCGCCGCCAGCTCGTCCGGCATATCGGCGGCGAGAGTCCGATGCTCGAGCGGTATCGCGGCCAGGCTGCCACCCCGCTTCTCCGCCGTGAGTTTGCGGTAACGATCCGAACCCACCCTGGCGGTGATCACGCGCAACAGTTGCAGAAACTCAACCTTGTCGCGACTGGCGAAGTCCCGCAGAATTCGCCTCTCATCCTCGCACAGCTTCAGGAAGACTTCCTGGACGAGTTCATGGACGGAGGCGGTCGACTTGTCGCCCCAGACGCCGCAGACCCGGCGCGCCGCCAGACTGACGACCGGCGTGACGATGCGCACAAGTTTTTCCCATTCCGGGGCGTCTGCCGAGTAGGCGCAGATGCGAGCGAGCCGATTTGCCTCGAGGGAACTCACGTTGGATGCGCTTAGTCTAATCTAATCCCGTCCGCTCGCGTTTCTTTGGCCGCGCACCTTTCCCGCGGCCAACCCCAATTCGCTGTGCTAACATCCGGCCTATCCGGCGGCAAGTCCGCACCGGCTTGGAGCCGGATGGCAGGGGGAAGAGACGCAACCGCCGTCCACCTCGCCGGAATTCGAAGAGGAGCAATCATGGCCGCCAACACCCAGCCCCTGACCCTGGGCGAGATTCTGGATCGCACCGTTCAGATATACCGGCGTAATTTTCCGCTCTTCTTGGGCATCTCCATTCTGCCTGCGGCCATCTACGTGGCCGTATACGGCAGTTTCAGCCTCTACTACACGTCCAAATTGCCTGCGATCGAACAAGTGGGGCGGACCCCAGGACCCGCTTCCCCTCCCGCCATGCTTGCCTTCTTCCTTGCCACGATCGTATTTTTCCTGGTCGGCATACCGGTGCTGATGGGTGTCTCGGCCGCATCTCTCGGAGCTCTCAATTTCGCCGCCGTCTGGTCCAATCGCGGCGAACCGGCCACCATTCGCGGCGCATACGCCCGCAGCTTTCGCCATTTTTGGCGATATCTGGGCATTGTTTTTCTGCAGATTCTCTTTGCCGGCATCCTTCCCGGCGCCGCCGCCGTCGTGCTCATCGTTCTGGGAGGCGTCGTGACCGCCCTGGGCGCCGGCTCCGGAGGCGGACCGGTGCTCGCCGTTCTCCTCGGCCTCTTCCTGTTTCTCCTCGTCGTCGCCCTCGTCGGCGTATGCATCTGGATATGGATACGCTTCTGCCTCGCCTTTCCCGCCAGCGGCGTCGAAGGCATGAAAGCCTGGCCGTCTCTCAAGCGCAGCAGCCAGCTCAGCAAGGGCACCCGCGGGCGCATCTTCGTCATGTATCTGTTGGTCGTCATCATGACGATGGTGGTCTACTACGCTCTGACCCTGCCGGTGGATATCGTCCTCAAGCTCACCCTCTACAAATCGATGGCCGCGCTGGCGCTTATCACCAATCCGCCCATCGTTCTTCAGGTCGTCAATCTCGTCATCAGTTGCCTGGAACGCGCTTTCGCTCTCCCCATCTACTCCATTGCGCTCGTTCTTTTCTACATCGACCAGCGCACTCGCGTGGAAGGTTACGACATCGAGCAGCTCATGGACCGAGCCGGCTGGACTTCCTCGGCGTCGGCGGCTCCGCCTCCTCCTCCGGTCGGATTCCCGCAGACATCCTCACCGACGCCGCCCAGCTTCGGGGAACCCGAACCGCCATTCGAAGGGTCGGCGATCGACCCCGCTAGCGCAAACTCGGAGGGCTCTAGCGCGTGACCTACTCAGATCGGCATCGAAATCGCCCACCGGCCAGCAAATCCGGCGGAATCCAGGCCGCTCGCTCGGTCTTTGCCTCTCTCGCTCTGCTGACGCTGGCCGCCGCCCTCGAGCCGAGACTGGCCGCTCAACCTGCACCCGAGACTCGCTCCGCCTCCGTCGCTGGAACCCCCACGCCCAACACGATCTCCGTCTCGGACTATCGGGACCGCATCCATTCTCTCGATCAGCTTGTGGCCGAGTGCCAGAAGGCTATGACCCGCGCCAACTGCCCTTCCGCGCAGGTCGGTCCGGATATCCAGCTCGCCCTACCCAACGGACCCCGGCAAATACGCTTCGGTTGGCTCCGCATCCTCCTCGATGCCGCCTCCGAATCGCAGAAGACTGCGCAGGTCGCGAAAGAACAAGCTAAATCGCCGCCGTCCGATCCAGATGACTCCGACTCGGAGGCTCCGCCAGCCTTCCAGCCGCGACCGCTCCCGCAGCAGCTCGCCGACGCCCGCAAACGCCTCGCCGCCGACGCCGAAAACGCCGCCAAGTGGGCTCAGTCTCCCCCCGCCAAGACCACGAACTCCCAGCGCGAGACGCTGGACCGCATCCTCGCCGCCAAGGAGTATCACCCCGCCGTCGCCGGACCGTCCCTGCTGGATCGCGCCCTCGAAAAAGCCGGTAACTGGATCGACGACTTCCTTGGCAAACTGGAACAGGCCGGCTTCAAGTCCAAATGGGTGGGCAGAACCGCCGAAATCCTCTTCGGACTTGCCCTTTCGATCGCGCTGGTCTGGTTCCTCATACGCCTGGAGCGCCAGGGGCGCCTGGCCGCAATGCAATTGCTCCCCGGAACCGGCGGCGCCGCCTCCGCCCGCGATTGGCAGCTTTGGCTGGAAGATGCCCGCGGTGCCGCGGCGCAAGGTGCCTGGCGCGACGCCATCCATCTGATCTACTGGGCCAGCATCTCCCGCCTCGAATCCCTTGGCTTGTGGCCGGCCGACCGCGCCCGCACCCCCCGCGAGTATCTCGCTCTCCTGACCCAGGAAAACGCCCATCACGCCGATCTCAAAGCCCTTACCCGCAGCTTCGAGCGCACCTGGTACGCTGGTCGCCCCGCCGCCGAGGCCGACTTTCGCCGCGCCGCCGACCTGGCCGCCAAACTTGGGATTCCGGCCATTCCAATCTCCTCCAATGCAGGCTCCTCCAATGCAGCTCGGGGGGCGCGATGAAACTCTTCAGCTCCCTCGACCCCAAAGACCGCCGCATGATCTGGGTGATCCTGGGTCTGGCGGCCGCCATTCTCGTCCTCCTTGCCGTCTTCACCCCCAATGCGGACCCCAACCAGAACACCGTTCCCGACAGCAACTTGGTTGGCCAGCACGGAGCCAAAGCTGCATTCACCCTGCTGCAGCAGTCCGGCTACAACGTCCAGCGCTGGGAGCAGCCCCTGGCCGATCTAGCCGAGCAAGCCGGTCCGGGCACTGTCCTCATCCTCGCCGAGCCATATTCCAGTGAACAGACCGATCGCGGCGCTATCGCCGCCATTCTCAACAAAGGCGGCCGCGTCCTCTCGACCGGCTTCCAGGGCGGTACGCTGCTTCCCGGCAACGAAGTCGCCTTCTCCCACGAAGTCACCTTCACCGGCTGCGAAGCGAAACCGGACGGCCTCTCGCCCCTCGCCGGTCCCAGCTCCGGCACCATCTGGATCGTGCCCAGCGCCACCTGGAAAGAAGCCCGCCCCGAGATGCGCGCCGCCTACACCTGCGCCGGCCAGCCCGTCGTCGTCGAATATCCCGTCGAAAAGGGCACCGCAGTATGGTGGGCCAGCTCCACCCCGCTCGAAAATGGCTCCATCACCCGCGGCCGCAACCTCGAACTCCTGCTCAACTCCATCGGACCGCCCACCCCCGCCCTGCGCGTCTTCTGGGACGAATCTCTCCACAACCCCGTCCACACCCAGTGGGATTACGTCAGCGGCCCGGTCGGCCCGCTGCTCCTTCTCGGCTCCCTCGGTCTCGCCCTGCTGGTCATGCTCAGCTTCAGCCGCCGCAGCGGACCGATCCGGGCGCTGCCGCAAGCGCCCCGCACCACCCCCATCGAATTCCTCGAGGCCCTCGGCGCTCTCTATCGCTCCACCGGTGCGAACGCGACCGCCGTCCAGATAGCCTGGGAACGCTTCCGCGGCCAGGCAGCCCTCGTCACCGGCCAGCGCAACCTCAACCTGAGCGCCTCCGACCTCATCGTCGCCATCGAACGCCGCTTCGGCTCCCTCGCCCTATCCATGGAAAAAGACCTCGCCGCCGCCGAAGAAGCCTGCTCCGAGGATTCCATCAAACCCCGCAATGCTCTCAAAATTGTCCAATCCCTGCGCCGCCACGAAGAAACCCTCCGCGCGGCCACCTCCCACCGCAATATGGACAGCGCAAACGGCGCGCCGCAATACCAGTCTGGGGAAACGCCCCAGGGATAGACCATGCAACCATTCAAGGGCCAACGGCCCGACCTATGCTTGGCTGCGGTATGCTTTTTCTAACCCGCAACCAACGCGCCGCACGAATTCGCCGCACCGGAGACCATTCCCGAATGACCGAAGACGCAAACCAACTCGCTCCGGCCATCGCTCCGGAACCCGAAACTCCCCTCCACGCCACCCGCCAACTGCTCGACCACGCCCGCGCCCAGCTCACCCGCGTCATCGCCGGCCAGACCCACGTCATCGACGAAGCTCTCATCGCCCTGCTCTGCCAGGGCCACGTCCTCCTCGAAGGCGTACCCGGCATCGCCAAAACCCTCATCGTCAAAGCCCTCGGCCGCCTCCTCGGCCTTGAGTTTCATCGCGTCCAGGCCACGCCAGATCTGATGCCCGCCGACATCCTCGGCACCACCATCCTCGTCCAAGGCAGCAGCACCTTCACCTTCCACGAGGGCGCCGTCTTCACCGACCTGCTCCTCGTCGATGAAATCAACCGCATGCCCCCGCGTACCCAGGCCGCCCTGCTCGAATGCATGGAAGAGCGCCAGGTCACCACCGACGGCGTGCGCCGCCCGCTGCCCAACGACTTCACCGTCTTCGCCACGCAAAACCCCGTCGACTTCGAAGGCACCTACCCGCTCCCCGAGGCCCAGCTTGACCGCTTTCTGCTCAAGACTGTCGTCAGCTACCCTACCGAATCCGAAGAGCGCCACATCCTCGAGCTGCATCTGGCCTCTTCCGGCGCGCTCCTGCTCGACGCGGCGAACATCGAGCCCATTCCGGGCGGACTGCTCGGCGCGGCCCGAACCGAAGTCCAGGCCATCCGCATCGAGCCGGAACTGCTCACCTATATCCTCGCCCTCGTCCGCCGTACGCGCGAGTGGCCCACACTCACCCTCGGCGCCAGCCCCCGCGCCGCCCTCAGCCTCATGCGCGTCGCCCAGGCCGTAGCCGCCCTCGAAGACCGCAGCTACATCGTCCCCGACGACGTCAAACGCGCGCTGCCGCCGGTGCTGCGCCACAGAATCCGCTTGAAGCCGGAAGCGGAACTCGAAGGCTTCGACCCCGACCGCATCCTCGCCGACATCCTCGCCGCCGCCCCAGTCCCCCGCGCGTGAAATCAGGCACTTGATTGTCATCCTGAGCAAAGCGAAGGAACCGCTTCTGCCTTCGCCCTTTTCGTTTCAATCGTCAAGACCGGCTACCATGATCCAACCCAGCCTCCATCCCGCCCCCATCACCGCGGCAGCCCAACCGCGCAGCCGCTTCGCCTTCGGCCTGACCCCACGCGCCCTCTGGCTCCTGGCCGCCGGTTTCCTCGCGCTCATCCCCGGCTACCGCCATCCCCAACTGGCGTACGCCATGCTGCTCTGGGACGCCATCCTCCTCCTCGCCGCCCTCCTCGACGGCCTGCGCCTCCCCCCTCCATTGACGCTCACCGCCAGCCGCAGTTGGCTCTCCGCACCGTCCCTCGGCAATCGCGTCGAAATCGAACTCACGCTAACCCACCCCAACGAAATCCTTCTCGACTGCACCCTCACCGACGACCTACCGCCAGAATTGCTCGAAACTCCAGCAATCCACACGCTCCGCGCCTACCCGCGCCAGCCCGCCTCGGTGCGTTACTCACTCCAACCCCGCGAACGCGGCGACGTCCACGCCGGCGACCTCTATATCCGCTATCGCAGCGCCCTCGGACTCGTCTCCCGCTGGTCCGTCGCCCCGCTCGCCCAGCCCGCCCGCATCTACCCCGAACTGCGCAGCGCCGAAGAGCAATCCCTCTTCCTCGCCAAGAGCCGCAAAATCGATCTCCAGCTCCGCCAGATGCGCTACCGGGGCCTCGGCCGCGAGTTCGAGTCCTTGCGCGAATACCGCCCCGGCGACGACCTCCGCGACGTCTGCTGGACCGCCAGCGCCCGCCGCGGCGACCTGGTCACGCGCCAGTTCCAGGCCGAGCGCAGCCAATCCGTCTGGATCGTTCTCGACACGGGCCGTTTAATGCGCGCCCGCGTCAAAGACGGACCCCACACTCACACTTCACACTCACACTCGTCCTCCTACACCAAGCTCGACTACGCCTGCTCCACCGCCGTCGCCCTCGCCCAGCTTGCTCAATTCTCGGGCGACAAAGTCGGCCTGCTCGGCTACGGCCGCCGCATCCAGCAGCAGTTGCTCCCCGGCCGCGGCGCGGGCCACATGCGCCAGTTCCTCGAATCGCTTGCCCAGCTCCAGGCCGAACCCTCCGAATCCGACCACCTCCGCGCAACCGCCATCCTCGGCCGCCTCCAACCCCGCCGCGGCCTCATCCTCTGGATCACCGACCTGGCCGAATCCGCGATGCGCCCCGAAGTCATCGACGGCGCGGCCCAGCTCCTCCATCGCCATGTGGTCCTGTTCGTCGCCATGGCTCAGCCGGAGGTGGCCGCAATCGCCCGCGCCATCCCGCAAAACGTCGAAGAGATGTTCCGCTCCGCCGCCGCGCAGGAGATGGCCAGCCGCCGAGAACTTCTCCTGGCTCGCCTCCGCGACCAGGGCGCCATCGCGCTCGACACCCTCCCCAGCCAGATGACGGCCAGCGTTCTCAACAATTACCTCAGCATCAAAGAGCGCGCCGTCCTCTAGCTGCCAAGCCTTCTTTCGCTGGCATGGAGCGCGCAGGTGCTCTAATGAAGCATGGCCAAACCCCGCAAGCCCGAGCCTGCCGCGCGGCAAAATGCTGCCAAATCCGCCCCGCCCAGCTCGCCCTTCGCGCGCAAATCCAGCTTTCCGGGTCCGTCCAGCCAAAGCGCCCCTTTGCCCGCGCCAGCCCGCAATCGAGCAAAGCCATTCGCCGCTCAAACCATCCGTCCAGCCGCCGAGGCCCCGTTTGGCGCAGTCGTCACTCGCCGCGCCTCCGAGCGGCTGCGGGAGGGCCACGTCTGGGTCTACGCCACCGACATCGAATCGGTTTCCGCACCCAACGGGGAAACTCTGCTCCCCGTCGCCGACAATCGCGGTCTGCTGCTCGGCACCGCGCTCTACAGCCCGGCTTCGCAAATCGCCCTGCGCATGGTTTCGCAAGAGTCGATCGGTCGAGAGGCTTGGCTGGTACTATTGGCGGGTCGCTTGCGGCGGGCGATCGCGCTGCGTCTTCCACTGATCGCCGGCAAGCAGAATTCGGATTCCTGCCGGCTCTGCTTCAGCGAGGCCGACGAGTTGCCGGGTCTGATTGTGGACCAATACGGCGATCTGATCGTCCTTCAACTGTTGGTCAAGGGCCTCGATTCGCCGGCGGCGCGGCAGACGATCGTCGAGGTCTTGCGCGGCTACGGCAAATTCTTCAAGCCGGCGGCGATTTGGGAGCGCCCCGACCCGCGCATCCGCGAACTCGAAGACCTGAGCGAACCCAGCACCGGGCCGCTCTTCGCAACCGATCCAGAGAACCCGGCTGCTTCCACCACGTTCCGGCTGAATGGACTCAACTTCCTCCTGAACGTCAACTCCGGGCAGAAGACCGGCGCGTTTCTGGATCAGCACGCCAACTACGACGCGGCGAAAGAATACGCATCCTTGCTCGCTCCAGGGGGCCGGGCGCTCGACGTCTGCACCTATCAGGGCGGTTTCGCGCTGCACCTGGCTCAGGTCTCGCAGCACGTCACGGCCATTGACGCCTCTCGCGCTTCGCTTGAAATCGCGGAGCAAAATCTCGCCGCCAATCGCGATCTCCTGGGCGGCACGGAGATCGAATGGGTCTGCGGCGACGCTTTCGAAATCCTGCGCGAATGGGCGGCCGCGCGGCAGCAATTCGACTCGATCGTCCTCGACCCGCCCGCCTTCGCCAAATCGAAGCGCGCTGTCGAGGGCGCTCTGCGCGGCTACAAGGAGCTCAACCTGCGCGCCCTGCAGATGATCCGCCCTGGCGGTTTGCTGGTGACTTGTTCCTGTTCGCACCACGTCACTGGCAACGACCTCGAAGCCGCCGTCGCTTCGGCCGCGGTAGACGCCCGCCGGCGCGTCACGCTGCTCCAACGCCGCGGAGCCGCGCCGGATCACCCCGTGGTGCTCAACCTCCCCGAAACCGAATACCTCAAATGCCTCATCTGCCGGGTCGACTAGCTCTTCTTTGCCCCCAACCAACGTTTGTCATCCCGAGCGCAGCGAAGGAATCACTTCATTGCAAATGCGGAGAATAGCGACAAGAATATCCGCATTTTTTGCGGATTTTGCTTGCCTTTGCGGAGAATAGCCGCCATAATCTCCGCATAGGTGCGGAGAATGTATCGCTACATCCATCAACTCCCCGGCTGGCCGGAGTTCCAGTGGAACTACGGCGCTCTTGCCGATAAGCTCGCCGGGATTCGCCACCGGCAGGGTCGCCTCCTCGGCCGCATGGAAGGCTTCGGCTTCCACTTCCAGCAGGAATCGCTGCTCAAGACCCTCACCACCGACGTCGTCAAAACCAGCGAAATCGAAGGGGAACTGCTGGACACCGACGAGGTCCGCTCCTCGCTCGCCCGCCGTTTGGGCATCGAAATCGCCGCGTTGAAGCCATCCGACCGGCACGTCGACGGCGTCGTCGAAATGCTGCTCGACGCCACCGGCAACTACCAGTCCCCGCTCACCGCGGAACGCCTCTTGGCCTGGCACCGATCGCTTTTCCCCACCGGCGCCAGCGGCATGAGGCGCATCCGCACCGGTGCGTGGCGCGACGACTCGCAAGGCCCCATGCAGGTCATCAGCGGAGCCATCGGCCGCGAACGCATCCACTTCGAAGCGCCGCCCGCCAACCTGCTCGACCGCGAAATGTCCAGGTTTCTCGACTGGTTCAACCAACCCAACGACACGGACTGGGTGCTCAAAGCCGCGCGCGCGCACCTCTGGTTCCTCACCATCCACCCCTTCGAGGATGGCAACGGCCGCATCGCCCGCGCCATTGCCGATCTGGCCCTCGCTCGCTCCGAACAGAGCTCGCAACGCTTCTACAGCATGTCCGCGCAAATCCGCATCGAGCGCGGCGGCTACTACCACATCCTCGAGTGGTCCCAGAAAGGCGCTCTCGACATCACGCCCTGGCTCAACTGGTTCCTGGACTGCCTCGGCCACGCCATCCAGAGCGCCCAAAGCACCCTGGACGGCGTCCTCCACCGCGCAAAGTTCTGGGAATCCATCCAGAGCTTTTCTCTGAATCCGCGTCAGCACCACATGCTCAACCGCCTGCTGGACGGCTTCCAGGGCAAGCTCACCACCACCAAATGGGCCGCACTCGCCAAGTGCTCCCAGGACACGGCATCGCGCGACATCCTCCCGCTCGTCGAGCGCGGTATCTTAATCCGCGGCCCCGGAGGAGGGCGCAGTACCAGCTACGAGCTGGCCCGACCAGCCTAGCTCCGAAGGCAAAGGTTGTCATGCTGATCGCAGCGAAGCACCCGCTTCATCCGCCCGCATGAATCGCCTTGTGCTGGCTGACATCCGCCCCATCGCCGCTGCGCAACGTGCGAAAGACCATCGTCGAAACGACCGTCAACCCGCCCAGCAGCAGAAACGCCTTGTGAATCCCCAGGATGATCTCAGACGCCGGCGCACCCGGCGTATTGGGAACAAAAAATGCCGTAGTCAACCCGGCGATCGCCACGCCAAAGCTGATCGACATCTGCTGCACCGTGCTGGCGATCGAGCTGGCGCTGCTGGTCTGCGCCTCGGTCGTGTCCGCAAAGGTGAGCGTACTCATGGCCGTATATTGCAGCGACGAAAACGCCCCGTACGCAAACGCCAGCAAGAGGATCAACCAGACCGGGGTACGCGGCCCAATCGTGGCAAAAACCCCGATCAGCACGCCGATCAGCACGGTATTCGACACCAGCACGGTTCGATAGCCCACGCGGGCGATGACCCTGGTCATCGCCATTTTCATGGCCAGCGAACCGACCGCCTGCGGCATAATCAGCAGCCCCGACTGGATGGGCGTGTATCCGAGCCCCACCTGGTACAGCAGAGGCAGGAGAAACGGAACCCCGCCCATTCCTAGCCGGGTAAAAAAACTTCCGCTCACCGAGGCTCGAAACGTGCGAATCCGGAATAGCGCGAGTTGCAGCAGCGGAAACGCCTCGCGCCTCCCGTGCAGCACATACCCGGTCAGCAGCATGACGGAAAGCGCCAGCAGTCCGATCATTTCCCCGGCGCTCAGCGTATGCTCGCCGAAAATCTCCAGGACATAGCTCAGCAGCGCAATTCCCGACCCAAACAAGATCAGCCCCACCGTATCCAGCCGATGCGCAGTCTTCTCGCGGAAGTCCGGCAGATGCAGATAGACGAGCACGAGCCCGGCGAGCCCGATGGGAATATTCACAAAAAAGATCAGGCGCCAGTGAAAATACCCGACGATCAGCCCGCCTGCGATCGGTCCCAGCATGGGCGCGATCAGCGCGGGAATGGAAACGAAGCTCATCGCCTTGAGGAGTTCCGATTTAGCGAAGGTCCGCACCAGCGTCAATCGCCCAACCGGCACCATCATCGCCCCGCCGCAGCCTTGGAGTACCCGGCAGGCCACCAGCGCATGGATATTGCTGGACAGCCCGCAGAGCAGCGACCCCAGCGTAAAGAGGCCAATCGCCGAGGCGAAGACCTTGCGCGTTCCAAAGCGGTCCGCCATCCAGCCGCTGATGGGGATGAAGACCGCCAGACTCAAAGTGTAGCTGGCCAGCACCGCTTTCATGCTCAAGGGGCCGACATGCAGCGCCGAGGAGATCGCAGGCACGGCCGTATTGAGAATCGTCGTGTCCAGCGACTCCATGAACAGCGCCACGGCGACGAGCCACGGCAACAGCCGTTTGCTGGTCTCAGGAAGTCCAAGTGCTTGCCCGGGCGGATTGGCAGAGTTCGATGCGCTCATGTCTCTTGCTTGGATGCGATCTTCCGCCCCTCGCTTCCTCCCAATTTCACCGCCAGGAACGCTATCTCCCCCGCGGCACAGCCCCGTGGTAGAAGTACTGCCCCACACCCACCGTAAACAGCCAGCAGCCGTAGAGCGCGTGTTCGAGGCTTGAAGTCGCGAGCGATCCGGTCTCCGCATATCGCCAGGCAAAGAGGAGGCCACCGGCAAACGTCAGTCCTACCGCCAGCCAATTCCGAAAGATGATGTGCAAAAAGCCGAAGCCCGCCGCGCTCACCAGAATCAGCGCCCAGCGCCCGGCCGCATTCGCCGGAAACAAGGGCAAGTACCGCTCCATCAGAAACGCCCGGTAGAGCACCCCCTGCGGATACACCGACAGCACTGGATAGAGCACCATTACGGCGGCCCATAGCCATGGCCGCTCGCGCACGAGACCAAACTCCAACTGCGGCGCGATTCGATGCACCCCCAGCCAGATGGCCAGCGCGGCCGCGGCGAAAATCCCCAGCATGGAACCGAAGTTGCTTGCCAGCGGCCCTGCGTTCCAAAGCCGGGCGCGGTCGAAGCCCGGATCGCGCCAAAGCTGCCACCACGCGTATCCCGTCACAATCCAAAGCACTGGCAACGCCGGCAGCCGCACCGGCGAATACCGGAACCCGAGCGGCAGCCCCACAAACACAATCGCAAACTCGACGGTAAGCCAAACGCGAGGCATAGGAAGGTTCGTTCAGTTGATGCCCAGCAGTTTTCTGCCGAGCGTCAGCAACAGAATCGCCAGCACAATGCGATACGCGGCAAAGATCACCAGGCCGTGCTTGCGCACCCATTGCAGAAACCACTCCACCACGCCCAGCGCCACGATGAAAGAGACGACGATTCCGATGGCCAGAACGATCCACCGATTCGAGTTCATCACCAGGGGCGCGACGGCCTCGGCGGTCTTGGAATGGCCGGGATGCAGGACTTCTTTGAAGAGGTCGTAGCCGGTGGCGGCGATCATCGTTGGAATGGAAAGGAGAAAGCTGAATTCCAGCGCGGTGGAGCGGTTGAGGCCGGCCAATTGCCCCGAAGCGATGGTGGACATCGAGCGCGAAGTGCCGGGGAAGACTGCGGAAAAGGTCTGGCAGAGACCGACGAAGACGGCCTGGAACATGTTCATGTCTTCGACGTCCGTCACAGACCCTTCATGCCGCACAGACCACGCATCGACCATCCACATGACGACGCCGCCGATCAGCAAGGCCAGGGCCATCAGTTGCAGGCTTTCGAGATTCTTGCTGATCAACTTCTTAAGCAGCAGCGATGGACCGGATGTGAAGATGAAGGCCAGAAGGGTCAGCGAGATGGGATGGTTCAAGACGGTCTTGTTGCCGTTTTCTCCGGCCGGGAAAGTGCGAATGAACTCCACGATGCGGCCCATGAAGAGCAGGCAAAGCGCCAGAATCGCGCCGATCTGAATCACGATGGTGTACATTTTCCAGAACGGGTCGGCGAGGTTGAGCTGCAAGAGCGCCTCGGCGATTCGCAAGTGAGCCGTGGAGCTGACCGGAAGGAACTCCGTCAAGCCTTCGACGATGCCCAGCAGCACGGAAATCAAGTAGGGGTTCAATCGTCCTCCACGTCGCAGGTTCGGAGTGCGGCTCGTCGAGCGCCCGGCAATGAGTTTTGGCGTTCGGTGCTGCCGGCCCAGGTCGGTTTGAATTCGTAATCGAAGGATTGGTTCGTGTTCAGAATACCTGAGACCTTTGTGTTGGCTTCAATAAAATTGGAGACGGGCGAAATTCCGCTCAGTCGCGGTCCGAGCCATAGACGGCGAGCCCTTGCTCGAATTTGAAGACCAGCGCGGCGGCGCGATGGGCGTAGTCGGAGTCGGGAAACTTCTTCTGGAGTTGATCGGCGAGGGCTTTGGCGTGGGCGCGGGACTCGTCGGCCTTCTTGCCGCTGTCGTCGGCCTGGTACATATCGCCCAGCACCGCTTGCCGGTACATGGCCTGGTAGAGCGCTTGCGCGGTTCGCGGCCCGTCCGGGTGCTCGGCGGCGAATTTCTCGTAGATTTCGGACTCTTTCTCCGGACATTTCTCCTGCCCCTGCCAGTCGCCGCAGAGCTTGTTGTCGATCTTCTCGAATGCCGCCTCGTCGGCTTCGCGGGTGTGCGGGTAGTTCTTGATGACTTTGTTGAGCTCGCTTTCGTCGAGCTGTTCGCGCAGGTAGGCGTCGCGCTCTTTGCTGGAGGGCAGGCGGGCGGCGTCGGCTTTCTCGAACTGCCAGCGAATGTCCGCGGCGCGCCAGGCGGCCTTTGCGGCGAGGGGAGACGAGGGGAAGAACTCGACCAGGCGGCGATAGAGCAGGCGCGCCGCTTGCCCGGCGTTGCGCGGGCCGCGGGCGTCTTCGGCGAGGATTTCGAGCGTGGCGGCCTCGCCCATCAGGACCGCATCGCCGTTGGGCGTCGATTCACGGACCACGCCGCGGACCTGAATCCAGCCGGAGACGGGCGGCGGCGCGGCCTCGTTTCCGTAGATGGGCACATCCTTTTCGTTCACTTCTTCGACGTCCGTGTTGGCAAAGACGCGAATCCACGGGCCGCTCGTCTCGGCGATGACCAGCTCGCGCCCTTCCTGCACGCGATCCACCTTCTGCGACGAGGTGTCCGGCTCGACGTATAGCGGAGTCTCGCGGAGGATGGTGGCGCGCGGGCCGGCCATGGGCTTTTCCTGCGGCTTTTCTTTCTTCTGGGCGGCGGCGGGAGTCGGAGTGAGGACGGCGATCAGGAGGGCGATTGTGGCGGAGGTGAGGAGGAATCTGCGTTTCGCCGGTTTACTTCTCATGGTCCAAATCATAATCGAAGGACGTTGATGGGCGGTTTCGGTCAACGGCAGTCCAAAAACTCGGAACGGCAACTTGTGATCGATCTCGGCGGGAGGTGCTATTTTGCCGCCTATTACTCGGAATGTTTCCCATATTTTCCTTCGTACTGGCCGTCCCAATCGCGTCTTCGTTCGATGTCATCCAAATTTCGCGGCTCTCGCTTCCCCCCGAAAAAGCTTTCCCGGTGAGTGTTTTCGTTGCGGAAGTGGCGCTCGAGGATGGCATTTGAGTGGTCTACGCTGTACTTCTTTCTCTTTTCCCAGGCCCGCCTTTCAAGACGATAGAAGTCCTCTAAGGGCATTATTTCTTCCGGAAGTAGAATATTTCCTTTCTTGGTGTACCGACGGAGCAGCTTTAGCGCGGAATTACTGTCTTCGTAGAAGTTGGCAATGGTCTCGATAATTTGGCTGGATACAGATTGACCCATAAATAAGCCTCCGCAGATTGCCGCGCCTAAGTCACGTCTTGTCGGACTCTCCGTATAACCCCTTCCTTGCTGCCGGAACAGAGAGGCCCGTCAGAGAAAAATCCTAATTCAGCGCAACAGGATCGCGCCCTTCACTTTTCCTGCCAGCGCATGGTCAAACGTAGCGAGCGACAGTCCGGCGGTTTCAGCGAACGCTGCGAGATAAGCATCGGCCCAGTGTTTGGTGGAGACTTCGTCGCGATCCGAGCGCTTGCGGAAAATCGCTTCGGTTCCGCGCGGTTCGTCCAGCATTCTTGCGGTCGACAGTCGCAATAAGGTATCGAATGCCTTCCATGCTTCTGCCTGGGTCAGAACGTCCGCCTGCATTGCGGCTGAGTTGGTCAGCAATCGTAATAAACCCAATTGTGTGAACCTGCAGAAGACCAAAACTGTATCCGCGGGGAGGGATCGTTCCCAGGCGATAGCCAACTTGTGATGCGGATGAATCTCGTGCGCCAGGGCGAACCAGACATTCACATCAGGGAAAAGGAATGTATTCGTAAACGCCTTCCTCTCCTAGCTGCAGTGAGCCTGGATTCTTCGAGCGAATCACAGGGAACGGTGGTCGCCGCTTTATTGCTCCTGATTCGCGCTCATGCATCTTCTCGTTCAAAGAACTGAGGATGATTTCCTTGATCGTCGTGCCCTCCGTAGCGGCACGAACCTTTAACTTACGGTAGATAGGGTCGGGAATATCGACTGTAGTGCGCATGCTGTCATCCTAGCATCTTTATGCTTTTATGGCTGGATTAGCCTTTCTCGGTCAAAATCTCCGCCAGCATCTCCGGCGCGACGTTGCCGCCGCTGACGATGGCGACAGCCTGCCGGTATTCTGGCAGCTCGTGGGCGTGGAAGAGCAGCGCGGCGGTGGTAACGGCTCCGCTGGGCTCGGGAACGAGGCGCGTGACGGCGACGATGGCTCGCATGGCGGCGCGAATCTCGGCTTCGGTCACCGTGACGATGCGGTCGACGTAGGCCTGGATATGAGCGAAGTTACGCACGCCGACGCTTTGGGTGCGCAGTCCGTCGGCAATGGTGCGGCTGGTCAGCTCGGCCGGCCAGGTGACGATTTTCCCCATGCGGAAGCTTTCGGTCGCGTCGCCGGCAAGCTCCGGTTCCACCCCGACAACCAGTGCTCGGGGGTGCAGGAGGCGCACTGCGGTCGCCACGCCGCTGAGCAGCCCTCCGCCGCTAACCGGACTTAGGACGAGGTCAACTTCCGGCAGCTCCTCGGCGATTTCGAGGCCGCAGGTGGCTTGGCCGGCGATGACCGCCTCGTCGTCGTAGGGCGGAATGGTGACGTAGCCGTAGCGGGCCACCAGTTCGTCGGACTTGGCGAGACGTTCGCTCGAAGCCACACCCACATCGACCACCTCCGCGCCAAGGGCCAGGGTGGCCGCGCGTTTGATGGCCGGCGCGTTCGACGGCATCACGATGACCGCCTTCGTGCCCACCTCCCGCGCCGCGTACGCCACGCCCTGCGCATGGTTCCCGCTCGAATAGGTGATGACCCCGCGGGAGATTTCCTCCGCCGTAAGCTGGAGGATACGGTTGGCCGCGCCGCGCAGTTTGAAGCTGCCGATGGGCTGGAGGCTTTCGGCTTTCAGCCAGATATGTTTGCCGCTGCCGCTCGGCGCGATGCCGGGAAACGGCGCGTACACGAGCGGCGTCCGCACGGCTACGCCCGCGATGCGCGCGGCGGCTGCGCGGATGGTGTCGAGGGAGACGAGCGAGTCAGTGGCTGTGGTCAAGGGAGATACTCCGTGGGGATTGCCTCGCCGGGCGTTTCCGCTTCCCAGACAATCTCCTGGATCTTCCAGCTCTTGCTGTCGTTGACGGCCTGGATGCTGTTGATGCCTTTTGCGTCCGACAGGATTTTCCCATCCGCATCGACACGCGTCTCGTAGGTACTCCAAAGATGCGCCAGGTGACCGTAGACCTCGGTCTTTACCTTGATCTGATGCTCCGTAAGCGTGGCGTTGCCGCGCTTGCGCACTGCCTCGATCCAGCCGTCCACGGTAAGGATATTCGGCGAAAAGCCGCCATCGGAATTCTTCGCCGTGGGAATCAGCCGGGCCTCGGGCAGAAACAGCGCGCGGAAGCAGGTGCGGTCCTTGTCTGCCGGGCCGGTGACTGCGGAGTCGATGGCTTTGACCAGATCATCCAGCGAGGCCGTGGTGGGGCAGGCTGGCGCGGCTGGGGATTGGGCGCGAAGCTGCGGCGCGACTGCGGCAGCGATGAGGGCAAGGAAAAGTAGGGTCTTTCGCATAGCGCGATTCTACAGAATCGCGCTATGCGCTCTTGCTGGCCGGTCCTAAATTTCCATTACCACGGGCATCACCATGGGGCGGCGGCCGGTGGTTTTCTGGATGTAGCGCTTGAGTTCGACGCGGATCTTTTCTTTCACCATGCCGTAGTCGGCCTTTTCTTCCGGACTGAGGCCCTCGACTGCGCGCTGCATCACGTCGCGGGCGCCGTTGGTGATGTCCTGGCCGCCGAAGCCGCGCATGATGACTTCCGGCTGCTGCTCCACCCGGCCGGTGCGCTTGTTGAGGGCGATGACGGCGAGGACGATGCCGTCCTCGGACAGCGTCTTTCGGTCTTTGATGACCAGGTCCTCGACCACGTCGGTGCTGGAGCCGGAATCGATCAGGATGCGGCCGGCGGTGACTTTGCCGTTCTTGCGAGCCTGGGTCTTGTCGAGTTCGAGCACGTCGCCGTCTTCAATGACGATGGCCGAGCCTACCGCGCCGGTTTCGATGGCCACCTGGGCGTGCTTCTTCAGGTAGCGATAGTCGCCGTGGACGGGGATGAAGTACTGAGGGCGCACCAGGTTGATGAGCAGGCGCATCTCTTCCTGGCTGCCGTGGCCGCTCACGTGGATCAGCCCCTGCGAGCCGTCGTCGTAGATGACGTTGGCGTCGCGGCGGGTGAGGTGGTCGATGACGCGGAAGATGCCTTTCTCGTTGCCGGGGATGACGCGCGAGCTGAGCACCACGGTGTCGCCGGAGTCGATGTGCGCCTGCTTATGCGTGTTCACCGCAGCGCGGCTAAGCGCGGACATCGGCTCGCCCTGGGTGCCGCTGATCATAATGAGCAGCTTCTCCGGGGGAAAGTCCTTGATCTGGCCGGGATGGATGACGAGGCCGGGAGGAATCTCCAGATAGCCGAGGTCCTGCGCGATTTCCGTGCTCTCGTTCATGCTGCGGCCAATGACTGCGACCTTGCGGCCATGGGCTCGGGCCAGCTCCATGGCGATGCGGATCCGGTAGATGGAGCTTGAGAAGCAACTGAAGAAGAGCTTTTTCTTTGTGCGCGAGAAGATTTCGTCCAGGCGTGGCTTGACCGCCCATTCGCTGGGGGTGTAGCCGGGGCGCTCCACGTTGGTCGAGTCCTGCAGCAGAGCCAGCACGCCGCGCTTGCCGTATTCGGCAAAGGTGTGCAGGTCAAAGGCCTTGCCGTCCGGCGGCGAGAGGTCGATCTTGAAGTCGCCGGTATGGATGACGACGCCGACGGGCGTTTCGATGGCGAAGGCCACGCAATCGACCAGCGAATGCGTCACGCGGATCGGCTCGATGGTGAACGGCCCGATGGTGAACTTGACCTTCGGCTCGATCTCGATCAGCTCGACCAGGTCGGTGAGCTTGTGCTCTTCGAGTTTGCCGTCCACGTAGGCCAGGGTGAACTCGGTGGCGTAGACCGGCACGCGCAGCTCCTGGAGCATCCAGGGCAGGCCGCCGATGTGGTCCTCATGGCCGTGCGTGAGCAGAATGGCGCGGACATGCGCTTTGTTTTCAATGAGGTAGGTTAGATCGGGGACGACAATATCCACGCCCAGAAGCTCGGACTCAGGAAACATGAGCCCAGCATCGATGACAATGATATCGTCTTCCCAACGCAGCGCCAGGCAGTTCATACCGAACTCGCCCAATCCGCCAAGGGGAATTATTTTCAGTTTTTTTGTTTGCATCACTCGTCTCTTCTATGGTAACACTCGCTCGCCTGAGACGAGATGGAGCGGCCAAGCCGGTTTTGGGATGGAGCAAGTCGCGGCAATCGACCTGCCGAGACCCCATACCACCTGTAGGAGCGCCCTTTTCTCTCAGGTGCCGGGTCGAGCGCAGCTCCGGGTATACTTTGGAACGAGCCATGATTCGCTTTCCCAGCGCCGTTGGATTGGAATGAGAGACCGCGTGGATCGCCAATTTGCGGTGGCGCTGTGCGTCGCAACGCTGGCGTTTTTGCATTTTCAGGCTGGAACCGCCATCGCTCAAGGCACGCGGGAAGTGCAGGTGACTGCAGCCAGCACGGTGCCTCCCGTGCCTTTGCTCGCCGGAATTGGCGAGGGCCGCATCAGGCTCGATGCCGTAGTTTCTGACACTGCTCGAAAGCCCGTCTCCGGCCTGCGGGAACAGGATTTCATGCTGCTCGATAACGGCGCGCGCCAAAAAATCCTTTCGTTTCACGCATGGGACGGGGTCGCCGCAAGGTCCGATCCGCCGGTCGAACTGGTGGTGGTTATCGATGCGGTCAACGCATCCTCTGCGGACGCCGCCGTGGCGGAACGCGAGGCGCAGAAATTTCTGCGCGCGCATAGCGGCCATCTTGCGCAGCCTACTTCGGTGTACTGGTTTTCGCATAAGGGCTTGTACGGGAATCCTGAGCCGTCGCAGGACGGCAACGCCCTGGCCGCGTCTCTCGAACACCCTAAGGAACTGCCGCCGGTCTGGCGCGCCGACAGCGACTTCAACTCGCTCGGATTGCTCGATTTCCAGGTCGGACTTTCTTCCGGTTTGCTTTCGAGAAGGGCATTGGAGGTGCTCGCCCTTGAGGAGCGGCGCAAGACCGGGAGAAAGCTGGTGTTCTGGCTCGGGAGCGGCTGGCCTCCCCCCGAGAACGGCGGAGCATTGACGCATTCGGCCGCGGAGCGCTGGATCGCGGAGCTGTCGACGCGGTTGCGGGAGGCGCGGATCGAACTCTATCGTCTGCCGACGATCGCAGGCGAAGCGCATTTGCGTAAAGCGCTCGACGAGGCGAAGTCGCGCCCTGGGATCTTGTCGCAGAACCTTACTCTAGAGGCGCTGGCGTTGCAGTCGGGAGGGCGCTCGCTCGACGCCAGCGACGATCTTGCGGAGCAGATCGAGCTTTGCGTTCGGGACGCGCCGGTCTTCTACACACTCACTTTCGATCCACCGCGCGCCGCCACCGCCGATGAATATCACGACTTGAAGCTGGAAACGGCGGACTCCGGGCTGACCGTGCGCACTCGATCCGGGTATTACGACGAACCAGGTTTTTACGATCAGCCCGATCCGGGCGTGAAGCCGGTAACCGTGCGTGAGCTTGAGGCGATTCTTGAGGAGGCGCCGAGCCGGAACGACAAGGAGTTGGCCCAGATGCTGGCTGGGGTGGACCTTACCGAACGGCTCAGCAAAGTCAAGTTTGCCGCCTGGAAAGCGCGGATGCCGGGGGCAAAATCGAGGTCGGCGCTGATTGCGCTGGCTGATTCCTCTGCGTTTCTCGATCCGCCGGCGGATGAGATTCCCGGTTTGCCGATTCCGGACCTGGCAACGCGGCGGCAGATGATGGCGAGGACCATCGATTATTTGAAGGATACGATCCCGAAACTGCCCAATTTCTATGCCAAGAGAACGACGATGCGCTATGAGGAGCCGCCGACGGCCGGGTACTCGGGCATTGGGGCGAAAGACGCGCCGCCAGCACGAGAACTTCTCAGTAAAGATGTGACCACGGAGACCGTTCTCTACCGTGGCGGGCATGAAACGGTGGAGGAAAGCAAGCCCAAGTCAAGACCGGGAGCCGTTGACCACGGCCTGCAGACTTTGGGAACCTTCGGTCCCATCCTGGGCATCGTCGTCGTCGACATGGCGCACGGGTCGGTGGCCTGGAGCCGCTGGGAACAGGGCGTCCATGGCCCCGTCGCGGTCTTCCGCTATACGGTGCCGGCACCCGAGTCGCACTATGAGGTGGCCCATTGCTGCGTCCCCGCTGGAGACGGAACGGCCCCGGTGCAGGGATTTCCCGGCTATCATGGCGAAATCTCGATCGATCCAGCCCAAGGGACGATCCTACGTCTTACCGTGGAGGCCGATCTGGCTCCCCGGCAACCGCCGCCGCTTTCGATCGTTCGATCCGACATTCTGGTCGAATACGGGGAAGTTGCGATCGGTGGAGCAACCTACACCTGTCCGGTGAGAAGCGTTTCCATCTCGCGTACCCGTACACTGCGGGTCTTCCAGCAATGGGGAGTGCAATTGCCTGTGTACGGTCCATTTGCAACGCAGATGGGCGACACGAGCTTTACGGATTACCACATGTTCCGCTCCGAATCGCGCCTGATCCTCGACCCGGAACCGGCACCGTAACAGCTACCGGAATCATTCGGTGCGCAGGGCTTCCACGGGATTGACCGCGGCGGCGCGGCGTGCGGGCAGGTAACTGGCCAGCAGGGCGGCCGCAGCCAGGAGGAAGGCCACGCTGGCCAGTGTCAGCGCATCCCAGGCCTGAGTACCGAATAGCAGTTTACGCATCAGGGTTGCTGCGGCGACGGAAGCCACGACGCCCAGCGCGATCCCGATGCCGGTGAGCCAGCCGGCCTCTTTCAGGATGAGCGAGTAAACCGAGCCGCGCGGAGCGCCCAGCGCCATGCGCACGCCGATTTCGCGTGTCCGCTGGGAGACGGAGTAGGCGATCACGCCATAGAGGCCAACCACGCTCAACAACAGCGCAATGGCGGCAAAGCCACTCACAATCGCTGCTGCGGTGCGATGCATATAGGCGGTGGGCGAATCCTGAATGCGCTGGCGCATGGTCGAGGCGTCAGAGACTGCGAGCCCTGGGTCGATGCGGTGAATAGCTGCCGTCATGGACTGCAGGACGCTGTCCTCCTCCTGCGTGGTGCGCACGACCAGGAACATCTCGTTGTCCGGACCTTGGTCAAAGGGCATGTACAGCGCAGCGCGCGGAGCCGAATCCAGTTGGCCTTCCTGAAGATCGTTCACAATGCCGACGATCTCGATTGGCGTCGCGTTGGGATTGTCCCAGGCGATGCGCTTGCCGATGGGGTCTTCGCCGGGGAAGTACTGGTTGGCCATGGTGACGTTGATGACGGCCACGCTGGGCTTCGACTCGTCTTCGTCCTCGCGGAAATTGCGCCCCCGCAGGATGCGCGCCCGCAGCGCGGGAAAATAGCTGGGGCTTACCGCTCGCCGCGCGATTTCCTGGTTGACGCCAAGATAAGGCCGGTCGAGGCGATGAAAGCTGGTCGCGCCGTCGCCATCGCCCAGCGGTAGACGCGAAGTTACGCCCACCGACTGCACTCCCGGCACTCTGCCAATCTGCGCGGCGATCGATCGCTCCAGCGCGATCTGTTCGAAGTCTTTCCGGTAGGTGTTGCCGACCGCGGCGACGCGCAGCAGGGCCAGACGATCGGGAGAAAGGCCGGCATCGGCGTGCATCAGGCGAAACAGACTCTTGCCGAGCAGACCCGCGCCCACCAGCAGCACCATCGCAGTGGCAATCTCGATGACGACAAGATTGCCGCCAAAGCGCCGCCACCAGGTTCCAGATGCGCCGCGGCCGCCGTCGGTGAGCCCCTCGCGCATGTCGGCCATAGAAATGCGAACGATGGGAGTCAGCGCGAAGAGCACGCCAGTCGCGATGCAGAGAGCGGCGGCGAAACCGGCCACGCGGGGATTGAGCCCGAGCCCTCGCAGATAGGGCATGGTGGCCAGCGTGTGCTCGGGAACCAGCCGCGTAAGCAGATGCATGGCTACGACTCCGGCCGCGACTCCGATCGCTCCGCCGGTCGAGGCCAAGAGCAACCCCTCGGTGACGAACTGGCGAATCAGCCGACTGGTCGACGCGCCCAAAGCGCCGCGCACGGCAATCTCGCGCTTGCGGCTCTCGGAGCGCACCAGCAGCAGGCTGGCCACGTTCACGCCTGCAATCAGCAGCAGCAGCGCGGAACCGCCCAGCAGCACCAGCAGAATCGGCCGGATATCACCGACGATCACCTCCGTCAGAGGCAGCATAACTGCTGCGCGGTCGCGGTTCGAGTCGGGGTACTCGGTTTCCAACTGCTGCTCGACGCTCTTGATGTCCGCATCGGCTGTCTCGAAGCTGACGCCATCTTTGAGCCGCGCCACGCCAAAGTAGTCGTGGCAATTCCGGTTCTCCGCGCAATCGAAGCCGCCGTTCTGCGCTCCGTGAGCTTTCTGCAACACCCAGAAGTCCGACGGCTCGGCGGGAGCGAAATGAAAGCCCTGCGGCAGGACTCCGACGATAGTCACGGTTGCCCCGTCCAGGACCACGGATTGGCCCAGTACATCCTGCCGCCCGCCGTAGCGTTTCTGCCAGGCGCCATAACTCAACGGAGCCGTTTGTGGCGCGGCTTGCGCATCCTCTTCTGGATAGAAATCACGGCCCAGCGCTGGGGTCACGCCCAGAGTGCGAAAGAGTCCGGCGCTGACCTTCACGCCGTCGGCCGCCTGCAGGCCTTGCGGCGTTTTCAGCATGAAGCCCTGCGTGGATGCGAAGATATCCAGCGATTGGAAGGTCCGATTGCGCTTCTTCCAATCGAGATAGTCGAGGTAGGAGAGATGAAAGCGGGGCCCGAGATTGATGCCCTCAAAGAGCATCGTCAGTCGGTTGGGATTGGCATACGGCAGCGGCTTGATCAGCGCCGCATCCACAAAGCCGAAGATAGCTACGCTGGCGCCGATGCCGAGCGCGAGAATCAAAACCGCCGTCGCGGCAAAGCCTGGGTTGCGGCGCAGTTGACGCAAAGCGAAGCGCAAGTCCTGCACGACGGATTCAAAACGAAAGCCAATGGCTTCATGGCTTTGCTCCTTCAGCTTGACCGGATTGCCGAACTGGCGCACTGCCGCCCTGTGCGCAGCTTTTGGAGCCATGCCGCTCAGCAGATATTCCTTCTCCGCCTGGGCGCGATGGAAAGTCATCTCTTCGTCCAATTCGCTGCGAAAACGCTCGCGGCGCAGCAACAACGCCAACTTGCGAAAGAATCCGCCCGACCTATCGGCAAATCCCATGAAATCCTCCTACGACTTTCGCAGCACTGCGCCGCGATGTGAGTGATGGGAATTACTCGGTCCGCAGCGCTTCCATCGGATCGAGGGAAGCTGCTTTCAGCGCCGGGCGCAGGCTGGCGGCGAAGACCGGAGCAAGCAGCAAGAGAGTTGCAATCAGAAAAGTAAGTGGATCGTTGGGCTTGACGCCGTATAACTGGCTTCTCAGCAGGCGAGTCAGCAGCAGCGTAGCCGCGCCTCCGCAACTCAGCCCGATCAGTGCCGAGGCGAGGGTGCGCTTGAGAAAGAGCGCGGATATCTGCCCGCGCGATGCGCCGAGGGCCATGCGGACGCCAATCTCCTGCCGCCGCTGGGCTACCGAGTACGCGACCACGCCGTAGATGCCTACACAGGCCAGGGTGAGCGCGATGGCGGCGAAGGCGACCAGCAGGGCCATATTCAGGCGCGGCTGGGCGACCGATTTCTGAACCATCGCGTCCAGCGTTCTGGGTTCGCCGAGGGATTGCTGGGGATCGACCTGACGCAGCTGTCCCCGGATAGCGGGAACCAGGCTCTCGGGCGGTAGCGATGAGCGCACGACGAAGGAGCGGCCTACCTGGTATCCGAGCGCTTCCACGTACAACTCGGGCTGTACTGGTCGCGCCAGCGATCCGCCGATACCGCGCGTATCGCCGGTGATCCCGACAATCTCGCGTGATTCCACGTCGCCCTTCGGACCGCCGAAAAAGATATGCCTGCCCAGCGGATTTCTATCGGGCAGATATTGCCGCACGAATTCCTCGTTCACCATCACGGTCAGTTCATTTGGCTTCACGGGGCGGCCGGCCAGCAGAGGAACGCCCAACGCACCGAGATAATTGCCGGAAATCACGACGGATTGCGCGCTGATGGCATCTTGATTGGCCGTGCGCGGCTTCCAATCTACGTCGTAGCTGACGCGCAAGTTGTAGGCGGAAGTCGGCAGAATTCCAGTCCCCACGGCTTTTACGCCCGGTAGAGCTTCGAGTCTGCGCTGCACTTCGTCGTAGAACCTGGTAACGGAGGCCGGATCGGAATTCCACGGCAGTTTCAGGCTGAAGGTCAGCACATGTTCCGGCACAAAGCCGAGCGGCGTCTGCGTGAGCTTCCAAAGGGACTCCGTGAGCAGGCAGGCGGTGACCAGCAGCACCAGCGACAGGCCAACCTGCAAGGCGATGAAGCAACTCCTTGCCCGGTGGCCCGACGATCCTGCAAGGCGAGTGCCAGCGCTTTTCAGCGCATCGCCCAGGTCCGCTCTTCCGGTGCTCCATACCGGTGCCATGGCAACGAGCACTGCCGTTCCGAGTGAGACAGCGAGCGCGAACCCGGCGACAGGCCAGTCAACGAGCCAGTCAACCCGCCAGTCAACCAGCCAATCTTGTGCGACGGCACCCTGAGCGCGTAAGACACCGGGCAGGAACGGAGCCGCGAAGCGAACGAGTGCCGATGCTGCGACGCATCCGAGGATTCCTCCCAGCAAAGACAACATCGCAGCTTCCGTCAACAGTTGGCGCGTCACCCTGGCACGAGATGCGCCAAGAGCCTGTCTCAGCGCGACCTCCTGTTGCCTGCCTACTGCTCGTGAGAGCATCAGGTTGCCGACGTTGAGGCATGCGATCAACAGCAGCACCGCGCTGGCGGCGAACAGGACAAGAATCGCCGGTTTAACTTGCCCGTACAGATATTCGCGCAGAGAAATCAGGCGGAATTGCCAGTCGGAGTCGGTCTGCGGATGCTCGACGGCCAACTGGGTGCCCAGGGTTCGCAGTTCGGCAGTCGCAGCCGCGTCGGTTATCCCGGGCTTGACCCTTGCAAACACGTTGGCCCAGCGGGTGCCGTCGCCGCGGTAAGCGCTCCACTGCGCGGGATCGAGCTGCGCCGGCCGCCAAAGGTCGGTTTGAGCCGGCATTTCGAAGGTGGGCGGCATGACGCCGATCAGAGTGGTCGGCTGACGATTGATCGTCACCACCCGCCCCACTGCCGCCAGATCGCCCCCGAAGAGACGCTGCCAGGCACCATAACTGAGGACCGCAACGGGAGCGGAGTTGGCATGGTCCTCGCGCTCGTCGAAGACCCGTCCCACGAGCGGCTTCGTTCCCAGCACGCGCCAGAACGGGGCGCTGACGGCTGCGATATCCAGATGCTCAGGAAGGCGATTCCCGTCCGTGAGGGTCTGCGTGTCGAGATACATCAAGCCGATTGCCGAGAAGGATTTGCTGCGCGCCTGCAAGTCGAAAACGCGCGGCACACCGGTGAGGCCCTCGGCGGAGGTCCCTTTCAGCGGGAGGTCCTCGATTCGGACAATACGTGCGGCGTCGGGATAGGGTAGATCGCGCAAGAGCGTTGCATGTACGACTGAAAAAATCGCGGTATTGGCCCCGATGCCAAGAGCCAGCGTCAGCACTACGGCCAGCGTGAAGCCAGGGGCGCGCTGCATCTGGCGCAGCGCGTAGCGGAGATCCTGCCAGACGCTCTCAAACCGGAAGGCCACGGCTTCGTGGCTCTGCTCGCGCAGGCGCGTCTGGTTGCCGAACTGGCGTTTGGCGGCGCGGCGGGCCTGTTTCGGCGTCATTCCGGTCTCCTCGAAGCGTTTCTCTGCCTCGGCGCGGTGGAAGGCCATTTCTTCGTCCAATTCGCTGCGAAAGCGATCGCGGCGGAGGAGCAAGGCCAGTTTGCGAAGGAATTTGGTCATCTCAGGCCTCCTGCGGCTGTTGCAGCACGCGGCCAATCGCCGCGATCATGCGCTCGAACTCCGACACTTCGAGGCCGAGCTGCTTGCGGCCCTCGTCGGTGAGCGTGTAGTAGCGGGCGCGGCGGTTGGTTTCGGTCATCTTCCACTCGGCCTTGACCCAGCCTTGAACGAGCAGGCGTTGGAGGGCGGGGTAGAGCGAGCCTTCTTCGACGGTGAGCACGTCGTCCGAAATGCGCTTGATGGAGAGGGCAATGCCGTAGCCGTGCAGCGGCGCACGCGTCAGCGTTTTGAGAATCAGCATTGCCAGGGTGCCTGGAAGCAGCGCGCCGGGGAGCAGGTCAGGTTTCTTGGCCATGACCTATACATAGATTATCCATGGATAGAAGGTCAATGGTCTTCGGCTGGTAAATTTTGACGCAGCGCTGGCTGCGTGCGCACGCTACGGCTGCGATTCGTCCTGTACCCGGCGTTATTCTTTGCCGGTCTGGGGCGGCAACTCATCCAGCATGAGCCGGTTGCCGAAGGGATCGAGCAGCTTCATCTGCAGCGCGCCGTAGAAGGTCGTTTCGAGGCCGGGCCGGTAGTAGCCGTAATTCTTCGCCGTGATTTCCGCGTGAAATTCCCGAAGGCCTTCGACGTGGATGGTGACGGCCGCGCCGGGCGAGCCGTCGCCGTAGTGTTCGGAAAGCCTTAGCACGATGCCGTCCCGGGAGATCTGCATGAAGAGCGGCGCACGCTCGTCGAAGCGATGCTCGAAATCGACGGTAAAGCCGAGGAAGTCGAGATAAAACTCGCGCGCCTTTTCGACGGAAAATATGCGCAGTACAGGGATGACGCGGAGGGCGCGGAAGCTCATGGGAGATGCTCCTTGCGAGCGGGCCGTTGGGCTCAGCCCAAAGCTCTGGCAGTACTGGATATCAGTTCAGGTCTTGCGGCAAGACCGCCTGCACGTCGGGGAAGCGGCGAAAGTCCTTTGCGTTGAACGTGAGAATTCGACTGATGCCGTGAACGCGCATGGCGGCCGCCAAGCGGGCATCGTGGACCTGGACGCCGGATATTCCGCAATCGACGAGCATTTTGCGCCATCCGAAGTGGACCAATTCGCTGTCGGGCAGGAGGTTGAATTGTGATTCAACCTCCTTGGCCAACTCGCCTACTTCCCATGGCCTGAAGCCGTATCCGTTTCGTTCCATCGGACGGGTGAGGGCATTCCAAAACTTGCCGAGATTTTGAGAAGTGTAGTAGAGGGCCGTCTGCGAGGTTACAAGGGAATCCAGCGTATTGTCGACTATGGAATAGCGGGGATCGCCACGCTGAACCCAACGGATAAGAATATTACTGTCAAGGAGATAACCGGACCTCTGCATTTACCAGCGATCCTCGTAGAAGCTCTCGCGTTCCGTTGCCTCTGGTGGCAAAACAGGAATCCTATCGGAAAACTTTGACATTTCCCTGGACAATCTCTTGAAGCCTTCAGGGGTCAGCTTTCTGTATCCAACTGGATACGTGGCCACCGAATTTCGTAGGACACGTTCGGCGTATTCCTCTACGGCAACGCCTTCCGACCTTGCCTCCGAGGTCAGCCTTGCCTCGATTTCGGGGTCGAGTTCAATTTGAAGGGTCATTCGGGTACTCCTCATGTGTCACCGATTATCGGACTAAACCAGCGAAAAGTCGATTGCGTTCTTTCGTCAGTTGGCACCTGCGGGTTTGCCGACGTCCCCTGTCTTTCTCATCACGGTAAGCACGGTGATGTCGTCGGCCTGGGGCGCGCCGGTACCGAAATTCCTGGCTGCTTCGGCAATCTGCGCGGCGGACTGGCGGCTGATGTTGAGCGTCCGATTGAAGCCGAAAATCTCGCGGGTGAGGGCGTCTTTGGCTTCGACCACGCCATCGGTGAGCAAGGTGAGAGTTTGTTCCGGCGCTAACTGGAAGGAGGTTTCGCGGTAACTCACATCGAGCGTGATTCCTAGCGGCAGGTTTCCGTCCGTTGCGATCTCCTTGCCGTCGAGATAGGGATTCGGGTGTCCGGCATTGGAAAGCGTGACCTGGCCGGAGGGCTCGATGCGCAGTACCAGGCAAGTGGCGAAGGAGTCGCCGCGGCCATGCAGCCGCCGGTTCAGCCCGGCAAGCAGTTCTGCGGGGCTGAGTGTGAATTCGGCATAGGTGCGCAGCGTTCCGACGATAAGAGCAACCGTCATCGCCGCCTTCAGTCCTTTGCCGCTGACATCGCCGATGACGATCAACGCCGGGAACGAGTCGCCGGATTCTGAGGGAAATCCGCGTTCGCACCACTGGCGGCCGAGAGGAAGCACCTGGAAGAAGTCGCCGCCTACTTCCTGTGCGGGCAGATAGGCGCTCTCGATGGTCAGGCCGGGAACTGCGGGCAGATAGTCGGGAATGAGAATCTGCTGCACTGTTTGCGCCGCGGCCATCTCCTGCTCCACTTCCCGGTTCCGGTTCTGAATGCGGCGCAGGCGGAAGGTCATGGCCACCAGCATGACGGCAGCAAAGATCAGGTAGGCGAGCGGGCGGAGGTCGAAGTCCAGGTCGCCCCAGGTAAACTCCTGAGGAAAGTTGGGCAGGCCGAAGTTGTGCGCCTGGCGGTTGCCCTCGACGAAGGTAAGAAATAAGACGGCCGCGCCGATTGCGCGCATCTCCGGCAGACGGCTGCGGAAGCACACTGGCGTGAGCAGCAGCCAGGAAGTGGCCTCGATCAGAATTGCGCCGATTAGGGCGTAATGGATCGCGGAACCCTCCAGAAATTGCGCGAGGGAATCGAATTGGCGAGCGGGGAAGGGGAGCAGCATCAGCAGTTGCAGAGCATCGAGCGCGCCGACTAGTTGCACAAGGCGAAAGAACTTAGGAACGGGCCGGCCGAGGAAGGCGAAGATGAACTCGATCCCCAGGAACGCGCCGAGGCCGTTGAAGACGCAGTAGATGAAAAGCCCGATCCAGGAAGGCATTCCCAGATCGACGACGGAGGCCAATTCGCCCAGCCGCAGCATGGGAAGCTGGCCGAGGATCGCGCCCAGCCATGCGTATTCGCGCAGCCGCGTGTTCACGGCAAAGAGCAGGAAGAAGACGCATCCGGCGCCGCCGAGCGCGGCGTAGCAGATATAGTGCTGCCAACTGTGGCGCAGATAGTTGAGCGTGTCGGCGTCTTTGACGACCTGCAAATGGTCGAACGCGGCGACGACGGGAACGAAATCCCCTGCGCCGCGGGAGGTTTCTACGCCTAAGGCGTGGACTGCTATGGTCAGACGGCCATCGGGCGCGAGGCTCGACGGAAACGCGAGGCGCGAGGGAAATTGGAGCAACGCACGGGATTCCTGCGGTCCGCGCCGGGTGGCAAAGCTGCCCGACCCGCCAATCTCCTGCCCGTTGACGAAGACTTCGTACACCGGATCGAAGCCTTGCACGAGAATGCCGAGTTCCGGAGTGGTGCGCAGTTCCCGAGGAAGGGCGACTTCGATTCGGTACCAGCCGTCAATGCGGATGGCGCCGCTGTACGGCGATAGGCTGCACCCATCCCTGGGGAGCCGGCCGCATTGGGGATCGTCGCCGGGGTGGACCTGCCAGTTCTGCCAAGGGAGGCGAAGGATATCGGCTTGCTGCGCCGGACAGGCAGTGGCCGCGAACAACAAAGCGAGCAGGGATGCCAGCAAGAACCGGCGACCGATGCGGGCTGTCGCGCGTAAAACCTGGGCATTCCAGGCCAAAGCCCTGAATTGTCGGTGGATACCGCGCATTTTCGCTAGCCTAACAGGTATGCGAGAGATGTGGACAGGCTTGCGCTTCCGATCCCAGCTTCGCGCCGGTTTCTGAATTCTGGGCAAGTTCCATCCTGCGCTACTCCGCTACAGCTTGCCGCTGCGCTAAGGCAGCGGGCCGGTCGCAAGATCGCTGGGAGGGACAGCGTGAATTCCAGGGAAGCGAACGAAGTCGCGGGCATTGAAGGTGAGAATATATCCGAGGCCGTGTACCCGCATTGCCGCAGCCAGGCGCGCGTCGTGTACTTGAACGCCCGAGATGGCATGATCGACAAGCAGCCTGCGCCATTCCCGGTGAACTTCAATGCTGTCGGGCAGCAGTTGGAGTCGTTCCTCAATCTCCTGAGCGCTTCGGTCCGCTTCCTGCGGCGTTAGACCAAAGCCATTTGCGCCGGTCGGGCGCGTGAGCACGTTCCAAAATTCGCCAAGATTCTGAGACGTGAAATAGAGCGAACAGCCTTCATCTCGAAGCTGGTTCACCGCTGCTCTGGCTAGCGAATAACCTGCTGCCGCAGGTTGGACCCAACGCAGCAGGACGTTGGAATCCACGAGGTAAGAGGCGTCTCCCACTTACCACCGATCCTCGTAAAAACTCGCCCGCTCAAAGGCTTCGGGTGGCAAGACTGGCCGGTTTTCCGAGCCTTCCGCAAGCGCAATGAACATGGCTTGCAGGCTCGCTGCCGTCGGGCGTCCCTTGACGGGCTCTTGCGGCATTTCGGTTTTTCGCAATACCGATTCGGCGAATGCCTCGACCGCCAGGCCGTGGGCGTCCGCCTGAGCCCGCAGCCGATTCTCCGTTTCCGCATCGAGTTCCAAGACAAGAGTCATAGCGGTTTCTCCCCCTTGCGACGATTATGGACCAACCGGAGCGAAAAGGCGAATCAACGCAGCAGGTCTTCGAGAGCGGTGGAGAGGTCGGTTTTTTCGTCGCGGTACTTGACGATGACCGGGGCGTAGAGGCTCAATCCCCATTCCGCTCCGTTGCCTCGGGTCACGGCGCGCGAGCCGGGAACGACAACTGCGCCTTCGGGGATGATGAGCGGAGTTTCCGGCGTAGCTTTCAGGACTTGGCCGCGCACCAGGTCGTAGACGGGTGTGCCGCGGGTGAGGATCGTACCCGGCGCGAGGACTGCGCCTTTGCGGACGATGGTGCCCTCGTAGACGCCGGTATTGCCGCCGACCAGCGCGTCGTCTTCGATAATGACGGGGCTGGCGTTGACCGGCTCGAGCACGCCGCCGATCTGGGCTGCGGCGCTCAAATGGACGCGCTTGCCGATCTGGGCGCAGGAGCCGACCAGCGCGTGCGAATCGACCATCGTGCCTTCATCCACATACGCGCCGGCGTTGATGTACATGGGCGGCATGCAGACTACGGAGCGCGCCACATAAGTTCCAGAGCGCACACTTGAACCGCCGGGAACGACGCGGATGCCGTCTTCCTTGGCGAAGACCCGCGCCGGATAGGTGTTTTTGTCGATGAACGAGAGGCCGCCGCTGGAGAGGTCGGTCAGCACGCCGAGGCGGAAGCCGAGCAGGATGCCCTGTTTGACCCAGGCGTTGACGCGCCAGCCGGTGGGGCTTGCGGCGTCGGGCTCGGCAGAGCGGAGTTCGCCCTTTTCGAGGGCTGTCCGCAGGGCGAAAAAGGACTCCAGCGCTTTGGCCTGGACGGCGAAATCGGTGGCTGTTTCGGGGTGGGAGAAGTAGTGCTCAATGGCTCGCTGCAGGGGATGGACGTTCATCGCTCTTTAGTCTACCAATTTGGCGCCGGTCGGGCTTATGTCCCAGGTTGCGACGGCGCCGTTCGAGCAGGGCGGCAGGGGCGACTACGGGCGAAAAATAGGCAGGGGTCGGTGGACCGGTGAGCGCGTAATCGGCATTGTCTGGGGCAGCGGGTTCCGTGCCGATCTGGACTTTGAAGCTGAATTGTCCCAGCGGGATCATGGCAATGAGGGCATCGCGCGTCCCCAGTTTGCCGCTGTTGCGCTTCGACTCCAGCCAACTGCTGAGGCGGGTGTCGTGGATCTCGGGATCATCCTGCCAGAAGGAGGGATCGAGCGAGCAGGCAATCTGCAAATGGTCCAGTTCCAGTTCTATCGTCGAGACGTGGGGAGGAAAATACTGCTGAACATTCTCGGCTCCAACGTGCAACCCCATCGCGCCGCGATGGCCGGGGTGCTTGTCTTGTGTCTTGACTACCATCTTTCCACCTCCGGAGGGGCTTGAGTATGGAGTGTATGGGTTGGGCAAGCGAAAAGTTGCCCGGTGCAAGGATAGTTCCGGTTGGGGTTTGTCAGATAGGGAAATTCGCGTCGACAATTCCAAAACGGTAACTTACGAATACACCTGGTAACGTGTAATGTACGTTACGTCTGAACAAAAAAGCAAACACATGGCCAGATTGGCTGAACCATGTGTTTGCTTCAACTGGAATCGGATTTTCAGCGGAGTTGGCGGGCCGGTCGTGTTGACTGGCTTATGCGGAAAAGCCGATGGCGTAGCGTGTTCTTCGTTCTTCGTTGTGGTCGATCGGTTGTAAACGGAAGGTGTGTTCCCCGGCGGGGATGAACGCCACGGGAGCTGGCGGCGATGCCAGTTTTCCCGCTACCCGTTTGGATTCCAGCCAGGCGATCAACCGTTCATCGTGAATTTCCGGGTCGCCTTCCCAGAATTCCGGTTCCAAGGTGCAAACGATACG
>Ga0116230_10000274_pt1 | contig 43480 bp, 45 predicted proteins | sample S1TSphfallax_3_FD_88678 | JGI IMG/M metagenome (GOLD analysis project Ga0116230, IMG submission 88678) | Host-associated microbial communities from peat moss isolated from Minnesota, USA - S1T2_Fd - Sphagnum fallax MG | ecosystem: Host-associated > Plants > Peat moss > Unclassified | place... | reverse complement strand
TTTCCCTGGGATGGTTCGCAGCTTATGCGCTCGCATGCTGCGCGATGGGCGCTGGTCCAGGATTGATATGGAATATGGCTCATGTCGGCCTGGGAGCTTTGCTTCTGCACGGCGGATTGCTGGCCAGCTTATTGCTGATTTGGCGCGATCCCGCGGTATCAGCGCGGCTTTCAGCGATGATAGCTGCCCGCGGTCATTCAGCCCAAGGATAACAGAGAAGCCTTGCGCCTTTACCGGGCGCGTCATTGCTTCCATCTCCTCCCGCAGCCGTCATTTTCGCGCGCGCGGCGGCAGCGAAACGCCTTTCACGACGGCGCTTGGGCCGAACCTGTCGCGCAAAGCATCGATCGCGGCTTCCGTGGCTTTTTCCCGCGCAAGCCCTGTATCGACGAGATCGCCAAGGTCCGCTTCGTCTGCCGGAACGAGATCATGCACGGCGATGCCAATAAGCCGAAAGCGTGTACCGTCGACTTCTTTCTGCAAAAGATCCCGCGCGGCTGAAAACAGCCGGTTGGAAAGTTGAGTGGGCGGAAAGCCAGATCGCGCCCTTGTGCGCGTTTTGAAGTCAGCGCTTTTTAATTTCAGAGACAGGCCGCGTGTCGCGAGCGCGGACCGCCGCAGCCGCACTGCGACTTTCTCGCAGAGCCTGTGCAGAACCGGGATGAGATCCGCGGCGGCGCTGATGTCTGTCTCAAAAGTTGTCTCCGATGAAATGCTTTTGGTTTCGCGTTCGGGCGTTACGCGTCTCCCGTCGATTCCTTGTGCCAGGCGATAAAGGCGCTGGCCTTCCGGGCCATAGAGCCGCAAGAGATCGGTTTCGGTATGTGTCTGCAGGTCGCCGAAGCGAACCAGCCCGGCACGGGCGAGGCGCTCCTGCATGACCTTTCCGATCCCCGATACGATTCCAAGCGGACGGTCGCGCAGAAATGAAACCGCTTCGGCGCGGCCGACGAGCGTGAAGCCGCGCGGCTTATCCAGATCCGAGGCGATTTTCGCCAGAAACTTGCAATAGCTGAGGCCGATTGAAACCGTGATCGCAAGTTCACTTTCGATGCGGCTGGCAAAACGCGATAAGACCCAAGCGGGAGAGCCGCCGTGCAACGCTTCGGTGCCTGAAAGATCGAGAAAGGCTTCATCGATCGATAGCGGCTCGACGAGCGGTGTCAATTCCAGCATCAGCCTGCGGACATCCCGCGCGACGCGGGCATATTTGGCCATATCGGGAGACATGACGACGGCCTGCGGACAGGCGGCGAGTGCTTTGAACATCGGCATGGCGGAACGCACGCCAAAGGTGCGGGCAATGTAACAGCAGGTTGCGACAACGCCTCTCTTGCCGCCGCCGATGATGAGTGGTTTGTCACGTAGGCTCGGATTATCGCGTTTTTCGACGGTTGCGTAGAAAGCATCGCAATCGACATGCGCGATCATCAGGCTGCCCAATTCCGGATGGGCGAGGATGCGCGGCGAACCGCAAGCTTTGCAGCGGCGCGATCTTGAAGGCGCAAGCTCGAAGACCTGCTGTGCCAGACAGTCGCGGCAAAGGCCCTGCATGGCAGTCATGGTTCGGCTTCGGCTGGCGGATCGAGGCAGTTTTTTGCCGCTATGATCAAGGCCGGATCACAACCAGCCGTTTCCGCAAAGGCGAGAAGCAGAGAGTCATCCAGCGCAAGATGATCGAGGACAGCAGCCAAAAACCCTGGGCTTGAAGCCGCGGCGCGCAGATTTTCAGGGGATAATCCGGAAAGCGACATAAAACGCTCGAGCCGCTCCGGCTCACCCGCGAGGAAGCCTAAAGCTTGGATCGCCAGAGTTTCCGCCGCCTCTCGCGATATGCGTCCGGAAATTGAAGTACCGGATGAAATACCTCTCTGTTTCATTGACCGAAATTTGCCTTTCGTAAATGTCTGTCGATTAAGGCTTTATACCTAAGTTGTCTCCGTCGGAGCCTGTTGCGGCCAGATGGAGCCATCCAATGGATAAGAACGCGCTTCGATTCAAAACGTTAGAGCTTTTTCGGGCGTATCCAATCAGGCCTGCCTGATTTGATCATGTATAAGACGCTTATCCCGGCAACAGCCGGATAGGCGACCGCGTACAGTTTGCTGAAAATACTCTAGGCGGCGAAGATTCGCCGGCGGGGCACGGAGCGGGCCAAAATGCAGAAAAGTGTCCTGATCGTCGAGGATAATGAACTCAATATGAAGTTGTTTAACGATCTTCTCGAAGCGCATGGCTACAAAACCGTGCAGACGAGGAGCGGGGTAGAAGCCGTCGAACTGGCGCGCACCCATATGCCGGATTTGATTCTGATGGATATTCAGTTGCCAGAGGTTTCGGGGCTTCAGGTCACCCAATGGATCAAAGACGATGAAAATCTGCGGCATATTCCGGTGATAGCGATTACCGCCTTTGCCATGAAGGGCGACGAGGAAAAAATCCGCCAGGGCGGTTGCGAGGCTTATCTATCAAAACCGATATCGGTCGTTAAATTTCTGGAGACTGTCAAAAACTATCTTGCTTAAGCTTAGGCGCGCGGGGGCACGCAAAACTGGGATTATAATAAATGACGGCCCGGATACTCATCGTTGATGATGTCATTCCCAATTTGAAGCTTCTTAAAGCGCGCCTCATGGCTGAATATTTCGACGTCGTAACTGCGACGAACGGACTGCAAGCTCTCGAGATCTGTGCCCGCGGTGATTGCGATATCGTCTTGCTAGACGTGATGATGCCAGGCATTGACGGTCTGGAGGTCTGCCGCAGACTGAAGCAAGATCCAGCAACGTTGCACATCCCCGTTGTCATGGTGACGGCGCTCGATCAGCCGGCCGACCGGGTGAAAGGGCTTGAAGCCGGCGCCGACGATTTCTTGACAAAGCCGCTCGATGAAATGGCGCTGATCGCCCGCGTCCGGTCGCTCGCGCGCCTCAAGATTGTCTTGGAAGAATTGCGCTCGCGCGTTTTGACACTCGAAAGCCTTGGCATGGCAACGGGCCTGACAACGGCCATGGCTGAAAAGGGCGAAGGCGCACGCATTCTCCTCGTCGATGACCGGGAATCTTCGGCCGATCGTGTGCTGACAGCCTTGCGCGGACTTCATATGGTCGATGTCGAAAAAGATCCGCAGGCCGCGCTCTTTCGCGGCATCGAGGGGAATTACGATCTCTTCATCGTCAGTCTCGGCTTGCAGGACTATGACCCGCTGCGGCTTTGCAGCCAGCTCCGTTCGCTCGAACGCTCACGGCAATTGCCGCTGCTCTGCATCGCGGAAGTTGAAGACCGGACGCGCGTCTTGCGCGGGCTCGATATTGGCGTGAACGATTACTTGATGCGTCCGATCGACCGCAATGAATTGATCGCACGGGTCCGCACGCAGATCCGCCGCAAGCGCTATATGGATAGCCTGCGCGACAACGTTCAGGCCTCGATCGAACTCACCGTGGTCGATCCTTTGACGGGGTTGAACAACCGCCGCTATCTCGAAACCCATCTGACGACGCTTGTCGGTCAGGCCGCGGACAAAGGCCGGCCGCTGTCGCTGATGATTCTCGATATCGATCATTTCAAGGCGGTGAATGACACCTTCGGTCATGACGCAGGGGATCAGGTTCTCAGAGGGTTCGCAGGCCGCATCCGCAAGGTCATTCGCAATATTGATCTCTTCTGCCGGCTCGGCGGGGAGGAGTTCGTTGTCGTCATGCCGGATACGAATCTCGAAACGGCTATGAAGATTGCCGAGCGCGTCCGCGAAGCCGTGCAAAAGGATGTCTTCTCCATTTCGGCGGAGGGATGCGCGATCCCCGTGACCGTCTCGATCGGGCTCGCGGAACGCGGCAATGATGTTGGAATGGATGGATTGATCCGCCGCGCGGACAAAGCGCTTTACAGGTCTAAGGACACCGGCAGAAACAAAGTCGTCTGCGCTGATGCCGCTTAGAGCGCTTTCCGCTTGGTGGAATCACCCAGCGAGATGCGGGCGGAAAACCGCGCACACTCTTCCTCATCTCCTTTAAACGACTCAACGCATAGAACGCAGATCTATCAGTACAATCCGCCGGTTCCAGTGCCGACAACGCGGTCGGCATCAGGGTTGACCTGCAACACCTGCGGCGCCGCCGCTGCCGCTTCAGGCGGCGCGGTACCCGGCTTGAAGGCTTCGAGGATCGAGCCTGCGCCGCTCGAACGCTGACCTGTCTTGGGATCGACCGAAATCAGCTTGATGCCCGGCGGCACGCGGAAGGGCACATCGGGCTTATCCTTCAAAGCCATTTTCATGAAGTCGCGGAAGATGGGCGCGGTATAAAGCGCGGCCTGCGCGGAATCACCAAGAGAACGCGGCTGATCGTAGCCCATGAAGACACCCACCGCGAGATCGGGGGAATAGCCGATGAACCACAGATCTTTGGCTTCGTTGGTCGTGCCCGTTTTGCCGGCGAGGTGTTTGCCGACTTCCTTGATCGCGATACCTGTACCGCGCTGAATGACGCCTTCCATGATCGAGGTGATCTGATAGGCGGTCAAAGGATCGAGCACTTGCTCACGTTTATCTATGAGCTTGGGTTCTGGCTGATTGTTCCATTTGGCGGCATCGCACCCGATACAGGTACGTTCGTCGTGCCGGTAGATCGTGTGGCCCCAGCGATCTTGGATGCGGTCGATCAAGGTCGATTTGATCCGCTTGCCGCCGTTGGCGAGCATGGAATAGGCTGTCGTCAAACGCATCAATGTCGTTTCACCGGCGCCGAGCGAGAAAGACAGGTAAGGCGGCAGGTCATCGTAAATGCCGAAGCGTTTGGCATATTCGGCAATCAGCGGCATGCCGACATCGCGCGCGAGGCGCACCGTCATCTGATTGATCGAATGTTCGATGCCATAACGAAGCGTATGCGGGCCGCCTGACTTTCCCTCGAAGTTCTGTGGCGTCCAAACACCCATGCCTGGGCCTTGATCGATCGAGATCGGTTCATCGAGAATGATGGAGGAGGGGGTATAGCCATTGTCCAGCGCCGTTGCATAGACGAATGGCTTGAATGACGAGCCTGGCTGCCGGAAGGCTTGCGTCGCGCGGTTGAATTCCGATTGATCGAAGGAAAATCCGCCGATCATCGCAAAGACACGTCCCGTATAGGGGTCCATGACGACGATCGCGCCGCCCACCTCAGGAATTTGCCGCAGCCGGTATTGCCCGTTCGTGCCATCGACCGGTTCTACATAAACGACGTCGCCAGGGATGAGGGATGAGCGTTCGCTGACGCGCCGCGTCCATTTCAGGCCGATGGAAGAAAGAGTACCGGTTTCACGTTCGCGTCCGACTTCGCCGGATTTTTCGCGTTTCGGCTGAAGCCCGATCCGGGCAGTGGTGTCGGACGTATCGAGAATGACAGCCAGGCGCCATGGGGCTACGTCGCCGAGCGCCGGGACGTCGGCAAGCTGCACGCCCCAGTCCTGGCTGATGTCGATATGGCGCATCGGACCGCGAAATCCATGGGCTTCGTCATAGCGCACAAGGCCATCGACCAGCGCGCGGCGAGCCATGAGCTGCATTTTTGGATCGAGCGTGGTGCGAACCGAAAGGCCGCCTTCATAGAGCTTTTTTTCACCGTAGCGGTCGGCAAGTTCGCGCCGAACCTCTTCAGCGAAGAAGCCAGCGGCGTAGGTGTTTGGTGACAGCACGCGCGGATTGACGCCAAGCGGCTCGGATTTGGCTTTTTCGCCATCTTCTTTCGAGACGTAGCCATTCTCGACCATGCGATCGATGACCCAATTGCGGCGCTCGATGGCACGTTCACGCTTGAGGAAAGGGTGATAATTGTTCGGGGCTTTTGGCAATGCCGCGAGATAGGCAACCTCGGAGACAGTCAGTTCATGCACTGACTTATCGAAATAATTCAGAGCCGCGGCTGCGACACCGTAATTGCCAAGTCCGAGATAGATTTCGTTCAAATAGAGTTCGAGGATTTTTTCTTTTGAATAAGTCGCTTCAATCCGGAAGGCGAGAAGCGCTTCTCTGATCTTGCGTTCAAACGAGCGTTCATTGGTCAAAAGAAAATTCTTGGCGACCTGCTGCGTGATGGTCGAAGCGCCCTGGACACGGCGGCCGCCTTGAATCAGCACAAGCGCCGCGCGCACGATGCCCTCGGGATCGACGCCATTATGCGTATAGAAGTTCTTGTCCTCAGCTGAAATGAAAGCCTCTTTGACCAGAGGCGGAATAGCCGAACTTGGCAGATAGAGTCTGCGCTCCCGGGCATATTCCGCAAGTAAGGATCCGTCCGCCGCATGCACGCGGGTCATCACCGGCGGCTCGTAGTTTTTGAGCTGGGTGTAGTCGGGCAAATCCTGCTGATATTTCCAGACAAGCAAGCCTGCCGCGCAAGCGCCAACGATGAAAAGAATCGCGCCCGTCGCGAACATAAAACCGAAAAACCGGGCAATCAGCCGCATGCCAACAGGCCTCTTAATTGTGCGCGCAACACATTGCGCTCAGAGATTTTTACGCGAAGCGGCACCGGCAAGCTGGGATCGGCAAGTTGGCGATCGGCATCATGGCCAGACACATAACCTCATGCGTCACGCTGGCCTCGCAAGTGCGCAAGCAGCGGCTGCTTTATTTAACGCAAGTCGAGAGGAATGTCCCCTCAGCACTCCATGTATTTATTCAGGGTGCTATGGACTTTCCTCGGAGGTCTTTGTGTTGATAGTTGGGCGCGCCAGTGAGGCGGCGGGACACTTGCTGAAAACCCCGCCCGCGTTTTTCCTTTTTTGGTTTCAGTGTGCTCCAGCGGTACTATGGGATAGGCTCAAAGGCTTGGCATCGCTGACCACCGTAGCGCCGGGTGAGGCGGTGTCAGGCTCGGATGCCGGGTTAACAGCAATCGGGACATCCACGGCTGTCTCGCCTGGAACGGCCTTTTCTGAAGCCACGCCCCGTGCAGAAAAGTAATTTTCGATCGCATTGGCGACTTGCGCCGTCGCTTTGTCGCGCCAATCCGGGGAGTTCAGCGCCGCGGCATCCTTTTCATTCGACAAATAGCCAAGTTCAAGAAGAACAGACGGAACATCCGGCGCGGTGAGAACTTTGAATCCGGCCGAGCGCTCCGGGTTTTTGTTGAGGCGGGCGGCCACTTTCCAATAATTTGCCAGGGTATGAGCGAATACATGGCTATAGGTTCGCGTTTCGCGCCGGGTCAGATCGAAAAGAATATCGGAAATACCATTTGCCTCGTCTTTGCCTTCGACACCGGCGGCTGAGTCGGACAAGTTTTCTTTTTCGGCAACGCGGGCCGCTTCTGAATCCGACGCTTTATTAGACACAGTATAGACCGTCGCGCCGGTGACGTCCGCTTCAGATAGCGTATCCGCGTGGATGGAGACGAAGAGGGCGGCATCGCGGTCACGTGCCATTTTGACCCGCTCTCCAAGAGAAATGAAGGTGTCATCGTCGCGCGTCATCACGACATCGTAGCGGCCGGTGGCGATCAGCTTGGCTGCGAGCGCCTTTGCGAAATCAAGCACAATGGTCTTTTCGATCAAGCCGTTGGCCATCGCGCCGCTATCCACGCCGCCATGGCCAGGATCGAGAACGATGCGCGGCAAGGTGGCGGGAGACGATGCGCGGGTTTCAATTGCCGCGGCGGGCGCGTTGACTGGTGCGGCCTCTCTGATGCTGCGCGCAGCCTGCACAGCGGCCTCGAAAGTGTCGCGATCAGTCTTGGCGAGCTGGATGATCAGCTGGAAACCGTCCTTGCCGCTGACTTGCACGACCTCCGTTTTGACGACCCGGGCGGGGCCGCTGAGATCAATCACGATACGAGAACGGCCAGGGGCGAAAGAGCCGAATCGAAAAGAGTCGACGAGATGCCCGGAGCGGGTCATTCCTTTGCGCCGCGCCTCTGGCTTCAAAGGTTTGCCAGTCTCAGGATCAAGCTCAAAACTGACGGCTGGAAGATCGATAATCACCCGGTCGGGCTGGCCAAGGACGAAAGCCGAGGCTTCAACCGGTGCTGAAAGCGTAAAAGTGAGGGTTGCGGCTTCGCCTGTACCGGTCAAGTCAGCTGCGGAAGCGATAGCATGGGATTCAGCTGAAAGGCCGTTCAAGGCGGCTCGGGCACCGATGATTCCCTGCGACTGCGCGAAAGCAGTTGGAACCAAAGCTGGGGAAAACCCAAAAAATGCCCAAACGAATGAAAACCAAAGAAAGCGGCCGAGGCTGGATGGGGTGCGTTTCACCATCAAAAGCTGTCACATCTTCAAGCAGGCCAGAACAAAAAACCGAAATTGGCAAATGCGCTGCCAAATCTTTCTCATTTGTTTCGAATCGTAAGGTTTAAGCGTTAACGCTGTCTCACCATGCCAGAATCTGGCTCAAGCGACCGTGGCGGATTAGCAACAGTGACGGGAAACTTGCCAAATCGCTGGCAAACCCGATATGTTAAGAAGTCATTCGAATCCCAAGTCCCTTTGAGGGCCGTGGACTGAATGATGAAACCGCGCCGTATAAGGTTTTTTCCGAACAGACCTCAGTTCCAATGCAGGGAATAAGGTCTCACGGATTGCCCGGCACGGAAAGTTCCCGGTGGAGATCGCCCCGGGTTTGCACTGGGTGGCTGCACGCGCGGCCTGCACAGTCTAGAATTTAATTGGCTTGGGACAAAAGCCGATTCGAATAGGTGAAGAAGACATGGTCAGCCCTTTGAAGGGTAAATTATCGGCCAATCAGCATATATTCCGCCCGGCCTTAACGGCCTGTGCCAACGAATCTTCCGCGCGCGCCAAGTTCAATGTTGTTTCGGCGCGCATGAGAAATTCGTGTCTTCTTCATAGCTTGTATGGCGGGTTCTACCGCACCATTCCCTTTCTCATCCTTCTCATGCCTGACGCGCCCTCCCGTTGGCAGCCCATAACGCCAGTTGTGCGTCGTGATGCTTGTGCCAGCGGTGCGGCGCGCGGCATGTCTCAACGAGTTTCACATGGCCAACAAAATGCTCATCGACGCCTCTCATCCGGAAGAAACCCGGGTGGTGGTGCTACGCGGTAATCGTGTCGAGGAATTCGATTTCGAGTCCGCTAATAAGAAACAGCTTCGCGGAAATATTTATCTTGCCAAAGTCACGCGGGTGGAGCCTTCGCTCCAGGCGGCTTTCGTCGATTATGGCGGTAACCGGCATGGCTTTCTCGCTTTCTCGGAAATCCATCCGGATTATTATCAAATCCCGGTTGGCGACCGGCAGGCGCTGATTGAAGAAGACGCCCGGGCGCAGCGTGAGGAAGACGAGGATGAGCCGCGCGGCTCACGCCGCAGCCGCCGCCATACGCGCGGCGACCGTAATGGCCAGCATGCTGCCAAGCGGCATGGTCATGACGATGAAACGCTCTCGGAGGCGTCTCATGATGACGGTGAGCAGCCTTTCGAAATACGCGGTGAGAGCCAAGAAACGCTGTTTGGTGAAGGCACGGGCGGTCTACCGCTGGAAGCCGTGTCTTCCTCCGAAGCCGGAGATACCGGCGCGGCGGAGCACAGCGATCGGGCCGAGCCCGATTATGAGCCTGTGCTTGAGACTGCCAGTCCTGAATTCGCAGCTCAGTCAGAAGCAGAAGCACCTGCCTTTGAGGCTCAGGCTGAGGCTGATGAAGGGGAGGAGTCTCCCGCGCGCGAAGTGCACGACGAGACCGAAGGCGAGGAACTTGAGGCCCGGCAGCTCCCTTCAGACGACGATGCTGATCCTGAGGAAAGTGACGAGGAACACGTCGAGCATTTGGGCGGCGACGCCATGGAGGAGATGCCGCCGCGCGGCTATCGCTCGCGCCGCCAATATAAGATTCAAGAGGTTATCAAGCGCCGCCAGGTGCTTTTGGTGCAAGTCGTCAAGGAAGAACGCGGCAATAAGGGCGCGGCGCTGACCACTTATCTGTCTTTGGCCGGGCGTTATTCCGTCTTGATGCCCAACACAGCGCGCGGCGGCGGCATTTCCCGCAAAATCACGGATGCGGGTGACAGGCAGCGCCTGAAATCCATTGCCCAGGAGCTTGAGGTTCCAGAAGGCATGGGTGTGATCTTGCGGACCGCGGGCGCGGCGCGCACCAAAGCCGAGGTGAAGCGCGATTTCGAATATCTTCTGCGCATGTGGGAAACCGTGCGCGAGATGACCTTGAAATCGACAGCGCCGACGCTGGTCTATGAGGAAGGCTCGCTCATCAAGAGAGCGATCCGCGATCTCTACAATAAAGACATCGATGAGGTCGTCGTCGCTGGCGATGATGGCTATCGCGAGGCCAAGGAATTTATGCGCATGCTCATGCCGAGCCATGCGAAGAACGTCCAGCCCTATCGTGATCCGCAGCCGATCTTCGCCAAGGCTGGCGCCGAGGCGCAGCTCGACGCGATGTTCTCGAATCAAGTCACGCTAAAATCGGGCGGTTATATCGTCATCAACCAGACCGAAGCTTTGGTTGCGATCGACGTGAACTCGGGCCGTTCGACGCGCGAGCATAATATTGAGGACACGGCGCTTCGCACCAATCTCGAAGCCTCAGATGAGATTGCCCGGCAATTACGATTGCGCGATCTCGCGGGTCTGATCGTTGTCGATTTCATCGACATGGAAGAAAACCGCAACAATCGCTCTGTCGAGCGGCGGATCAAGGAAGCTTTGAAAAACGACCGTGCCCGTATTCAGGTCGGCCGTATTTCGCATTTCGGTTTGCTCGAAATGTCACGCCAGCGCATCCGTACCGGTGTGCTCGAAGGATCGACCATCATCTGCTCGCATTGCGCAGGGGCTGGTATGGTCCGCTCGACGTCTTCGATCGCGCTGCATGTGCTGCGCATCACGGAAGACACGCTGATCAAGAGTGCGACGCATAATATCACGGTGAAGACCCGCTCCGTCGTGGCGCTTTATATCCTCAATCAGAAGCGCGATAATCTGCTCGATCTTGAGACGCGGTTTGGCGTGACGGTGACTGTCTCTCCAGATGATTCTCTGACGGGCACGACTTATTACGCCATCGAGCGCGGCGATCTTGCGACTGGGCCGGTAGAACTGCCGCGCGCCGCATTTGTGCGAACAGACAGCATTCGCCCGGTGGATCTTCCTGCTTTCGAAGATGATGACGCGGAGATGGATACCGAGGCGGATGAAGAGGTCAGCGCCGAGGAAGCAGCCGTTGAGGGTGATGCTGGCGAGAGCAGCGAGGAACAGGCCCGGCGCAGAAAGCGCCGCCGCCGCCGCCGCTCTCACGGGGCCGATCGCGAGGGGTCGGGGATCGCAGCCAATGCGCCGCAACCTTCAGATGATGGTCTTGCCATCATTACCGAAGCGATGGGTACATACGCCGCTATTGCCAATGGTTCTGACTATGAGCCAGGGGATCAGGAAAGAACGCCTGACACCGATCCGGAAGCCTCGCCGTCGAGCGAGGTCCGGCGCCGCCGGTCGCGCAGGCGCGGACGCGGCGGACGCGATTCGGCAGCTGCCAATGGTGAAAGAATTCTTATTTCCGAAGATGGCGGTCTGCAGCCCTCATTCGCTGAGGAAGAGGTGTTTGAGGCGGCCACACACGATATGGGTTCTGCTGAACAAGTGCCTGCCGAACGCGTGGCCGCTGAGCCCATGGCCGCCGCTGACCTGCTTCCTCCGGCCAGTCAGAACCCGCATATCGATCACGCGTCACCAGCTGAGCACCAAGACGCCGTGACAGAGGGTGAGACCCTGACGCGGCCGGAGCCCGAGGTTCTGCCAGAGCCTGCGCCTGCTCCAGCACCTGTTAAAGAAGATCCAAACCGGCCGAAGCGGACTGGATGGTGGCAGCGGGCCAAAGCGACCCTCGGCGGATAGGGTACCTATCGCCATCAAGCTAGCGCATGTTTCGCAAAAGTGTACGCGGTTTTGCTATGAAAACATGCTCTAACTTTTTGAATGGAAAGTGAATTCTTTATCGCTTGGGTGATTCCACCCAAGCGATAAGCGCTAATGAATAAAAACCCCGGAAAGCTGAAGCTTTCCGGGGTTTTTAATTTGATGACTTATGCCTGCGCGATGACGAAATTGTCAGCCGGTCAATTCATCTCAAAGCAGCTGTGCGGGCGGCTCACATGCCTTCCAATTTGCTCTTCAAGCCGCCGAGGCCAGCCTGATAGATGCTGGAGACGACTTTCTCGACGCCATTGTCAGGCGCATTCGGCGTGAAGCTGCCTGTCCAGGTGATCGTGGACTTATCGCCGCTACCGGTCACGCTGAGGGTCGACTTATAACCGGTCAAGGGCAGGGGGCTGGTCAGGATCGTATAGGTGTAAGAATCGGTGCTATCATCCCGCGCGACTTCTTTTTCGACGAATTTCGCTCCGTCCTTAGCCGTCAAAGTACGGACTTTAGCCATACCATCCATCTTGATTTCGCAGCCGACAATCACGGGATGCCAATTCTTGATCCCGCAGAAATCCCCGATCAGCTTCCAGGCGGCAGCTTTCGTCGCTTTGACCTCGACCTTTTCCGTCACTTCGGCTGCCAAGACGCTGCCTGTCATGGCGACCAGCATAGCTCCGGCGATCCCGATCAATCCTCTCATGGGTCCATTTCCTCTCTATAATGCTGCACTCTTCACGGCGCGGCGGAGGATACGCTTAGCCTATTTTAGGCGGGATGAGGAAGGCCATTTCGAGTATGCTGACAGTCTGGTCCATGAAAAGATATCAGATCAAATCAAATATCTGAAAAACAGGCCGCAAGTGATTGATTTACGTTCTATATTTAGAAGCTACAGGCTTTTGCTTCAGCCTTTTAGCTAAACTTCAAGAGGTTGAAGAGCATGCCGCGCAAGAAGGTTGCTTCCGCGCCGCCGGTCGGCGTGGTGCGCGAGACGAAATCGACGAGTTTGCCGTCCTCCATTCCGTAATTGGCGACTCGCTGGACCTTTTTTCCCTTGTCGAAATAGACCGCGTAAATATGCCGGTCGACGATCTTCGGGTCCATAAAAGCTGCCATCCGGGTGGTTTGCTGTGAGACATAATACCAAGCGTCGCCACCGACAGTGGAGGTGGTTGAGGGGGTCCCTAAGAGTACAAGAACCTGCTCAGCGGAGGATCCGACGCGGACCTGCTCCAGCGATCTTGGATCCGGCTGGTAACCGTGGACGATATCTCCATCATAGCCGATACAGCCTGCCAGAGACAGTGCGAGGGTTGCCGCTAACGCGGGCTTTGCCAGCAAAACCAAAGCGTTCAGGAGCTTTACCTTTTGTTGAGAAAAGGAAACGGCTCTATCAAAACGCATTGTTGGACCTCAATTAACGGATAAAAATACCAGTAACCAGCTAGCTTACGCTTGCCTCAAAGCCTTGCGATGCCTACCGCTCACTTTGCTGAAAAGCAAGATCGCAGCAATTGCTTAAAAGACCTCACCATTGCCTCGATCTATCTGCTTCGTTCCTTTGTCCGATAAAGCCCAGCCCATCATAGGATCGCTCGGGCAAACTGCCTGTGAGAGGAGACGATGACCAAATTCACGCAATGGGGTTCCCGCCTTTTCAACTTACTCGGCCGATCCTCGAACCGGTTAGTCATCGACCGTCTTCACGGCGAGATCGTGGCGGCCGCCCGCAATCCCGCTCTCTTCACGGTTTATGAAATCGAAGATACGTTTGAGGGCAGGTTTGAGTCCGTTGTTCTTCATGCCGCCCTCGTTTTGCGGCGGCTTCGTGCCTTGCCGGCCCCGGCGCCTGATATGGCACAAGATCTGGCTGACGCTTTGTTCCGGCATTTTGAGGTGGCTTTGCGGGAAATCGGCGTTGGGGACGGCGCTGTGCCAAAGCGCATGAAGACTTTCGCCGAGGCGTTTCTCGGCCGCTGCTTGGCCTATGACGAGGCCCTTCGCGGCGGCGGAGCGGACGATCTCGCCGCGGTGCTAAGCCGGAACGTCTATGCCGGGCGCAACGATGGAGCCGCGCTCGCCGCCTATGTGACGGCGCTTGACGCCGCGCTCGCCTGGGTGCCGTTAGATGCCTTTATCAACGGCCCCGTACCGTTTCCTGAGCCTTCTGCCATACCGATGGGGGTTGCTCCATGAACGCCAAATCGAATGGGAGACTACCCAATGCGAAATCCGGCGGAAGCGATCTTAAAGAAGATTTGCTGTTTACGCGCCCGATCGCGGCAGATGAGGTGCCGGACGCGGGGCGGGATTTTGCGATTGAAGCCAATCCCGAGGAGCGCGCCGCGCTTGCCGCCTTTGATGGACTTGCCGGTATCGCGAAACTCGAGGCGGTCTTTCATGTGACGCATCGTCCGCACGGAGGGCTCAACGTCAAAGGCCAGGTTACGGCCCTGATCACGCAGACCTGCGTCGTCAGCCTCGATCCGTTTGAAACCGCGATCGCCGAAGATGTAGACGTCGATTTCATGCCGGCCGAAGCCTTAGCCAAAGCGGAACATGAAAAGGCCATGTCACATGATCATGTAAAGCCAGAGGATGAGGACGAGGATTTGCCGGATCCGATCATAGACGGATACATCGATCTTGGCGGTCTCGCCGGCGAGTTCCTGGCGCTGGCGCTAGATCCCTATCCAAAAAAGCCGGGCGTGCAATTTGAAGAGATTTTGAGCCAGCCGCAGGAAGAACGGGCTTCGCCCTTTGCGATCTTACGAAAATTGGACAAGAACTCTTAAAAGCGAAAGGGGCGGATGTGATTCAGCGAAAGGCCAGGCTGTGGCGATGATCGAACCTGTCCGGATCGCGATCGATGCTATGGGCGGGGACCACGGCCCCGAGGTGATTTTGTCAGGGGCCTTGCGCGCGCTTGAGCGCCGGCAGGATATCCGCTTTCTCTTCTTTGGCGACGAGAAACGCATGCGGCCCATGCTCGATGCGTCGCCGCGTCTCGCGGCTGTTTCCACCCTGCATCATACAGATGTGGCGATTTCTATGGAGGATAAGCCGAGCCAAGCCTTGCGAAAAGGCCGGCGCGTCTCGTCCATGTGGCTCGCGATCGAGGCTGTCAAAAAAGGCGAAGCCGATGTCGCGCTGTCGGCGGGCAATACCGGCGCCTTGATGGCCATGTCGAAACTCTGCTTGCATATGATGTCGCATATCGACCGCCCGGCGATCGCGGCCATCTGGCCGACCATTCGCGGCAAGGCGATCGTGCTCGACGTCGGCGCGACGATCGGTGCCAATGCGCAGCATTTATTCGATCTTGCGATTATGGGTTCGGCCATGGCCCGCATCGTCTTCGACCTGCCGAAACCGAAAGTGGGTTTGTTGAATGTCGGCGTCGAAGAGATCAAAGGCCTTGAGGAAGTGAAAGCAGCTTCCAGGCTGCTGCGCCAGACGCCGCTTGCAAGCCTCGAATATTTCGGTTTCGTTGAGGGCGACGACATAGGCAAGGGAACGGTCGATGTCGTTGTCACCGAAGGATTCACCGGTAATATTGCGCTGAAGACGGCGGAAGGAACAGCCAAGCAGATCGCGCAATATCTACGCGAGGAAATGGGTGCCTCGCTCATTTCTAAGCTTGGATATCTTCTCGCGCGCGGCGCTTTTGCCAGGCTTAAAGCCAAAATGACGCCGCCGAACGGCGGAGTCTTTTTGGGCCTCGATGGGGTCGTTATCAAAAGCCATGGCGGATCGGATGCTGTCGCGACAGCTGGTGCGATTGAGATCGGCTATGCGATGGTGCGCCATGAGCTCTTGCATAAAATCAGGGATGCGCTCGCCGTTTCACATGAGGATGTTCTTGGGCCCGTCGCCGATACCGCAGAAAAGGTTTTCGATGCGCCGCTGCCCTCGGCTCCTTTGGAAGCTTCCAATCGATAAAATTCATTAAAAGAGTTTGGGCAGCAAGGCTTTCACTGCGAAAGCTAACTGGCTATCGCAGCTCAAGCACTTATACCAACGTTCATTAAGTATGACCGCTGGACCACTCTTGAATTCTCGCCATCGCTTTGGAAAAAGCGAGAATTCCAGAAAGGAACCAAGAGTCACTCTTTGTGACTCTTGGTATTAGATCACGATGATTTTGGCACGATGATTTTGGATGGAAACATCGCTTTGACGCATGAACACTCAGGCCGGCTTCGCTCCGTGGTCGTCGGGGCTGGCTCTTATCTTCCGAAACGGATTGTCAGCAATCGGGAACTTGAGAAGACGCTCGATACGACGGACGAATGGATCGTCCAGCGCACGGGCATCAAGCAGCGCCACATCGCGGCGGACGATGAGCGCACCTCCACTTTGGGGTTGCGCGCAGCCGAGGCCGCTTTGGCCGATGCGGGTCTCACCGGCAAGGATATCGATCTCGTTATTGTCGCCACCTCGACGCCGGATTACGTCTTTCCCTCAGTCGCAACGCAGATCCAGGCCGGTCTGGGCATGTATCATGGCGCGGCTTTCGACATGCAGGCCGTCTGCTCCGGCTTTGTTTTCGCTGTGGCGACGGCGGATAAATTCCTGCAATCAGGATCACACCGGCGCGCCGTGGTCATTGGCGCCGAAACATTTTCGAGGCTGGTCGATTGGACGGATCGCAGCACCTGCGTCCTGTTTGGCGATGGCGCTGGCGCTGTTGTGCTCGAAGCGCAGGCTTCCGCTGGCACTATGAGTGACAGAGGCGTGCTCACGTCACATCTGCGCTCAGACGGGCGGCATCTCGAAAAGCTATATGTTGACGGCGGCCCGTCCTCGACGCGCAGCGTCGGGCATTTGCGCATGTCTGGAAGAGAAGTCTTCAAGCACGCCGTCAGCATGGTGACGGATGTTATGGCCGATGCTTTCGCTGCGACCGGAATGAGCGCCGCTGACCTTGATTGGTTCGTGCCGCATCAGGCCAACCGGCGGATCATCGACGCCTCGGCGGAGAAACTTGGCATTGCACCGCAAAAGGTCGTGGCCACAGTCGATTGGCATGCCAACACATCCGCGGCCTCTATACCGCTCGCTCTTGCCGTCGCTTGTGGAGACGGAAGAATCAAAAAGGGTGATCTGGTGATGATCGAGGCGATGGGAGGCGGGTTTACCTGGGGATCAGCCTTGATCCGTTGGTAGAAAACTCATGCTGGTCAGAGTTAAGATATCTTGATTTGTGTACGGGTTTGTAAGAAGCTTCAAAAAATCGTGATTACTGACAGTAATTGCGTGAAATTTTTGGTCTTGGAAAATGCTCAGCGGTCAAGTCTCGAGGTTGGAGGGTTTATAAAGTGCGAGGCTTTGTGAAGCTCGCACACGCTCTCAACAGAGACGGCAGGTCAGTTCTTTCTTTCTATTTTAGAATTTCCATAATGATTGTTGAGGCCGGCCGATGCAGGACATCGAAACAGCAACACCCGTGCACACGGGGCGAGAGACTGGGGAGGCAAACAGTTCGCACACGTTGACGCGTGTCGATCTCGCTGAAGCTGTCTACCAGCGCGTTGGACTTTCAAGGAAAGAGTCGGCAGCACTTGTACAAGCTGTCTTGACCGAACTTTCTGATCGTCTCGTAGCAGGTGAATCTGTTAAATTATCCTCCTTTGGTTCCTTTGTCGTCCGCGCCAAAGGCGAGCGTATCGGCCGCAATCCAAAGACAGGTGTCGAAGTGCCGATCACGCAGCGGCGTGTGATGGTTTTCAAGCCATCGAATGTTTTGAAGGCCCGTATCAACGGCCAGGTTGTGCCCGATAGTGAGACGGACTGAAATCTTTGCTTCCATTGCTGCTAGAGCGCATTCTTATCGCTTGGGTGGAATCACCGGAGCGATAAGAATTTGGCGTCGATTCGAAATATGAGAGCATGTTCTCATCGCAAAACCGCGTATTCTTTCGCGGTACGCGGCTTAAAGTCAAAAAGCATGATCAGATGTTGAGTTGAGGCCGTGCTTTAATTCATGATGAGATGTAATTGCATCGATCACGCTCATGAATTCCCTTCATTCTCATGATCGCTTGATATCATCACATGCTTTGAGCCGGATTGGACCGCATGGAAAAGAGCGCCGAAGCTTTTCGGACGATCAGCGAAGCCGCGGAAGAGCTTGACCTTCCCCAGCACGTGCTTCGATTTTGGGAAACCCGCTTCACTCAGATCAAACCGCTGAAGCGCGGGGGCGGCCGCCGTTATTATCGTCCTGAGGATGTCGAGCTATTACGGGCGATTCGCCAGCTTCTTTACGGCGAAGGCTATACGATCAAGGGCGTCCAAAAAATTCTTAAAGAACAAGGGGTGCGCTCGGTGGCCGCCGCCTTTCGCGCGGCTTCCACAGCTGGCGGCGAGCGGATGAGCCTCATATTTGGGCCCGCGTCCGCTGATGGCGGGGAGGGCGGCACCGGCCTCCAGAGCAGAGTTGAAGATGCGATGCGTCCCCCAGCGGCCCGCGATGCCGCATATGCTCCGGAGCACCGTCAGGCGGAATCGCGGGATTTCAAATCAGAGGATTTCACAATGGAGGACCGCGCTGACTTTGGCGGCTCGGGGAACGGCCCGGCAGCGGGCCTGCATGAAGGCGATTTACGCAAACTCGAAGCTTTATTGAGCGAGCTTGCTGAATGTGAACGGATTTTGCTCGCGGCGCGGCGATCCTGAAGACATGCAGCGGTGCGTTGCGTCGGGCATGGGCTTTCTCTATAAGGACCGGCGTCGGAGTGTAGCGCAGCCCGGTTAGCGCACTAGTCTGGGGGACTAGGGGTCGTGGGTTCGAATCCCGCCACTCCGACCATCTTGAGGGCATTGTGAAATGCTCTGTGATGAGGTGTGATCTGACGAAAGGCCTGATGATCTTGGCTTTTCTGACCGCAGCTCATCAATGGTATTCCGCCATGAGAATGGCATAAAACTGGCTTGAACGGGGCAGGGTATCCAAGTCCTTGACCAATGGGCTGATTAAACTGCTGAATTCGGCAACCAGACGCTCTCGCGTTCCGAAATGTGAAACAGGAAATTTAATATGTTCGAAGGATGGCTCATTCAGGTGACTGCGGGTAACCCAGCGGAAGGCGAGCAGGAGGTTCAGCTTTATGCCTCTTGGGAACCGAAGGAAGACGCCGCGGTCTTGCTCGTGATCAAAACGTTCAACCTGACCGACGATCACATCGTTTCGATGGTCATCGACCTTCCCAAGGAAACCTTTGAAAAGCTTGGCTTGAAACCGGGCGAAGCTGGTCCTTACAGCGAAGAAGTCGCCGCAGGCGAATAATCTTGCCGCGTTATGAGCGCCGGGGCAGCCTTGGCGAAGTGCTTCTTCCGCCTCACCATTTCCGCATCGGTTACGGAAAGCTGACAGCTTTCCGTCCTAAGCGAGCATGACGCACTATCATATCAGATTGTGAGCATCGCGCGAGGCATCGGAATTATTCGATGTCATCGCAAAGTCATGTTTAGTGATTGATGAGCAAAACTGTAGGAGTTGCTCGTCTGGCTAAGGCTGCGATGGCTCTTTTCAAATGCGTCGAATCAGGCAGGCTGATTTGACGGGACCGCTCTAGAAGCCAGAAGGCGCTGGCCTTGCGGAATCTGTTTATAAATCTGGCTGTCAGATCTCTGCCGCAAAGCGGGTAAATCCATTTATTGTCATTGCGGGAGGAGAAAGCAATCAAAGGCCTCGGGCTTTAGCCTTTGGCATTTGATTGCTTCTCTATGCTCTCCGCGCAATGCTCGATTCAAGAAACTAACGCGCTGACAGGTTTTACGCGCCGATCCGCTTGAAGTCTGCGACGACAGAATCGAAAAAAGACGTGATGTCGTAAACGAAGCCTTTTTCTTTAAAGCGGGGATGGTTGACGGAATAGGTGGCGATATTCTGCTGTGTCGCTTTTTCGAGAAACAAAACCTCGAAACTATGCACCTTGGTGCCTTTGTCTTCGAGCGTGATGACTTCGATTTCCTTGCCGCCGATCTCAATAGTGGTTGCCGGTAAAGACACGTTCTTACTCCCCCATAAGGATAAAATTCGCGGCTGACATACACCAGCCGGACCAATCGCGCTAGAGCGCGTTCCGATTGGATAGGATCATCCAATCGATAAGAACTCGCTTCGATTCAAAACTGCTCGATCGTTGTTCTGATGACTGTCTTTGACCCAATACGCTGCGATCAGCGTTCGAGCTAGCCGCTGCGTCGCGCATAGGCGGACGCATAGTTTAAATTTGATAGGTGAAGGCGGCTTCTTCGACCTTCGTGAGAGCACGCATTTCGGCCAGCGTGCGATTGTCGAGAATGGTCGCCATAGCCTCGCGCGTTTCGAGCATGATCAGCCGCACGCTGCATGTCATCTCATCAGCGCAGTCGTCGCAACGCCTATAGGAGGTTTTGCTGGCGCATTGGATCGGCGCGAGCGGCCCATCCAGGACACGAATGATGTGCCCGACGCGGATTTCATGGGCTGGCTTGGCTAAAGTATAGCCGCCGCCTTTGCCCTTTTTGGAATTCACGAAACCGGCGTTGCGCAATTCACCGAGAATGGTGTCTAGAAATTTTTTGGGGATATCGTTCGTATCTGCAATATCGGTCACGAGCGTGGTTTCGCCAGGGATGCGTCCGGCGAGATGAACCATGGCTTTGAGGCCGTATTTGCCTTTTTTCGTCAGCATTCCTTACCCAGAAACGGTTTTTTCGCTGCCGCTATAATAATATAGATTAATTTTGAGGCATATTCGGGATAGGGGGAGTTGTCTACTCTTTTTATCAGGTTTAGCCGATTTTTGCGCGGTCAACAGGAGTCATTTGGTGCCGCTAGAAGGCGCGGGCCAAAAGCCGAAAGATCCCGTTCGAAGCGCTGCTTCGAACGATTGCCATTGCAATGATCAGGACGCTTAAAGAAGAAGCTTGCGAGACGGGAAGGTGATTTGTTACGCAGCATCATCGGCGCAGGCGCCGCTATGATGTGGATCAAGCTTTGAATGATCGCGGCGCCGGGCAGGCGATGTGCGTTGACCGGCTGAAGATTGGAAGCAGCCATGGTGGATCAGAAATATTCAGCCATTCCAACGGTGCCTGAGGACAGGATGCAAGTCCTGAGGAAGCAATTGCTGCTCTATTTGTTTGAAAAGGGCGCGCCGCCCGATCATGCGATGTCTTCGGCTTCGATCGAACAGGAACTCGCATTCACACGCGATGAATTGCGCGCTGTCCATATGTTGATCCTGAATGAAGGTCTTGTCGCGGAAAGGGCGCGGTTTGGCTTCATCGGCCTTAGCCAGCGTGGCCGCATCGAAGCACAGGCGTTAAAAGACGGCGATTAAATCGGGCGAGCCTAGGTCCGGCGCAGTTGCGCGATCTTGTGCCTTACGCTACGCCTCGCAGGAGTTTTTAGGGCTGACAAGAGCGGAATGCCGTGGAACGCGCTCGCGTTTCTGATTTCTGCTAGCCCAGAGAGAGGCCGAGATGACCTATAGCCCCACGATCGGGCCGCGCCTGAAATCCATTATCCAGCAGCGCCAAGCCGATGTCGATAAATCCAAAGCCAAGAAAAGCGCCGGGCAATTGACCGGTGCGATCGGTGAATTCCCGATGACGCGCGGTTTCATGAGCGCTTTGTTCGCGCATTTCGAAAAGACGCATGTGCCGGGCGTCATCGCCGATATTCGCGGCGCTTCGCCTTTGTCGAAATCGACGCGCTCGCGTGTCGACGTCATGGATATTGCCGAGGACTTTCGCGACGGCGGGGCGGTCTGCATTTCGGCTTCGCCCGACCGGCGTTTCTTCCGCGGCAGCATTGCCGATCTCGCAACCTGCAAGGCGGCTAATCTGCCTATTATGTCGAATGATATTGTTGTCGATCAATATCAGGTGCTCGAAGCCCGCTATGCGAGCGCCGACTGCGCATTGCTGATCGTCGGTATCCTCGGCGAAGATACGATCGAATATGCAGCCCGCGCCAATTCGGTGGCGCTTGATGTGCTGGTCGAGGTCCGCAACGAGGCTGAACTTGAAATTGCCTTGCGTTCGGGATCGAGCCTGATTGGCGTCAACAATCGCGATCTCGAAACCATGGAACTCGACATGAGCATCTGCGACCGGCTCTTGCCGCTTATACCGAGCGACCGGGCCTTGGCCGTCGCGGAAGGCGGGATTAGGACGCTTGCCGATATTGAGCATATGGCGAAGTTGGGGGCCAAGGCCGTCCGCGTTGCCAGCGTATTGATGGAGGCACCCGACCCTTATGAGGCCATGCACCTTCTGCTCGGGACGACACCACCCGAGGATGAGCCCGAGGCTTGAATGGCCTCGGTTGGGGCTTTCTGCCTGAACGGCAAAGCTTTTTGCAGGCCTGACCTCAGCTTTCTCCACGACTGGTCGAAACCAGCGTTGGAATGAGGTTTGCGTCTGTCAGGCGGTCAGGGGCCCAGGAGATTCGAAACGTTGGCCGTTATTGTGTCGGAGCTGGACGAAGCGCGAACCTTGTTGCGCGAGGCGGTCGATCAAGCGAATAAAATTGTTGCCTTCACAGGCGCCGGGATTTCAACCGAATGCGGTGTACCTGATTTCCGCTCTAAAAACTCGCCATGGCTCCGCTATAAGCCGATTGAATTCGACCTCTTCATGTCAGACGTTTTGATGCGGGAAGAGGCTTGGCGGCGAAAATTCGCTCTCGACGATATTTATGGCAAGGCGCAACCCGGGCGCGGCCATTACGCGCTCGCCAATCTGGTCGAAAGCGGCAAAATGACTGCGATTCTGACCCAGAATATCGATAATTTGCAGCAGATGGCCGGGGTGGCAGACGATCGCCTCATCGAACTTCACGGCAATGGAAGCTATGCCACCTGCGTAAAATGCGGGCTGCGCTACGAGCTTTACGATATTCGCAAAAACTTCGACGCGACCGGGGCTGCGCCGGACTGCACGGCTTGCGGCGCTCCTGTGAAAGCCGCGACTATTTCTTTTGGCCAGCCAATGCCTGAAAAGGCTATGCAGCGCGCTTTCGCTGTCACAGCGGATTGCGATCTTTTTCTCGCGATCGGTTCATCTCTCATTGTCTATCCAGCAGCCTCATTTCCCTCGCTGGCGCGTCAGCACGGCGCGCGGCTCGTCATTTTAAACGGAGAGCCAACGCCGCTCGACCATCTCGCCGATCTCGTGCTGCGCGGGGATATTGGGGATATTCTGCAGCCGCTCGCTTCCTAACGGACAAGCGGTGGGTTGTTCCCGCGGTCTCTTCAATAAAACTCAAAATTAAGCCGTTGATCGAAACTTTGAACGGCTATGCGGTTCATCCGCTTGATTCAATCTGTACTGCGTTTTCCGGTCGAATCCATTTTCGGTCAAGGCTCGCCCTATATTTTCAAAAGCTGAGGATATTTTGCGTGCGGGGAGGAAGGCGAAGCTGAATTACTTCGATTGGATCTCAAGAATCTTTCAAGTCATCCACAGCTTCTCGCTATTTCTCCCTGTCGTAGTTGCATCTCGATGCTATCCTTCCATTAGTGAATCGTGCTTGATTTGATTCGCTGCGAATGGTCTTAGGCCTTTCGTCAAGTGGTTGTTCTGACGCAGATGAGCGTAGCCTCTGGGGGCTGGTCCTTTGGGCATCAAAAATTCCGCTTTGCCGTCGAGTGAGCTCGGTGCTTTGGAAAATCCTGCGAGCCTAGAAGCTCTCGATCTTGTCGAAATAGCTGGGCGTATCAAATGGTTCGACGTCGCGAAAGGCTATGGCTTCATTGTTCCCGACAATGGTGAAGCCGACGTGCTCTTGCATGTCACCGTTCTGCGCAAAGATGGATTTCAGACCGCGCGTGAAGGCGCACGTGTCGTGTGTGAAGCAGCAGTACGCTCCAAGGGGCTCCAGGTCTTTCGTGTCCTTTCCATGGATGAGTCGACAGCTGCCCACCCGGCTCAATTGCCGCCAGCGCGGACCCACGTCCAAGTCACGCCAACGGGCGGATTCGAAATCGTCGTGGTGAAATGGTTTAACCGGACCCGGGGGTTTGGTTTCCTGACCCGGGGCGATGGAACTGAAGATATTTTCGTCCATATGGAAACATTGCGCCGCTATGGAATCGCCGAGCTCAACCCAGGCGAAGGGCTTCTCGTCCGTTTCGGCGATGGACCGAAAGGATTGATGGCAGCGGAAGTCCGTCCGCTTGACGCCGTCTTGCCCCCTTCACACTGATGTTACGGACAGGACAGCCAAATCGCCGTGTTTTTTGAGCAATGACCCCGAATGATCGGGTAAATTCTTGCTTCCGGCGTTGGAAGATCTCAAAGATGCTTTGGCCTTTGGGTCAAAACCTTGCATTGAAAGCGTAATCCGCCGCTTCGTTTCGCTTCGCGGGGATATGGGCGGGCAGGGATTTGATGACGCGTTTAGCTTTCCTCTCCGGCAGCTTGGTTTGCCTTTTTAGTCTTCTCTATTTTTCTATAGGCGCGCCGTCCTCGGCTCAGGCGCAGGTGCTTGAGAAACTCGAAATTGTCACGGCCACCGGAATCCATGCGTTTTCTGTCGAGGTCATGCGAACGCGGGCCGAGTTAGAGCATGGATTGATGGAGCGCCGGTTCCTGCCTGCTGATCGCGGCATGCTGTTCGACTTCAAAACCGAGCGGCCGGTTATGATGTGGATGAAAAACACTTACCTGCCGCTCGATATGGTCTTTATTGCAAAGACGGGGAAAGTGGTCGGCATTGCTGAAAATACGGAGCCTTTTTCAGAGAAGATCATCCCCTCCGGCGCGCCTGCCTATGGCGTTCTTGAGGTGAATGCCGGCACAGCGGCAAGGATTGGCCTCAAACCTGGTGACATTGTCCACCAAGCTCTATTTGGCAATTAGAGCGCTTTCCGCTTGGGTGGAATCAGCCAAGCGATAAGAATTCGTTCCGATTCGAAATGTTGGAGCATGTTCTCATCGCAAAACCGCACACACTTTTGCGGAACATGCTCAAAATTCAGCAGTTAGCGTTTGGCAAACGCCCTTGCCTCATGATAGCGAGAAAGGCATTGAACGGTTTAGCACGGGGTATAGCGCAGCCTGGTAGCGCGATAGTTTTGGGAACTATAGGTCGCAGGTTCGAATCCTGCTGCCCCGACCAAATGCTTCAATCATTTCATCAATGTAATGTCAGAATAATCAAGCCTTCGGAGCGGCTGCTTAAGCGACAGCCGTATCCCGATCTGAATCGATCGTATATTCATTGACTGCCGGGCCAAAAGTTTGCTCGATGAGTTCGGCGAGACGTGCAAGGTTGACCTTCGTCTCTCTGCCAGCTGTTTCCGTCACGTTGAGTTGAGTCTCGAGCCTGACGCTGTAATGCTCGGCGGCATTGGCTCGCGCGGTCTGAGCATCCAGCTGACGCTTTAAATCAGTAATAGCTTTATGTGCCTGGTCACACATAGACACAAGCTTACTATTTTCTTGTTTCAAAGCCTGTATTTGCTGCTCCAGCCTCACCGTCTGTTCGGACTTAATTTTCATCAAGTCAGAGGCCTGTTCGATCATCTTGATCGATTTCTCAACTTTTGCCTCCGCGTCGGCGCGCTGATCGAGTTCTGTGATCCGCCTTGGAGTGGCTCGGAGCCGCGTCAATTCATCAAGCATATGCGCTGGAAAAACAGACTTCTCCGCCATAATAGGCTCCACGACTCGTTGATTGCGTTGATGATAACGGTAAACGCTTTTCCGATTTTGAATCAACCTGTCCGACGACACATAGTCAGAAAACTCGCATATTATTGACATACTTATATTTCCTAGGGCTGACCTGACGGCGGTATTTCCGCAGATTAAATTTGAGCCCTAAAGAAATTATGTTTGATGAGAAAAGCGCCGCTTGGCGGGGGCGTTGTCAGTCAATGCCTGCTAGTTTATTCAGACAAACGGCGTAATTTAAGCCAGAGAGGCGCCTCGGCCTAAGTTTTCAGGCGCACGGCCCCAGTTTGACGAGACAAACGGGTTTTGAGGAAGACCATGAGTGCACGAATCTACATGCCAGCCAGAACGGCGACGCAATCGGGCTCGGCGCGTACCAAATTATGGGTGCTTGAATTCGATCCCGAGATGCCGCGCGAGGTCGAGCCATTGATGGGCTGGACCAGCTCCGGCGATATGAAAAGTCAGATAAGGCTTCGCTTCGGCAGCAAGGAAGAGGCAATTCATTATGCCGAACGCAATGGACTTGCTTACCGGGTCGAGGAACCAGCGGCGGTCACGCGGAAGATTCAATCCTATTCGGATAACTTCAAATCGTCCCGCCTTGGCCAATGGACGCATTAGCATGATCCCGAAAAGTTGCAGACTTTTCGGGAGAGATCATGCGGCAGGTGATGATGATCCCGAAAAGTTGCAGACTTTTCGGGAGAGATCATATGTAGAAAATAAACGGGTAGCTTGCTGGACTTGCTCAGCAGCTCAATTTGGCCCCGTAGCTCAGCTGGATAGAGCAGCCGCCTTCTAAGCGGCAGGTCGCTGGTTCGAACCCAGCCGGGGTCGCCAAATCGTTCGCAAGGAGAAGTCTTTCCTAAGGTGTCGCCTGAACCAGCTTGCCCGTCCAAAGGGGTGCGCCGGATGGTTTGCCATCGGGCGCACCGCCAGCCTGTTCGAGCGTGATCGCGTAGGTTCCATCTTCCACGACCGATTGGTCGTAACGCGTCAAAGCCGCCCGCACCGTGAAACCTTGATCGGCGACGACGCCCAGAGATTTCGGTGCACCGAGGCTATCGTGAATGAGCCAGAGCTCATAGCTCTTGCCGGGCTGCCGCCCCGCCGCGACCGGGCGGACCGTCATCAAGCGGCTGCGCAGATCGACCTCCACGATGAAGGCGGGAGACTCCGTGTCACGTTGCAGAACGGCGACGAAATTTTCCGCCGGTGAGGGACGCACGGTCTCGCGCCAGACGATGCTTATGGCAAGGCAGGCGGCTGCCGCTCCAGACAAAATGGCCGCTGTCTTCCAGCGCTTCAACCGCTGGGTCAGATCGGCGATGGATGGGTCCTCGCGTCCCGCGTTACGAGCGTCGAGCCTGGCCTGGATACCAGCCCATATCGAAGGCTCAGGGGCAACCTCAGGTGTGACCTCGCAAAGCGGCGCGAGGCGGTATTCCCAAGCGAGGATCGCTTCATCGAGCGCGGGTTCGCGAAGCCGCCGCGCCGCGACTTCAGCCCGCTCCGCGGCATCGAGCGTTCCAAGAACGTATTCGCCAGCGAGGGCGTCGATGTCTTCAGGTTCACTCATGATTTCAGACACTGCCTGAGTTGGGCAAGGCTCCGATGCAGCCAGGTTTTAATTGTCGGTACGGGGGTATCGAAACGTTGCGACAAGGCCTCCCGGCTTGTGCCGTTATAATAAGCGAGCAATACTATGATGCGTTTCTGCGGATCGAGTTCTTGCAGGCAGGCGAGTAAGCCTTGGAGCTGTTCGCTTCGTTCCCGCCCTGCGAGCGGGTCTGGACTGTCGCCCGCTGCTTCGAATCCTTCTGGAAGATCGTCGATGGCGACCATGCCTTTGCGCCGGATTTCGTCGATCGCGCGGTTGCGTGTTATCGTGGACATCCAGGTGATGGCGGAGCCGCGCGACGCATTGAAATCGCCCGCGCGTTCCCAAATCTTTACATAAATTTCTTGGAGCAGATCATCGGCGAGATCGCGGCGCCGTAAAATCCGCAGCGCGATGCCAAGGAGTTTGGCACTTGTCCGCCGGTAAAGCTCTGCGAAGGCCTCGCGATCCTGCGCCGCCGTGCGAGCCAAGAGTGCCGCGAGTTCGTCCGCTGCCTCCATGCTCTGTTTCGTGCTCCGCCGTCTCAGGATTTGGCCGGGGCCGTAACGCCCAGGTCCTGAAAGAACTTTAACGATATTCGCCGGTGATGCCAGAGCTAAAGGCGGATTCATCGCCGGAAAGTTGCGATACACTTTTGTTATCCATTCTGGAGCATGTCACCTATTGGCTGATCGCGTTTTGCAATGAGGACATATTCCGCATTTCTAAAGGTAGCGACGCGCGCCTCGGATGCTCTTTCGCCGGCCCTGCCTGAGGCACGCGTCTACCGGCATGCTATTACGCTGCCGGATCTCAGGGCATGAGAACCTTGTTCACCACTTGGATCACGCCGTTCGACTGAAGAACATCGGCGATTGTGATTTTTGCAACGTCGCCCTTATCGTCGGTCACTGTCAGACCCTTACGGCCTTCGCGCTCGATCGTGAGATTGTCGCCTTCGACTGTTTTGAGCATGGCTTTGCCGCCGCCTTGATCAACGGCCGCTGCGAGATCCGCTGACGTCAGGTGTCCCGGTACAACATGATAGGTGAGAATTTTGGTGAGCGCCGCCTTGTTCTCTGGCTTGACGAGGCTTGCGACTGTACCTGGCGGCAGCTTGTTGAAAGCCTCATTTGTCGGTGCGAAGACGGTGAAGGGGCCGGGGCTTTCGAGCGTATCGACGAGACCGGCCGCTTTGACAGCCGCGACGAGTGTCGTGTGATCCTTCGAGTTGACCGCATTCTCCACGATATTCTTTGTCGGGTACATCGCGGCGCCGCCGACCATGACAGTCATCGCGGCAAATCCTGCCACGGGCAGAAGGGTGACAGCACCCAGTGCCGCTGCCAGCGCCAGCGTCTTGCCTTGAAAGCCTGACTTTTTATGCGAAACCATGGGGACTCCTTGCGTAACTTCTATTGATCTCCAGCGCGTTTTCGCGACGGATATTCATGTTACGGAGGCCCCCAAAATAAGTTTCAGAGTAAGTTTTGAATTGGCTTTCAACCCGATGCTCAGCAGGAGTTTAATGTGGGCACTTCAGCGCCGCCGGCGATCGTATGGTTTCGCGACGATTTACGTCTGGCCGATAATCCCGCGCTTCATGCGGCGATGTCTTCAAAGCAGTCCTTGATCTGCCTCTATGTCTATGACGAAGAGAGCGAAGGGCTGCGCGCGCTCGGCGGCGCGGCCAAATGGTGGCTGCATGGTGCGCTCTTCGCATTGGACGAAGCGCTGGCCAAGAAGGGCGGCGGTCTTACCATTCTGCGGGGAGCTTCCGCGAGTATCATTGAAGCTGTGGCAGAGGAGACAGGCGCCAGCGCGGTCTATTGGAACCGCCGTTATGACGAAGCCGGCCGCGTGATCGATACGAAAATCAAGGCCAGTCTCAAAGCGCGTGGCATTCTTGCGGAGAGTTTCAACGCCGCGCTGCTTCATGAGCCGTGGTCGATTGCGAATAAAGCGAAAGCGCCATTTCGCGTGTTCTCAGCCTTTTGGCGTGAGGCAAGGGGGCAGGGCGAGCCTGACGCGCCATTGCCTGTGCCGGGTAAACTTTCCTTTTACGCCCTGCCAAAGATGCTTCACGTCAAGACCTCCGCGCTCGCAGACCTTAAGCTCGAACCGGAAAAGCCCGATTGGGCAGGCGGCTTGCGGGCGAATTGGGTGCCAAGCGAAAAGGCGGCACAAGCAGCGCTCGCTCACTTCGTAAAGACGGAGCTGAAAGGTTATGCGCTTGGCCGCGACCGGCCAGACCAAGTCTCGACATCGAGGCTCTCGCCTTATCTCCGCTTCGGCCATATTTCGCCGCGCCAGATCTGGCAGACTGCTCGAAATGCTGTTGCGCCGGGTATGTCTGAGGCGAGCGAAAAAGATCTCGAAAAGTTTTTAGCGGAAATCGGCTGGCGCGAATTTTCCTATCATCTGCTTTATTACAATCCGGATCTTGCGCGCGAAAACCTTCAACCGCGCTTCGATGCCATGCCGTGGATTAACGACACGAAGTCGCTTCAGACATGGCAGCGCGGTTTGACAGGTTATCCGGTCGTCGATGCCGGCATGCGCCAGCTTTGGATGACAGGCTGGATGCACAATCGCGTGCGTATGATCGCTGCGTCATTTTTGTCGAAGCATTTGCTGATCGATTGGCGCAGGGGTGAGGATTGGTTTTGGGATACGCTCGTGGATGCTGATCCCGCGAGCAATGCTGCGAGCTGGCAATGGGTGGCAGGCAGCGGCGCGGATGCCGCGCCCTATTTCCGGATCTTCAATCCAACCTTGCAGGGCGAAAAATTCGATCCTGACGGTGCCTATGTGAAACATTGGGTGCCAGAGCTCGCAAAACTTCCCGCTTCTGTGATTCATAAGCCATGGAAGGCGACAGCGGGGCAGCTAGCCGGTGCCGGTGTGGAACTTGGTAAAACCTATCCGCAGCCCGTCGTTGATCATGATGCCGCGCGTAAGAGGGCGCTGGAGAGCTTTAAGACGATCAATGAGAAATAGACTGCGTTGCCCGCTGGATTTGATTGAATGCTGCGCGGGCATTTTCGATGGCGATGAATTGCGGTGTTGGATCGAATGCGGGAGACCAACTTGAAAACCCGTTGCCGCGTGCCCAAGGTGAGGACGCTTGACCAAAACGGATTGTACCGAGGCCGTTGGCGCTTTCGCTTAAACTCGCTTCTGGCAACTGATTTAAGTTCATCGCAGTCAGTTTGCCGAATGGGCCAGATCGAGAAATGAGAATTCTTTTATTTGTAATCGCGTAATATATTCTTTTCCGGCTCCAAGCATCGAGCAGAAAGCGGCCAAAAATTAGATATACTCCTACAAGTACAAAGGGCACCCCCCATAGCTTTATGAAAATGGGTGTGCGTGCAAGCGCTATGACGGATGACTCCCAGAAAATAGCAAATCCACCCCAGAGCAGACTGAAGGGAATCAGCAGCCAGTCTCGGCCTGTGAATAGAATCCCCTGAATGGGCCTCCCTGACCAAATGATCTTCTCGCTATCCAGGAGATGGTCTTTCAGATCAATTGCAGTCATTGAAGCCGTCTCGCTGTTTAACATGCCGACCCATCGCGCATTGCGCGGCGGACCGGCATTTTAACGCTGATGCTGTCTGAGCTTTTACGTCCCTTTCGGATGGCTGATTGCCCAGACATAGGCGGCAACCGCTGCGACATCGGCATCAGACAGTGGCGCGCCTCCGCGCGGCGGCATAGCGTCTGAAAAGTTGCGCGGCTTCGCCACGCCCTCTGTGATGAATTTGGTGATGGCTTGAAGCGAGTCGGAGCCTTGACCGCCAGCGCCTTGCACGAAATTGCCGCTAACGAGAGACGGTCCTTGCGGCGTGCCCTTCGCATCCGAGCCATGACAGCCTAAGCATGTCCCGTCACTCATCTGGCCGTGGAAAATCTTATCGCCCATCACGAGCTGTTCTCTCGTAGCGCCAGCTGGGACTGGCAGCTCCGAGACATCCGGTAACTTATCGATCGCAGCGACAGGAATAACTTTTGGCGCCGGTGCGGGTGCAATCCTCGCATCCGCGCCGCCATGATAGGTGACACGCCAGATGCGGCCTTTCTGATCGTCTGCGATATAGAGCGCGCCATCAGGTCCCATCGCAAGACCGCCCGGGCGATAGGCGGCGCGGACAGGTTCTTTGATGGCGCCTGCGAAGCCGTCCGCAAAGACAACGTAATCACCTGTTGTCTTGCCATCCTTCATCGGCTGGAAGACCACGTTATAGCCGCCTTGCACCGCCGGGGCTCTGTTCCAGGAGCCGTGAAAGGCTACGAAAAGGCCGCCTTGATAGGCAGCCGGAAACGCCTTTCCAGTGTAAACCAAGAGATCGTTCGGCGCCCAATGGGCCGGAAAAGCCGCGACGGGCGCTTTCTTCTCAGCGCAGATACCGACCGCCTTGCCGCCATCGCCGCCATATTCCGGTGCGAGAACAAGCTTCTTCTGAAACCCGTCAAAATAACATCTCGGCCAGCCGAAATCGTCGCCTTGATTCTCCTGGACGACCTCCTCGGCAGGAAGCTCAGCGGCTTGCGCAGCTTTATACAGAGCGGGGAAATGCTGCGAAAGCTGATCGCGGCCGTGCTGCGTGGCGTAGAGTTTTCCATTCGCGTCGAAGGAGAGGCCTTCGCCATTGCGCAGCCCTGTCACAAAGCGTTCGGCCGGAGAAAATTGTTGCCCGGTTTTATTCGCGTCGTAGCGCCAAGTCCCGGCGCGGGTTTCTTGTTCGACGCAAGGATCGATGCCAAGCGCGCCTGTTTTGCGGTTATCGGTCTGACAACTATTGGTCGCCGAACCGACGTCTACATAGATATTGCCCTTCGGATCGACCACGAAGGGGTGCATCGGATGATCGCCGGTCAAGGGCAGGCCGGAGACGACGACCTCGGGCTTATCCTTCGGAACAATCGACCCTTCTGGAATCGTATAGCGCAGGATCTTATCGTTTTGCTCGGCATAGACGGCGCCATTGTAAAAGGCGACACCGCTGCCGCCAGCCGAGCCTTCCGGGACGCCGTCGCCGAAACGCTCGATGACATCGGCTTTACCTGTTCCATTACTGTCTTTCAGCGCCAGCACAAAGCCGCCCGCTGGCGGCGTGTCGTAGCGGAAATAACGGCCGCTCCATGTATTGAGGTAAAGCACGCCATTGGGCGCGAAGGACATATGACGGACATGGCCGATATTGTCGGCGAATATCGTTGCGCAAAAGCCAGGAGAAAGGGTGATGCCGCCATTGTCTCCGGGACAGGCAGCCGCCGGAGCTGCGGACTGAGAAATAGCTGACGAACTGCTGAAGATGAGACCGCACGCGCCGATCACCAGGCTTGACGTGGCGAAGAGGCCAACGGCCGGACGGCTAAGCTTTTTCATGACGGTCTCCGCTTTGCTGATTTGCTGGGGAGGTTAAGCTAAAGCAGATGTCTGATTTGCCAAGCCCAAAATCGCGTCAACTTTGAGTGGCCAGGAGAAGAATTGAAACTGGCTGGGGTAGCTGCATGCGAGATTGCGCCGGCGGCTGCGATGTGCCCCGCCAGCCCGCGCGCGTTTATTCCTGCGTAGATAGTAATTTGAGTTCAGCATTCGCGGCTGCCCATTCAAGAAAATCTTTCGGGCAGCCATCCGCCGCAAGCTTAAACTGCCGGGCGGCTTCCTCTTTCGCAAAGATTCGTAACGCCCATTCGCCGCTGTAGAAGTTTGCCTCGCAGACTTGCCCGGTTTTAATCGCAGCATTGGCATTATCCGCCGTGGTGAGTACGGCGGCTGGCGTCGTTTCACCTAGGAACAATTGAATGACCGGTCCTGGCCAGGATTTCTTGTTAAATTGAGCAGTTATCTGCGAGAGGTGACTATTGGCATGAACGGCTTGGGCAGTGATATCAAGCCATAGGTCGGTATAGACATCCGCTGGGTCTAGAACGTGAGCCTGACCAATCTCATTAAAAGCTTCATCGGTATGCCCGCTATAGTAATAGGCGAGGCCGCGGCCGCGATGAGCCGCGGCGGATCTGGGATTGAACTGAAGTGATGTAGAGAAGTCCTGGATCGCCTTGTCGTTCTCACCTTGGCTCCAATAAACATTGGCCCGATTATAATAGGCTTGGAAAGAGTTGGAGTCCGTCTGAATAGCATCTGTGTAGTCAGCGATCGCGCGGTCGAATTCACCCTTATTATTATGCGCGATCCCACGCCGGATATAGGCCACCGCGCGGTTTTGTGTCGTCTCAGTTGGGGTGCCGATCAATAAAGTGCAGCTCTCGATCTGCTTATCCCAAGCGGCATCTGGCTTTCCCGTACAGGTCTGCCATTCCGGCGATTTCGGCGATAGTTGAGCGTGAGCATTCAGCATCATCAAAATGGCACCCGCGAAAACAATGGCACCAAAAAACCTAAAACGCATGCCTCTCTCCTTTCGGCAGCCCTTGAAAAATAACTATTTCTTAATTGGGCAGTGAAGCAAGAGATAGCGGCGATTCTGCGGGACGAATTTCTTAAGAAGGAAACAAAAAACCCGCGAACATCGCGGCGACACAGACCGCCATGAGTCCAGTCGCGACCCAGCCCAAGACTCTCAGCCATCCATGAATGGCAAAACGTCCGAGAATATCCTGGCGAGCCGCCATAAGCATCATAATGACCATAATGGGAACAGCGACGATGCCGTTCAGAACGGCGCTCCAAAAAAGAGCCTTGATCGGATTGATCCCGGAAAAATTGATCATCATGCCGATAAGGGTCGCCAGCACGACTGTCGCGTAAAATGCTTTGGCTTCCCGCAGTTGCCGTCCGAAACCGACAGGCCAGCGCTGGGCCTCCCCGACCGCATAAGCGGCGGAGCCTGCGAGCACGGGAACGGCTAAAAGGCCGGTACCTAAAATGCCTAGCGTGAAAATAAACGCTGCGAAATGCCCGGCAAGCGGCTCCAAGGCTTTCGCGGCTTGCGCGGAGGTCTGAATGTCATGCACGCCGTTCACATAAAATGTGCCGGCAGCCGTCGTCATGATGGCCAAAGCGATCGTATTCGAAAAGCTCATGCCCACGGCTGTGTCGATCTCGATCCGCTCCAAAGCATTTTTTCCTTGACCGGGCGCGGAGAGAAGCTTTTTCCGCTCGGAATAATGGCGAACGTCCTCGGCTTCTTCCGAAGATTGCCAGAAGAAAAGATAGGGACTGATGGTTGTGCCGAACACGGCAACAATCGTCTGTAGAAACGCGGGGTCTCGAATGGCGGTTGGAACGAAGCTTTGATAGGCGAGCGTGCACCAATCGATATGCACAACCGCCAGTGTCGCGACATAAGAAAATAAGGAAACAGTCAGCCATTTAAGAATGGCGACATAGCGCGAGTAAGTGAACAAGACCTGCAAGGCGATACACAAGCTGCTGAAGAAGATGACATAAAGCCAGACCGCGCCGGGCAGGAGAAGATTGAGCGCATCCGCCATAGCGCCAAGATCTGCGCCTAGGTTGATGATATTTGCAATCAGCAGCAAGCCGACAGCACCTTGCAGGAGCCAGTTCGGATAATGGAGGCGAAGGTTGCCAGCGAGTCCGCGCCCAGTTGTACGGCCGATTCGCGCGCTGATCATCTGGACCGCGATCATCAGCGGCAAGCTGTAAATCATCGTCCAGCTCAAACTATAGCCGAATTGAGCACCTGCCTGCGAATAAGTAGCGATGCCGCTTGGATCGTCATCCGACGCGCCCGTAATCAAGCCGGGTCCGAGAACTTTGAACAGCCGCGCCTGCGGCGGCATGATGCCTGAACCAGTGGATTCTGGATCGTCATCCTCGATATGGCCTTGGGTCAATGACTGGCTCCAATGGCTGGCTTGTGGCGCAAGGGCGCAAAGCCTTAGCGATGATTGAATGTGGAATTGCGTAAGCGCCACAGTGGCCTTTATGAAATTACGCGTCATGCTAAAGGTTGCAAAATATATGACTGCGAAGTGTCTCTTCATCGCGGGATTTTTATTGAGGTAGAAATGACGGTTCTTGTCACGGGTGGCGCCGGATATATCGGCGGCCATATGGTTTTGGAACTTCTCGATGCTGGCGAGCAAGTTGTTGTGCTCGATGATCTTTCGACGGGCTTTCGCTGGGCGGTTCCAGATGGTGTTCCCCTGATCGTTGGCGATTTCGGCGATGCAGCGCTGGTCGAGGAGATTTTACGCACGCATCAAGTCGATGCAATCGCGCATTTCGCGGCCAAAATCGTCGTGCCGGAGTCCGTCGCCGATCCTTTGCTCTATTATTCAAACAATACGGCCAAGGCGCGCAACCTGCTCGCATGCGCGGTGAAAGCCGGGATCAAGCATTTCATCTTCTCATCGACAGCGGCGGTTTATGGCGAGCCGAAGAACAATCCGGTGACGGAAGATGTGACGCTCGCACCAATCAATCCCTACGGCCGCTCGAAACTCATGGTCGAATGGATGCTTGAAGATACGGCCAAGGCGCATGGGCTCACTTATACGGTACTGCGCTATTTCAATGTCGCGGGCGCCGATCCCAAAGGCAGGCTTGGTCAATCCACACCGCAGGCCACGCATTTAATCAAGGTGGCCGTGCAGGCGGCACTCGGGCATCGCAAAGGCATGGATGTCTTTGGCACGGATTATCCGACGCCGGACGGCACCTGCATTCGCGATTATATCCAAGTGACAGATTTAGCGCGGGCACATCTTCAAGCTTTGGCTTATTTGCGCGGCGGCGGCGTAAGCCTGACGTGCAATTGCGGCTATGGCCGCGGCCGGTCTGTCTTTGAAGTCATCGACGTTGTGAAGAAGGTCTCAGGTGTCGATTTCGAGGTGCGGATCGCGGGCCGCCGCGCCGGAGATCCGGCGGCGCTCGTCGCTGGCGCGGACCGGATTCGCGCTACACTCGATTGGCAGCCTCAATATGACGATCTCGAAGGGATTGTCCGTCAGGCTTTCGAATGGGAGCGCCGGCTGCATAATCGTAAAAGCGCGTGACTTACTTCGCCACCCCAAAATGCCGCGCGATGAGGTAATCGATCGAAAAGACACCTGGGCCGCGTGCGATGACAATCAGAAAACAGGTGGCCCAGACGCCATGGAGCGGCCATGCGTCCGGATAGACGAAAATCTCGATCACCGCCGTCATCCCAAGAAGCCCCAAGGCTGCGAAGCGGCTGGCAAAACCGATAATCAGAAGCACCGGGAAAAAATGCTCAGCGAAAGCGGCCGCGTAGGCGGCAATAGTTGGGTCTATGAGCGGCAGCGCATATTCGTCTTGAAACAAAGCAACCGCGCTCTCTTTCAAATGAAACCCGTCGACCTTGGTCTCACCCGACATCCAAAAGACGGCCGCTGGAAAAATACGCGCGCATAACGTGAGGAAGGACAGAGGGATCGCCTGCATCAGTCCGATGATCCATGCGATCAGGGCTGGCAGGCCGGAAAGCGGCTTCGCGGGGGCAAAAGTGAATTCGCTCATTTAGGCATGTCCTCTGAGGCGGCAATCGATAAGGCGGTAACGAGACCGGTGCTGAAAAGCCCGGCGAGATGAATGGCGAGATCGAAATCTTGATGGTTCGCGGCCGCGCATTCCGCCGCCTCTGCGAGAGATTTCCCCTCGCTAAGCCTTTGCAGAAAGGCGGCTGCGCCTGGCGGCAAGCGGCGGATATCGACATCGAGATGCGGCCTTACCACGAGCGCGTCTTCGCCGTGCCAATCGGTAATCGGACCGAGCGGGATGAGACCCTCGTGCATCGCCCAAATCGTGACTACGGGATAGGCCGACGAAACGATCTCAAGCGATGGATGCAGATGGAAATGCAAATAGGGGAGATCGTCGGGCGTCACCGATTGCAGGGCCGCGGGATCGAGCGGTGCCGCGTCGGCGGCATGATACGCACGTGTACGCGCGGCTTCCAGCCTGGCGATGTCAGCGAGATAAGGGATCTCGGCGGCCGGTGCGAAGGTCGAAATGAAATCCGGGAAGGCCTCGCCATAAAACATCATCAATGGCGACGTTGGGGGATGCGCGGCGATGAACATCCGCGCCATAGCCTTGAAAAACGCGTCTCCAGCGATCTGCTGTGTCACCTTGAAACGAGCCGCGAGCGCATCGAGAAGGCTGACGATGACATTGTTGCGATAAACGGCGAAGCGTTTGCCCGCGGCCTCGGCATGGCAAGCTAAAATATCCTCCGGCACCGCGCGCTCCGGATCGAAAAGAGCTTCTGCGAAATCATTTTGAACAGGGGCGAACATGGCGTCTCTCATGCGGCCGTGGCGCTGATTGCGCATTGCTCTTGATGATTGTCGAGGATGGCTTGTGCCGCGAGGGCTTCCTCGAGCAGGCGCGGCCATTCGGGGACGTCATTGTCCCATTCGATCAATGTGGGAATCGGGCCGGCTTCTTCAATCACCCGCTCATAGAGCGCGAAGACTGGATCGGCGACGGCTGCGCCATGCGAGTCGATCAAAAGGGGACTAGTGCCATCATGGCTTTCGGCATGTCCTGCGAGGTGAATTTCCTGCGCGCGATCGAGCGGGAAACGCAAAATGTCTGTCAGCGGATCCGTGCCATGATTGATGGCTGAAACATGAATATTGTTGATATCGAGAAGCAGCGCACAGCCGGTTCGCTGCACAACCTCACCAATAAATTCCGCCTCTGGAATAGCGCTTTGCGCAAACCGGATATAAGTCGCCGGATTTTCAATAAGAATCTGTCTTCGCAGCACTGTTTGCAGCTCATCTATATGGGCTGCGACAATGCCGAGCGTTTCCTCCGTATAGGGCAATGGCAGGAGATCGTTGAAAAAAACACCGCCATGACTCGACCATGCTAGATGTTCCGAAACAGCATGTGGTTCATATCGCTGACAGAGGTGCTTGAGCCGCGCGAGGTGATCCTGGTCGAGCGGATGAGGCGCACCGATGGAGAGACCGACACCGTGGATGGACAGCGCATAATGGGTGCGGATATGTTGCAATTCCGCGTGCGGCTGTCCCCCGGTGCCCATATAATTCTCAGCATGGATTTCGAAAAAGCCAAGAGGCTGCGGTTCCTGGGCGATGAGCGAAAAATGCTGCGGCTTGAAGCCAGCACCTGCGCGGCGGGGAAGAAGCGGCGGGTGGCTCATCGAACGGATCCTTTGATCCAGCGGGGCGTGGGAGAGGGCGGCTTTCTTAGCGGCACGCCCTCAGATGAACTTAGGACTTCGGGGTCAGGGAACCCATGCCTTTGGGTGTCGTGATCGTTTCGCAGGTGCCCTTGGCGACATATTTCCAGGCGCGCGCGTCATAATCGACCTTCGATGTTCCGGCGCAGCTCGTTCCGGCGCCGGCGGCGCAATCGTTCTGAGCCTTGAGAGAGACGCCGTAGCATTTATCCATCGCCGGGGCAGCTGCGGAAGCCGGAGCTGACAGAAGTGCAAGCGCGGTTGCGAGCGAGCCGGCCAGAGAAACGCCAGCGGCTTGAGCCTTCAAAGTCATTATATTTTCCTTTTCTCCGTTGAACGGTTTCGGGGGATACGCGGGCCAGGGTAAGTTCATCCAGGGCACGGCTGGTCCATGGCCGGCCTTGCATTGAGGAATTCGTATACGGTTTGACAGATGTTACTGCGCTCATAGCGGATATTTTTGCTGGCAAAAGCGTGATAACGACGAATCTATTATACGCGTAACAAAAGCATCATATCCAGCGAACCGATGTAGGAGCGCGTGTGCGCAGTCATGATCGAGAGCAGAAATGGGCCGCGTTAATGCGGGCCGCGCTAACAGGTGACGAAGCAGCTTACCAGCAGTTGCTGCGTGACCTGACTCCGGTGCTTCGGGCCGCGGCGCGGCGCGGGCTCTCCGCGGGCGGTTATGCCGGGATGGATGCTGAGGATGTGGTGCAAGAGACTTTGTTAGCCATTCATCTCAAACGTCAGACATGGGATGTGGCGTCTCCGTTCAGCCCGTGGCTCTGGGCCATCGTGCGCCATAAAACCATCGACGCCTTGCGGCGGCGCGGGCGTAGAATCCATGTGCCGATCGAGGATTACGAAGACGTGCTCGGAAGCGACGAAGCCGAACCGACAATGCTGGTGGAAGATATTGACCGTCATCTGAAAGGCCTGCCGGACCGGCAGCGCGACGTTGTGAGGATCATCGCCGTTGATGGCGCCTCGATCGGCGAGGCGGCGCAACAGCTTGCGATGAGTGCTGGTGCGGTTCGTGTCGCCTTGCATCGCGGGCTGGCGGCGCTGGCCGCCAAGTTCAGAATGGGCGAAGCATGAAAACAGAGGATTTGATCCGGGCTTTAGCGGTCGATGGCCGCACGCCGCCACCTGCGCTTGGCAGAAGCGTGGGGGATCGTTTAGTGCCGGGCATCATCATCGCTATCGGCACTTTTTTCGCTTTGCTTGGCCCGAGGCCTGGCCTTTTAACAGCGCTCACCGATGACCCCCGAGTCTTTTTCAAGATCGGGCTTACATTTCTTTTGGCCTGCCTCGCGGCGCCTGTGATGCTCCAGCTGGTGCGGCCTGGTGCTGAACTGCGGCATTTTTCCTTGAGGCTGGCGATCGTGCCAGTGCTCTTGCTGATCGCGGTTCTGCTGGAATTATTTGCATTTCCAGAGGCTGATTGGGGTATCCGCCTTGTGGGCCACAATGCCGCTTTCTGTTTAAAGAGCATTCCGTTACTGGCTCTAGCGCCGTTTTGCGCTTTGCTTTTGGCTTTGCGTCGAGGAGCCCCTTCACGGCCTGCTTTGGCTGGTGCCGCCGCTGGCCTTTTTGCCGGAGCGATCGGCGCCACGCTCTATGCCACCCATTGCCCAGACGATTCCCCGCTTTTCGTCGCAACTTGGTATTCGATTGGGATCGGACTGGTGACGGCCGCCGGTGGACTTATCGGTTCGCGTCTGTTGCGCTGGTAATCCGCGGCCCGCTTGTGGGAGCGGCCAAAGACTTGCTAATGAAAAGCCTGTGGTTGACTTTCGATCGGGCGATTTGATGGATGACGAAAAATGGCTGGAGCGCCGCTATTATGGCGGTGACCTGCCCGCGGAAGCTGAACGAGCCCTTCACGCGGCCGGACTTTGCTGGGAAGACGAAGAAGCCTGCGAAGTTCATATCAGGCAAGCGTTGAGCATCGCGCCAGACCATATCGCCACAAACTTCGGCGCTTTCAGGTTCTTTTATTATCGTCACCGCTTGAAAGAGACCCTTCCGCATCTTGAGAAATGGCTGCGCGAAGCGATCAAGCGTAACAATTTGCCTGCGGATTGGCGTGAGGTGACACCGCAACACGCGGATTTCACGCATTTTGATGGTGAGCCGCGGGCGTTTTTATTCGCCTTGCGCGGTTACGGCTTTGTGCTTGCGCGGCTCAAGCGCTTTGAGGAAGGCCGCGAGGCTTTGGTGAAGGTCACGGAGCTCGATCCGGATGATCATATGCGGGCGCGCCGCATATTGCAGTCAATCGATGAGCGCGATCTGGATGAGGACGAAGAGCAGCCGGCTCAAGCCAATGGCTGAGTGCTGCAATATAGAGAGGATGCCCTTTTATGGATGAGCCGCCGACAATAGCTGGCGTGATCCTCGAACTTTGCGAGAAGGCAGTGCCTCCCGACTTTGTCGATCCCGCCGATGCAGCCCAGGCTTTTGCAAAAGCGACTGGACGGCTTAGCGTGCCATGGCAGGGATATCTGGATCGCGTACGCGAAACAGCGGTCGTTCTTGCGCGGGAAGGCAAGATTACGATCTACCGGCGCGGTGAGCCAGCGGACCCGGATACGTTCAAAGGTCCCTATAAACTCGGTCTGCCGAAAGCCTGAACTACAGCACCTCAGAGCATTTAAGCAAAACGCGCGGCCTTCATGGCCGCCGTTTGGGCCTGTGCGCCGATCAGAGCGGGCAGAGGCAGTTTATGCCAAGCAATGGGTGCCGTCGTGCGGCGTTTCTGCTGAGATAGATCCGCTTGATCTGGAAAGCGCACAAGAACGATAGTGCCTTTTCCCGGTGCTGAACGAATACGCATCGAGCCACCGTGCAAGGCGACCAGAGAACGCGCGATGGACAGGCCAAGTCCAGCTCCCTTCATGCCATTGGCGAGCACAGGCTCCAGCTGCTCGAAGGGCCGCCCAAGGCGAGAGAGCGCTTGCGGGGTCATCCCCATGCCATTGTCTTCGACATAAATATTCAAACCGCCGCCGACAGACCGCGTCCGGATGGCGATGCGCCCATATTCTGGCGTGAACTTAACGGAATTACGCAGGAGGATCGTCAAAATTCTTTCGACAGCGGATGAATCGGCGGTCACGGGTGTATCTGGAAGGGCCGCCGTGATCATGATCGACTTTTCGTTCGCCAGGGTTTCAATGGAGGCGATCGCAGCGGAGATCACAGTGTCGATTGCGAATGTTTTCTTTTGAAGGCGGACGCTTCCCGCTTCCAGCCGCGACATGTCAAGGACGTCTGAAATAACGCTGAGAAGATGCTGGCCGCTCTCCCTTATATCGGTGCAGTAGTCGCGATATTTGGGGGAGCCCAACGCCCCGTAAACTTCCTGTCCCATCATTTCGGAGAAGCCGATGATAGCATTGAGCGGCGTTCGTAACTCATGGCTCATATTAGCAAGAAATTCTGACTTGGCCTGGTTTGCCGCTTCCGCATCAGCCATTTGTTCGAAATATTTCTCGGCAAGTTCGGCCAGCTGCTGTTTCTGCTGTTCCAAAATTTGCCGTGAGTTCCGAAGATCTGCGATGGTTGCCATCAGACGATGTTCGGATTCTAGCAACTGGTGCTCATTGCGTTTTAAAGCACTGATATCCGTGCCGACGGAAACATAACCTCCGTCCTTCGTGCGGCGCTCGTTGATCTGAAGCCAGCGCCCATCCTCGAAGCATGCTTCATAGGTGCGCGCGCCGATTTGCGGCGCCTCTCCCAACGGAATCTGGGCCTGGATCGTCGGCGGCGTCCCATCGGCCATGATCTGCGCATAACTCGTCCCGCTCACCAGCGACGTGTTAGGGAGATTATGAAAGCGCTGGAACTTTGAGTTGCACATGACAAGCCGGTTTTCGGCATCCCAGAGGACAAAGGCTTCAGAGATGGCTTCGATCGCATCCCGAAGCCGCATGTCGGCTTGAGCTGTCCGCTCGGCGAGCATTTTTTGCTCGGTAATATCAAGCGCGATGCCGATGAGATGCGGTTTATCGCTGGCTTCTTCGTGGATTATCTCGATACGGGCGCGGAGCCAAATCCATTTCCCGGTCGCATTTCTCATGCGAAATGTGTGATCGACGGAATGAGTTTTGGACAATGCGAGCATCTCGGAGACTGTCAGGAGATTACCATCCTCCGGATGAATGAGCGCGTTTATGTCATCAACTGACATGAACTGCCGGTTCGATCGCATGCCGAGGATTTCGTACATCGAGTCAGACCAGTAGATCCGCCCTTGCAGGAGATCCCAATCCCAAAGACCGCAATGACCGCGATTGAGTGCGGTGTCTATCCGATCCAGGACGCGATTACAGGTGGAGTCAGCTTCGCGCGCCCGTGAGGCCTGCCAGAAATAGGCAAGTCCAACTGAAAGAAGTACGAAAACGGTTGCCGCTAACAATGTAGCGATGCGAAAGGTCTGCCGTGTCCAGTCAGCGTAAACCATGTTCATCGGGTGAACGATAGCGACTTGCCCATATGGCGCATGGAGGCGTTGGACGATTGCCAATGCCGCGGTTCCATCGGCGGTCGTGGTCCGCAGCACGCCAGCGTGTTCAGCAAAATCTGGTTGGAGTTGGCCGAGCCCTAGATAATCGGCCAAATATCCTGACACATCAGACGGTGAACGGCTGGCAACGATATCGCCTCTCTCGTCACTGATGAAAACCTGCTGGCCCTGGTTTAACAGTGCGCCGGGTAGCGCAGTTTCCAAAAGATAGACGGGCGTGTTTGAAGCCGTATTGCTAATTTCAGTGTTCAGATTATTCGCGACGGCGGAAGCAATGAGCACAAGCTTAAACTTGGCATCAGTCAACGTTTGACGGCGCGCTTCCCAAGCAAAGAACGCGGCAATGATTGCAAGCGCTCCGATAAAAAGAGCCAGCATGACTGGAATGGCAAGTCTGACCCAGCGTTCGAATTTCACGAACCGCAGAAGCGCGATATGAGAAGCCGCGCAGCCAAGCCCCTGAAGCGCTCCTGCTCGCGCAGGCGCTCCGACTGCGTCTGGACGCTCCATTTCGATCCCCTGAAATGTCGATCGGGGCGATGTGCTGCATCGCTCCGAATCGTGTCTATCAGAATCCGAAGCGGGGCCTTTGTCTAGACTTTAATGATACGTAAAC
>Ga0116230_10000272_pt1 | contig 43569 bp, 41 predicted proteins | sample S1TSphfallax_3_FD_88678 | JGI IMG/M metagenome (GOLD analysis project Ga0116230, IMG submission 88678) | Host-associated microbial communities from peat moss isolated from Minnesota, USA - S1T2_Fd - Sphagnum fallax MG | ecosystem: Host-associated > Plants > Peat moss > Unclassified | place... | reverse complement strand
TCTTGTGGAACACAAGATCTTGCGATTTAAGCGAAACCCGCCTTGACCAATGGGTCTTTCAAGGAGGATAAATATTCTCTGAGGTCAATTTTATAAATATATGATTTTATTAAATTTTTTAGTCAACAATTAAACAGAAAAACTCCTTGACGGTGGGTGCGTGCGGTCTTACCCTCCACGTCCGAACACAATATGTAGTGTTCATCAAGTAATGTGGTTCGAGCACGGCGGTCGGCAGCTGGTGAGCTTCTGTCGAGGCGGTGATGTTTGGCCAATGCTTTCGCGGGATAATTTCAAGGGAGCTTTCCATACCCATGAATACGGTGGTCAAGATACAGCCCAAAGACGTCAGCAGTATTTCCTTCCAAGAGGCGTCGATCGACATCTGGGACAAGAAATACCGGCTGACCGCGAAAGACGGTACACCGATCGACAAGTCCATGGACGACACGTACAAGCGTGTGGCTCGGGCCTTGGCGGACGTCGAAGCGCCGGAACTGCGCGAACACTGGTATGAATCCTTTCTTTGGGCCCTTCGTCATGGCGCCATTCCTGCCGGAAGAGTCACCTCGAATGCCGGTGCGCTCGAACACAAGCCGGCCACATCGACGATCAACTGCACTGTGTCCGGGACCATTCGCGACTCGATGGATGACATTCTGAACAAGGTGCACGAGGCTGGACTCACTCTGAAGGCGGGATGCGGTATCGGCTACGAATTTTCGACCCTGCGGCCGCGTGGTGCGTACGTGTCGGGTGCTGGCGCTTATACGTCAGGACCGCTGTCGTTCATGGATATCTACGACAAAATGTGTTTTACGGTGTCCTCCGCCGGTGGTCGCCGTGGTGCGCAGATGGGGACCTTCGACATCGGTCACCCGGACGTGCTCGAGTTCATCCGGGCCAAGCGCGAGAACGGCCGCTTGCGGCAGTTCAATTTGTCTTTGCTCATCACCGATGAATTCATGAAGGCGGTGCAGAACGACAGCGACTGGCAGCTTGCTTTTCCTGTGGGCGCGCGCGAATGCGAGGCCGACCATCCTGATTTGGCAGACGAATCCAAGTTTGTCTGGCGCGAATGGCCGTACAGCGAAGGCTATGTCGCGAATGAGGAGGGACTGGTTGCCTGCAAGATCTACAAAACGTTGCCGGCGCGGCGGGTTTGGGACCTCATCATGTCCTCCACCTACGATTTTGCCGAGCCCGGATTCATCCTCATCGACCGGGTGAATGAGATGAACAACAACTGGTGGACGGAGGACATCCGTGCCACCAATCCCTGTGGGGAGCAGCCCCTGCCGCCTTACGGTTCCTGTTTGCTCGGCTCGGTGAATCTGACGAAATTCGTCCTCGATCCTTTCACCGAGGAGGCGCGTTTCGACTGGGAACAGTACCGCAAGGTCGTGAGAATCTTCACCCGGATGCTGGATAATGTGGTCGAGGTCAATGGCCTGCCGCTGGCTCCGCAACGCGACGAGATTCTCCGCAAGCGTCGCCATGGCATGGGTTTTCTGGGCTTGGGCTCGACCATCACCATGCTGTGCATGAAGTACGGTTCGAAGAAATCCGTGGCATTCGCCCAAAACGTGTCGCGAGAGATGGCCCTCGCCGGTTGGGAGGCGGGTCTCGAGCTTGCTCGCGAGAAGGGTCCGGCGCCGATCATGACCGAGGAGTTCACGATCACCCGTGAGATGCTCCGCAAGCGCCCCGAAATGGTCAGGGACGGCTGGCGCGTCGGCGCAAAGATCGCCGGCCGGGTGTTGCATGCTCGCTATAGCCGGTACATGCAGCGCATTGCCGAAGCGGCTCCGGAGTTGGTCGACGAACTCGCGGAGGTGGGGGCACGCTTCACGCATCATACTTCCATTGCCCCCACCGGAACGATTTCCCTCTCGCTGGCCAACAACGCATCGAATGGCATCGAACCGTCCTTCGCGCATCACTACTTTCGCAACGTGATCCGCGAGGGGAAGAAATCCAAGGAAAAAATCGACGTATTTTCCTTCGAACTGCTCGCCTATCGCGAACTCGTCAATCCGCGCGCCATGCCCAATTCACAGCTCGCCGCGGAAAGGCTGCCCGACTACTTCGTCGCGGCGGACGACATCGGTCCGAAGGAGCATGTCGACATTCAAGCGGCGGCGCAGGTCTGGGTCGACTCGTCGATCTCGAAGACCGCGAATGTGCCGACCGACTATAAATACGAGGATTTCAAGGACATCTATCTGTATGCCTTCGAACAGGGATTGAAAGGCTGCACGACCTTCCGCTTCAATCCGGAGGCCTTCCAGGGCGTCCTCGTGAAGGAGGAGGATCTCAAGAACACGACCTACGTGTTCACCCTCGAGGACGGCACCGAAATCGAGGCGCGGGGTGACGAGGAGATCGAGTACGACGGCGAGATGCACACAGCCGCCAACCTATTCGACGCTCTGAAAGAAGGTTATTACGGGAAGTTTTGACATGGCCCACATCAAGATCGACAAGAAAATCACGAAGTACCACGTGCGCAAGCCCGAATCCAAGGATGTCGCCGCGACGGCGAACAAGGATGCGCCGAAGACGCCGGACAACGTCATCTGGATGCACGAGAAGCTCGAGCGGCCGGAGGTGTTGATCGGCTCGACCTACAAGATCAAGACTCCGGTCTCGGATCATGCCATGTACGTCACCATCAACGACATCGTGCTCAACGAAGGCACCGCACATGAACAGCGACGGCCGTTCGAGGTGTTCATAAACTCGAAAAACCTCGATCATTTCCAGTGGATCGTGGCGCTCACGCGCGTCATTTCCGCGGTGTTTCGCAAGGGCGGCGACACGACTTTCCTGGTCGAGGAATTGAAGGCGGTGTTCGATCCCAAGGGTGGCTATTGGCAACCCGGCGGCAAATTCATGCCGTCCACCATCGCCGAACTGGGGTATGTCATCGAAAGGCATCTACAGTCTATCGGCCTGCTGAAGAAGCCGGAACTGGACGAGCATCAGCGCAAGTTGGTGGACGAGAAGCGCGCCGAATTCGCCGCGCGGGCGAAACAGACCGATGCCTTCTCGAAGTCGCATTTCCCGGAGGGCGCACAGTTGTGCGCGAAGTGCAGCACAGCCGCCGTGGTCATGCTGGACGGCTGCAGCACCTGTTTGAACTGCGGCGACTCGAAATGCGGGTAGGCCGAGGCCGCACCGGCTCGCGCGGATAAGTCAAGCCGGCCGCCGCGGCTCCCCGCGTCGATTAAATGCGCCGGCTGGGTTAAAATCCGGCGATGCCCATCTATAGATCGAAGACCAGCACCGCCGGCCGCAACATGGCGGGCGCCCGTTCCCTGTGGCGAGCCACGGGAATGAAAGACGGCGACTTCGACAAGCCCATCATTGCCGTCGCCAATTCTTTCACTCAGTTCGTTCCCGGCCACGTGCATCTCAAGGATCTGGGTCAGTTGGTCATCGAGGAGATCGAACGCGCCGGCGGTGTCGGCAAGGAATTCAACACCATCGCCGTCGATGACGGCATCGCCATGGGTCACGATGGCATGTTGTACAGCCTTCCCTCGCGCGACATCATCGCCGACAGCGTCGAATACATGTGCAACGCACACACTGCCGACGCCCTGGTGTGCATTTCGAACTGCGATAAAATCACCCCTGGAATGCTCATGGCGGCGCTGCGCTTGAACATCCCCGCGGTCTTCGTCTCGGGCGGCCCCATGGAAGCGGGCAAGACCCAGCTAGCGGGCAAGGAGGTCGCTCTCGATCTCATCGATGCCATGGTTGCCGCGGCCGATGACAGCATCTCCGATGCAGACGTGCAAACCATCGAGCGTTCCGCCTGCCCCACCTGTGGGTCGTGTTCGGGGATGTTCACCGCGAATTCCATGAACTGCCTGACCGAGGCCCTGGGTTTGTCCTTGCCGGGCAACGGTTCGCTGGTCGCGACTCATGCGGATCGGGAACAGTTGTTCCGCAAGGCGGGCCGGACCATCGTCGACCTCGCGAAGCGCTATTATTTGGAAGACGACGTCCGCGTCCTGCCGCGCAGCATCGCGAGCAAGACCGCTTTCGAGAATGCCATGTCGCTGGACATCGCAATGGGCGGCTCGACCAATACCGTGCTGCACCTGCTCGCCGCCGCCCAGGAGGGCGAAATCGATTTCACCATGCGCGACATCGACCGCTTGTCGCGGCGTGTGCCAAATTTATGCAAGGTCGCTCCTTCGAGTCACTTTCATCTCGAAGACGTACACCGCGCGGGCGGCGTACTGGCCATCCTCGGCGAAATGGATCGCGCCGAGCTGCTCGATACGAGCGTGCCGACGGTGCACTCCCCGTCGCTCAAGAGTGCACTCGAACAGTGGGATGTGACGCGCACCGCGGACCCCGAGGTGCACGAGTTCTTTCGCGCAGGTCCCGCCGGCATTCGAACTCAAACCGCCTTCTCGCAAAGCTGTCGCTATTCGGCATTGGATGTCGACCGCAAATCGGGCTGCATCCGCAGCCGCGATCACGCCTACAGTCAGGACGGCGGCCTTGCGGTGCTCTACGGCAACCTCGCCGAGCGCGGTTGCATCGTCAAAACCGCCGGGGTCGACAAAAGCATTTTGCGGTTCAGCGGACCTGCGGTGGTGATCGAGAGTCAGGAGGCCGCCGTCGACCTCATCTTGAGCGGCCGGGTCAAGGCCGGCGATGTCGTCGTGATCCGCTACGAAGGGCCGCGCGGCGGCCCGGGCATGCAGGAGATGCTGTATCCGACGAGCTACCTGAAATCCAAGGGCCTCGGCAAGGTTTGCGCGCTCATCACCGATGGCCGTTTTTCCGGCGGGACGGCGGGTTTGTCGATCGGCCATGTGTCGCCCGAAGCCGCGGAGGGCGGCAACATCGCGCTCGTCGAGACCGGCGACATCGTCGTGATCGACATTCCGAATCGGACCGTGCGCTTCGAGGTGAGTGATGCGGAGCTCGCCCGCCGCCGCGTAATCCAGGCCGGCAAGGGCTGGAAGCCGGCACTGCCGCGCAAGCGCAAAGTCAGCGCCGCGCTCAGGGCCTATGCCAAGCTGGTAACGAGTGCCGATATGGGCGCGGTTCGCAACGTCGACCTGCTGGAAGATATCTGAACTTCAGTGATCGATTGCCAATCCCTCATGGTCCAAGTCGGGACGCTTGAAGGGATCCACATGGCTCATCAGATCGAGCACCCGATGCCGCGCCAGCACACGAGTCCTCGCCGCCACAGCGATGTCGTGTCCGGCTTCGACGGTGATCTCAGCGTCTACTTCGAGATGCGCGTCGACGATGATCAGATCGCCCATTTTGCGGGTTCGCAGATCGTGTACGGAGCGGACTCCGGGGGTCTCGAGGAGGGTCAGCCGGATGGCCTCGACTTCAGCACTGTCGGCGGATCGATCCATCAGTTCTTGCAGAGCGCGCCAGCCAAATTTCCAACCCATCGTCGTGACCAGGAAGCCGACGAGTAAAGCGGCGATCGGATCGAGAATCGGGTACCCCAGACGGCTGCCGACGATGCCGAGCGTCACCACCAAGGAGGACGCTGCATCGGAGCGGGCATGCCAGGCATTGACCACGAGCAGGCTCGATTTGATGCGCCGGGCGAGCCGGATCATGTAGCGAAACAGCAGCTCCTTGCTGAGCAACGCCGTGACGGCGACCCACAGCGCGGCGGCGTGAACCTGCGGCACCGCACCCGGCGTGTCGAGTTTGAGTATCGCCGCTCCCAGCATGCCTATGCCGACCGCCAGCAGCGACAGGCCGAGCACCAGCGACGCGGCCGTCTCGTAGCGCTGATGGCCGTAGGGATGATCTTCGTCCGCCGCTTTCTTGCCGTGATGGCCGGCAACCAGGACGATGAAATCAGCGATCAGGTCCGAGAGGGAATGAATCCCATCGGCAACGAGTCCTTGTGAGGCCGCAATCAAGCCGACGCCGATCTGCGCTCCGACCAGCAGCCCATTGACGATGACACTGACCCAGGTGGTGCGCGACAGGACGCCCGCCGGTGCGGTTTCGCTCGATTCTCTGTCGGTCGCGGCGCTCGGCATCTCAAAACTCGGCGTGCAGGCGGACAGCCCAGATCGAAACGGGACCACGGTCGCGGTTGTAACCCGGATTTTCCACGGCTTGATAGTCCAAACTCAGGTTGGTGTGCGGCAGCACCGCAGCACTGTAATAGGTCTCCAAAATCCGCTCGGCAGCGGGATGTGGCAGCTTGCCGTCACCGACGAGAATTCCGAGTCCACCGGCATTCAGATACTGCTCCCGCTGCGCCGAAATGCCGTTATCGATCAGCGCAAGACCCACCTTATCATCGCTGCGCCGCCAGGCGCTGCCTTTCAGCGACAATCCAGCCGATAGCGACCGGTCGACGTCCGTGAACTCGTAGGCCTCGACATTGCCGGTCGACTTGCCGATCCGCGCGAACACGCCGAGATCCGGCGTTATCGCCTGCGTGACATTCAAGTCGATGCCCGGGCGGCTCCGATACTGTCTGACGGCGACGATGTTGACCGGGGTCGCCGTGCGCTGGGCGAGCGCGATGGCTGCCTCGAGCAGACCCATGCGGCCGCGATTCTCAAAGGCGGTGACGAGAATTTTTCCTGTTTCATCGCCGATCTCATAGCGCCGTTCCGCTTCCGCGACCAACTCGAATTCATGGAAGCCGGGGTCGAGACGGGTGCTGTTGGGTACGTCGGATAAATCGAAAACCCCGCCGCGCAAGGTCCAAGATCCCTGGTACCACTCCGCGGCACCGCCCACGGTGTAACCCCAGGCGTCGGCGGCGTAGTCGAAAGATCCGGCATCGACCGCGGTCCAATTCAAGAAATCGTGTTTCGGATCGTGGGCGTAATCGTTGTTGTCGAAGATATCGACGACGCTCAACTTGCCGAACGTGAACACCCAGCGATTGACGCCACGAGTTCCGGCGAGCCAATTTTCGTCCGCCTCGACGGTTGCCGTGTCTCCATCGAGATTCACGGTATCGCGTATGAACAGCCGCGTTAGCCGCAAATAAGGCTGACTCTTGCCCACCTTGTAGGCCTCGGCGCTGGGGAAACCGGCGATGCCCAGGGTGTTGTCCAAACCAAAGCCCTGATCGATCTCCGGATTGAGCCAGATTTCGGCATCGGACCAAAGCCGGGCGCCCAGGTACAGCGTTTCGTCTGTCGTCTCGCGACCTTCATTCGACGTGAGGCTGTTCGGCCCGCTGTAGGGATGATTGAAACCCAGGCTCTCCTGTTCCACGTAGGTGAACTGGCCGTGAATCGCATAGTCCTCGGGGCCATCGCCTGCCGCGCCCGCTACGCCCGCCGTGCCCGCCGCGACGACTAGCGTCAAGGCGACGCCGATCAGCCACCCTGAAATATCTTTGACAACTTCAGCCATCATGATCTCCGGCACGAACATTCGAACGCGGCGGCTAATATACCCTACCGGGGTATAGTATATACATCGCAGGCGGAGAGATGAGCGTCGCATTTTTGACATAAAGTCCGTTGGTGCGCACCCACCAACCTATACTGAAGGCGTGTCGTCAATTCATTGCCCCTGATTGAATCCTTTGTTGCGTGTCATCTGTTGCACGATCGCCGTGCTCGGTTTCCTCCTCGGCCCCTTTGCACCGCTCCTTGCCGACGGTGTGTCAGCGGATCCCTTCGTTCATCCGCCGGCGCTCGAGCGCGACATCCGCTTCTGGATTCGTGTCTATACCGAGGTGACGACCGACGGTGGTCTGCTGCACGATGACTGGAACCTCGGCTTGGTGTACGAGGTCATGCGGTTCGATCCGGCCGCCTCACCGGCGGAGCGTCAACGACGCGTCGGCGAAGCGAAAGCGCGTTACGCGGCGTTGCTGCGCAGATTCGCGAGCGGCGTCACCGCGGATCTGACGCCGCACGAACAGCGCATTCTGCACGCCTTCGGCGCGAATCCCTCCCCCGAGGATTTCCGTTCAGCCATTGATCGGATTCGTTTCCAGCTGGGCCAGGCGGATCGGTTCCGCGAGGGGTTGTTGCGGGCGGCGATTTGGGAGAAGCACATCGCGCGCACGCTCGCCCAGCATGGGGTGCCGCCGGAGATCGCGGCGTTACCGCATGTGGAATCATCGTTCAATCCCGCAGCTTACTCCAAGGTGGGTGCCGCGGGCCTGTGGCAATTCATGCCCTCCACGGCCAAGCGTTACATGCGGGTCGACAACCTCGTCGATGAACGGCTCGATCCCTACACGGCCACCGAAGCGGCGGCCAATCTCATGTTGTACAACTACCGCCTGGTCGGCACTTGGCCGCTCGCCGTGACGGCCTACAATCATGGACCGGGCGGTCTGCGCGCTGCGCAGGACCAGCTTGGGACCAGCGACATCGACGTCATCGTCAAACACTACCGGGGAGCGACGTTCGGTTTCGCATCGAGAAACTTCTATGTGGCGTTTCTTGCCGCACTCGAAGTGGATCGCTGCGCGGAAAAATATTTCGGTCCACTCACGCGCCTCGCCGAGACGGACAGTACGCCGGTGGAATTGCCCGACTACATCTCGGTGAATGCCCTGGCCAAGGCGTTCAACGTCGACATGGGGGCCCTGCAGGTGCTGAATCCAGCTCTGCGTCCCGCCATATGGAGTGGCAGCCGTTTGGTTCCGCGTGGCTACCGCCTGCGGATCCCCGGTTCCCCAGCCCAGGCGGACATCGACGCGGTCTGGGCCCGTCTGCCCGCGTCGCAGCGCTATCTGGCGCAACGCAACGATGGCATTCATCGGCTGCGGCGCGGCGAAACGCTGGCCGGTGTGGCGGCCGCCAGTGGTATCAGCGTGGCCCGCCTGGCGGCGGCGAATGGCTGGGCGCCCACTCATGTGGCGGCGCGCGGTGAACTGGTGCGAATTCCCATGCCTGCGTCGCGCGCGGATGGCGAAGGCGGAGCGCGCGTCGCCGCGCTCCAGACCGAGCCAGTTGACGGAACTCATCCCGTCGTTGCCGGCGGGGTGCTGCCCGCGCCGGTTGCGCAATCGGTGCCGCCGCCCCAGACGAGTGGGCAACACGCCGAGCGGCGAGCGCCGCGCGAGCCCGTATCCGAGCGGCAGACGACGAACGCCGATGCCCTGCTGCCGGTGAGCAGTCCGACGGGGATTTCAGACACCACCGACTATGCGGTGGCCGCGGACGGCACGGTGATCGTTCAGGCGGCCGAAACCTTGGGTCATTTCGCGGATTGGTCGCAAGTCGACCCACAGGTCCTCCGAGCGCTCAACCGACTGAAAAAGAATGCGCGCGTGACGACCGGCAAGAGACTCAAGCTCGATCTGTCGCACGTCTCGGCGGCGCAGTTCGTCGAGGCACGCCGCGGCTATCACCGACATCTGCAGGAGACGTTTTTCGCGGCTCATCGAATTGCCGGAACCCAAACTTACGCGGTGCGACACGGCGAGTCGCTCTGGAAGATCATGCAGCAGCATGATGATCTGCCGGTCTGGCTGGTTTCAGAGTACAACCCCGACGTCAATTTTCGCGACATCCGCCCCGGCACGACACTCACGCTGCCGCAAATCGTCGTCATCAATCGTCAGTGATACCGCGAGCATGTTCGAAGCGGATCAATGTATCTCTGACGTCTTGGGTGGGCACGAAGTCCACCGTGGGCACTTCGACGCCGTGAAACTCGAGCACGAGTCTCTGACTCGCCGCCATCCGCTTGAGCAGCGCGACGTCGAGATGGAAATAGGCGGTCTGGCCCCATGAAGCGAGCGGATGGTAGGGAGTACTGCCGACCTTCGGCGTATCGTCCTGCTTGGACAACAGCACCGGACCATCGTCGAGAATCAAAGACACTGCGCCCGACGAGCGGATGTTGCCGACCGCTTGGTCGTTGCCGGGCGCGACATGGATCCACAGGGCATAGCGCAGCTCGCCGCTCGTATCCCATTCCACCGGACCGAGATAAGCAAAGCTTGCCCGACGGTCGGGGCCGACTGCGCCGAGTTTGGGGTCTTCAGCGAACTCGAGGGGCTCCTGCAGCGCCCCCACCGTCACCCCCGTGGTTTCATCCAGTGATTCGGCTGGTTTGATGGTTTGATCGGCACAGGCGGACAACAGGCAGGTTGTCAGCAGGGAAGGAAGCAACGTGTTACGCATCGGCCGCATTATACAATGTCGTGAAGTATGGCCGCTCTCCCGCCGCCGGCGGCACGCTATAATTTTCGTCATGTTCATGCAAAATTACCACCGAAGAGTGAGCGCCTTGTTGTTGGTTTTGAGTTTGTCGCTGGGTGTCTGCGGGCCGCCGCTCGCCTCGGCCGCCGCCACGGAATTTGCCACCGCCACCCACGTGGTCGTGCGCAAGGCCGAACGCCGGCTGTACCTGTACGATGGTCCGAAGCTGATCGGCGAATACAAGATCGCCCTGGGATTGAGTCCGGTCGGAACCAAGGAGCGGGAACGTGACTTTCGCACGCCCGAAGGGCGTTACTACCTGGCGCGACGCAACACCCACAGCGATTACTTCCTGTCGATCCAGGTGTCCTATCCCAACAAGGAAGATGAACTCAAGGCGAAAAAGAATCACTGGGCGCCCGGTGGCTCGATCATGATCCATGGCCTGCCCAACACCCCCAAGCATCCCGCGAGCTATTATGCGTCCAGTGACTGGACCGACGGCTGTATCGCCCTGTCGAACTCGGACATGGTGGAAGTATGGATGCGGACCCGCGAGAACATCCCCATCGACATCTATCCGTAGGTGGGGCAAGGAGCCTAGTGGAAACTTCAATTCTGTCCTCCGAGTTGATCGACGCCCGCGTAACGCCGAAAGGGAGTCTCGAACAACTCTCCCAGCAAGAAATCGCCAAATTGCTGGATTCAAGCCAGGGAGGCTTGTATCCGCTGTTTCGAAAATGCGCGCTTGCGGTCCTTAATTCGGGTGGCGCCATCGATGATTCGCGCCGCATCTTCGAGAAGTACAAGGATTTCGACCTGCGCATCGTCCGGCAGGCCTGGGGCATCAAGCTCGAAATCAAGAATGCGCCGGCGGCCGCCTTCGTCGATGGTGCGATGATCCGCGGCCTGAAGGAGCATCTGTTCGCCGTGCTGCGCGACGTGGTCTTCATCTCCAACGAGATCATGGAAAGCGGACGCTTCGAACTCACCTCATCCCCGAGCATCACCAACGCGGTATTTCACATTCTGCGCAATGCAAGGGTTTTGGAGTCGCAGCTGCGGCCGAATCTGGTGGTGTGCTGGGGCGGCCACTCGATCCGGCGCATCGAGTACGAATACACGAAGAAGGTCGGCTATGAACTCGGCCTTCGCGGCATGGACGTCTGCACCGGCTGCGGCCCCGGGGCCATGAAGGGACCGATGAAAGGTGCGACCATCGGTCATGCCAAGCAGCGCATCACCAACGGCCGGTATCTCGGGATAAGCGAGCCCGGGATCATCGCGGCCGAGGCGCCCAATCCCATCGTCAGTCAGCTGGTGATCATGCCGGACATCGAAAAGCGGCTGGAAGCTTTCGTGCGCCTGGGCCACGGCATCGTCGTGTTCCCCGGGGGCGCGGGGACGGCGGAGGAGATCCTCTACCTGCTCGGCATACTGCTCGATCCCGCCAATCAGGCGCTACCCTTCCCGCTGATTTTCACGGGACCCGCCGATACGGCCGGGTATTTCGAGCAGTTCAACGATTTCATCGGCGCAACTCTGGGGCCGACCGCGCAATCCAAGTATCAGATCATCATCGACGATCCGGCAGGGGTCGCACGTGCGATGATTCAGGGCCTGGCGGCGGTGCGTGACTATCGGCGCACGGCGAGCGACTCCTACGGCTTCAACTGGCTCATCAACATACCGTTGGAGTTTCAGCTGCCTTTCGACGTGAACCACGAGTCGATGCGAGGCCTCAAGCTCACCCGCGACCTCCCCGTGCACGAGCGCGCGGCGAACCTGCGACGTGCATTCTCCGGAATCGTCGCCGGCAACATCAAGGATTACGGCATCAACGCGATCGAGAAGCACGGTCCCTTCGAGCTTCGGGGCGAGGAGTCGATCATGCGTCCGCTCGATCAGCTGCTGCGGGCGTTCGTCGCCCAACACCGCATGAAGCTCGCCGGCTCCGAATACACGCCCTGTTATCGTCTGGTTGCATGAGCGACAAACCGGGCATCCGCTATCGATTCGATTTGCCGGATGGTGGAGTGCGAACCCTCGAGTTCATTTTCGACGCGGTCGACTTCAAATTGCAGGGTGATCCGGCCGGAGCGCGACCGTTCTGGACGGAACTGGGGTTCTGCCGCTGCGCGAATTGTCCGCTCGATCCCGCTGCGGTGTCGCATTGTCCCGCCGCGCTGCGAATGGCGCCGGCGATCGATCAGCTGCGGGCGTTGGCATCGTTCCAAACGGTCGGCGTGACGGTGTGCGAATCGGGGCGCACTGTGCGCGTGGAGACAACCGCGCAGGAGGCGATGAGCTCGGTTCTGGGCCTCATCATGGCCACCGCCGGATGTCCTTGGACGGATCATCTGCGGCCGATGGCCCGCTTTCACCTGCCGTTTGCCACCGAGGCGGAGACCATGTACCGCAGCGTCAGCATGTATCTGCTCGCGCGCGAGCTCGTGGGTGGTGCGCGGCTGGCGGATTTCACGGCATTCCTCGAGTTGTATCGCAACGTGCAGGTCGTCAATCGCGATATGTCACGTCGGCTGGGCGCCGCGACCGCCACCGATCCCGCGCGCAACGCGATCGCGCTGCTCGACTCTCATGCCACCTTGTTGCCCGACTCGCTCGAGCACTCGCTCGGCCAGCTGCGAGCGCTGTTCCAGGCGTGGAAAAAATAGGGAAATTCCAGCCATTTAACTTACCGCAACGGTCTCTGAGAGGTGTATCCCATGCTTGGGGTTGCATGGCGACGGCGCCAATCCGCCTGTGACACAGTTCCTGCCTTAGACACGACACGACACATACTGTCGTGGCCACCTTCAGAGGCACTCGCAGATGAACGACAGGAACAATCGGACCCGATATACCGGAATAGACCGCCGCGCTCCGCGCAGTGAGCCGGCCGCCGCCAAACCCGGATCCAGTTTGCCGCGTGAGCCCTTCAAGACGGGCGGCCGTCACGCGGCAATCACCACCAACCTATACAACTGGCACAGTTACAAGAGCTGGGCCGATAAGGTTCGCGGTAGCTGGGAAGACAACAAGAAATAGCGCTGGAGCGCTTACGGCACGTCAGGCGGTCTCTGGAAGGCTGTCGACGTTCCGGGGTGATTCGGCGGTTTCCTTTTCCTTGAGCCAGGCGAGCATCGGCTCCCAATCCTCCAGATCCTGGCCGACGACGCTCTTCTTCATCTCATGCAAGCCCACCCCGAGTTCGGCGGCGCGCACGTAATTCTGCGAATCGCGCAACGTGGCAATCACCGGGATACGCAGAGTGTCCAGAAATCGCATCAGCGACTGATAGATGATCGTGTTGCGCTTGACGCGGTTGGCGACGACACCAATGCGGTTTTCATTACGACGAACTTTCGCGATCAACAGCAGGTCTGCGATGCATTTCGAGAACGCGTGGATATCGATGTCCGATGGCAGCACCGGGACGATGATCGCATCCGCCGTCCGGGTCATTTCCGGCATGTCCTGCGCGAGGACCGCCGCTGGAGTGTCCACCACCACATGCGCGGCATCGGGTGGGATCCGCATCTGCCAGGCCCGCGTCATGCGGCTGTTGCGCTCGAATGCCGCGATGCCGTGGATGAACGGCTGCTCCGGCTTGCGCTTCTTCAACCACCGTGTGCTCGAACCCTGTTGGTCATTGTCCGAGAGTAAAGGACGGTCGCCCAGGCTCGCAAAATAACTGGCGAGGTTGGTGGCCAAGGTGGTTTTTCCCGAACCACCCTTAGGATTCAGGACGAGAATTCGCTGCATCTTCCCCTAAGCCTACGCAGCCAGGCACGTCATAGCAAGTGTGAGCCGGCTCACGCCACCCTGTCGGCGGCTGCTCTACGCTCAATGGCACATGGAATGGCTGCTCCAAGTGGTTGACGAGATCGATGACGCCATCGCCATGCTCCGCCACCGTTGGCTCAAGGTTCAGGCCGTCCTCTTCAAATGATTGCGGCGGAAATGATTTAAGATGGTGCGGTGACCATCCATCGTTTCCTTACGTGCGCGCTCCTCTGCTTCGCGCTGACCCTCGCCGGCGGTTGCGGCGACCGGCAAAGTTCCCCTGCTCCGACCATCGGTGCGCCCGCTCCCGAGGTCACCGCCCTGCAGAGCATTGAACTCGCTCCGGGGTTGGGAGAGCCGATCAAGCCCGGTCAAAGGGCAGCGGTGCAATATACCGGCTGGCTGTACGAGGCGTCGGCCGTCGACAAGAAGGGCAAGCAGTTCGACAGCTCGCAGGGCAGCGGTCAACCGTTCAAGTTCACGGTGGGCGCGGGTGACGTCATCAAGGGCTGGGACCAGGGGGTTGCCGGCATGAAACTCGGGGAGCGCCGACGTCTCACCATTCCCCCTGATCTTGGCTATGGCGACGCCGGAGCCGGCGGCGTGATTCCACCAGGCGCGACGCTGGTGTTCGACGTCGAACTTGTCGGCATCGAATGAGCTCCACCACCCGTCTTTTCATCGCTGGACCATCGGGGCCGCTCGAGGCCGTGGTCGAAGAGCCGGATTCCGCCGCAGCGTCCTCGATCGCCCTCGTCTGCCATCCTCACCCGTTGCACGGCGGCACGATGGATAACAAGGTGGTCACCAGCGTCGCCCGCGCGTTGCGCGATGCCGGGATGCCGACGGTGCGATTCAATTTCCGCGGCGTCGGGCAGAGCGAGGGTGTCTACGATGAAGGCAATGGGGAGACTGCCGACGGCGCAGCAGTCGCGCATTGGGCCCTAGGGCGCTGGCCCGGCCGGTCAATGGTGGTGGCCGGTTTTTCCTTCGGTGCTCATGTTGCCTGGCGGCTGGCCCGAGAGTTCTCGCTCGCTCACCTCATCACGGTGGCGCCGCCGGTGCAGCGTTTCGATTTCCCGGGATCCGCGGCTCCATCCTGCCCGTGGCTGCTGGTGCAAGGTGAGGCTGATGAGGTGGTTGACTCGTCAGCCGTGATTGCTTGGGCGAATCGATTCGATCCGCCGCCGGCGCTGATCCTGATGCCCGGCGTAGGACATTTTTTTCACGGCAAGCTGTTGGAGCTCAGAAACTCGATCGAAGAGGTCATCCGGAGCCATTGAGCCGGCCGACCGGCTCATACGCTCCGGATACATCAAGGGCTCGTCAGTTGACGAATTCCTTGAGGTTCTTCAACGCAGCGATGCGAACCTTCTTGCTCGCCGGCTTGGCCTTGAAAATCATCTTCTCGCCGTTGAAGGGATTCACCCCTTCGCGTGCCTTGGTCGCCGGCTTCTTGACGACCTTCAGCTTCAGAAGCCCGGGCAGAGTGAACAATCCGTGGCTGCGCAGGCTCTTTTTGATGGCTGCCGAAAGCGAGTCAAATACGGCTCCGACCTGCTTCTTTGAGAGCTCTGTTTCCTTCGAAATGGTAGCGAGAATCTCAGACTTGGTCGGTGCTGCATTCTTTTTCGCCATATCAATCTCCTAAAATTTGTTTGCGAACGCGGGCTGCAATCGCCCACATAGTCAACTCGGCGCCGAAAATAACATAGAAAAAAGCCGATGTTTAGCGCAATCGCGAAAAAAGATGGCTCGCCCCGTGTTCTTTTTGAGCCTATTTTTTCGAGGTTTCCGCGTCTATCGCACGCGTCGTTCGGGCCCTTCGCAGTAATTTCAATCATGTACGAGGCGATATTCAGCGGATAAGTATCAACAATGCGCCGATGCCGATCGAAATCCAGAGGACGGAGAAATCGATCTGGCCGATCGGCGGAATGACGCGACGCACGGGCCTCAAGATCGGTTCGCACAGTTGCGACAACAAGCGAACGCCGGGCGCGTAGCCGCCGGGCGTGACGAAGCTGGTCAGCCAGTACAACAGCATCGCGAACAGATATACACGCAAGATGAGGTCGACCAGATCAATCAGTGTGATGCGCGCAAAAGCGACGCCCGTGCCGAAACCGAGGCCATCCAGGGCGAACAGTGCGGCGGTGCGCACGGCGGCGATTCCAACGACCGCGACCACTGTGGCGGTATCCACCTTGCCGATGGGGGGCAGCACTTTTCGCAACGGGCGGATTAGCCAGTTGGTGACGCGCACGATCGCGTCGGCCATCGGATCGCGAAAGTCCGCACGCACCAGTTGGAACAGCAGGCGCAGCAGGAAAGCGAGCGTCAGCAACCACAGCAATGTATCGACGATGTATTTAACTGCTTCCATAGTCCATCAGTGGTTATCGCGCATCACGGCTCACGGGCAGTCGATCAGACCTCGGTGGATCCCCCGCATGGCACGCCATGCTCCAAGGCAAGCTCGGCGGCGCGGCGCTCGGCAGCCCCGAGGGCGCTCGCGACGATACCATGAAGGTCCGCCGCATCGAGAATCGCGAGCGCCGCTGCGGTGGTGCCACCCTTGGAGGTAACCTGGTCACGCAGCACGTCCAGGGAATCGCCCGACATTCGGGTCATCTCTGCCGCCCCGCGCGCCGTTTCCACCGTCAACGCGTGCGCGACAGCGCGCGGCAAGCCGCGCGCTGTCGCCGCTGCCTCGAGTGCCGCCATGAACTGGAAGAAGTAGGCAGGGCCGCTGCCGGACAAGGCCGTGACGGTATCCATCTGCGATTCGTGTTCCACCCATACGGTGAGGCCGACGGCTGCCATTATGCTGTCGGCCAGCGCACGTTGCGCGGGATCGACGCCCGGCGCGGCGTGCAGTGCGGTGGCACCCATACCGATCAGCGCCGGCCGATTAGGCATGGCGCGAACGACGGCTATTCGGCTCGGCCCCAACCAGTGCAGGAGCGCGGCATGCGGGATGCCGGCGGCGACCGATATGACGAGCGGCATGCACGCCGCCAGATGCGGAGCAATATCGAGGGTGACCGCGCGCATGTTCTGCGGCTTGACGGCCAAGACCACCGCCTCGGCTGCGTCGAGGGCGGCGGCGTTGCTCGCGGTCGTGCCGACTCCATGGTCGCGTCGCAGTTGCTGGAGCGTTTCAGGGTTCGGATCTGCCACCATGATCCGCTCGCCGCCGACTCCCTGGCGGGTCAGGCCGCCGATGAGTGCGGCGGCCATGTTGCCGCCGCCTATGAATGCGAGTCTGCCGATGTGGTGCATGTCTTACCCTTGTGGCCCGCCCGCTGGGTAGCGACTGCCGAACAACGCCGTGCCGATGCGTACATGAGTGGCTCCCTCGGCTATTGCCGACTCGAAATCATCGCTCATGCCCATTGACAGGCTGTCGAGATTGTATCCATCGCTGTTCAGCTCCTGTTGCAGCTCGCGAAGCCGGCAGAATACCCTGCGCTCGGCCGCGACGTCGGCCTGCGGCGGCGGCACGCACATCAGGCCGCGCAAGCGCACCCGCGGCAGATCGGCGATGCCTGCGGCAAGGTCCTTCAGATCCGCCACCGCAACGCCGCCCTTGGTAGCCTCCGGAATCAGCGCCACTTGGATGCACAGATTGAGGGGCGGGGCGTGGAATGGCCGCTGCTCGGAGAGGCGTTTGGCGACACTCTGCCGGTCGATGCTGTGAACCCATTGGAAGCGCTCTGCCACCGCGCGGGTCTTGTTCGACTGCAGGCGGCCGATGAAATGCCAGTCCAAGGCCAGATCGGTCAGCGCATCCATCTTGGCGAGAGCCTCCTGAAGATAGTTTTCGCCAAAATTCGTGACGCCTGCCGTAGCGGCCTCGCGCACCAAATCGGCAGACTTCGTTTTCGAGACCCCAATCAGAACGATCGAGGAGGGATCGCGGCCTGCGGCCGTGGCCGCTTGACCCAACCGCGATCGAATTTGGTTCACATGAACCGCTAAATTCTGCGGACTAATTAACATATTGGGTGGTGACACCCTCTTATATACTTCTGCGACAAACCCAAGCCCTAACTCAAGGAGCCGTCAATGGCGGTTGATATCGCGCAGCTTCTCGCCTTTGCGGTGAAGAACAACGCGTCGGATTTGCACCTCTCGGCAGGGGTGCCGCCGATGATTCGCGTCGATGGCGATATGAAGCGGGTCAACATGCCGGCGCTACTGCACAAAGAGGTGCACAGCATGGTGTACGACATCATGAACGACAAACAGCGCAAGGCGTTCGAGGAGTTCTTCGAGACCGATTTTTCGTTCGAAATCCCGAAGCTCGCGCGCTTCCGGGTGAACGCCTTCAACCAGAACCGCGGCGCCGGCGCCGTGTTTCGCAACATCCCGTCGACGATTCTGTCGCTGGATGAACTGAACGCGCCGAAGACTTTCAAAGATTTGTGCATGTTGCCTCGAGGCCTGGTGCTGGTCACCGGACCCACCGGATCGGGCAAGTCGACCACGCTTGCCGGTATGGTCAATCATTGTAACGACAATCGGCCCGATCACATCATCACCATCGAGGATCCGATCGAGTTCGTCCATGAAAGCAAGCGTTGCCTCGTGAACCAGCGCGAGGTGCACCGTGACACCTTGGGATTCACGGAGGCGCTGCGCTCGGCCCTGCGCGAGGATCCGGACGTGGTGCTGGTCGGCGAAATGCGCGATCTCGAGACCATCCGCCTGGCCCTGACCGCGGCGGAAACGGGGCACCTGGTGTTCGGTACCTTGCACACGAGTTCGGCGGCCAAAACGATCGATCGAATCGTGGACGTGTTCCCGGCCGCGGAAAAGGATATGGTAAGAGCCATGTTATCCGAGAGTCTGCGGGCCGTGATCTCACAAACCCTGATGAAACGGGTGGGGGGAGGCCGTGTTGCGGCGCACGAAATCATGATCGGGACGCCCGCCATCCGGAACCTCATTCGCGAAGGCAAGATCGCGCAAATGTATTCGGCGATTCAAACGGGCCAGGGACAGGGTATGCAAACGCTGGATCAATGCCTGCAGGATCTGGTGCAGAAGGGCGCCGTCAGTCGCGAAGAAGCGAAATACAAAGCCCAGAACAAGGACAGCATATAAATGGAGCGCGATCAGGCGATTCGGTTGATGCAGGACCTGCTGCGGCGAATGGTCGAGAAAAAGGGTTCTGATTTGTTCATCACGGCGGGATTCCCGCCGGCCATCAAGGTCGATGGCGAAATCCGGCCTCAGTCCGATCGCACGCTGACCGCCGAACAGAGCGCAACCCTGGTGCGGGCGATCATGAACGATCGTCAGACCAAGGAGTTCGATGCCACCAAGGAGTGCAATTTTGCGATCTCACCGCCCGGAATCGGCCGATTTCGCGTCAGCGCCTTCGTGCAGCAGGGATTCACCGGGGCGGTGTTGCGTACCATCAATGCAAAGATTCCCACCCTCGAGGAGTTGGAGTTGCCGCCGGTGCTCAAAGAGGTGGTGCTCTCAAAGCGCGGCTTCGTCATCCTGGTCGGCGGTACCGGCTCCGGTAAATCCACCTCCCTCGCGGCGATGGTGGGCTATCGGAACGAGAAGACCCGCGGTCACATCGTCACCATCGAGGACCCGGTCGAATACGTGCACGCGCACAAGGGCTGCGTGGTCACCCACCGCGAAGTCGGAGTGGACTGCGAAAACTGGCATGTTGCGCTCAAGAATACCCTGCGCCAGGCTCCGGACGTCATACTGATTGGCGAGATTCGCGATCGTGAGACCATGGAATACGGCATCCAATTCGCCGAGACGGGCCATCTCGTGCTGGCGACTCTGCATGCGAACAGCTCCAACCAGGCCCTCGACCGCATCATCAACTTCTTCCCCGAGGAGCGACGCGAGCAGCTCCTCATGGATCTTTCGCTGAATATTCGCGCTCTCATTTCGCAGCGCCTGATCCCGCGCGAAAGCGGCTCCGGGCGTATCGCCGCCATGGAAATCATGCTGGCCTCACCGTTGATCTCGGACCTGATCTTCAAGGGCGATGTGGCGAAGATCAAGGACGTCATGTCGCGCTCGAACCGTCTCGGCATGAAGACCTTCGATCAGGCGCTGTTCGAGCTGTACGAAGCCGGCCTCGTTTCTTATGAAGATGCGTTGCGCAATGCCGACTCCAAGAACGAGTTGCGGTTGAAGGTCAAGCTCGAGAGCAAGCGCGAGAGCAAGGACGTCCAGGGCGTTTCCGCGGCGCTGCAGATCGTCGAGGAAGAAGAAGGCCAGGTTTTCTGATGTCGGCCGCCGAACCGGCATTCGTGCTCAACACCCGGCCGCTCTTCAAGCTCATGGTGGAGCGTAGAGCTTCGGACCTTTTTTTCTCGTGTAACGCCCCGGTCAAGATCAAGATCGAGGGTAAGATATTTCCCATCAACAAGCAGGTTCTGAGCCCGGAGACGGTGCGGCAGGCGGCATTGGGAATGATGAGCCAGGAGCAGCTCCAACACTTCAACGAGGAGTTGGAGATAGATTTTGCGATATCCGAACCCGGATTGGGACGGTTTCGCGTCAACGTGTTCTACCAACGCGGCTATCCGGCCATGGTGCTGCGGTACATCAGTGCGGAGATGCCGAGATTGGAAGAGCTTGGCATGCCGGAGATCTACAAGGATCTCATCATGGCGAAGCGCGGCCTCATTCTCATGGTGGGGGCCACGGGGGCGGGCAAGTCGACGACGCTGGCGGCGATGATCAACCATCGCAACGAGAACTCATCCGATCACATCCTGACCATCGAGGATCCGATCGAATTTCTCCACACCAACAAGAAATCCATCGTCAATCAGCGTGAAGTGGGACTCGATACCAAGTCGTTCGCGCGCGCCTTGCGCAGCGCGGTGCGTTCAGCGCCCGATGTGATACTGGTGGGCGAGATTCGGGATCGCGAAACCATGGAAGCCTCAATCGCGCTGGCGGGAACCGGGCACCTGTGCCTGGCGACGCTGCATGCCAACAACTGCGCCGAGACCCTGGATCGCATCATCAACATGTTTCCGCGCGACCAGCACAGTCAGATCTTCCTCGACCTGTCGCAATACCTGCGCGCCATCCTTTCACAGCGACTGGTGGTTGCGAAGACCGGTCAACGGGTCGCGGCCTCGGAAGTGATGGTGAACACGCCATACATGTCGGAACTCATCAAGAAGGGCGACGTCGTCGCCGTCAAGGAAGCCATTCAAACAGGCACCGAGAGGGGCATGATGAGTTTCGATAATTCGCTTTACAATCTGGTGCGCGAGGGCCGGATCGACATGGAGGAGGCGCTGGTCGCGGCCGATTCGCGCGCCAATCTCGAGGCGAAGATCAACTTCGGCTGAAGCTCGACGAGATTGCCCTCGAATTCCCTTGCGCTTGCGTCCCAGCCGCAACGCACCGCCGCCTCGCGGCAGGCCGCCGGATCGATTTCGAGCGCGCGCCGCGCCGCCCGGCCGAGATCAGCATCGAGAGCGCCGGTCACGCCGTCCTTGATGACATCGATGGGACCCGGAACGGGATAGGCCGCGACCGGCACGCCGCAAGCCATGGACTCGAGATTCACCAGGCCGAAAGTGTCGGTCCGGCTGGGAAACACCATCACGTCTGCGGCGGCGAGGTGAGCCGCGAGGTCATCGGCAAACCTGAAACCGGTGAAGGTTGCATGCGGGTATTGCGCCTCGAGGCGTGCTCGCTCCGGACCGTCGCCGATGACGATCTTGCTGCCCTCCCAGGGCATGCCCAAGAAAGCCTCGATGTTTTTTTCTACCGCGACCCGCCCCACATAGGCGGCGATCGGCCGTGGCAGCTTGAGAAAGCCCTTGGATGCCGGCTTGAACAGTTCGGTGTCCACGCCCCGGCGCCATGCCGCCAGGTTCCTGAAGCCGCGCGCTTCGAGGTCGCTGCGCATCGATGCCGTGCTCACCATGCAGCGTGTGGCGGCGCCATGAAAGCGGTGCAATGCCCAGTAGGAGAATCGGAGCGGAATGGGAAACCGCGCCCGAAGGTATTGGGGAAATTGGGTGTGGTAAGAGGTGGTGAAGCGCAGCTGCCGTCGCAGACAGTAGGCGCGCGCGGCGAGTCCCAACGGACCCTCGGTCGCTATGTGCAGGGCCTGCGGCTGGAATTCGGAAATTTTCTGCCGTACCCGCCGTCGCGGCAGCAGGGACAGGCGAATCTCCGGGTAGGTCGGGCAGGCGATGTTGCGAAAATCCTGGGGCGTCAGCATCCGGACCTCGTGACCGAAGCGGCCCAGCCAGTCTCTCGTCTGCGCCAAGGTACGGACGACCCCGTTGGTTTGCGGAAACCAGGCGTCCGTGACGATCATGATTCTCATGTGGGCCGACGATCGCATGTCTGCATGACGAACGTGTGACCGCCGACATCGGCGTCGGCCGCTGTAATCGCGGTGTAACCTAAATCCTATATTTCTTTCACGCCATTGCTTACATCTGGCGCCGATACAATGAGGAACAAGACATGCAAGGATTTTTCGCGGAGCTGCGGACGCAGCGCTTCGATGATCATCGTTATTACCATCACAGCAGGATCAACCAATCGCTGCATTTCCTGAGCGCGATCAGCTTCCTGGTCGCCTACGTGATGATGTTCAAGGATCCGGTCGTGGCCGCCCTCATCGGCTGGTTGGTGGCCATGGTGAGCCGCCAATCCGGACATTTTTTCTTCGAGCCGAAAGGTTATGACACTGTCAACCAGGCGACCCATGAGCACAAGGAGGCTATCAAGGTGGGATACAACCTGCGGCGCAAGGTGATCCTGCACACCGTTTGGATATTGGCGCCGTTCGCGTTATGGGTGAATCCGACGCTGTTCGGGCTGTTTGAGCCGAAGACCGGCGCCGCCGCCTTCATGCGTCACGTGGGTGAAATCTGGTTGTTCGTCGGCATCGGGGCATTGGTCTTTCGCACCGTACAACTGTTTTTCCTACGCGACGTGCAGACCGGCCTGGTGTGGCTGACCAAGATCATTACCGATCCGTTTCATGACGTGAAGCTCTATTGCAAGGCGCCTCTTTATTTGCTGCGTGGCGAACTCATCGATCCCATGGGCGACAAGCATCGCGCTTGAATCATCTCCTTGAGGACATTGCGGCGGATGGATTTGTTGGTGAGTTGGGGACTCGCCCACCACCAACCATCCGCTTGCATCGCCGTCGCCGCGGCGACGAGCGCGTTGCTCACCGCCGTGAAATCCTCGTCCGAGTAGTTGAGGCTGAAGATCAACCGGCCGGTTCCCACCCAGCTGAGCGCGAGCCCGGCTTCGCGCAGGTAATATTGAAACATCCAGTTATAACGCGACGCCTGGACGTAGCAGATCGTCCAGATCGACGACAGGTTGGCCACCCGCACAGGCAGCCCGGCGGCGGCGAGACGCTCATTGAGCGTGCCTGCCCGCGAATTCCACACCGCGTCCAGCCGGTGGTAAATTTCCTGGATGGATTGCTCCTCGAGTCGCTTCAGGAACTCGAACATCGAGCCCATGACATAGGGGTGGGCATTGAAGGTGCCGCGCGCGAAACACACGTCCGCGGGACGCTCCTCGCGATAGCGGCGCATGAATTTGCCAAGCCCGCAGAGCACGCCGACCGGCAGGCCGCCGGCGACGGTTTTTCCATAGGTCACCATGTCGGCGCGGACGCCGAAATATTGCTGGGCTCCCCCGGCGGCGAGGCGGAATCCCACGAAGACCTCATCGAAGATCAACACGATGCCACGCCGGGTGCACACTTCGCGCAGCTCTTTGAGCCACGCCGTGTAGGCCGCACGGTCGAAATGAGCGCGGCGTCCGCTGTCGAGCAGAGTCGAATCGCCGGGCGCGTTGACGTTAGGGTGCAGCGCTTGGAGGGGATTGACCAGAACGCAGGCGATGTCGCGCCGACTGCCGAGCACCCGCAGGGCCGCAGGATCGAGGTCTTTGAGCGTGTAGGTTTCGCGCGCCGCAATGGGATTGCCCACCCCCGGCTGAACGTCACCCCACCAGCCATGATAAGCGCCGCAAAAGCGCACCAGATGGCTGCGCCCGGTGTTGTAACGGGCCAGCCGCACCGCCTGCATCACCGCTTCGGTGCCCGACATGTGGAAGGAGACTTCCTCGAGGCCGGAGATTTCCAGCAGGCGACGGACGTTGTAGGCGACGACCGGATGGTAGGCGCCGAGTACCGGTCCCAGGTCGCGGACCCGCTCACTGCCGCGCGCGATGCACTCCTTGTAAAAATCATAGCCGAACACGTTCACCCCGTAGGAGCCCGTCAGATCGTAGAACCGGTTGCCGTCCATATCCGTCACGGTGACTCCGGAGGAGGATGCGAGGAAGGCGCCAGGCCTCAAGTGCTCGCGAACGAAGCGGCTGAATTGAAAGGGCACCCGATAACGGGAGGTGAACTGCAGGTCGGAAACATCGGCGACCATCTCCTCGGTGAGTTCGGCCGTCTGCGCATAGCGCTGCCGGAAGACGCCGGCCAGGCGCATGAATCCGGCTCTCCGCGCCGCGGCTACCGGCTCCGGAGCCGCATCCGCGCGGAAGAAGTGTGCCTCGTCGTACTCATAGAACGGTACGACCGATGCGAAGCGGCGCGCCATTCGCGAATGGCCGGCAAGCGAGCGGTGCTTAGCCCGCGACAGCTGCAGCCGCACAAGCGCTCTCTGCAACGCGAAGACCAGCACCGCACAGACTACAAGGCCAACGATTGAGGTCATCATGAATATCGGAAACTCCGCGGTAAGGGTTGCGTGCTGGCCGGAAATCTATTTCAGTTCAATGACATTACGATGACCGCACGCAGCTGGATCAATCGTCTCACGCAGCAGGAGGATCTGAATTTCCTGCTGACCAACCGTATTCCCCGCCGTTCGCTCACCACGTTCGTCGGCTGGCTCGCGCGCATCGAGAATCGATGGCTATGCGCCTCGTGCATCGCGCTCTGGCGACTGTTTTCCGATCTCGATCTCAGCGAGGCGAAACGCAGCCGCTTCGACAGTCTGCGCGATTGCTTCATCCGCGAGTTGAAAGATGGCGCCCGTCCTGTCGATGTCGATCCCGACGTTCTGGTAAGTCCCTGCGACGCCCTGGTGGGTGCCTGCGGCAAAGTGAGCGACGGCACGGTCTTGCAGGCCAAGGGCTTTCCGTATCCGCTGCAAGACCTCTTGGGTGATGCGGAGCTGGTCCGCCACTATCGGGACGGGCAGTACGTGACATTGAGGCTCACGTCGAGCATGTACCACCGGTTCCATGCTCCCGCTGACTGCGTCGTGGAACAGGTGACTTACATTTCAGGCGATACCTGGAACGTCAATCCCATCGCGCTCAAAAGGGTGGAGAGACTTTTCTGCAAGAACGAACGGGCGGTCATCCGCTGCCGGCTGGCCTCCGGGGCGCTGCTCACCGTGGTGCCGGTCGCGGCGATCCTGGTTGCGAGCATTCGCTTGCGCTTCCTCGACGTGCAATTGCATCTGCGCTATCGCGGTCCGAACGTCATCCCATGTCATGCGCCCCTCTCCAAGGGCGAGGAAATGGGTTGGTTCGAGCACGGCTCGACCATCATCGTTTTCGCGCCGCACGGGTTGATCTTGAGCGACTTGGTGCGCGAGGGTGAGCGCATCAACATGGGCCGCCCGCTGCTTACAGCGGCCGGCGGTGCCGAGTGAGCGTGGCGGCGATCGATGCCATCACCGCCATGCGAACGGCGACGCCGTTGTTGACCTGCTCGCGAATCACCGAGCGTGGCCCGTCGGCGACCTCCGAGGAGATTTCGACCCCGCGGTTCATGGGTCCCGGGTGCATCACCAGAGCGCTGGGCGAAGCCAGCTGCAAGCGGCGGGCGTCAAGGCCAAAGTCGCGAAAATACGCGTCGTCGTCGAGTGCGGCGCTCTTCACCATGCGCTCTCGCTGGATGCGCAGCATCATGATGACGTCCGCGTCCGCGATCCCATCCTCGATTCGGGTGAAGCGTTGCGCGCCGCGAAACTCTTCCTCCGCTGGCAGCAGCATTCCCGGCGCCACCAGCCGGAGGTCGGTACAGCCCAGGATGGCGACCGCGGTGGCGGTCGATCGGGCGACTCGGGAATGTTTGATGTCGCCGACGATGGCGATCCGCAAACCCGCAAAGCGTCGCTTGTGCGTGCGGATGGTGAGCGCGTCCAACAAACCCTGAGTGGGATGCGACATATGTGCCTCGCCGGCACTGATGACTGAGACATGCGGCGCCACGTGGTCGATGAGAAATTCAGGCAGGCCGGGTTCGGAGTCGCGGATCACGAAGACGTCGGTGTTCATGGCCTCGAGCGTGTAAATCGTGTCCAGCATGGTTTCGCCCTTGACGCGCGAGCTGCCCTCTTGATCGAGATTGAGAACGTGCGCACCGAGGCGGCGGCTGGCGAGATCGAACGACGCGCGGGTCCGCGTACTGGGCTCGAAGAAAAGATTGGCCACCGTCACCCCCGCCAACTCCCGCCCCTCGTAGGCTGGTTGGCCGGGCAGTCGTCGATAACGCTCCGCCCGGTCGAGGATCGCCGTGATCGTGTCCTGGCTCAGACCATCGAGCGTCGTGAGGTGGCGCAGTCCCCCCGCGCTGTCGAGTTGTGATTGCATGTGCGCCTCATCAAAGTTCGGACAACCAGCGTTCCAAGATGACGCAGGCGGCGGCCGCGTCAACGTCAGTGCGCACGACCCGCCGCTTGCGCAAGCCCGCCGCGCGCTGTGACTTCAAGCGGGATTCGGCCTCCAGTGACGAATAGCGCTCGTCGATCAAGCGGACCGGCAGCGCGTAACGTTCGGCGAGCGCGGCTGCGAAACCGCGCGCCGCACCGCTCATGGCACTCTCGGAACCGTCGGCATTATAGGGTAAGCCGACCACCAGCAGGGCCGGCCGCCACTCCTGGAGCAGCGCATCGATCGTCTCCCACGGCGGACCCGAGGGGCCGCAGAGAACACTTTTCAATACGCTGGCGCTGCGGCTCAACGTGTCACCGCAGGCAACGCCGATGCGTCTCCTGCCGAAATCGAAGGCCAGCACCAGCTGTGCGGCCGGCAGCCTGTCGGATTCAGGCATTGCCACTCAACGGGCTGATGGAAGGCAGTTCCACCCCGAGGAGTCGGCCCGCGGCCAGCCAGCGCGACTCGAAGGGCAAATCGAAGATGATCGCCGCTTCCACCGGTGCCGAGAGCCACGCATTGGCGCGGATTTCGTCTTCCAACTGGCCGCCGTCCCAACCGGCGTAGCCCAGTGCGATGACGGCCTCGGCCGGACCCTCGCCGCGGGCCATTGCGGCCAGGATGTCGCGTGAGGTGGTCACATGGATGGTATCGGAGACCTTGAGGGTGGAACCCCACTCGCCGCCGGCCCGATGAACGACGAAACCGCGGTCGGTCTGCATGGGACCGCCGCGCAGTACCTGCCGCTCGCTCAAGGGTCCGTCCTGGGGTTCGATATCGAGTTGCTCGAAGATTTCGCCCATGCGCATCGGCAATGGCTTGTTGAGGATGAGACCGAGCGCACCGCGTGGGCTGTGATCGCACACCAGGGCCACAACCTGCGAAAAATTCGGGTCGCCGAGTGTGGGCATCGCGATCAGCAGCTGGTTGGTCAAATAACCGGAATCGCTCATGGGATGGGTACTTCCAGGCCTCGAGCGCTAGCGCGCCGCGCCCGGCGTCGGCGCACCCGGCATCGCCGCGCCCGATGTCGTCCTGCCAGATGGCGTCGCGCCGCCGCTTACCGACGGCTCGGCGTAGACCGCGGACCCCTCGGACTCGCCGCCCAGAAATTGCCATTCATAGGCGATGCGAATCTCGTCGTGTTTGGCGCTCAAGTCCTTCGCGAACGCATCGTAGGGCGCCGCCAGTTTCAAGATGCGCAGGGCGGCCTCGTCGATTTCGGCGTGGCCGCTGCTGCGGCGTAGCAGGGTCTTCAGGAGCCGTCCATCGGCGCCGATGGTCACTTCGATCACGGGTGTGCCCGACATTTTGCGGCGCCGCGCGACGTCGGGAAAGTTCATGGTGCCCACCCTCTCGATCTTGCGCCGCCAGCCGTCGAGATACGCGGCGACATCCGACTCGCGCGTGTCGGCCGTGACCCATTGCCTGGTGCGCGAGTCTCCGCGCATGCGCAGTTCGATTCCATCGTCGTTCGGCGTCATGCCGAGATCAGGTCGATTCTCGAGCAGCTGCGTCATCTCGGAAGCCTCTTCATGAGGCACCGGGGCGGCGAAATACAAAACCCGGACGGCGCGGGCGCGCGTCGCCAACAGCTCGTCATCGCCGGCAGTCTCGCCGGCTTTGAGCGAGGCGAGGCCGTTGCCGCCCGGCACTCCCCGCCGATCAACCGGCAACAGCGAGGATTTGGGTATCTGCGTGGGTCCGGTCGAGGTGTTTCCCGATCCCAATTGGCTACGCTCCGCGACGTAGCGCGCGTTTGGGTTGGCTACCGCGCGTGCGCCATGGTCGCCCACCAAGACCACCTCGAGGGCGGGCGACTCCGGACCTCCGGCATCCTGGTTGGAAGAGCTGAAGGTCACACCCAAAATCACGATTCCATGAAAGACCGCCGCCAGAAAGCAGGTGGTCAACATCCGGTCGTTCGCCGGCGGCAGACCGGTTTGCAGCAAATCGGACTTCACTTGGTTTCCAGGATCCTAGAAATGGCGTTTACCAGCATTCCCCCAATGTCGACACCGTGCTTACGGTCAAGTTCACGGATACCCGTCGGGCTCGTGACGTTGATCTCGGTGACGTAATCACCGATCACATCCAAACCGACGAATAGCATACCTTCGGCCTTGAGTTTCGGCCCTATGATGGAACATAGCCATCGGTCACGCTCTGTCAGCGCCCGGCTTTCCGCGCGGGCGCCCGCAGCCAAATTGCCACGGTGATCCGCCGCATCCGGCATGCGCTGCAATGCGAACGGGACAGGCTCCCCGTCGACCAGGATGACCCGGCAGTCGCCGGCGGAGACGATCTCGGGAAGATAGCGCTGCACGATGGCGTAGCGGCTGCCATAGTCGGTGAGAGTCTCGAAGATGACGTTGCGATTGGGATCGCCGTCCGCGACCACGAAGATGGAACGGCCGCCCATCCCGTCGAGCGGCTTGCAAACTGCCTTGCCGTGCTCACGCAGAAAGCCGCTCATCGCCTGCATGTCGCGAGTGATGAGGGTCGGCGCGCAGCACTCGGGAAACCAGGCCGTGTAGACCTTCTCGTTCATGTCCCGGAGGCCCGCGGGCCGGTTGCAAACCAGCGCGCCCTGCAGCGCAGCCCGCTCGAGGATGTACGTGCTGTAGACGTACTCCATGTCGAACGGCGGATCTTTGCGCATCAAGATCACGTCGAACTCACCCAATCTGGCCGCTGTCGCCGGGCCGCGGGTGAACCAGGCGCGCGCATCATCGAACACGGCGAGCGGTGCGAGCGCCCCCCAGGCAACCCCATCGCGGAGGGAGAGGTCCTTCTGCTCGGCATAGTGGAGCTCCCAACCGCGGGCCTGAGCGGCGAGCAGGATGGCCAGTGTGCTGTCCTTTGACGGCTTGATGGTTTCAATCGGGTCCATGACCACGACGAGGCGAACTCGGGAAGACATGCGAGATCCTTGAAGGCGAGGCGCCGGGTAAGCTTGAGGCGGCAAGTCTAACGCAGGCGCGAGGCCTTTCGGACGTGGAGCCATTGGACGAGCGCCGTCATCGATGGCTGAAACTGTGAACCACACCACCGATGTTTACGCCCGGTTGCCTCGAAATGTGCAGCTTGCACCGTGGCTAGCGGTTCCTGGATATGTTAAAAAGCTACTACATTCCAGCACCTACGATTACGTGGCTTCGTCATTAGGGCGGTTTCATGGAGAGCACGATACTTAACGGCAAGCCGCGGCTCACGGGACTCAAGGTCCTGGTGATCGACGACAGCAAAACGATCCGTCGGACTGCCGAAACGCTGTTGACGAAGGAGGGCTGCGAGGTGTTCACAGCCGTCGACGGCTTCGACGCACTATCCAAGATCGCCGATCATCAGCCCGATATCGTGTTCGTCGACATCATGATGCCGCGACTGGACGGCTATCAGACCTGTTCGCTCATCAAACACAACAAGGTATTCAAGCAGATACCGGTCATCATGCTGTCCAGCAAGGATGGCCTCTTTGATCGTGCCCGTGGCCGTATCGTCGGCTCGGAGCACTATCTGACCAAACCCTTCACCAAAGACGAGCTGCTCGGCGCCATAGAAGCACACGTCGGGAAATGACGGAGAGTTCCAAGATGGCCCTGATTTTGATCATCGATGATTCGCCCACCGAAGTGTTCGTCATGCAAAAGGCTCTCGAAAAGCACGGCTTCAAGACGGCGGCGGCGGAGAACGGGGAAGAAGGCGTGCGCAAGGCGAAGGCCATGAAGCCCGATCTGATTTTCATGGACATCGTCATGCCCGGGGTCAATGGCTATCAAGCGACGCGAATGCTCATCAATGATCCCGAGACCAAACTGATTCCCATCATCATGGTAACCACCAAAGGTCAGGAAACCGACAAGGTCTGGGGACTGCGCCAGGGTGCCATCGATTATCTGGTCAAGCCGGTGTCGGCCCAGGCGCTGGTCGAGAAGGCGCAGGCCGCGCTGGCCACATGACAGGCACGTCGTCCGGCGCGGAGGGAGGGCTGCGCGGTTTGCGTGACCGTCCGTTCGAATTGCTCAAGGAACTCGAGAAGCGCAGCCGCGGCAATGCCAATGCGGGCGTCGCGGCCGACGGCTCGGCCGGCCAGGAATGGGTGGGAATTGCCTTCAAGATGGGCGGCGAGACATTCTTGGTGGCGCGCGAGGAAACCCGCGAGGTGTTGGGCTTTCCGGCCGTCCTGACGCGGATTCCCGGCGCCAAACCCTGGGTGAAAGGGCTGGCCAACATTCGCGGACAATTGCTGCCCATGCTCGACCTGCGACAGTTCTTGGGCAGCGGGTCGACCAACCCGGGTCGCAATACCCGCATCGTCGTCGCGAATCACCGCGACATACCGGCGGGGCTGATGGTCGACGAAGTGTTGGGATTCAGACGCTTTGCCGAGGCGGAATTCAATGCGGAAGCTCCGCCGACGGTGGTGCGGTGTGATAATTACCTGGCCGGTGCATTTCGACGTGGTGGAGACGTGTGGCCCGTTTTGAGCTTGAAGAGTCTGGTCGAGAGCCAGAGTTTCCTGCAGGCCGCCGGTTGACCGATGGTTCGCATGCAATGACGACGCTCCCGAAGACAACCGCGCCACCTGCCTTATTGCCCGTGCTGCTCGGCCTGATCGTCGCGTGCCTGGTCGCCGCTGCAATCCTCACCCTGTTGATGCGCACCGCTGCACCCGCGGCAGCGCCCGCGCAAGAGCTGGGCCTGGTGCTCGAGAGGCTACCTTTCGAGGCGCAAAACGCCTTGCGTGGCGAGCTCGCCGCCTTCGATGCCCTCGACGCAAGCGACAAACGGCTCAGTGCTTTCAGGCCGGCGCCGGGCAGCCTGAAAACTGCGATCGGCCCGGCTCAGGCGTCGCTGGCCGAGGCTGTTGCCACGATCGATCGGGCGAGGCCCGCGGTCGCGGCGATTCGTGCCGCCAATCAGGAGACTCGCGACGCGGCGCCGAAGCTGCTGTCGGAGCTCGGCGATTTCGCGAGCGCCGTCGGCGTGCAGAAACTGGATGGCATGAGCCGTTATTTGGAACGTTTCGAGTTGACCGTACAGCGCATCGAGCAGGACATGAACGGTCTATCCTCCGGCGTCAGTGAGGCGGCGCCGACCGCGCAGCGCCTCGCCGACAGTCTCGAATTCCTGGATCAGGTGATGCGCGGACTGTCAGGCGAAGAGTCCGGTCTGGCGCTGTCCCGCGTCACCGGCACGGATGCGGAGCAACGGTTGAGAGTCGTGCAGCAGCGGAACCTTCAGTTCGCGGGTATCGTTCGCAAGGCGATCGGCGCGGCCGAGCCGCTGTCGAAGGCGCAAGTAGCGGTGGGTTCCATGCCGGCGCTTGCAGCCCAGCTCGCCGGTTTGGCTGACGAGGCGGCGCCTTCGCCCAAGACGGGTGCCGGGTTCGCGCCGCTGATCGTGGCCCTGTTGGCGGCCGCCGGCGCTTTACTGGGGGTGCTTGCCTGGGTGTTCTTCAAAACGCTGAACGCGCGTCGCGATACCGAACTTCGCGTGCGCGAGAATGAACGCAATCAAGAAGCCATCATGCGGTTGCTGAACGAGCTGTCGAGTCTGGCGGACGGTGATCTGACGGTTCAGGCGACGGTGACGGAGGACATCACCGGAGCGATTGCCGACTCCATCAACTATGCGATCGAGGCCCTGCGGGAACTGGTCACCACGATCAACGACAGCGCGATCCAATTGGACAGCGCGGCCAGGCAGACCCAGGCGGCGGCGGCGCACATGGCCAAGGCGAGCGGCGCACAATCCCGGCAGATTTCCTCCGCCAGCGAATCGATGCAGGAAATGGCCGCGTCAATCGAGGAGGTTTCCGGCAATTCCGAGCGGTGCGCCGACGTGGCGCGGCACTCGGTGGACATTGCCCACAAGGGCGGCGACGCCGTGCGCCGGACCATCGATGGCATGAATGCCATTCGCGAAACCATTCAGGAAACGAGCAAGCGCATCAAGCGGCTCGGCGAAAGTTCGCAGGAAATCGGCAATATCGTCGAGCTCATCAATGACCTCGCCGAACAGACCAACATTCTCGCGCTCAACGCATCCATCCAGGCGTCCATGGCGGGCGAGGCGGGACGCGGTTTCGCCGTCGTCGCCGATGAGGTGCAGCGTCTGGCGGAACGTGCCGCCAATGCGACGAAGCAAATCGAGGTCCTGGTGAGAACCATCCAGACGGATACCAACGAAGCGGTGGTCTCGATGGAACGCAGCACCACGGATGTGGTGGGTGGGGCGTTGCTCGCGGAAAATGCCGGCGCCGCGCTCGAGGAGATCGAGCAGGTGTCGAATCAGATCGCAAGCCTCGTGCAGAACATTTCCGCCAGCGCGCGCCAGCAAGCGTTGGCATCCGGCAACATCTCCAAGAACATGCAGGTGGTGCGCGAGATCTCGACACAGACTGCGGAAGGCTCGACCGCCACATCGACCTCGATTGCCAAGCTGGCCGCGCTGTCGGCGCAACTTCGCAAGTCCGTCGCCGGATTCCGTTTGCCGGACTTCGGCGCAGGCAGCAGCGCCGTCGGTGTGCAGCCGGTGCCGTCGCTGCCCGCCGTGTCGGACCCGCTCACGCCGGGCGACGGCGCCCGCAGGCGCAAAGCCAGCGGCCTTCGCGCCTGACCCGCTCGTGATCGCGACGTCCATGACCGACATCAGCTCGCAAACTTTGCACATCGTCGCCAAGGAATTGGCGGTAACTCTCAATGACGCCCGCGCCGCTCTCGAAGCGTACGCGGATCACACCGATCAGAGCGCCTTGCTGGAGAAATGCGCCGATCAGATGCATGTGGCGCATGGCGTGTTGCGCCTCGTCGAGGTGCACGGAGCCGCCCTCCTGGCCGAAGAGATGGAGCTGGTGACCCGCTACATTCTGTCGGCCGGCACCGATCAAAAACGGCAGATCGAGGGCCTGGATTCGCTGATGCGCGCCATGGTGCAGCTGCCGACCTACCTCGAGCGGGTGCTGTCCGGCGGGCGCGATCTCGCGCTGGTGCTGCTGCCCCTGCTCAACGACCTGCGCTCCGTGCGCGGCAGCCCCTTGCTGTCGGAGGGCACGCTGCTGTTGCTCAACCTGAAATCCGACCAGCCGGCGCAACCGATGTTGCATCGTGGTGAGCCGGCGATCAGCGTCGCGCATTGGGCGAGGCGTTTGCGGCCCCGCTTCCAGGTGGGTTTGCTGGGCTATATCCGCGGTGAACGGCCGGAACAAAACCTCGAGATCTTGTCCAAGGTGGCCGAGAAGCTCGAGCAGGTGGCAACCACACAGCCCGTGTTCCAATTGTGGTGGGTGGTCGGCGCATTGCTCGAGGCGCTGAAGGCCAATGGCATCGAAGCCAGTGGCACGGTAAAGCGCCTCCTAGGCCAGGCTGATCGGCAGATCAAGGCGTTGTATGAGTCGGGCGAGGCGCGCTACTGCGAAAATCCGCCGGTCGACCTGTTGAACAATCTTCTTTACTACGTGGCGAGGGCCGGAACGAGCGGCGGCCGGATCGCCGCGGTCCGGGCCTCCTTCAAGCTTGCCGAGCTGCTGCCGGTCGATGATTCGATCGAGCAGGAACGCCAGAGCCTGTCGGCGCCCAGCGTCAAGCTCATGCGCACCGTCGGTGCCGCCATCAAGGAAGACCTGTCGAAGGTCAAGGATGTCTTCGATATCTTCGTCCGTCGCGGTGGCGGCCGCAGCGAGGAGCTCATTCCGCAATTCGATCTGCTCAAGAAGATCAGCGACACCTTGGGCGTGCTCGGGCTCGGCGAACTCAGACAGCGCGTCCAGCAGGAGGTGTCGGAGCTCTCGGAGACCGTGACCGACGGCAGCATCCCCACGGAGGCCGCGCTCATCAAAGTGGCCGGCGTATTGCTGTCAGTCGAGGACAGCCTGGACGACGAATTACTGCGTTTGATTTTGCCCGTCGCCGAGCCCGAGCCCGGTGAGGTGCGGGCGAATCAGGACAACGAATTCCGCCAGGTCAGCGAGGCCGTTTTGCGGGAATGCATCGTCAATCTGGCGCGCATCAAAGAGGCGGTGTCGGTGGCGGTGCAAAAACCGGCGGACTTTCCAGCCTTAGGGCTCGACAGCGTGCCTCAGCTGCTGCGGGGCATCACCGCCGGATTGTTGATGCTCGGCAAGGGTCGGGCGGTCGAGTTGATGGACGGCATCGGCGTCGAGGTGCGCAAGCTGGTCGAGCCGGGCGCCCCCGTCCCGGACGGGCTGCGCCTCGAGCGCATCGCCGATGCGATCGTCAGCATGGAATACTACATGGAGACCCTGCAGAACGGCCGTACCGATCCCTGGTACATGCTGGATAACGCCGAGACTTGCATCAGGGCTCTCGCGGAGCAGGGAATCTCGCGCGTGCCCAGCCTCGAGCCGGCTGAGAGCGGCGACGTCGCCAAGACGATGAAGTTGGATCCGCAGGCGACGGTGGCCATCGCGAGGCCGGAGACCATTCACGCGCCGGGGCCGGTGGCCGCCGTCCCGCCCTCGCCGCCGGCCCTGGCGCCGGCGCCGGCAATCGATCCACAGTTCGTCGAGCTGTTCATCGAGGAGGCCAAGGAGGAGATTGCCTCGATCCAGCGCTGTTTCCCGCTTTGGGATCAAAATCCCCTGGATTTCGAGTCGCTGGCCGTATTGCGACGCAGCTTCCACACCTTGAAAGGCAGCGGCCGCATGGTGGGTGCCCGCGTCATCGCCGAATTTTCTTGGGCCATCGAAAATCTGCTCAATCGGATCATCGACAAGACTCTGTCGCGAACTCCCGGGATGATGACCTTATTGCGCAGCGCGATGGCGGCATTGCCGGCCTTGGTCGAGCAACTCGAGACCGGATTACCATCCTCGGTGCCGGTGGGCGCCATGATCGCGAGCGCCTCCGCCTACGCGGACGGCCGAACCCCCGATGCCGTCGCCGAGGTGCCGACAGCGGATTCGGAACCGACTCAAGTGGCGGTAGCGGAGCTGCGGTCGGCGGCGCCCGCGCCTCCCAGCGCCCCGCCGCCGGCCGAGAGCGCGGCTGCCCACGTGGCGCCGCCCGCCGACACGGCGCCGCCGAGCCCCCCACCGCCCGCCGACACCGCGCCGCCGCGCCCCCCGCCGCCCGCCATGGACCCTTTGCTGCATGATATCTACAGCAAGGAGACGTCGAATCATCTGGCTGAGATTCGCCGGTATCTGCGCAAGCGCGATGGCCAGCCCGCTCCCCATCTCCTGCCGGAGGCCGTCTACCGCGCCATTCATACGCTCTCCGGCAGCTCGAAGATGGCCGAGGCACGTCACGGGATCCGCATCACCGAACCGCTGAATCACGTGATGCGCAAGTACTACGACAACGGCCACGGACTGTCGGATGCGGGGCTTGCGACGCTCGCCGATGCGGTGCGCGCCATCGAGGACGTCGTCTCGCACATCAGTGAATCAACGGCATTCTTCGTCGATCAACCGGCATTGCTCGCGCGACTCGATGCGCTCGAGGCCACGCTCGATGCCGAACTCGCCGAAGTCGCGAAAGAGACCGGGGCGTCGACGCTGGAAAGTCCGGTCGTGGACTTCCCGCTCGAAGCGCAGCAGCCGGCCCAGGCGGCGGCGCTCGAGGCGGAACAGCCGATCGAGACGCAGCACCCGGCCGAGATGCAGCACTTGGCCGAGACGCCGCCTCCGGCCGAGGCTTTCGATCACGAGATCGCCAAGATCTACAGCGAGGAAGCCACCGAACTGCTCGAGGGTGCCGAAGCGTCGCTGACAGCGTGGAACCAGAATCGAAACGACGTCTCGCGAGTCGCCGAGCTGCAGCGGCAGTTGCATACCCTTAAAGGCGGAGCGCGGATGGCCGGCATCGCCGCCATGGGGGATCTCAGCCACGAGCTGGAAACCCTGGTGATCCAAATCGACTCGGGCTTGGTGCCGGGCGATGACCATGCCCACGCCATCATGCAATCGAGTCTCGATACACTCGCGCAGATGCGAGATCTGGTGAGCGCAGGTTCGCTACCGGCTGCCGCGACGGCGTTGCTCGACCAGGTGCGCGCGCTGGCGGCCGGCCGGGTTCCGGCGGCGCCGGATGAGGCCGCCGCTGCGCAAGTGACGGCTCAGCAGCCGAATCTCGTCTCGCCGCCCGCGCCGCCCGCGGTGGACACCGGCCGGTGGCGAGTGCCGCCCTCGAGTTCCGAGCTGCCGCCGGTCGCGGCAGTGCCTGGCTCCGCGGCCGCCAGCACTGCGGTGCCGTCGGCTGCGCCGGCGCCGGTATCCGAAGAGTCGATTCCGAGTCTCGAGCTCAGCTCGGTCCCGGTGTTGCCGGGCCGCGAGAACATTCCGGCGGAGCGCGTCGAAATGGCCCGGGTCGATGCCGAACTGTTGGACACCATGCTCAACAATGCCGGCGAAGTGAGCATTTTCCGCGCGCGGCTCGATCAACAGGTCAGTTCGATCGACTTCAACCTCGCCGAACTCGCGCGAACCGTGGTGCGACTCAAGGATCAGTTGCGCGGCCTCGAGATCGAGACTGAGGCGCAGGTCCTCAACCGGCACCATGATGAGGTGCCACGGCACAGCGACTTCGATCCGTTGGAATTGGACCGCTACTCGGCGATCCAACAGTTCTCGCGCGCCCTGGCCGAGACCTCCGGAGACGTGGCCAGCATCCAGGGATTGCTCGAGACGCTGACCCGCGAAGCGCAGAACTTGCTGACCCAGCAGTCGCGCGTCATAACCGAATTGCAGAACAGCCTGATGCGGACGCGGATGGTACCGTTTCAGCGGCATGTGCAGCGTCTCACGCGCCTGGTACGGCAGGCGGCGAACGACACCGGCAAGCGCACTGAATTGGTGGTGCAGGGCGCCTCCGCCGAGTTGGACAGGCAAATGCTCGAGCGCCTCATCGCGCCGCTCGAGCACATGTTGCGCAATGCCGTCGTGCATGGCATCGAGCCCGTCGAACGCCGTGCCTCCCTCGGCAAGCCGGATGTCGGCAGGATTTCGGTGAGCCTCACCCGTGACGGCGCCGAGGTGGTGGTCGTGGTGACCGACGACGGTGCCGGCATCAACGTCAAATTGATCCGCGAGAAGGCGGTTTCCCTCGGACTGATCGAGCGGCACGCGAAATTGACCGATGAGGAAGCGATGCAGCTCATCCTCGAACCGGGCTTCAGCACTGCAGGGCAGGTGACCCAGTCGGCCGGTCGGGGCGTCGGCATGGATGTCGTGGCCACCGAAGTGAAGAAGCTCGGCGGCGGATTGTTCATCGAATCGACCGCCGGCAAGGGATCGCGATTCACCATCCGGCTGCCGTTCACGCTGGCGATCAGCCAGGCATTGATCGTGCGGGTGGCCGAAGAAATGTACGCGCTGCCGCTGCCGACGGTGGAGGGCGTGGTGCGGTTGCCGCGCAACATCGTCGCGCGCCATCTCGTCAAGGATGCGCCACAGTTCGACTACGGTGGCCAGAAGTACCGCTTCCAGCAGCTCGGGTCCTTCGTCGGGTTGGGGCCCACCCGGCTGCCCGATTCGGATGCGTCCATGTCCGTGGTACTGATTCGCGCCGGCGAGCACTCGACCGCGCTGGTGACCGATGAGCTGGTGGGCAGCCGCGAGATCGTGGTCAAGTCGTTGGGTCCGCAAATTTCCGCGATCCGCGGCATTGCCGGGGCGACCATCTTGGGCGACGGGCGCGTCGTCATCATCTTGGACATGGGGGCGCTGGTGCGCTCAGAGTGGCGTTCGAAGGCTGCCGACGTGCCGGTACTCGATCAGCGTGATCGCCGTACCTTCGCGCTCGTCGTCGACGATTCGATCACCGTCCGGCGGGTGACCCAGCGTCTCTTGGAACGCAATGGCATGCGGGTGCTGACCGCCAAGGACGGCGTTGATGCCGTCTCCTTGTTGCAGGACAATCTGCCGGACATCATTCTTCTGGATATCGAGATGCCGCGCATGGATGGCTACGAGGTGGCCGCCCACGTCCGTAACGATCCGCGGCTCAAGGACATACCCATCGTCATGATCACCTCGCGAGTCAGCGAGAAGCATCGCGCGCGGGCGATCGAACTCGGCGTCGACGATTACCTGGGCAAACCCTACCAGGAAAGCCAGCTGCTCGACGCCATCGAGCCGCTGGTCAATCGCCGCAGCGCGATGGCGCGATAGCCGAATGTCGGAATTGCGCGAGGAGCTTTACAGCTTATTGGTGCCATTGGCGGGCGAGCGGCTCATCGTGCCCCGAGCCTGCGTGGCGGAAGTGGTCAGCTACCAGGTGCCTGCCGAAATGACCAATGCGCCGCCCTGGTACCTGGGCGTGGTCAGTTGGAGCGGTCGCAGCGTGCCGGTGGTCTCGTTCGAGGGCGCCTTCGGCCAGGCCTTGCCCGCCGTGAGCAACCGCACCCGGATCGTGATGTTTCATGCCACCACCAACAAGCTGCACTCGGGGTTCTTCGGCATGCTCACTCAAGGCTTTCCGCAGTTGGTGCGGGTCAACGCCGAGGTGATACGGCCCGACCCGTCGCGCGGTTTCGGCGAGCGATCGCCGGTCATCTGTCAGGTCCGCATGATCAATGAGACGCCGCTGATTCCCGACCTCGAGCGGCTCGAGGAGATGATCGCCGAGGAGACGTCGGTAACGTCGCGCGACGCCTGACGGAGTACGAATCCGCGGCGCTCAACCCCGCAGGTCGCCGTAGCGGCCTTGCAGCCAGGCCAGTGCCGCGATGGCGGCCGTCTCGGTGCGCATGATCCGCGGCCCCAAGCGGACCAGGCTGTAGGCAGCGAGCTTGAAAGCCGCCAATTCATCGTCGGTGAACCCCCCTTCCGGCCCGATGGCGATTTCGGCCGGAGTAGCCAAGGCGGCGGGCGGCGCCGCGCAATCGACGTTGGGCTCGAGCACCAGCCGAATGGCCGGAACTTGCGGGCCCCCGAGATGATTCAAGAGCGGTACCGGGGCCTCGATCACCGGCAGTCGGTTGCGGCCGCATTGCTCGCAGGCGTTCACCGCGACGGCGCGCCAGTGCGACGCCTTGGATTCCGCCTGCGCCCCGTCGAGCCGCACGACGCTGCGTTGGCTCAACACAGGAACGATGCGGGCAACGCCGAGTTCGGTGGCCTTTTGGACGATGAAGTCCATGCGGTCGCCGCGCGGCACACATTGGACGAGCGTGACGGCGAGCGGCGACTCACGATCGATGACCTTGCCGACGCCCACCGAGGCGCTGACGCGGGAGCCGCGGACTTGTTCGACGGCTCCCGGGTATTCGCGGCCATCGCCGGCGAACAGCACCAATGGATCGCCGCTGCGCGCACGCAACACCTTGACGAGATGCGACGCGGTCTCGGGCGGCAGTTCGACGGTGGCGCCCGCGGTCAAAGCGGCGTCGACGTAGATCCGCGTCACTCGCATGTGGCGAACTCGATGCCGTCGGCCGCTACCTGTACCATCAAATCGATCTCGGACTCCGTCACGATGTACGGCGGCATGAAATACACGACCTCACCGATCGGCCGCAGCAGCACGCCGTGCTCGAGGGCATATTGATTGACGCGGCGACCGCGGCGGTCGGTCCAGTTGTAGGGTTCGCGAATGCGCGCATTCTTGGCGAATTCGATCGCCACGATCATTCCGCACTGGCGCACCTCGGTGACATGGGCATGCTCGGCCAGCCTTTGGGCGCGAGCACCGAGATAGGCCGCCTTGCCGCGGTTCGCGGCGATGACGTCGTCAGCTACGAATATGTCGAGTGTGGCGAGCGCCGCGGCGCACGCCAACGGGTTGCCAGTGTAGCTGTGCGAGTGCAGGAACGCCGTCAGTCGGGCGTAATCGTCGTAAAACGCAGCGTAAACGTTCTCGGTGGTCAGAACGGCGGACAGCGGCAGGTAGCCCCCCGTCAGACCCTTCGACACGCAGAGAAAATCGGGGGAAATTCCGGCTTGTTCGCAGGCGAAAAGGGTACCGGTGCGGCCGAAGCCGACCGCAATCTCGTCGGCGATCAGATGGACGCCGTGATGGTCGCACGCCTCACGCAGACGCGCCAGATAAACGGGATGGTACATCCGCATGCCGCCGGCGCATTGCACCAGTGGTTCGACGATCACCGCGGCGACCTCGTCGGCGTGTTCGGCGAGCAGGCGCTCCATCGCCGCGAACTGCCGCAGCGAGTAGTCCTGCCAACTCTCACCGGGATCCCGATGGTAGCAGTCGGGCGATGGCGCAACGAGCACGTCCATCAGCAACGGTTTGTACAAGTCCTTGTATAAATCGACGTTGCCCACGGCGAGTGCTCCCAGGGTCTCGCCGTGGTAGCTGTTGGCGAGCGTGATGAAGCGGGTCTTGCGCGCGCGGCCAACGTTGCGCCAGTAATGAAAACTCATCTTGAGGGCGACTTCGACCGCCGCGGAACCGTTGTCGGCAAGAAAGCAGCGCGTCAGGTTCGAAGGCGTGAGCGCCACCAGGTTCTCGCACAACCGAACCGCGGGCTCATGGGTAAAACCCGCAAAGATGACGTGTTCCAAGCGGCCCAGTTGCGCTGAAATCGCGGCGTTGATGCGCGGATTGGCATGCCCAAACAGGTTCACCCACCAAGAACTGACCGCGTCGAGGTAGCGACGCCCGGCGAAATCCTCGAGCCATGCGCCCTCGCCGCGGCGCACCGCGATGGGCGGCTGGGTTTCATGGTCCTTCATCTGTGTGCAGGGATGCCAGACCACTCGCAGGTCGCGCGCGACGAGCGCATCGGCGGTGGGGCCCTCGTTTTGCGATCGGTTCATGGGCGCGGATTGTCGCATATGATGGGAATATGGGTTGGCGGTGAAGCCGGCGGGAGGTGCCGATGGAGGTGGATGTGACGAGCGGGTGGATGCGCGGCGTAACGCGGTTACGCTCTCCGAACTGCGATGCGCGTCCGCCGGGAGTCCTGCCGGATTTGATCGTCGTGCACGGCATCAGTCTGCCGCCGGGCGAGTTCGGTGGTCCCTGGATCGACCACCTTTTCACGAATTCGCTGCCCGCCGATGCGCACCCTTATTTTGCGACGATCGAAGGTCTCAAGGTTTCCTCGCATCTGTCGATCCGCCGCAGCGGCGCCGTCACGCAGTATGTGAGCTTTGTGGATCGCGCCTGGCATGCGGGCAAATCGAATTTCGAGGGACGCGACGCCTGCAATGATTTCTCGGTGGGCATCGAACTCGAGGGAACCGACACGCGGCCCTATGAGACGGCGCAGTACAACTCGCTGGCGGAGGCCGTGGCCGCGCTGTGCTTCGCCTACCCTCAGCTGTCACCCGGGCGGTTGGTGGGGCACAGTGATATCGCCCCGGGACGCAAGACCGATCCCGGTCCTGCTTTCGATTGGCCGCGGGCGCTCGCCTCGATCGCCAGGGCGTGCGCGCGCCGGTATGAAACATAACAGTTCAGGGGAGTGTCGCCTGAGGCATGTCAATCAGCTCTGCCCGACCGGCGCCAGAGGACTTCGCTGCCGTTTTCCAGCCGCGCCAGCACACGCGCCAACACGAACAACAGGTCTGACAGCCGATTCAAGTACTTGAGCGCTTCGGGGGACACTTCCTCGACTCGCGCCAGGGACCAGCAGCGTCGTTCGGCGCGCCGGCAGACCGTACGCGCCACGTGGCAGGCCGCCGCCGCATGACCGCCGCCGGGCAGCACGAAATCCTTGAGCGGCGGCAGAGTGTCATTGAAACTGTCGAGTGCGTTCTCGAGCCGCAGGACGTGTTGCGCCGTGATGATGCGATGTCCAGGAATGCATAGCTCGCCGCCCAAATCGAACAGATCGTGTTGGACTTCGGTCAGGCAGCGGGCCATGTCCGCAGGCAGCGAGGCATGCGCCAGCACCACGCCGATCGAGCTATTGGCTTCGTCCACCGTGCCATAGGCCTCGACCCGCGGGCTTTCCTTCGACACCCGACCACCGTCGCCGAGACCGGTGCTGCCGTCGTCGCCCGTTCGCGTATAAATCTTGGTGAGCCGATTGCCCATGCCGAACGATCTCCTGAATTGGAGGTGGGACGGTAGCACAAGCTTTGCTAAGGTGGTGTCCCTCGCGGAGATCATCCATGAACCATTCGCCGGAATTACAGGCCGCGCTCGATGCGGCAAGCGAGGCCGCCGGCATCGCCCGCTCGCTCTACCAGAGCAATCTGCAAGTGCGTCTCAAGGCGGATAAATCACCGGTGACGGATGCGGACCTGCGCTGCGAGGCGGCGATCCGCGAGATTCTCGAGACCCGTTTTCCTTCCTATGGGTTCTTCGGCGAAGAAACCATGTCGCGCGGCTTGGACGCGGAGAACCTCTGGTTGGTCGATCCGATCGACGGCACCAAGGCATTCGTGCGTGAGTATCCGATGTTCTCCACCCAGATCGCGTTGATGCGGCGGGGAGAAATCGTCCTGGGCGTGTCGAGTGCGCCGGTTTATGGTGAATTGGCCTACGCCGAACGGGGTTGCGGCGCATTTCTGAACGGTGAGCCGATGTCGGTCAGCGACATCAGCGACATCGAGTCGGCGACGCTGTCAGCCGGGAATTTGAAAAGCCTGGCCTCCGGCAGCCGATGGGGTCGTTACGGTGCGCTGGTGGCCCGCGTGAACCGCGTGCGCGGCTACGGGGATTTTCTGCACTACCATTTATTGGGATCGGGCAGGGTCGACGTCGTGATCGAATCGGACGTGAACATCCTGGATATTGCGGCATGCGTGGCGATCATCTCGGAGGCCGGCGGGCATTTCAGCGAGTTGGGCGGCGCTCCGGTGACGCTGCAATCGAAAACAGTGCTCGCGACCAACGGCCATCTCCATGCGGCGGTGCTGAGCGCGCTTTAGCTATATGCGCTGCGGAAATAGCGGCTCGCCGCTTGCGCGGGCTTCAATCGCAGGGGTCGACGCTGAGCGAATCCACCTCGCCGTCCTCGGCCGTATAAGCAATCAGCAGCGGTTTACAACACACGGGACAGTCTTCGATATACGACTGCTCCG
>Ga0116230_10000270_pt1 | contig 43644 bp, 56 predicted proteins | sample S1TSphfallax_3_FD_88678 | JGI IMG/M metagenome (GOLD analysis project Ga0116230, IMG submission 88678) | Host-associated microbial communities from peat moss isolated from Minnesota, USA - S1T2_Fd - Sphagnum fallax MG | ecosystem: Host-associated > Plants > Peat moss > Unclassified | place... | reverse complement strand
TCCCACGCCCCGCTCATGGGTCCAAATCGCCTTTTCGATGAAGAAAGGGATGGACCGCTTGGCGGAGGACGGCCAAATTCAAGCCCGGCCCGGCGGACACTGCGCTTGGGCGGCGCGGCGCAAGCGTCCTTTTGCACGACCAGCATTGGATCTGCCATGAATTTCGAATTCTCCGATGAGCAGGTGCAGCTTCGCAACGAGGCGAGGCGGTTCCTTGAGGCTAAATGCCCGCCCAAGGCGGTGCGCGCCATTCTGGACGGACCCGAGCCGTTCGACCGCGAGCTCTGGAAGGGCCTTGCCGAAATGGGATTTCTCGGCGTCGCCATTCCCGAGGCCTACGGCGGCCTGGGGGCTGGCTATCTTGAGCTATGCGTTGTGGCGGAGGAGCTTGGTCGGGTGGCGGCCCCGGTTCCGGTCTCGTCCTCTGTGTTCCTCGCCACGGAGTTCCTTTTGGTTGCGGGGAGTGAAGCCCAGAAGGCTGCGCTTCTGCCGAAACTGGCGGCCGGGGAAGCTATTGGCACTTTCGCCCTGGCGGAGGGCGTGGGGCCAACCGCCGCTCGGGCCGTCAAGGCGCAGGTCTCCGGCGGGACCCTGACCGGCGTCAAGGCCCCGGTTCCCGACGGAGACGTGGCCGACTTCGCCATCATCGCCGCCCGCAGCGGCCCAGGCGACGCCGAGCGCGGCGTATCGCTTTATATCGTCGACCTTAAGGGCCCAGGCGTGACCCGCTCACCCGTCGAAACCATCGATCCCACGCGCAGTCATGCGCGCATCGAATTCTCCGCCGCGCGCGTGGACCCCCTTGGCCCCCCGGGTGAGGGGTGGGCCCTTATTGAAGCGGTGTTCGACCGCGCAGCTGTGCTGACGGCCTTCGAACAGGTGGGCGGCGCCGATAGGGCTCTGGAGATGGCCCGCGACTACGCCTTGGAGCGGATGGCGTTCGGCCGTCCCATCGGCTCTTTCCAGGCTATCAAGCATATGCTGGCCGACATGTACGTCTCCGCCACCCTCGCACGCTCCAATTGCTATTACGGCGCCTGGGCCCTCTCCACTGGCGCGTCGGAACTGGGCGAGGCGGCGGCGACGGCGCGGGTCTCCGCCACTCAGGCGTTCCAACACTGCGCCAAGAACAACATTCAGGTGCATGGCGGCATGGGCTTCACCTGGGCGTTCGACTGCCACCTCTACTATCGCCGCTCAAATCTGCTGGCGCTCAACCTTGGCAGCCTTTCGGAATGGGAAGACCGCCTGATCGACCGCTTGCGCGCCAAGAACGCCGCCTGACCCAAAGGACGTCCGCCATGAACTTTGACGACACGCCGCACGAAGCCGAATTCCGGGCCACGGTCCGCACGTGGCTCGACGCCAACGCGCCTAAACATCTTGAAGCTGAACTGAAGACCGCCGGCTTCGCCAGCAGCGGCGTCACCAGCGTCGATCCCATGTCCGCCGCTAAAGCCTGGCAGAAGAAGAAGGCGGAGGCGGGCTATTCCTGCCTGCACTGGCCGAAGGACTATGGCGGTGGCGGCTTCAGCCCTATCGAGCGGGTGATCTGGGGACAGGAGGAGGGGCCCTACGGCGCCCTGAGCGGACCCTTCACCATCGGCCATGGCATGTGCGGTCCGACGGTCATGGCCTGGGCCAGCGAGGAGCAGAAGCGCCGCCTTCTGCCGCCGTGCGCATCGGGCGAGGAAATCTGGTGCCAGCTATTCTCCGAGCCAGCAGGCGGCTCGGACCTCGCGGGCCTAAGGACCCGGGCGGAGAAGGATGGCGACGACTGGGTCGTCAACGGTCAGAAGATCTGGACTTCGGGCGCCCAGCACTCGGATTGGGGCCTCCTCATCACCCGCACCGACCCCACTGTGCCCAAGCACAAGGGCCTGACCATGTTTTTCCTGGACATGCGCTCGCCGGGCGTGGAGATCCGGCCTATCAAGCAGGTCAACGGACAATCTGGCTTCAACGAAGTCTATTTCACCGACGTGCGCATTCCCGACGCCCAGCGGCTTGGCGCGGTGGGGGGCGGGTGGACCGTGTCTTTGACGACGCTCATGAATGAACGCCTCTCTATCGGCTCAGGCATGCCGACGGGATTTCCGGAGGTGTTCGACCTATGCTGCCGGTTGGAAACCGCCGATGGACCGGCCATCGAGGATCGCGCGGTGAGGGCCAAGCTCGCCACCTGGGCCGTTAGGGCGAGCGGCCTTAAGTACACAGGGTTTCGCGCCATCTCCGCACTCTCGCGGGGAGAGACGCCCGGCCCGGAAAATTCCATCGGTAAACTCGTGGCGGGCGCGACCATGCAGGACATCGCCGCCTTCGCCCTCGACCTCCAGGGCCAGGGCGGCGTCATGACCGACCCGAAACTCGTCGCCGCCAACGGCCGCTTCCAAGGGATGCTATTGCGCTCCCCCGCCACCCGCATCGAGGGCGGGTCGGACGAGATTTTGCGCAACATCATCGCCGAGCGCGTTCTGGGGCTCCCCGGCGACGTCCGGGTGGATAAGGACCTCCCCTTCAACCAGATTCCGACCAGCGCCAAACACTAAGCCGCAGCGGCCGCTCAGCGCAGCCGACGGCGTCGGAGGATCAAGGGTATGACCCGGCAGAGCTCTTATCGAACCCTCGTTGTGGAAAAGCGCGGCGAGGCGGATTGGCTCACGCTTAACCGGCCTGATGACCTCAACGCCATCAATCTTGAGATGGTAGGCGAACTGAACGCCTACTTCGGCGGCCTCTACCATGACCGGTCCGTCCGCCTCGTGGTCATGCGCGGCGCCGGCCGCGCGTTCTGCGCAGGCCTCGACATCAAAGAGCGGGACGCGGGCGGGGGCGCAGAGCCGCCCTTCGGCGGAGGCTGGGGCTTTCAGGGATATCTGGCGGACGTCTACATCAAGATGCGGCGCTGCCCCCAACCCATCCTGGGCCTCGTTCACGGGGCGGCCTGCGGGGGTGGTTTCGCCTTCGCCCTTGCCTCAGACATTCGCATCGCGGGCGAAAGCGCGCGCATGAACGCAGCCTTCATCCGCATCGGCCTGTCCGCATGCGATATGGGCGTAAGCTATTTTCTGCCGCGCCTCGTTGGGGTCTCCCTGGCGTCGGAACTTATGCTTACCGGCCGGTTCATCACCGCGCCGCGCGCCCTTGCCACCGGCCTCGTGTCGGAGGTGGTCGCCGATGATCAGCTCGAGGCGGCGGCTCAGCCCTACATCGATGAGATGTTGGCGGCCTCGCCCCTGGGCCTTCGCCTGACTAAAGAGGGACTGAATATGGCTGTGGATGCCTCAAGTCTCGAGGCGGCCATGGCGATCGAAAACCGCAACCAGGTCTTATGCAGTCAATCGCGGGACTTTCAGGAGGGTCGCCGGGCTTTTCTTGAGAAGCGCAAACCCGTTTATACTGGCGCGTGACGGACCGTCGCCCGCTGGCGCGCGCTACCATGGCGCGCTCGGTGCGAGGTGCGGCGTGGCGCACGCGGTAACGCGCCGCCACGCCGCGACTAGAGTTAGCGCTTAAGGGTCTCGTTCACCTTGTCTTGGGCCTTGCCCACGGTGGATTGGGCCGAACCCATGGCTTTTTCAACAGCGCCTTCGGCTTGCAGCTTTTCGTTGCCGGAGACCTTGCCGATCACTTCCTTAATCGCGCCGACAGCCTGCTTGCCCGCGCCTTCGACTGTGTTCTTGCTCATGGACTGCCCTTTCATTGTAGCGCTCCGATGGAGCGCCTTCCAAGGTTTCACGTCTTTAGGAAAGCCTGGTCCAAGAACGTCCTATTGAACCAAGTCCTGGTGTAGAAACTCACGATGGCTAATCCGGTTCCGGATAAATCGCGTGATATAGAAAAATCGCGATCTGTGATGGATCAAATCAATTCATAATGATGCCGCAAAAAAGCTGCATTATACCTCATTGGGGCTTCGTCGCGCGCTGAGGACGACTGATAGATTGTGCTAGAACTTTGGCGATGGTCGATGCGTCTAGCGCGGGCCGGCGTCGCGCCGGGGCGGATGCTCAAGGCTTCTGGCCTTCGGGGCCGGCGCGCGCGGCGCTGTGCAGCTTGTCACGCGCTCGCCTGCGCCAGATGGGGTACGGGTGGGTGCGGCACAGCCGTGATGTCCGCTTTGACGCCGAGCCGCGGATCCGCGCAACGTCGACGTCGCCATCGCAGACCTTGAGCCTTGCGCCGGCGGCGAGGCCCGGATCGTAGATCCGCCGGATTAGACGTCAACGCGCTCTGCTCATTGCAGCCCTGGCCGCGGCGCCGGCGCCATGCATCTTCAGAGGGCGCAACTAGCCCACGTCCCCTGGGGGCCATCGAGGCCTGGCGCGGAGGGCGGCCTCAGCCGAGCGCGCGCAAGCGCGCCTCGGGCGCCGCGTCGGGACAGGGATCGGCGCAAGCCGCCGCTCAGCGTTTAACGTGGTCTTGCCGGAGGCGATCGGTCGCAGATCCCAGTTAGCGAAGTGCAAGTCTTTTGAAGATATGAACAAGGATTAGGAAACAAATAGGGTGAACGTAGGGGCTTACCGGTGCTCGTGAGCGTAATCATCGCCCTCGCCATCGCGCTCTATTTCGCCCCGGGCCTCGTGGCCGTGCTCTGCGGTCACCCGAAGGCGGTGGGAATTATCATCCTCAATCTCGTTTTGGGCTGGACGCTCATCGGCTGGGTCATGAGCTTCATCTGGGCGTGCCGACAACCCGAGGCGGACTCGGCTGACGCCGCCGTCGCCAAGCGGCTTCTGGTAGTGGAGATCGAGGATCTTGTGAGGATGAAGCAAAGAGGCCAGCTGACGGAGAAGGAATACGCCAAGCGGCGCAAAATGCTGCTTGAGCGCTACGGCGGCTGATGGGCCTATTGTCGGCCTAGATCCTGGGCCTGACGGCATCCTTGCAGAGGGGGAGCCTCGTTACGAGCGATCTGCGCTCATCAGTCCTCGCCTTCCGTCCTGCCACGCAGGCGCTTGACCCCGCTACGCTTCGTTTTCGTTTCCAGCCGCTTGAGCTTGGAAGAATAGGTGGGCTTGGTCGGCCGCCTGGCTTTTGGCCTGTGCAGGGCTTTCCTGACGAGATCGGCCAGCCGCTCACGCACCTCCTGTCGGTTCAGTTCCAAGGATCGCGAGCCCTGAGAAAAAAGGATCAATACGCCGTCCTGGGTTAGGCGACTGCCCGCTAATTTTTCGAGCCGCGCCTTTACGTCGCTAGCCAAGTCTGAGGAGCGAACATCGAACCGCAGCTCAACAGCATTGCTTGTCTTATTGACATGTTGACCGCCAGGGCCGCTGGCCTTGACCATCCGCTCTGTGAACTCGTCATCCCGGATTGTCAGGAAGGGGGTGACGATGATCAAGCCGGACCCCTAGACGGGCGCGCCTTGGGATGGTCTGCACCGTGACGGCATGCGACGGTGCGGTCGTCGACGCTCGCGCCGACGCGGAACTTTTCGCCAGTCATGGCCTGGTCCGCCATTGAGCCCGAATCCTAGGCGCGCGCCCATAGACAGGGCCTTCACCCATCAGGGGCGTCAAAACGCGTTCCCTCAAAATAGGCGCAGACCAGGGCGGATCGACGGTCACTGACGCGAGCTCCTCATCAGGTTATTTTATACGTCCGCGAGCGGTTTGAAAGCGGCGCTCCAGGGCTGCAGCCGAAGGGTTTTCCGCGCCGGATGGAGCCCCGCTGGCCGGCGCTTTGAAACGCGCGCCGCTAACGGGTATGGGAGCGCGGGACACCGGAGAGGTTCATGCGCGTTGTCATTCTGGGTTTGGCGGTCGCCGCCCTCCTTTGCCTTTGCGCGTGCGGGGACGCGGGCGTGGGAAAGACAGCGTCTAGACCTGGGGCTGTGGACCTTTCCCCGTCTGATCGAGCGCTTCTTGCAAGCCTTCCTCAAAGCTACCGGAGCGCGGACCTCGCCAACGGCGAGGCGCGCTTTAGTCTCTGTCTTTCCTGTCACTCTATAATAGGGGGCGCGCCGGACATGACCGGGCCCAACTTGCACGGCGTCTTTGGCCGTCGAGCCGGAGCCAAAGCGGATTACGCCTATTCCGACGCCCTTAAGGCGAAGGGCGTGATCTGGACCGCCGACACCCTCAACCTCTGGCTGGCCGGTCCCCAGGCCTATGTCCCGGGGACCAAAATGTCCTATCCTGGCGTGCGTGACCCCGCGGACAGGCGCGACCTCATCGCCTATCTTCGTCTCGCGTCCGCCCATTGACGCCGTGGCGCTGGTTGGAAACCTCGGGCACGATCGTCACCCTTCTGGGCAGCCAGCCGATTTTTCAGGCATCGTCAGCCTTGACCTGAGGACAAGCCGAGGGTATCCACGCGCCTCTGCTGAAACGGCCGTGTCTTTCGGGACAGACGCGTTTCGCAAAACGACCTGAACATATCGTCCTAGCAGACCGCTAGGTCGAAATTTTAGGAAAGGGCCCCGCGGGTTCGCCGCGTTGGCCCTTGCCGTTTTTGCGGATTGGGTCGGCGGGTTCGGCGGGTGTCGAATTAGAGCGGCCGAGACGCAGAAATGCCCTTGAGGCCCTAACGGGCTTTTGGGGTTCGGTCTTTGAACAGTTGAGCGTGGAAGCCGCGAGGGACGTCGGAACTATGGATCGTCAGAACATTCGCATAAGGCTCCGCGCCTTCGATCACCGGGTGCTTGATCATTCAACCCGCGAGATCGTCCAGACCGCCAAGCGGACGGGCGCCACCGTGCGCGGGCCGATTCCCTTGCCCACCATGATTGAGCGCTTCACCGTCAACCGTTCGCCCCATGTGGACAAGAAGTCCCGCGAGCAGTTCGAAATGCGCACCCACAAGCGGGTCCTCGATATTGTCGACCCGACCCCCCAAACCGTTGACGCCCTGATGAAGCTCGAGTTGTCGGCCGGCGTCGACGTCGAGATCAAGCTTTAAGGAGGCGATGATGCGGACCGGCGTAATCGCCAAGAAACTCGGCATGACCCGCTTCTTCGATGAAGCCGGCGCCCATGTCCCCGTGACCGTCCTTTCCCTGGACGGTTGCCAAGTCACCGCCCAGCGGACTCGCGAGCGGGACGGCTATGTGGCGCTACAATTGGGCGCCGGCTCCAAGAAGGTGAAGAACACCTCCAAGGGCGAGCGTGGCCACTTCGCCAAGGCGCTCGTTGAGCCCAAGCGGGAAGTCGCAGAATTCCACGTGTCCGAGGACAATCTCATTGACGTGGGCGCTGAGCTGACCGCGGACCATTTCGTTCCCGGACAGAAGGTCGACATTCAAGGCGTCACCATCGGTAAGGGCTTCGCCGGCGGCATGAAGCGCTGGAACTTCGGCGGCCTTCGCGCCACCCACGGCGTCTCGCTGTCCCACCGCTCCCTTGGCTCCACGGGCAACCGTCAGGATCCCGGCAAGACCTTCAAGAATAAGAAGATGGGCGGTCATCTGGGCGTTGAGACCGTCACGACCCAAAACCTCACCGTCTTTCGCGTCGATCCGGCGCGCGGCCTTATCTTGGTCAAGGGCGCGGTCCCGGGCGCCGAAGGGTCTTACGTGAAAGTGTCCGACGCCGTGAAGAAGCCCGTTCCCGCCGATGCGCCCCGCCCGGGGGCCTTTCGCTCGGCCGGCTCTGCGCCGTCGTCACAGGCCGAGACGGCCGCCGCTCCTGAAGCGACCGGCGAAGGGTCAGAAGCATGAAACTCGACGTCATCACCCTCGACAGCGGAGCGGCGGGCTCCATCGAGCTGAAGGACGACATCTTCGGCATTACCGAAATTCGTCCCGACATCCTTCAGCGCTGCGTCGTCTGGCAATTGGCGAAGCGCCGCGCCGGCACGCACAAGATCAAGACGCGCAATGAAGTCGCCCGTACGGGCAAGAAGATGTACAAACAGAAGGGCACCGGCGGCGCGCGTCACGGCTCTCGCAAGGCGGCTCAGTTCATCGGCGGCGCCAAGGTGTTCGGACCTGTGAACCGCAGCCACGCCTTTGATCTTCCCAAGAAGATCCGGGCGCTTGCTCTGCGTCACGCTTTGTCGTCCAAGGCCCTCTCCGGCTCCCTCGTGGTTTTGGACGCGGCCGCCCTCTCCGAGCCGAAGACCGCGGCGTTCCGCGAGAAGCTCGCCAAGATCGGCTTGAAGAACGCCCTCGTGATCACCGGTCCCGAAGTCGACGCCAACCTCAAGTTGGCGGCGCGCAACGTTCCCAACATCGACGTCCTGCCGAGCGCCGGATTGAACGTCTATGACGTGCTGCGTCGGGACACCCTTGTCCTGACCCGGTCGGCCATCGAGCAGATTGAAGCCCGGTTCGCCGGGTCCGATGCGAAGGAGGCCGCATAATGGCCGTCACCGCCCGCCACTATGATGTCATCGTCGCTCCGGTGATCACCGAAAAGGCGACGCTCCTATCAGAGCTCAATAAGGTTGTGTTTCGCGTGGCCGCCGACGCCACCAAGGACGAGATCGCCGCCGCTGTCGAAGAGCTGTTCAAGGTCAACGTCACCAAGGTCAACACCCTCGTCGTCGAGGGCAAGACCAAGCGTTTCCGCGGCCGCCTCGGCAAGCGCAATGACGTCAAAAAGGCCATCGTCACCCTCGCCGAGGGCCAATCCATCGACATTACGACGGGGCTCTAAACGATGGCTCTGAAGCACTTCAATCCGACGTCTCCGGGCCGCCGCGGCCTGGTGCTGGTCGACAAGAGCGAGCTCTATAAGGGCCGTCCGGAGAAGTCCCTCGTTGAGGGCCTCACCGGCAAGGGCGGCCGCTCCAACAACGGCCGTGTGACGGTCCGTTTCCGCGGCGGCGGCGTGAAGCGCCTCTATCGCCTCGTGGACTTCAAGCGCCGCAAATGGGACGTGCCGGCTAAGGTCGAGCGTCTCGAGTACGACCCCAACCGGTCAGCCTTCATCGCCCTTGTGCGCTACGCCGACGGCGAGCTGGCCTATATCCTCGCGCCCCAGCGTCTGCGCGTGGGCGATGAGGTGGTGGCGGGCGAGAAAACCGACGTGAAGCCGGGCAACGCCATGCCGCTGCGTTCCATGCCGGTGGGAACCATCATTCATAACGTTGAGCTGAAGCCCTTGAAGGGCGGCCAAATGGCTCGCTCCGCCGGCGCCTACGCTCAGCTCGTTGGCCGCGACGCCGGCTACGCTCAGATCCGTCTGGGCTCGGGCGAGCTGCGGATGGTTCTGGATGGCTGCATGGCCACGGTCGGGGCCGTGTCCAACCCGGATCACATGAACGAAAGCCTGGGCAAAGCGGGCCGCGTCCGCCACATGGGCTTCCGTCCCCACGTTCGCGGCGTGGCTATGAACCCCGTCGACCACCCCCATGGGGGCGGTGAAGGCAAGACCTCCGGCGGCCGTCACCCGGTGACCCCTTGGGGCAAGCCCACCAAGGGCCGCAAGACGCGGACCAACCAGGCGACGGACAAGTACATCATCCGTTCACGTCACAAAGCCAAGAAGGCGCGCTAAGTCATGACCCGCTCCATCTGGAAAGGCCCCTTCGTCGACGGCTACCTCTTGAGGAAGGCCGAAACCGCCCATGGCGGCGGGCGCAAGGACGTCATCAAGACCTGGTCGCGCCGTTCGACCATCATGCCTCAGTTCGTCGGCCTCACCTTCGGGGTCCACAACGGTCAAAAGCATGTGCCCGTTCTCGTGTCTGAGGACATGGTCGGACACAAGCTCGGCGAATTCGCGCCCACCCGCACTTTCTATGGCCACGCGGCGGACAAGAAGGCGAAGAGGAAGTAGCCATGGGCAAGACAGCCAATCCCCGCAAGGTCGGCCCCATCGAGGCCCTGGCCAAGGCGATCAACCTGCGGACCTCTCCGCGCAAGCTCAACCTCGTGGCCCAGTCTATCCGCGGCCTGCCGGTTCAGCGCGCGCTGAACGAACTCGAATTCAGCCCCAAGCGCATCTCCAAGGACGTGCGCAAGGCCCTCTACTCGGCGGTTTCGAATGCGGAGAACAACCACAATCTCGACATCGACAACCTCGTCGTCGCCGAGGCCTATGTGGGCAAAAACATGGTGATGAAGCGTTTTTCGCCCCGTGCGCGCGGGCGGGCGTCTCGCATCGAAAAACCCTTTTCGGAGATCACCATCGTGGTCCGTGAACTTTCCGGGGACGCCGCGTAATGGGACAGAAAGTCAACCCCATCGGTCTGCGCCTCGGCGTCAACCGCACCTGGGACAGCCGTTGGTTCGCCGCGGGCCAGCAGTACGGCAAGCTTCTGCACCAGGACCTTCACGTCCGGGCCATGCTGAAGAAGCGCCTGGCTCAGGCCGGCGTCTCGCGCATCATCATCGAGCGTCCGCATAAAAAGTGCCGCGTGACCATCTACGCCGCGCGTCCGGGCGTCATCATCGGCAAGAAGGGCGCGGACATCGAGAAGCTCCGGGCCGACCTGTCGGCCATGACCGAAGGCGAAGTGCACCTCAACATCGTTGAGATCCGCAAGCCTGAGGTTGACGCTCAGCTCATCGCCGAATCCATCGCCCAGCAGCTCGAGCGACGCATCGCCTTCCGTCGGGCCATGAAGCGCTCCATGCAGGCGGCCATGCGTCTCGGCGCTAAGGGCGTGCGCATCAACGTCTCCGGACGCCTTGGCGGCGCGGAAATCGCGCGCATGGAATGGTACCGTGAGGGTCGTGTTCCCCTGCACACCCTGCGGGCGGACATCGACTACGGCTTCACGGAAGCGAAAACCACCTACGGCATCATTGGCGTCAAGGTGTGGGTGTTCAAGGGCGAAGTCCTTGAGCATGACCCCATGGCGCAGGACAAGCGCTGGGCTGCTGAAGCGGGCTCAGGCGGCGGGGACGGCGAGCGCGAACGCCGCGGAGAGCGTTCTGACCGTGGCGAGCGACGTGATCGTCGCGAGAGGGCCTAAGCCATGATGCAACCCAAGAAGACCAAGTTCCGTAAGCAGTTCAAGGGGCGCATCCATGGCGCTTCGAAGGGCGGCGTGGCGCTTAATTTCGGTTCCTATGGGCTGAAGGCCATGGAGCCGGAACGCATCACGGCGCGGCAAATCGAGGCGGCTCGTCGGGCCATCACGCGCCAGATGAAGCGTCAGGGACGGGTCTGGATCCGGATCTTCCCGGACCTTCCCGTGTCCGATAAGCCGGCGGAAGTGCGCATGGGCAAGGGCAAGGGCGCAGTCGAGTACTGGGCCGCCCGCGTCGCGCCGGGCCGGATCATGTTTGAGATCGACGGTGTCAACGACGAGACCGCGCGCGAAGCCCTGCGCCTCGGCGCGGCCAAGCTGCCCATTCGGACGAAGGTCGTGACCCGGCTGGATGCGGGCGTCGCCCATGCTGAAGCGGAGGCCGCGTGATGAACATCGAGGACGTGCGCGGGTTCACCCCCGATCAGCTGACGGACAGCCTCCTGCAGCTAAAGAAAGAGCAATTCAACCTGCGTTTCCAGGCCGCCACGGGTCAGCTTGAGAAAACCCACCGGGCGGCGGAGATCCGCAAGTCCATCGCGCGCATCAAGACCGTGATGCGGCAGAAGAAAGTTCAAGGTTAGTCCGATGCCCAAGCGAATTCTCGAAGGCGTGGTCGTCTCGGACAAGGGCGACAAGACTGTGGTGGTCAAGGTCGAGCGGACCTTCCTGCACCCGGTGCTGAAGAAGACCGTTCGCCGGTCGAAGAAGTATCATGCCCACGACGAAGCCAATGTCTACAAGACCGGCGAGGTGGCTCGTATCGTCGAGTGCGCGCCCAAGTCCAAGCTGAAGACCTGGGAGGTCCTACCGAAGGACGTCCGGGCCTCGGCTTCAGCGTAAGAGGATCGACCAGCCATGATCCAGATGCAGACCAATCTCGACGTCGCCGACAATTCGGGCGCGCGCCGGGTCATGTGCATTAAGGTGCTCGGCGGCGCGAAGCGTCGCTACGCCTCCGTCGGCGACGTGATCGTGGTCTCCGTAAAGGAGGCCATTCCCCGCGGCCGGGTGAAGAAGGGCGATGTTCTGCGCGCCATCGTCGTGCGCACCGCCAAGGACATCCAGCGCAAGGACGGATCGGTGATCCGGTTCGACAATTCAGCGGCGGTGATCGTCAACAAGCAGAACGAGCCCATTGGTACGCGGATCTTCGGACCGGTTCCGCGCGAACTTCGCGCCAAGAACCACATGAAGATCATTTCCCTGGCCCCGGAGGTCCTCTAATGGCCGCGAAAATTAAGAAGGGCGATCGCGTCGTTCTCTTGGCCGGCAAGGACAAGGGCCGCGAGGGCCGCGTTCTGAAGGTCATGCCCAAGGACGAGCGCGTGATCGTCGAGGGTCTGAATATGGTCAAGCGCCATACCCGTCCCTCGCAGGGCGATCCCCAGGGCGGGGTGAAGAACAAAGAGGCCGGCGTGCACGTGTCCAACGTGGCGGTGGTGGACTCCAACGGCAAACCGACCCGCGTCGGGTTCCGTACCGAAGGCGACAAAAAGGTCCGTTTCGCCAAGTCGACGGGCGAGGTGATCAATGGCTGACGTGCAACCTGAAGCGGCCTACGAGCCGCGCCTTAAGTCCGAATATAAGACCCGCATCCGCGGGGCCTTGAAGGAGAAGTTCGGCTACACCAACGAGATGCAGGTCCCCAAGCTCGACAAAATCGTGCTGAACATGGGCATCGGCGAGGCGGTGAACGATTCCAAGAAGGTCCAGGCGGCCATGAAGGATTTGGCCATGATAGCCGGCCAGAAGCCCGCGCCGACCCGCGCGCGCCAGTCCATCGCCGGCTTCAAGCTGCGCGAGAACATGGTCATCGGCGCCAAGGTCACCTTGCGCAAGGATCGCATGTACGAGTTTCTGGACCGCTTGGTCACCGTTGCGCTTCCCCGGGTGAGGGACTTTCGCGGCCTTAAGCCGACGTCCTTCGACGGCCGTGGAAACTATGCCATGGGTCTGAAGGAGCACATTGTGTTCCCCGAGATCAACTACGACCAGATCGATCAAATGTGGGGCATGGACATCATTGTCTGCACCACCGCTAGAACCGACGAGGAGGCGCGCCAGCTTCTTCGTGAATTCCAATTCCCGTTCACCGCCTGATCGGGAAGGAAAGACGAGCTCATGGCTAAGAAAAGCGCAATCAACCGCAACTTGAAGGTCCGCAAGCTGGTGAAGCAGTTCGCCGGGAAACGCGACGCCCTCAAGGCCATCGCCAACGACGATTCGCGGCCCCTCGAGGAGCGTTTCGAGGCGCGTCTGCAGCTGGCGGCTCTGCCGCGCAGCTCGTCTGCGACGCGCATTCGTAACCGTTGCGACGTCACCGGACGTCCGCGGGCCTATTATCGTAAACTCAAGATGAGCCGTATCGCCCTGCGCGAGCTTGGATCTGCCGGGCAGATCCCCGGTCTCGTCAAGTCGAGCTGGTAGGGGAGGGAGCACCATGTCTTTCAACGATCCCCTGAGCGATATGATCGCCCGCATCAAGAACGCGGCCATGCGGAAGCGCTCCAAGGTCACGACGCCGGCGTCAAAGCTGCGCGGTCGCGTCCTCGATGTGCTTCAGGATGAGGGCTACATCCGTGGCTACGCCTTGGTTGAGCGCGAAGGCGCTCATCCGGAGTTCGAGATCGAGCTCAAGTATTTTGACGGAGAGCCCGTGATCGCCGAGATCAGCCGCATCTCCCGTCCGGGCCGACGCGTCTACTCTTCGATCAATGACCTGAAGCCGGTGAAGAACGGTCTGGGCATCTCCATTCTCTCCACGCCCAAGGGCGTCATGAGCGACGCCGCCGCTCGCGCCGAAAACGTCGGCGGCGAAGTTCTCTGCAGGGTGTACTGATGTCTCGGATCGGCAAAAAGGAAATCACCTTGCCCGCAGGCGTCGCCATCGCCCTCGAGGGCCAGGCGATCCGCGTCAAGGGACCCAAGGGCGAACTCGCCTACACGGTTCCCGAGGAGATCACCGTCGCCAACGACGGCGGCGTTCTCTCCTTGACCCCGCGCGATCAATCTCAGCGCGCCCGCGCCATGTGGGGTCTCTCGCGGACCCTCGTGAGCAACATGGTCGACGGCGTGACCAAGGGCTACGAAGAGGTCCTCGAGCTGGTGGGCGTCGGCTACCGCGCCCAACTTAAGGGCCGCGACCTCTCCATGCAGCTTGGCTTCAGTCACGAGATAGATATGGCGCCGCCGGAGGGAATCACCTTCGCCGTGCCACGCCCTGTCGAAATCCGCATCGCAGGTATCGACAAGCAGATGGTCGGAGAAGTCGCCGCCCGCATCCGCCGGATCCGTCCCCCCGAGCCCTACAAGGGCAAGGGCGTTCGCTATCTCGGCGAGAAAGTCCGACGCAAGGAAGGCAAGAAGAAGTAAGTCATGGCCCTGTCTCCCCGCGAAACCGCCGTCCGCCGCGCGACCCGCAACCGCGCCCGCCTGAAGAGAGTGGGCAACGGGCGTCCGCGTTTGTCCGTCTTCCGGTCGTCGAAATATATCTACGCCCAGGTCATCGACGACGCCCGCGGCGTCACCCTGGCCCAGGCGTCCTCCCTCAACAGCGATAAGGGCGGCGATCGTGAAGCGGCCGCCCTGGTAGGCAAGCTCGTCGCCGAGCGAGCCCTGGAATTGGGCGTCAAGGACGTGGTCTTCGACCGCGGCAGCTACATTTATCACGGCCGGGTGAAGGCCCTGGCGGACGCCGCGCGCGAAGCCGGCTTGAACTTCTAAGGGAAACCCTATGGCTCGTGGTGATCAACAACGCGGCGAAGGCGGCCAACGGCGGGACCGGCGGGACCGGAACCCCAGCGCTGAAGAGCGCGCCGACGGCGACATCGTCGAAAAGCTCGTACACATCAATCGCGTCGCCGCCACGGTGAAGGGTGGGCGCCGCTTCTCCTTTGCGGCCCTCATGGTCGTGGGCGATCAGAAGGGTCGGGTCGGGTTTGGGCATGGGAAGGCGCGGGAAGTGCCCGAGGCCATCCGGAAGGCGACCGAAGAGGCCAAGAAGACCATGGTGCGCGTGCCCCTGCGCGAGAGCCGCACCTTGCATCATGACGGTGCGGGCAGGCATGGCGCGGGCAAGGTGATGCTGCGCGCTGCGCCTCCAGGAACCGGCGTCATCGCCGGCGGCCCCATGCGCGCGGTCCTCGAGACCTTGGGCGTGCAGGACGTTGTGGGCAAGTCCACCGGGTCCTCCAACCCCTACAACATGGTTCGCGCCACCTTCGACGCGCTCAAAGGGCAGTCTTCGCCGCGCCAGATCGCCAATAAGCGCGGCAAGAAGGTCGGCGACATCATCGGCCGCCGGGCGGACGGCGCCTCGTCCGCCGACGCCATCGAAGGTTAGGAGACCGTTCATGACGAAAGCAGCGGCCCCCGCCGTTTCCGGCAAGACCCTTAAAGTGCGTCAGGTGGGCAGCCCCATCCGCCGCAAGGATGACCAACGCGCGACCCTCAAGGGGCTCGGGCTTAATCGCCTGGGCCGCGAGCGCGTTCTTGAGGATACGCCCTCGATCCGCGGCATGATCGCCAAGGTCGCCCACATGGTGGAGGTGGTGGAGGGCTGACGCCGTCCCCTGTTCACCAAACCCCTTTCATTAAACCAGCCGAGTCGCGTCCCTGGCGGGCGCGGCGCAGATCTCTGAGGAGAAGGCGATGAAACTTAACGAACTCAAGGACAACGAAGGCGCTCATCATCGGCGTATGCGCATCGGTCGGGGGGAAGGCTCGGGCAAGGGCAAGACCGGCGGTCGGGGCGTGAAGGGGCAGAAGTCCCGCACTGGCCACGGCTTCAAGCAATTCGAGGGCGGCCAGATGCCGCTTCACATGCGCATGCCCAAGCGGGGCTTCAACAATCCTGACGCCCTGAAATTCGCCGAGGTCAATCTATGGCGGATCGCCAAGGCCATCGAAGCGGGCCGGCTCGATCCGAAGGCCCCGATTGACGCGGCCGTGCTTATCGCCGCCGGCGTCATCCGGCGCGAGCGGGACGGTGTGCGCCTCCTTGGCCATGGCGAGATCGCTGCGGCCCTCACCATCACGGCCCATTCGGCGACCAAGTCCGCAAAGGCCGCCATCGAGGCGGCCGGGGGCTCCCTCACGCTCACGCGCCTTGCCGAGGCCGTCGAGGCCTAGTCGTCGCCGAAGTCGGCGGAGGGGTGAGGGCGGGATGACATCGTCCAGCGCCTCGCCTATGTGTTGAGCAAATAAAGTCTTGGGGGGAAGCTGATGGCTTCGGCCGCCGAACAACTAGCCGCCAACCTGAACGCCGGGGCCTTCGCCCGGGCGACGGATCTCCATAAGCGGCTCTGGTTCACCCTGGGCGCCATGGTGGTCTATCGCTTGGGCACCTACGTCCCCATCCCGGGGATCGATCCCGCCGCTTTCGCCCACGCCTTTTCGGGGCAGGCGAAGGGCATCTTGGGCATGTTCAACATGTTCAGCGGGGGCGCCGTTCAGCGGATGGCGATCTTCTCCCTCAACGTCATGCCCTACATCTCCGCCTCGATCATCGTCCAGCTCATGGGCACGATTTATCCGCCGTGGGAGAAGCTGCGCAAAGAAGGCGGCGAGGCTGGCCGCAAGCAGATGAACCAGTATACCCGTTACCTGACGGTGCTCCTGGCCCTGGTTCAGTCGTTCGGCATCGCCATGGGCCTACAGAACACCCCCGGGTTGATCCAGGATCCTGGGATCTTCTTTGTGGTCTCCACCGTGGCGACCTTGTCGGGCGGCACCCTCTTTCTCATGTGGCTGGGCGAGCAGATCACCGCTCGCGGCGTCGGCAACGGGGTCAGTCTCATTATTTTCGCCGGAATCGTCTCGGTCCTGCCGCGCTACATCGCTCAGGCCTTCTCCCTCGCGCGCACCGGCGCGCTGAGCCCGTTCGCCCTGCTGCTGGTGGCGGCCCTGGCGGTGGGCGTCGTCCTGTTCATTGTGTTCATGGAGCGCTCCCAGCGCCGGCTTCTGGTCCAGTACCCGAAGCGCCAGGTCGGGAACCGGATGTATGGCGGGGACAGCTCCTTCCTGCCGCTGAAGATCAACACCTCCGGCGTCATCCCGCCCATTTTCGCGTCCTCGCTCTTATTGCTTCCGGCGACGGTGCTGGGCTTTGCTTCGTCGGCCAAGCTTCCAGCCTGGGCGCAGTTCGTGCCAGCCCTTGTTGGCCAGCTGCAGCACGGCCAGCCGTTGTTCATCTTCCTCTACGGGGCGATGATCATTTTCTTCACCTTCTTCTATACCTCTATCGTGTTCAATCCGGAGGAGACGGCGGAAAACTTGCGCAAGTACGGAGGCTTTATGCCAGGCATCAGGCCGGGAAAGCGGACCGCGGAGTACCTTGATTACGTTTTGACGCGGCTCACCGTCATCGGCGCCGCCTACATCACCCTCGTGTGCATCCTGCCTGAGACCGTCACGAGCTACCTTGGCCCGAGCTTCTACCTTGGCGGCACCTCCATCCTCATCGTGGTGACCGTGACCATGGATACGGTGGCGCAGATCCAGTCCCACCTCCTGGCGCACCAGTACGAAGGGCTGATCAAGAAGTCGAAGCTTCGCGGCGCCAAGGGCGCGCCCGCGGCGAGAGGGTTCCGGTGAACCTCGTTCTATTCGGCCCCCCAGCCGCAGGAAAGGGAACCCAGGCGCGGCGTCTGGTGGAGGAGCGCGGCCTTGTGCAGCTATCCACCGGCGACATGTTGCGCGCGGCCATCGCGTCGGGATCCGACTTAGGCGCGCGGGTGAAGTCCATTATGAACTCCGGCGCCCTCGTCTCCGACGACATCGTCATTGAGCTGATCCGAGACCAGCTTGACGCGGCTGAGCGCGCAGGAGGGGCCATCTTCGACGGGTTCCCGCGCACCATCGCCCAGGCGCAGGCCCTGGACAGCATGCTGTTGGACTGCGGTTCGAAAATCGACCGGGTGATTCGCTTGCGGGTGGAGGATGACGGCCTGATGGATCGGATCGCCCGACGGTTCGCCGAAGCAGGGCGCGCGGACGATAATCCCGCCTCGTTCAAGGTTCGCCTGGAACATTATAATGAGCAGACGGCGCCGCTTCTGCCCTACTACGCCCAGCAAGGTAAACTCGTCGAGGTCGACGGTATGGGCGACGTTCAGGCGGTGGCTGCGGAAATTGACGCCGTTTTGGAGACCGTTGCGGCGTAGCGGCGGGGTAGGCGGCTCGCGGGCCTTGATTTTAACGCCAAGTTCCGGCTCTTAAACCTCAACAAGCGGTTGACGGGGCGGCGCGGAGGCTTATAAGCAGCCCTTCCGCGAAAGGGCGCGCGATTGTGCGCCGGCTCTCCTGTTCCATTGAGGGCCGGGGCGATTTCGCGTTTCTTTTGTGTGCGCGCGACCCAGGAGACTAAGAGACGTGGCCCGTATCGCAGGCGTCAATATCCCGACCAACAAGCGCGTGGAGATCGCGCTGCAGTACATTCACGGCGTGGGGCCCCAGACGGCCCGCGAGATCATGGACAAGGTTGGCATCGACCAGAGCCGCCGCGTCAACCAGTTGACCGACGCCGAGGTGCTCCAGATCCGTGAAGCCATCGACCGTGACTACACGGTTGAAGGCGACCTTCGCCGGGAGACGGCCGTCAACATCAAACGTCTGATGGACCTTGCCTCCTACCGCGGCCTGCGTCACCGCAAGGGGCTTCCCGTTCACGGTCAGCGCACCCACACCAACGCCCGCACGCGCAAGGGCCCCGCTAAGCCCATCGCCGGCAAGAAAAAGTAAGGCGTCGCACCATGGCTAAGGAACCGACACGCGTCAAAAAGCGCGAGCGAAAGAACATCACTGCGGGCGTCGCCCACGTGAATGCGTCCTTTAACAACACGATGATCACCATTACCGACGCCCAGGGCAACACCATCTCCTGGTCCTCCGCCGGCACCATGGGCTTCAAGGGCTCCCGCAAGTCCACGCCGTACGCCGCGCAGATGGCGGCCGAGGATGCGGGCCGCAAGGCTATGGAGCACGGCGTTAAGACCCTCGAGGTGAACGTGGCCGGCCCAGGCTCCGGACGCGAATCGGCCTTGCGCGCGCTTCAGTCGGTGGGCTTCACGATCTCCACCATTCGGGACGTGACCCCCATCCCGCACAATGGGTGCCGTCCCCCGAAGCGTCGCCGCGTCTAGAGCGTAACGCCCTTCATTGAGGCGCGGCCCGCCGGGGCCGCGCCATCTTCTGTTCGAGAGACCCTCCGTGATCGAAAGAAACTGGCAAGAGCTGATCCGCCCTGAAAAGCCCCTGATCGAGACGGGCGCCGATTCCGCGCGCAAGGCCCGGATGGTGGCGGAGCCCCTGGAGCGAGGCTTTGGCGTCACCCTTGGCAACTCCCTGCGCCGGGTGCTTCTCTCCTCCCTCCAGGGCGCCGCCGTCACCGCGATCCAGATCGACGGCGTCGTGCACGAGTTTTCGTCCATCGAGGGCGTGCGCGAAGATGTCGTGGATATCGTCCTTAATGTGAAGCAGCTTGCCCTGCGCATGCACTCAGACGGGCCCAAGCGCATGACCCTGAAGGCCGAAGGCCCGGGTCCGGTCACCGCAGGCCAGATCGATGCGCCGTCCGACATCGAGGTCCTCAACAAGGACCATGTCCTCATGACCCTGGACGACGGGGCTTCGGTCCGGATCGAGTTCACGGTTCAGGGCGGTAAGGGCTACGTCGCCGCGGATCGCAATCGTCCTGAGGATGCGCCGATCGGCCTTATCGCCGTCGACGCCCTCTATAGCCCCGTCAAGCGCGTGGCTTACCGGGTCGAGCCCACCCGCCAGGGCCAGTCTCTGGACTATGACAAGCTCATCCTCGAGGTCGAAACCAACGGCGCGGTGTCGCCGGTTGATGCGGTGGCCTACGCCGCCCGTATTCTGCAGGACCAACTGCAGCTCTTCATCACCTTCGACGAGCCCAAGAAGAAGACGGAAGGCGAGGCCAAGCCTGAGCTTCCGTTCAACCCTGCGCTTTTGAAGAAGGTCGACGAACTGGAGCTCTCCGTCCGTTCGGCCAACTGTCTGAAGAACGACAACATTGTCTACATCGGCGACCTGATCCAGAAGACTGAGGGCGAAATGCTTCGCACCCCGAACTTCGGGCGCAAGTCCCTGAACGAAATCAAGGAAGTCCTGGGGGTCATGGGACTTCATCTTGGAATGGACGTGCCCAACTGGCCGCCCGAAAACATCGAAGACCTCGCCAAGAAGTTTGAAGACCAGATCTGATTTCCCCAGGAGCGCCGAGAGGCGCCCCGCCTTTAAAGGAAGACCGAAATGCGCCACGGCAACGCGCACCGCAAACTCGGCCGCACCAGCGCCCATCGCACCGCCATGTTCGCCAACATGGCGGCGAGCCTGATCAAGCACGAGCAGATTATCACGACCCTGCCCAAGGCGAAGGAACTGCGGCCGTTCGTTGAGAAGCTCGTCACCCTGGCCAAGCGCGGAGATCTTCATGCCCGTCGTCAAGCGATCTCGAGCGTTCGCGACATCGAACAGGTGGGAAAGCTCTTCGCCACCCTCGGCCCGCGCTACCGCGATCGCAAGGGCGGCTACATCCGGGTCCTCAAGGCCGGCCGCCGGTACGGCGACAACGCGCCGGTGGCTGTGATTGAGTTCGTTGATCGCGACGCCTCGGAAAAGGGCAAGGACTCGGGTCCGGTGTTCGTTGGCGGCGACGAGGACTAGGCGGCGGCCGAACCTGAGAAACGGTGCAAGGGCGGCCTTCGGGCCGCCCTTTTTTGTTAGGCCCGAGACCCTCAAACGCCTGAGCCGGCGCCCCTGTGAGGCGGCCCCGCCCATGGCCCCCTCGCAAAGCGGGGCGCGCCCGGTATAGGGTTGCGCCGGGGGCAGAGGCGCTTTTTTCCATCGCCCGGCTCCCTAGGGGAGCAAAGCGCCATGTCCAAAGACCCTAGCGGCTCGCCACCTGGTCCTCGCCGTGCGGCGGTGGGCTTCATCTTCGCCAGCGCCCTCATGGACATCCTGTCCATGAGCATCATGATCCCCGTCCTCCCCAATCTCGTGAAGGCGTTCAACGGGGGCGACACGGCGGCCGCGTCACAGACCGTGCTCGTGTTCGCGGTGACGTGGGGGGTGATGCAGTTCTTCTTTGGTCCCATCATGGGCATGGCTTCAGACAGGTTCGGACGGCGGCCGGTGCTTCTCGTGTCCATTTTCGGACTTGGCGTCGACTACCTCTTTATGGCCATGGCGCCGAACCTGGGCTGGCTTTTTTTAGGCCGGATCTTCAACGGCGTCACCGCGGCCAGCTTCTCCACCGCCAACGCCTATATCGCCGACGTCACTAAGCCGGACGAGCGCGCCAAGGCGTTTGGCCTCATGGGGGCGGCGTTCGGCGTCGGGTTTGTGGTCGGTCCCGCCATCGGCGGCGTTCTCGGTCAGATTAATCTGCGCGCGCCCTTCTACTTCTCCGCCGCCCTGGCGCTGGTCAACTGGCTCTACGGCTTCTTCATTTTACCCGAATCCCTGCCTAAGGCCTTGCGCTCGCGATCCTTGGAGTGGCGCAAAGCCCTTCCCGCGGCCGGCGCCCTGGAGTTTCTCAGACGTCGCCGCGACCTCTTAAGCTTTGCAGGCGTCTACCAGCTGTTCCAACTCGCCCATAACGCCTTTCCCAGCATCTTCGTGCTCTACGTCGGCTATCGCTTCGGCTGGGGGCCGAGGGACGCCGGCGTCATGCTCATGGCCACGGGGACCGCATCGATCCTGGTTCAGGCCTTCGTGGTCGGGCGCACGGTCAAGGCTGTGGGCGAACGCGGCGCCCTCTTGATCGGCCTCGCGGCGGAGGCCTGCGCCTTCACCATCTATGCGGCGGCGCCGGGACCGCTCTGGTTTTTGATGGGCATCCCTGTGGGCGCTCTGAGCGGTCTTGTGGGGCCTGGCCTGCAGGGGCTCATGACCCGGCGCGTAGGACCTTCCGAACAGGGACGTCTGCAGGGCGTCAACGCCTCCATGACCGGGATAGCCGCCATCATCGGTCCGATGATCTATCTATCCGTTCTCGCCTTCAGCGTGCGTCACGCCGCCACGGCGCCCGCCGGGCTTGCGATTTTCATCGCCGCCTTCCTGACCCTGTCGTCGTTCCTCTTGGCCTTTAGTCGCGCCAGGCCCGCGCCCAACCTGCCGGGCGAGGCGCAACAAGCCTGATGGCCTTGATTGCGCCCAGAAGACTTCGCATCTCACCGCCGCCCGCCCCAACCCAAACGACACAGGTCATGCGCACAAGCCGCGTAGTTCCCCTCCTCCTCGCCTTCCTCGCCGCCTGCTCGCCGCAGGGCGGATCCAATGCCCAGACCACCCATAGTCTGGGAGGGCCCGTGCCAGATCTGGCCGAGCCCAACCGCGCCCCGCCGCCCGACTTCAAGACGATGAAGATGAGCTTCGCGCCCATTGTCCGACGGGCAGCGCCCGCCGTGGTCAACGTTTACAGCACCCGGGTCGTTCGCGCCCAGGTGGATCCCTTCTGGCAGTTTTTCGGCGGCGGAATGGGCGTTCCGCAGAACCGCGTTGAAGGGTCATTGGGATCGGGCGTCATCGTTCGCCCCGATGGGCTGATCGTCACCAATAACCACGTCATCGAGGGCGGTCAGTCCTTGGTCGTTGTGCTCAACGACCGGCGTGAGTTCCCGGCGAAGGTCGTCCTCGCCGACCCCCGCTCGGATCTCGCGGTTCTGAAAATCGACGTCAAGGGGGAGCGGCTTGCGGTCCTGCCCCTGGCGGCTCGCGATACGGTCCAGGTGGGCGACCTCGTGCTCGCCATCGGGAACCCCTTCGGCGTCGGCCAAACCGTCACCAATGGGATTGTCTCGGCCTTGGCGCGCACGGACGTGGGCGCCAACGACTTCTCCTTCTTCATCCAGACAGACGCCGCCATTAATCCCGGCAATTCCGGCGGGCCGCTGGTGGACATGGATGGCAATCTCATCGGCCTGAACACCCTTATCTATTCCCGGACCGGGTCGTCCGCTGGCATCGGGTTCGCGATTCCCGCCGCCATGGTGCGCCGGGTTGTGGAGAGCGCCGTCGGCGGCGGCCATGAGGTGGAGCGTCCGTGGCTCGGCGCGCGCACACAGACCGTTGATGCCGATACAGCCAAGAGCCTGGGCCTGGACCGGGCCGGGGGGGCTATGGTCGTCTCGACCTTCCCCGGTGGACCGGCGGCTCGGGCCGGCCTGGAGGAGGGCGACGTCATCTTGGCGGCCGACGGCGATCAGGTGGCCGATGAGGGCGTCCTCACCTATAAGGTCGCAACCCATCGGCCAGGTGAGGTGATGCGCGTGCAGGTTCGCCGCCACGGGACCGTGAAGCCTGTGGAGGTCCGACTTGAAGCGCCGCCCTCGACGCCCAAAGACGAACGGCGCCTCGTGGGGCGCCAGCCCCTGTCCGGCGCGACCGTGGTCAACCTCTCCCCCGGCACGGCGGACGCCTATGGCCTCGATCCCATGCAAGCTGGAGTGCTCATCACGAAGGCTGGGGAGGGCTATGCGGCTGAAGCGGGCTTCCAGAGCGGCGACATCATCCTGGAGATCAACGGCCGCGCCGTCTCCACCACCGCCGCCGTAGCGGCGGCGCTGCAAAATAGCGACGGTTGGCGGATCGTGATTCAGCGTGGAGGCCGCAAAATCACAGCCAACTTCGGTCTTTAAGCCAGGGGGGACGGCGGCCTACGCCGCCGAGGCCTTCTTCGAACCGATCTTGGGCTCCTGACCGCTGCGAAGGCGGCGAATATTCTCCTGATGCCGGTAGAAGATCAGGACGGCGGTAAAGAGGCTAAGGCCGATCACCGTAGAAGACTGGTGCAGACCCACGGCGGCGAGGGGCGCAAGAGCCGCCGCGGCTAGGGCGGCCAGGGACGACCAGCGCAAGGCGGCCGCGACGACAAGCCAGGTCACAGCCGCCGCTAGGCCCACAGGCCAGGCGACGGTCAGCATGACGCCGAAAAAGGTCGCCACGCCCTTGCCGCCGCGAAAGCGCAGCCAAATTGGGAATATATGGCCGAAAAACGCAGCCCCGCCGGCGAGGGCCGCCACATCGTCGCCGAACAGACGCCGGGCCGCCAGGACCGCGACCACGCCCTTTCCACCGTCTCCCAGAAGGGTGAGAAGGGCAAGGTCCTTGCGGCCGGTGCGAAGGACGTTTGTCGCCCCGATGTTCCCGGATCCGACGGCGCGCAAGTCGCCGGCGCCGCCGAGGCGCGTGACGATCACGCCGAACGGGGTGGAGCCGAGCACATAGCTGCAGGCCAGGACGGCCAGCAGAATGGGGAGGGGGAGCTCGTATATCATTCGCCTCAGTCTCGCGGCTCGGCGGGTTCAAGGCAAGGGAGTTGGCGCTGAGGATACTTGGCGCATCCGCAGCCAAGGCCTAGGGCGCGCGATAAACCTCCCGCCCGTCCACCAGGGTGACGCGCACCCGGCCCTGGAGCGTGCGACCGTCGAAGGGAGAATTTTTGGACTTTGAGAAGAGACGGTCCGCGTCGATGCGCACCGGAGCATTGAGGTCGCATAGGACAAGATCGGCGGGGGCGCCGCGCGCGATCTTCCCCGCGGGTAGGCCAAGAAGGTCGGCCGGTGCGGAGGTGACGGCGCGGATCAGATCGACGAGGGGCATGCGCCCCTCGTGATAAAAGGCCAGGAGCGCGGGCAAGAGGGTTTCAAGACCGACCGCGCCTGGCGCGGCCTCCGAGAAGGGGAGGCGCTTGTCTTCGGCGGGAGCGGGCGTGTGGGCGGAGACGACGACCTCCACTAAGCCTGAGGCCAGAGCCTCGATGAGGGCTTGCCGGTCCGCCTCCGCGCGTAAGGGCGGATCGAGCCGGTAGAAGGTGCGGTAGTCCCCAATATCCACCTCGTTGAACCGAAGGTGATTGATGGAGGCCGACGCCGTCGCCTTTACGCCCCGCGCCTTCGCCCGGGCGAGGGCCTCAAGGGCGTCCTGCGTGGTGATCTGATCAACCAGAAGCTGAGCCCCCGTGAGCTCGGCGAGGGCGAGATCGCGCTCAAGCATGATGCGCTCGGCCACCGCGGGCACGCCGCTGAGACCAAGCCGGCCAGCCAGGGCGCCTTCTGTCGCGCAGGCGCCTGCGGTGAGATGAGGATCCGCGGGCCGGTGCGCCACCAGGGCGTTGAAGGTGCGCGCGTAAGTGAGGAGTCTGCGAAACACCCGGCTGTCGCCGATGGGAGTGTCCACATCGGTGAAGTACACGGCCCCGGCGTCATGCATGAGGCCGATTTCGGCCATGCGCGCGCCTTCGCATTTTCGCGTCGCGGCGCCGGCGGGATAGACATGAACGCCTTCAATGTCGCGAGCGCGGCGCAAGACGAAATCCACCATGGCCGGATCGTCGATGGCGGGATTGGTGTCCGGCTGAACCACAAGGGTGGTGACGCCGCCGGCCGCAGCCGCCCGGCTCGCGGACTTAAAAGTCTCCTTCGGCTCCGCCCCAGGCTCGCCGGTTTTGACCCGCAGATCCACCAGGCCTGGGATGAGGAGGGCGCCGGCGGCGTCTACGGCCGTGATGTCGGGTGAGAGGCCTGGAATGTCAGGGCCGCGGCGGACTTCGGCGATCACCCCTTCGGCGACGACCACAGATCCGGGTCCGTCATAGCCGCTAGCCGGGTCCACCAGCCTCGCGCCCAAAATGGCGAGGGGCCGCGTGGTCATGCGTTGTCCAGCCGCGCAGAGAGGGCGGCGAGGACAGCCATCCGTGCGGCCACGCCCATTTCAACCTGCTCCTGGATCAGGCTCACTGCGGGATCGTCCGCAACCACCGAATCAATTTCAACGCCCCGGTTCATGGGACCAGGATGCATGACGCGGACGCCTGGGCGCGCGAAGGCGAGCTTTTCCTGATCAAGGCCCCAGTAGCGGAAATACTCCCGCATGGAGGGCACGAAGGCGCCGTCCATGCGCTCGAGCTGTAGGCGGAGCATCATGACCACATCGACGCCGCCAAGACCGGAGCGGAGGTCGTGAAACACCTCAACGCCCCAGTCGCGAGCGCCCGCAGGCAGAAGCGTTGGCGGCGCGATCAGGCGCACGGATGCGCCAAGGAGCTGCAGGAGGGCCACGTTGGAGCGGGCGACCCGGCTATGCAAAACGTCTCCGCAGATGGCCACCGTCAGGCCGCCGACGGACCCAAAGGCGCGACGCAGGGTGAGGGCGTCGAGGAGCGCCTGGGTAGGATGCTCATGCCCGCCGTCCCCGGCGTTGATGACGCTACAGCTCACCTTTCGCGCCAGGAGTTCGGCCGCGCCGGACGCCGAGTGGCGCACAATGAGAAGGTCGGGGCGCATGGCGTTCAGGGTCATGGCCGTGTCGATGAGGGTCTCGCCCTTGGTCATAGACGAGGTGCGGGGACTCATATTGACGGTGTCTGCGCCTAGGCGTTTGCCGGCGAGCTCAAAGGAGCTCTGCGTCCGGGTGGAGGCCTCGAAGAAGAGATTGACGAGGGTTCGTCCACGAAGAAGTCCAACCTTCTTTTCCGGACGGCGGTTCAGGCCGACGAAGGCGTCAGCCAAATCCAAAAGGGACTCGGCGTCCGGTCGCGACAGACCAGCCGCGCTGAGAAAATGACGGGTGGGGAAGCTGAACAGGCGCTCAGCAATCAGCGCTTCTATGTCGTCGGCGCGTTCCATCGGCGCATGACGCTATAGGCGGCTTCCTCCGCGGCGCCTAGATCCCCTCGGGTGTGGCGGCGTCTCGGGCGTAAAGCGCCGCATCGCGCGCCGCGCGCGCCGGGATCACATCCCAGCCGGTGCGCCCGGCAGGTTCTCAAGCCAGCGCAGGAGCGCAGCCTCAAGGGCGATGCGGGCGCCGGAATAGCTGTGGTCGGCGGAGAGATGCAGGATCTGGACCTGGGCGCCGTCCTTCGTCTCCACAGCATCGGCGAGGGCCTGGCTTTGAGACGCGTACCCGTCGTCGGCGGTGACGATTAAGAGAGGGCGCCCTGAGATGGCCTTGGCGTCTTGGGCGAAGCCCCAGGATTTTCCGGCGGCGACCATCTCCTCGGCGAGGGCGTCTGCGCTGGCGCCGGCGAGGACATGCAGACCCAGAGGACCCCCGATATTCTGATCGATAGCCTGGGTCGCGGTTTTCCTCGGCAAGGCCGCAAGAAAGGCTGGATCAACGGCGGAGATCAGGGCTGTGGCCATGACTTGGGGATCGTGCGCGGCGGCGTAGGCGGCCACGGCGCCGCCGAAACTGTGGCCGACCACCACGATCTTGGCAGGGTCGATGAGGGGCGCCTGGATGATGTCCGGATCGCGCAGCCAGGTCAGCGCGGCAAGGGCGTCCTCCATGCAGTGGCTGAACGTATAGCCGCCAGGGCTCCCCCATGCGCCGCGGTAGTGAAGGGTCAGGACGTTCCAGCCGTCCCTGCGCATGGCCTGGGCGAGATCGAGGTTCTCCTCAAAGCCCGGCAGGCCGTGCAGGAGGAGAACCGTCGGGTGCGGGCCCGGACCGGCGGCGCTGTAGAGCACGCCGGTGAGCTTCACGCCGTGGCTTGGAATGGCCACGGGCGTCATCGCCGCCGGATGCGCCGGATCGCCGGGCGGGTCTGCGCCGACGGCGGCCGGCACGGGATCCGCCCGCACCCCAAGGGGCGACAGGGAGAGAACGAGGGCGGCCAGGACGGCGAGGCGGCGCATCACAAAATCTCCGGTGACGGCGTGAGCTTAAGGCCGCCCCTGGGGATTGCGCTAGGCCGCGCGCAGGCGATCAAGAGCCCCTTGCAGAATGTAGGCGGCCGCCGCCCGATCCACCACCGCGGCGCGTTTCGCCCGGGTGAGGTCGGCTTCCCCGATGAGCATGCGGTTCACCGCCGCGCTGGAGAGACGTTCGTCCCAGAACGCGATGGGTCGATCCGCAAGACGCAGGAGGTTTCGCGCGAAGGCCCGGCTCGACTGGCAGCGCGGCCCCTCGCTTCCATCCATGTTGTAGGGAAGCCCGATGATCACGCCCACGGCGCCCCGCTCGCCCATAAGGCCTAGGAGCGCGGCGGCGTCGTCAGTGAACTTGGTCTTGCGGATCAGGTGCAAAGGGCTGGCCACCGACAGGGTTATGTCCGACATGGCGACGCCGATGGTTTTCTCGCCCACGTCCAGGCCGGCGAGGGGGGTGCGCGGCGGCAGGGCGGCCTTGAGGGCGAGGAGGTCTAGAACCGGCATAAGATCCACCATAGTGCGTCCGCGCGCTTGCCAAAACACGCTCTAGGCGGCTAACCCCGGCCTCGAAGGAGCCCATCTCATGGCTATTGACGCCGACACCGTGCGCAAGGTCGCAAAACTCGCGAGGATCGCAGAGCCTGAGGAGCGGCTCGCCGGTCTCGCTCAAGAGCTCTCCGGCATCCTCGCCTGGATCGAGCAGCTCGCCGAAGTGGACACGGATGGAGTGGAGCCCATGACCACTTGCGTCGCCGCGCGCCTTCCCATGCGCGAGGATGTGGTCAGCGACGGAGACCGTCGGGACGAAATTCTGGCGAATGCGCCAAGGTCGGACAAGGGCTTCTTCGTTGTGCCCAAGGTGGTGGAATAGTCATGTCCGATCTCAAAGGATTGACGCTGAAGGGGGCGCTGGACGGGCTCGAAACCCGCCGCTTCTCCTCCCGCGAGCTCACCACAGCCTTCCTCGCCGCCATCGCCGAGGCGAACCCGACCCTCAACGCCTTCATCACCCAGACCCCTGGGCTAGCCCTGGAGATGGCTGACCGGGCGGATGAGCGGCGTCGGCGCGGCGAGGCCGGCCCCCTCGAGGGCGCCGCCCTGGGGATCAAGGACCTGTTTTGCACGAAGGGCGTCGCCTCAAGCGCAGCCTCACGGATCCTGCAAGGCTTCGTTCCGCCTTACGAATCCACTGTGACGTCCAATCTCTGGCGCGATGGCGCGGTGATGCTGGGCAAGCTCAACATGGATGAGTTCGCCATGGGCTCGTCCAACGAAACCTCCGCCTTCGGCCCTGTGGTCAATCCCTGGCGCGCACGCGGCTCCAATCAGGCCCTGACGCCAGGCGGCTCGTCCGGCGGGTCCGCCGCCGCCGTTGCGGCGGACCTGTGCCTTGGCGCCACAGCCACGGACACCGGCGGCTCCATCCGCCAACCCGCCGCCTTTACCGGCACGGTGGGCGTGAAGCCGACCTATGGCCGGTGCTCGCGTTACGGGGTGGTGGCCTTCGCCTCGTCCTTGGATCAGGCGGGTCCCATCGCCAAGACGGTCGAGGACGCCGCGCTGCTCTTGCGCAGCATGAGCGGCCACGACCCCAGGGACTCGACCAGCCTTGATGTGGAGGTTCCGGACTTCCCGGCCTTCGTGGGCAAGTCTGTCCGCGGTCTGCGCATCGGCGTGCCCGACGAGTACCGCATCGACGGCATGCCTGGGGAAATCGCCGAGCTCTGGGACAAGGGGGTGGCCTGGCTGACGGCGGCCGGGTGTGAGATCAAGCGGGTGAGCCTGCCCCATACCCGGTATGCGCTGCCCGCCTACTACATCATCGCCCCCGCCGAAGCGTCCTCGAACCTCGCCCGCTATGACGGTATGCGCTACGGCCTGCGCGCTGAAGGCGCGTCCCTTACCGACGTCTATGAGAACACGCGAGCGGAGGGGTTCGGTGCGGAGGTGAAGCGCCGCATCCTCATCGGCGCCTACGTTCTCTCGGCTGGATATTACGACGCCTATTATCTGAAGGCGCAGAAGGTCCGCCGGCGGATCGCGGACGATTTCTCCGCCGCGTTTCAGGATGTGGACGCGCTTTTGACCCCGACGGCCCCGTCTGCGGCCTTCGCGCTTGGCGAACGATCCAGCGATCCGGTGTCCATGTACCTCAATGATGTTTTCACCGTCACGGTGAACCTTGCGGGGCTTCCGGCCATCTCCGTACCCGCTGGCCTTGACAGTTCAGGATTGCCTATGGGCTTGCAGCTCATCGGCCGCGCCCTGGACGAGGGCTCGCTCTTCTCCCTTGCCGGCGCCGTGGAGGATGCGGCCGGGTTCACAGCGAAGCCCGGCCGGTGGTGGTGACCCCCTCGGCGCACTAAGCGGGCATGGCCTGGAAAAAAGCCCGTTCTCCCCGTGCGGGGACGAACGGGCCCGTTAGGCGGCGGCGTTCAGGCGCCCGCGGCTACTTGGGAAGGGCGGCGAGATCCGCGCCGGTCTTGGCCAACATGTCGTCGGTCAGAGCCCCTTGGGACATGGGCTGAACCTCCTTCAGGCTCATGCTCTTGAACTGCTCATAGGCCGGGTGGGTGGTCAGGCCGGGGATGTCCTTGTCAAGGACCGCCTTTCCGGCTGGAACGGCGACGATGTCTTCGATGGGCGTGTCGAGGGTCAATCCCCCGCTCGGGGCTGCTGGAGCGGCCGCGGCCGGCGCAGCAGGGGCGCTTTGGGCGTCCGCAGCTCCGGCGACGAGAACCAGGGCGAGGGCGCTGAGCGCGAGGGATTTGAGCATGGGATGGGTCTCCGATAAGGACGTTTCCTTGATAGAAACCTGTTTTTTGGCGCGCCACAAGGCGAGGCCGGGCCTTAATCCCCGCTGGCCTTTGTGGACCTGATGGGATTATCAGACCGGTGAGAGGTCTATTATGAGCAAAGCCGTCGAACCCTATCGCGTCGAAGGCCGCACCGGCCCCTGGGAGGTCGTCCTCGGACTCGAGGTCCACGCTCAGGTCGCGTCTCAGTCAAAACTCTTTTCCGGCGCCGCCGTAGGCTTCGGCGCGGAGCCCAACGCGCAGGTCGCCCTGGTGGACGCCGCCTTTCCGGGGATGCTGCCCGTGATCAATCGGCACTGCGTCGAGCAGGCGGTGCGAACAGGCCTGGGCCTGAAGGCGAAGATCAACCTACGCTCTCGCTTCGACCGCAAAAATTATTTCTACCCGGACCTGCCGCAGGGCTATCAGATCAGTCAGTTCCAGGACCCCATCGTTGGGGAAGGAACCCTGGTCGTCGAGCGCGACGACGGCTCAACGTTTGAAGTGGGCGTCGAGCGCCTGCACCTGGAACAGGATGCGGGCAAGTCCATCCACGATATGGATCCCAACGCCACCTATGTGGATCTAAACCGCAGCGGCGTCGCCTTGATGGAGATTGTCTCGCGTCCGGATATGCGATCGCCTGAGGACGCGGCGGCCTACGTCAAGACGCTGCGCATGCTCGTCCGCCATCTCGGCACCTGCGACGGCGACATGGAGAAGGGTAACCTGCGCGCGGATGTGAACGTCTCCGTGCGCCGCCCCGGCGGTCCCCTCGGCACGCGGTGCGAGATTAAGAACGTCAACTCAATGCGCTTCATCCAGCAAGCCATCGCCTATGAGGCGCGTCGTCAGGTGGAGATCCTCGAGGACGGCGGCGTCATCCAACAGGAAACCCGCCTGTTCGACGCCGTAAAGGGCGAAACGCGGTCCATGCGCTCCAAGGAGGACGCGCACGACTATCGCTATTTCCCTGACCCCGATCTTTTACCCCTCGAGCTCGACCCCGCCTGGGTCGCCGCTCTTGAGGCCAGTCTGCCCGAACTTCCCGACGCCAAGCGGGCTCGGCTTCAAACCCAATATGGCCTCTCCGCCTACGACGCGTCGGTGCTGGCGCGCGATCCGGCCAAGGCCGACTATTTCGAGACGGCCGCCAAGGGACGGGACGCCAAGCTGGTGGCCAATTTCACCACCAACGAACTGACCTCCAGTCTGGCCCGCGCCAACCTTGAGATCGAGGCGAGTCCCATCGCCCCAAAGGACCTTGCGGCGCTTGTGGAGCTGATCGAGACCCACGTCATCTCCTCAAAGATCGCCAAGCAGGTGTTCGAGCTCATGTGGGAGGGGGAGGGCGAGCCTGCGCAGATCGTCGAGCGGCGCGGCCTGCGTCAGGTGACCGATCTTGGCGCCCTCGAGGCCGCCATTGACGCCATCATCGCCGCCAACCCCGAAAAGGCGGAGGCGGCCCGGCACAAGCCGCAGGCGATCGGATGGTTCGTGGGTCAGGTCATGAAGGAAACCCAGGGCAAGGGTAATCCCGCCTCCGTCAACGCCATCCTCAAGGAGAGGCTCGGCCTCGTCTAGTAGAGGGGGGCGGTGTCGAGGATCAGCCCGGTGGAGCGCTGCGCAAGGTAGGCGTTGGACCCCACCACCACCCAGACATAGCCGTTAGGCGGTCTGCGCAGGTGGTAGACCCGAGGATCCGCCACCGCCGCGGCTCCGAACCCCAGGGGCAGGAAAGCGCCGCGTCCGTACGCCCGCGGCGCAGGCGCCGCGTAATTGCGGGGGTAGCCTGGGCCGGGGTAGGGCGCGTTTCTCGGCGCACCTTTGAAGCCGCCCGGCCGGCCGCCCCGTCCTGGCGGCGGTTCTCGATAAGCGTAGCCGTACCCTGGGCCATAGCCGTACCCGTCGCCGGCCGGACCTCGGGGCTCCCGGCTCCCCCCGCCAAAGGGCCCGCGCCAGGGTCCGCCGCCGGGAGGGCGCCCGCCGTAGGCGTAGCCCGGGGCGTGACCCTGGCCATAGCCGCGCCCGCCGCCGGGCTCATGCGCGCCGGCCGGCGCGAGGCCGACGACCAGGGCGGCCGCCAGGCCTGCGCATAAAGCGGAGGTGATGGGCTTCATAGCCGTTACTCAGGTGTCTCACGCGGGGCGCACATCGCGCCATCAGTAATAGTAGACCCCCGGCACCACGTCGACGACTTGGCCGTCGGCGAGATTGACGAGGACGGCGTCGGCGCCGACTCGGATCCACTGATAGCCGTACCCTGGATTCCAGAGGCCGAAGTCATACCAGTCGCCGATGAAGAACGCCGAGGAGATGAAGACTGCCGGCAGCCACTCGCCCGCGCGCCATTGATGGCCCGCCCACCCTTCGTAGCCCTGCGGGAAGTAATAGGGGCCTGCGCGGTAGCGGAAGAACTGACGGCCGTTGTACGTGAAAGCCCGAGCGCCGACCCGCGGAGCCGCAGCGCCATAGCCGCCAGCGCCCCGCACTGCGGGCGCGCCTTGGCCTGGATAGGCGTGGTAAGCGCCTGGCCCCGGTCCGCCTTGCGCGTAGGGGGCGCGGTACGCCCCGGCGGGGGGCGCGACGGGCGCGCCGCGCCCTGCGGCCTCGCCGCCGCGGTAAGCGCCTGGCTGAGCCGGCGCGCCAGCCCTGGGCGCGGGCGCGGGTCGGGACTGGGCCGGGCGGCTGTCGCCCCCATGCTCAGGACGGTCCTGCGCTTCACTCAAAGCCGGGGCCAGGGCGGTGATAAGCGCCGCCGCCGCCAAGATCGCCTTTTTCATCTCGACCTCCAAACCCACAAGCGATGCGGATCGTCCGCGATCGTGGGGCGACCATGACGGTTCGCCCCTGAACCTGCCGTGAACGGAAGAGGCGAGGGCGGGGCGCGCCACATCCGATACGGTCTGCAGCATCGCCCGGACGTGCACGGCCATACCAGACCAAACCTACCGGTCTTTAAGATCTTCGTAGGGTATATTCGAAAACAATGAATCAGAGAAAATATAGTAATTAATGCTTCACCTGAAATTACGGTAAGCTTAATTTCGCGCTTAACTATATATTTAATCAGACCCTGTTTGATCTAACCTGTGAAGCAGAGGAGCGGACCGTAAAATACGGTTCGATGCAAAGGAACAGAAATGCAAACGGCTTTTGATCAATCGCACGCCATGGGCGAGGGCTTTGAAGCGGGCGTGCCCCTGCCGCAGATGCATTCCACAGGTGAAGAGCTGCTGCGCATGGGCCTACTCTATTCCACAGGTCAGGGCGGCGCGCCGCTGGATTATGTCTCGGCCCACATGCTGTTCAACTTGGCGGCCTTGCGCGGATGTGAGGAGGCCAAGGAGCATCGACGCCAGCTGTCCATGGAGATGGACCGCGACTCCATCGCCGACGCCCAGCGCGCGGCGCGCGAGTTTCTCCAGTCCGCGTAAGTCAGCCACGCCTCAGGGCGTCGCGACATATTGCGCGCCGAAAGCGTAGCTGAACTGGATGGGCAGCGTCTGGCGGATGAACTGGTCGACGAACTGATCCACCGCGGCGACGCGGGTCTTGGGGACATAGACGATGTCGAAGCGCCGCAGGGGCACCGCATCGCCCCTTGGCGCGTAGGCCGCCGCGCGCAGATCCACGCGTCGCATCATAGGGCGTCCCCCGGGGCCGCGCCTAACCACCACCACGTCTCCCCGAAGGGCCGTGGGGAGAAAGCCGCCCGCGAGAATGACCCCTTGTAGCGCGTCGATGTCTCCGGGCATGTCGTAGACGCCCGGGTTCTTGACCTCGCCGCCGACGAAGACTTTCAGCGGCGCGGACTGTTTCACCGAAACCTCAATGGCAGGTCGCAAAAGCTCGTCTGCGTAAGCGGCGCTGAGGGCGGCTTCGAGCTCCGTCACCGTCAGGTTCGCAGCCATGACAGGCTTGACCAGGGGAAGGGTGATCCGACCATCGGGCTGCACCGTCACGGTGCGCGCCAATTCCGGAGCCGAGGGGGCCGTCACGTCCAAAACATCCCCCGGATAGAGCCGATAGGCGGGCTCAGCCTCGGTCCATGTGGCATAGCCGATATCGATGAACCCCCGCGCCGACGGCGCATCCTGCGCCGACGGCGCGGCGCATGCGCTAAGACAAAGGACGGCCAACACCGCCGCAGCGCTAAGGCATATTGCACGCACTGCAATTTTTGACATCCGCCGCTCGTCCTCCGGACCCGACCGCGTGCGCGCCTTCGCACGGGACCGCGTGGGGCAGGGTCATGGTTAACGGGTAATGTTCGGTTAACGCGGACAGGTCAGGGTCAGGGCGCACATCATCGCGATCGGAATCAATGTTTTCAGGGCCCTGGACCGCGGAGAGGCGGGACGCGTCGCCATCGCCGCTGGCGCGTTTCGCGCCCGCTGACATGGTTGCGGTGCTATGGGCGCGCCGCGCCCTCGTTGTCTTCGTCTTCCTGATCCTCGCGGCCCTGGGCGGGCTCATGGCTCTGGCCGTCCCGAAAACCTATTCGGCGCATTCAAGCCTTCTGATCCGCCTCGGACGTTCTTACGTCTACCAACCCCAGATCGGCGACGCGGCGCGGGGCGCGACCCCGGACACCGATCAGGTGGTCCAGTCGGAGCTGGAGATACTCCAGAGCGACGCCGTGAAGATCCGTGTCGTCAATGATCTGGGGCTGGCGCGTCTTTACCCCAGCCTGTCAGGGATCGCTGCTTTGGATCCGAAGCGCAGGGACGCCCTCCTGCAGGGGGCCATGCGCACCATCGGCGCCCGTCTGAAGGTCGTCAGCGCGCCGGACACCTCCATCGCCCGCCTCTCTTATGTCGACGCCGACCCTCAAAGGGCGGCTCTGATCCTCAACACTCTCGTGGATGAATACCTTCAATACCGCAAGTCGGTGTTGACGGATCGCGATCTTGGACCTTTGGACCACCAGCGGCAGGTCTTTCAAAAGGACCTTGACGCGGCTGACGCCGCCTATCAGTCCTTCCTCGCGGACAACGGCATCGGCGACTTCGAGGCGGAGAAAACCTCCCTCAGTCAGATCTACGGACAGCTCCTCACCGATCAGTACAGCGTCAACGTTCAGGCGGGAGAGGTACAAGGGCGCTTGGGGGCCACCGCTAAGGAAATGGCCTCCGCGCAGCCGGAGATCGGCCTTTACCATGATCTTGATCACACGGCCCAGGACCGGCTGGCTCAGATGCGGGCGGACTTGCAGGACCTCTTGGCGCGATACCAGCCGTCGGCGCAGCCCGTTCGCGAACTCCAGCTGAAGATCGCCGCCCAGCAGGCCCTGGTCGCCGCCGGCCCGTCCCCAAGCTCGGGCGCAAGGCGGGTAGGGGTCAACCCCGTTTTCCAGACCCTCCAAACGGAGAAGAATCAGCTTGTCGCTCAGTCTGCGTCCCTGAAGGACCGCGCTGCACGCCTCTCTACGGCCCTTGCCGAAGTGACGGCCAAGCGCCAGAAACTTGAGGCCCTTCAGCCCCAATATGACGAGCTCGTCCGGCGGCGCGATCTGTTGTCCACCAATTTGCGCAACCTCGCCCAGGTCGAAGCCGAGGCGCAGGCGGCTGCGGCCCTAGAGCGCACGGGCGACGACGGCAGCGTCAAAATCATCGAGCGGGCCTATCCGCCGAGCCGCGGGGTCTCCCTAAAGGCGCCGCTACTCGTCCTCGCCCTGGCCTTCGCGGCCTTCAGCGCCCTTTGCGCGGGCCTCGCGGCGGGGTTCATGGGCAAGGGCTATCCGACGCCCGACGCCGTGGAGCGGACCCTCGATCTTCCGGTACTCGCCGTAACGCCGTCAAAGTAGCGAACGCTGGCGAGCGTGCGGGGGCAGGGTATGGTGGCGGGCCTTCCTTTGCGCGAGTCGTCCCTGTGATGGAACTTGATCTGGCGCCCGAAATGGCCGCCCTCGCAGACCGCCTTGGACGGCCCGGCCCCTCCGGACGGGCTGTGCAATTTGTCGCCGTTAAGGCTGGCGCTGGTGCTTCGACCATCGCGCGGGCCTTCGCCCTTGAGGCGGCGAGAACCTGCGCGCGCGGGGTCTGGCTGGTGGAGTTAGACGTGATGAAGGGAGACCAGTTCAGCGCCTTCGCCCAGGAGCGCGCCCAATTCGGCGCCCTCAGCGGACCGGTCCGCTCAAGTCCGGGGCAGGAGATGTTCTTTACCGTGTCCCCTAAGAGCCGCGGTGTGGACGGGCGCCCCTTTTCCGACGTCGCCTACCTAGCCGCCCATACCGTCGGCGCCTCAAAGCTCTGGGTGACGCGGTTTCGCCGCGAGGCCCTGACGCCGGGGCAATCGGTGCAGATCCTGCGCGACGGGGCCTATTGGGACGCCCTTCGCCGGCATGCTGACTATGTGGTCATCGACGCTCCGGCGGCGGACCGTTCGCCCGCCTCCCTCGCCGCCGCCCCCTTTATGGACGCCAATCTCATCGTCCTTTCCGCGCAGGTGCGTCTTGACGCTGAAGCCGCCGCGTTGCGCGATGATCTCCTTGCCGCGGGCGGGCCTTGCAACGGCGTGGTCTTGACCCGGGCGCCGGAGCGTCCGCCGGCGATCTTACGGAGCTTATTTCCATGACGACCGCGGATATGGCCGCCGGCCTAGTCCGCCCCGGGAACCCCTCGCGCCGCATTCCTGTCCTCGCCCTCGTCCTTGTCGTCCTCACCTTCACCCAGGCCTGGGTGATGCCCTTGACAGGGCCGGACGCCGATGTGGACGGATCCGTCCTCATCCGTATCCTTTATCTTCCAACCTACGCTTTGTGCCTGGTCTTGGCGGCTCAGGCGCACCGGTCGGTCTTCGCCGCCCTCGTGCGGGCGCCCGCCCTGGCGGCGCTTTTGGCCCTGGCGGCCCTTTCCGCCCTTTGGTCCATCGCGCCGGACCTCACGGCGCGGCGCGCCGTGGCTTTGCTGTTCACCAGCTTGGCGGGATATCTCCTGGCCGATCGCCGCAGCTGGCCTGAGCTTATGGAGGTTGCCGCCGCGGCCCTCGCCCTTGTGGTGGCGGGCTGTTTCGCCCTCGCTCTCTTCGTTCCGTCCTACGGACGCATGACCGAACTTTTTCCCGGCGCGTGGCGCGGGGTGTTTTTTGAGAAAAACGGTCTTGGCAACACCATGAGCCTGAGCGCGATGATCTTCATCGCCGCCGCCATCGGCAATCCGCAGCGCCGGCGCCTCTGGCTCGCCTTCACCGCGCTCGCCATCCTCCTTGTGCTCCTGTCCCAGTCCAAGACCTCCCTCATCGCCCTCCTTGCGGGTCTCGCGGCGGCGGGCCTTTCGGTCTTGGCCCGACGCGGTCCTGTGTGCGCCGTGGCGGCCGTGTTCCTCGCCGTCGCCGGCGCCCTAGCTGTGGGGATCTTCCTCACTGTGGGCGGCGATGCGCTTTTGGCGATCCTTGGCAAGGACGCGACATTGACGGGCCGCACGCGTCTTTGGGCGGCAGTGTGGCCGCAGGTCCAGGCGCGGCCGTGGACAGGGTACGGATTTGGCGCGGTCTGGACGGACAAGGGGCGTTGGGGACCGCAAGCCTGGATCACGAAGGGGGCCGGATTCCAGGCGACCCACGCCCACGACAGCTGGCTGGATGTCTGGATCACCGTCGGCGTGGGCGGGGTGATTCTTTTCTTCCTCTCCTTTGCGATGAGTTTGGGCCGCGCCGCAGCTGGGGTTTTCCGGTCTGGAAACGCGTTCTGCGCCTTCCCGTTTTTGGTCGTATACGGGGTTTTGACCACCACGGAGACCGTGGCGCTCGTCTACAACGATGTGGTCTGGCTCTTATTCGTCGCCCTGACGGTGCGCCTCGCGGGACGCGGCGAAGCTTCAGCCGCGGCGGCGCCGTAGAAGCGCAGGGGTGCGAACCAGAAGACTTTCCCAAGTCCGCGCATGGCCTTGTCCGCGAGCATGAGGGCGTCGGCCCTGCGCAAGACCAGGGCCCCTAAGGCGCATGCGCTGAAGAAAGCTGTCTGACCCGCGCCGACCGCCATCCACCTCAGGGCGCCGAAGCCGTCGCCGGCGCGCACACAGGCCCGTGCGGGGCCCTGGCCGAACGCCATTGCTCGGGTGAAGGCGTAGGCGAGGGTGCACCTGGCCGCAGACGCGTGTTCGAAAACCGCCGCGTCGGCGGCCCAGGCGAATCTAGCGCTCTTTTTGCGAAGGGCGAGAAAAAGCCGGTCGTCCTCGCCGCCCGAGGCGTCGGCGGCGCAATCGAAGGGCGCCTCGCCGACGAGGGCGCTGGCCCGGGTCATGAGGGAGTTCCCGCATCCGTAAACCGCCGAGGTCAGTCCTGAGCAGGCCGGACCGGTACGGGAAAAGAAGCGCTCGAGGTAGGCGCGCTTCCAGGACGCTGCGCCGGGCGCCAGGCCTGAAACCGGGCCGAAGGTCACATCGGCGCCATAGCGCCGATGGACGTCGAATAGGGTCTCCAACCAGGTCTGCGGCGCCTCTTCGTCGTCGTCCAGAAAAGCGATGTAGGGCGCGCGGGTCGCTGCAAGGCCTGCGTTTCTCGCCGTGGCGACGCCCGGGGGCGATGCGGCGACGTAAAGGATGGCCGGACCTGCGTTGAACCCTTCCACGACGGGGCGTGCGGACTGGTCGTGGGCGTTGTCGACCACGATGATTTGGCTGATGAGGTCTTTGCGCGACTGAGCCATGACGGAGGCGAGGGCGCGGCGCAGGCTGTCGGGTCGCCCTAGGGTCGGGATCAGGACCGCAACGCAGCCGTGTGACGTCTCCTCGCGCCTCATGGCAGGGCGTCCGCATAGAGCGCGGCGCGGTAAGCCTTCATGGCCGCCACGCGGGCTACGAGTGGGGCGAAGGCGGTGAGAGCCACGCCTTTGAACGCCCGGCGCCAGACTTTGAGAAAAGGCACGCGCTTGAACGCCGTCGCGGCGCGGAAACTCGGATACTGGCGAACGGTCTCAGGGTGGGTTGCGGCGAGATGGGCGAAATTTGCGGCGGACTGCTCATACTTGCGCGCGAGGACTTCCGGCGCGTCCATGCCAAGGTGCGTCGCCGGATTGTCCAGGTGACGGATGGGGTGACGGCGGGCTACGCGCACACCCCACTCCACATCCTCCCAGCCCCACCCCGTAAAGGCCGCGTCAAACGGTTCGGCCTCGAAGACGTCGCGCCGGACGAGGAGGTTCGAGGTGTAGACATATTTTTCTGGATGCCGGGAACGGCGGGCGGCGGGCAGACATTCCGAGCGCCGTTGTAGGGCTGCATGAAGGGCGTCCGCCTTGCGCCTCACCCTCGCCTCCACGCAAAACCCGCCGACGACGAGGGGGTCGTCGTTCAGGGCGCAGGCGAGATGGCGGCGCAGAAAGGTGTCCGATGCGGGCCGCATGTCGCAATCCAGGAAGAGAAGGTGGCGGCCCCGGGAGGACGCCGCCAATCGGTTTCGGCCCTGCGCCCGACCCGCGTTGCGGGAAAGGACAATGAGCCGTGCCGCGGCGGTCTGGTCCGCCACCGCCTGGGCGACCCGTTCCACAAGCGCCTCATCGCCGCCGCCGTCGTCAAGCAGCACGAACTCCACCGCCATATCCGGTTCCGTCTGGCCGCTCATGGCCTCCAGGAGGGGGCGGGGGTCGTAGCGAAAAAAGGGAACAAGCACCGAGAGGCGCGGTGTCGCCCCGCCCCAAGAGGCGTTGTCCACGATCCGTTCGGCGGGGGGCGCCCCGCGCGCGGCCGCTGTGAGACCGGCCATCATGCGCCCCCCCAAGGCAAAGGCGCCGTCCGGGTCTCCCGCCACGCGCTGAACGCCTGTCTGGCGCGGGATCGGGCTCCTCCGGCGTCTAAGGCGATGGCCACGCCGGCGTAGACCGCCGCGCCGACGACGGTCCGCGTCATAAGGGTCTCAAGGTCGCCGGATGTTGGGACCGCGAGGGCGGCGAGGACCATGACGGCGGCGCCGAAGACGCTTTTCACCAGGTCTCCCCACGGTATGGGCAGGGCGACCTCGCGGGGACAAAGGGCGATGGAGGCGATGAGGCCAAGGGCGTAGCTGACCACTGTGGATGCGACGGCCCCCATAAGGCCGAAACGTGGCACCAGGGCGAGGGCGAGGGCGAGGTTCAACGCCGCCGGCAGGGAGATGGCCGCAAAGAGGCGCCGCGTCCGACGCGCCAGGGTGAAGGCGGTGTTGAAGTAATGGGTCGTCAGGCCGGAGAACAGGGCGGAGAGGGCGATCCAAGGCGTGACGCCGGCGGCCGTGGCGGCGAGGCCCGGGCCCACCATCAGACGGGCTAGCGGTCCGGACACCACCATCAGCCCCGCCGCCGCCGGGACAGCGATGAGGATCATCAGGGCGCCCTGAGCCCTGGCGGTTTCTTGCAGGGCCGCCCGTCCGCCGCGCTCAAGAGCCGCCACGCACGCCGGTTGCCCCGCCATGCCGAGCCAGAGAAACAGGATATCCAACGTGCGGTTCGAGAGGGTGTAGCCGGCATGGTAGGCGCCGACCGCCTTGGCGTTAAGGTCGCCGGCGAGGACGAAGCGATCCGTCGAGGCGAGGGCCAGGCTCATCATCAAGGATAAGGCGAGGGGGAGGCCGTAGGCTGCACTCCGGGTGAAACGCTGCGGGTCAAACCGGCCGCGCCGGGCGAGAGAGACCTCGCCCGGGAGGACAAAGGCGAGGAGCACCGCGCTCGCCAGGCCTGCGCCCGCGAGGGGGGCCGCGGCGCCGAGACCCAGGGCGGCCAGACCTGCGCCGAGGGCGAAGCCGCCGGCGGTCTGAACCATATCGAACAGGGCGAAGGCGCGGACCTCTCCGGCGGCCCGCCGCCGCTCCTGGGCGAGTTTGAGAAGGCTGCGGACGATGCTGGCGGCGAGGCCCGCGGCGATGGCGAGTTTGAGGTCCCGCGACAGGGGCGCCCACAAGAGGATCGCTCCTCCCAAGAGGGGCACAATCAGGACGGTCCCGGCGAAACTTCGGTAAAGGGTTGCGTATAGCGCCTCTACGCCCTCCACGGTCCCCTCGGCCGGGTAGAACCTGGCCATGGCGGCCTCGATCCAGGTGAGCCCCACGAGGTAGACCAGGCTGCACGTGGAGAACGCCAGGGCGTAGTCGCCGTAGGCGGTCGGGCTCAACAGCCGGGTGAACAGGGCGATGGAGCCGAACCCGGCGGCCGCCTGCAAAAGGTTGACCGGCAGATAGCCGAGAAGTCCGCGGCGGAACATCTATCGCAGGACGTTTCGGGCGGCCATGAGGGCGGGCCCGGTGAGAAGGAGAATGCGCAGATCAAACCAGAAGGACTGTCGCTCGATGTAGTCCACATCAAAGGCGACCCGGCGGCGCACCAGTTCGGGCGTATCCACAGGGCCGATGGATCCGTTTATCTGCGCCCACCCGGTGAGGCCCGGCTTTACACGGTGGCGCCAGGCATATCCGGCCACGAGGCGCGCTGAGTCTTCACCGCGGGTCATCATGCCGATGGCGTGAGGCCTTGGCCCGACGAGGGACATTTCGCCCCGGATGACGTTCACAAGTTGAGGCAGTTCATCCAAGCTGAGCCGCCTGAGGATCCGCCCCACGCGGGTAACCCTAGGGTCGCTGAGGGTGACTTGTCTGTGTGCGTGGGCGTCGGTCGTTTCGGCCCGAAGGGTGCGGAATTTCCAGACCTCAATCACTTCGCTGTTGAACCCGTGGCGACGTTGGCGAAATAGGATCGGGCCCGGCCCGTCCAGGCGGATCGCGAGGGCGATCAGGGCCATGAGCGGGAGGGTGAGGGCAAAAAAAACTCCGCCCAAGATAAGGTCCTGCATTCGCTTCGCCTCCCAGCGCGCTGCATTCTCCCTTACGCCCGACACCTGGCTCAAGGGGGCGTCAGCGAGGCTTTTCAGCGCGCGGGAGGCGAGTTCGGCCTCGGGCGCGTCCATGACGAGGGTAACAGGGTTGGGCAGGTACTTAAGACGCGCCACAAGCCCCGCCACGCGGCTTTCCGCGCTCGGCGCCACGGCGATGATGATCCGGTCGACAAAGGGAAGCGTCCGATGGGCGAGGAGGTCCTTCACCCCGCCAAGGACGGGAACGCCGTGGATGTCCCGTGGCACACGGGTCTCGCGGTCGTCGAAGACGCCGAGGACAGCGGCGTCGCCGGCCGCCAGAGCGCCCTCAATAAGGCGGCGCGCCGTGGTGTTGGCCCCCACGATGATGACCGTAGGCGTCAAACGGCCGGTCTTTCGCCAGTGGCTAACCGTTAAGTAGGCGACGCTGTGGGAGAGGGATGCGAGGACGACAGCGCCGGCCCAGGCGCGGATCTCGAGGCCAAGGTTCCCGTGCAGGCATGCCGCGCCTGCAACGGCGGCGGCTGCGGACGCCGTAAGGCACGCCGCCGTTCTGCCGAAGTGAGACCACAAGGTCTCGCTTGCAGAGAAGTCATAGAGCTTGGCCGCTGAAAGCAGACGATTCGCGGCCATGAGGCCAAGGACGGCGGGGAGGGCCGTGGCGAGGACCTCGCCCAAGGGGAGGCGGAGGAGGACGTCGAGACCTTGGACCGGTACGGCGAGGACAAGGGCAATGGCCGCTCCGCCCGCGAGGGCGAAGGCGTCGAGGCGGCGGAACTGGCGCGCCACCCGCGCGCCGTTGAGGCGGCGCCTTGACGAGGCCAGGGCCCCAGGACGCATGGGGCCGCGGCGAGCGCTGCCGGTCGCCACTGGGCTGCGGGCCGACCTGGACCAGGACGGCGATCCGAGCCGGTTTGTGAGCGTCGGTGCAAGATCGGCCACATGATCCATCAGGCGTGGCAAACTGCAAGGATCATACCGTCGCGCGCCAGCAATCGCGGGGCGCTGCAGACGAGAAGCCGGCGAAAGGCTCCGTTGCAAGGCGGGGGCGAACCGGTTATCCCAGCGCAAGCGGGTGACGTGGCCGAGAGGCTGAAGGCAACGGTTTGCTAAATCGTCATACTCGAAAGGGTATCGTGGGTTCGAATCCCACCGTCACCGCCATTTCAGTCCCTGTACGGACCGGACACATGGGTGACGGTTTGTTCCTAGGACATGGGTAACAACCTCGGTCGCGGTGCTTGTCATCATTCCCCTTTCCGGCCCGTTCTCGGCGACACGGCCAAGCCGAGGAACACCATCACGGCCTGGTTGAGTCTGACTACATCCTCATCCTCCAGCCGCCCGATCCGCTCGCCGACCTTGGATTTCGGGACGGTGGTGATCTTGTCCACCATCAGCCGGGAGGAGGAATGCAGCCCATTGCGCTCGTTCGGCTCCACCGGAAGCCGGAACAGGGGCGCCTCG
>Ga0116230_10000269_pt1 | contig 43736 bp, 57 predicted proteins | sample S1TSphfallax_3_FD_88678 | JGI IMG/M metagenome (GOLD analysis project Ga0116230, IMG submission 88678) | Host-associated microbial communities from peat moss isolated from Minnesota, USA - S1T2_Fd - Sphagnum fallax MG | ecosystem: Host-associated > Plants > Peat moss > Unclassified | place... | reverse complement strand
TGTGGAACCATGGAAATTCAAAATCGTATTGACGTTGCGTAGGCCCGTGGCATTAATGCTGCTGGATTGAATAACATAACATGCAGTCGGAGCATCAAACTCGATAAACTGAGTGTTTCCGCCTACAGATACATAGTGCGTTCGGATATAGTTGAACGCTGCGTTAAACGCAGCAGAATCATCAGTCGAACAATCGCCCTTAGCACCAAAATTTTTGACGTTTACGGTGTCAGCGGCGATCGCTCCATTGACACGCGGCGATGTGCTTCCTGCGGCGAGAATCGACATATTCGATACGTCGCCCGAAGATCCTGATTGAAGGCCACCAGATAAACTTTGAGCGTTCGCCCCATTGCCGAAAAGAAACGCGATGCCGGCGATAGAGATTGAGCATTGAACAGACACTTTTGCCCACAAAAGCATCTGTGCGTAACGTGTTGTCATCATCGGCCCTTCTACGCTCCTGCGTAAATTATCTTGTTGACAATGAGCGTAGGCTGAACATTTTGTGTGCTGCCATTTCCACTTGCGCTGAGACTGATGCCGGTCCCGCTGGAACTGTTGTATATTCCAGTCAATGCCGCGCTATTATAGCCACCTGTAAAAGACCCGTTCAAATAGATTCCCGTTCCGCTAGCGTTGTTGTAAACGCCGGTTCCGTGCAAGTTGATGGAAATTCCGGTTCCTGCTGAATTGGTATTGATTGTGGTGCTTGATCCAGACACGCCGATTCCGTTCCCGCCCGCCGTCACAAATGCCTCCGACCAACTGATGCCGTGGAAATGACCGGGGTCAGAAACAGCATGATTGTGGCCCGGATCACTAATCGTGTGGTTGTGACCCGGATCGTTAACATAGTGATTGTGACCCGGATCGTTAAAACTGTGGTTGTGGCCGGGGTCATTAATAGAATGGTCGTGCCCGGGATCGCTGATGGTGTGGTTATGCGATTGAAGCAGTTCGTTGCCGCCCGTGCCGCCGAGCGTAGTGCCCGGCGTTCCGGACGCGGATGTCAGCCGCCCGGCCGCCGAGCCGCCCATATTGTCCTGACCGGCCATGACGCGCCCGCGCGCATCGGGGGCATTGAATGTCGTGCTGCCGTCCCCGGCACCGACATATGGCCCAATCACCGCAAACAAAGCGGCATATGTCGTCCGGCTCAATAACTGCCCGGCGCAGAGCAACCAGCCGGGCGGAACTGTGCTGCCGAGATAATCCATCATTGCGCCAATCGGGACCGAAGCAAGGTTAATATTGACCCATGACGCGCCTGTTGTTCCTGGCTGCGTGAAATTGTTGTTGACAAGAGAACGCCATTGCGTTCCGGAACTATCTTGCACAATAGCCCCCTGCTGATAGCCGCCGATTTGCGCGGCTATCCCAGACGACCACGGCGGGGAATAGCCCGCTTGGGTAAAAAGCTGCTGCGCGCCGGCACTCGGGGGCGCGATGACGGATACGCCCGCGCTCCACGATTGCGCCGTGGTGCCCTCCATGCCGCGAATGACGGTGAACTGCGTGCTAGACGCTGCTGTGCAATAAACAACCTCGACTGCGGCGGGATTAGTCGTGTCCAAAAGGGACAAGGGAATGAGGCCGCCGGATGGAATCGTTGGCGTGGTGGCATCAGTTAGTTCCAGCGTCAATACCGTGTCGGTCGTGCCGATTGCTGCGGCGAGAGTGGCATTGAAATGGTTAATGAAATATAACAAGCCCATCAGAGAATATCCCCGCCGAAATCAGTGTCGCTCGTTTGAAAATTGAGCAATATAATGTTGAACAAATATCCAATCGGCGACTGAAGATATCCACTGGTCAGCCCGGTTTGCAACACGCCGGCGATGACTGTATCAGCCGATGGTGCCGTAATGTAGATCGTGGCCGTCCGCAGCGCGGTCCACTGGATGCTGATATATTGCTGGTCTCCGACCTGGGAAACGTCATTTCCGTTCGTGCCGAACATGAACCGGGCAATGCGCCTCCGCAGCCACGGCGTTGAGAATATCCATCCATCACCACTGTAGATATTCCAGGTGATGGCCCTCCGAAACTGGTCGTCATTGAGCGTAATGACGGTCGCCGTTGCTTCAGAATATTCTCCGTCAGCAAACGCCGCATCACCCATAGCCACGTCCGCGAATGCGCCCTTAATGTTGCTCCGCGTGGCTGCAACCAGAACCTTTCTCTGCATGTTGTAGAGGCCTTCGGCAACAAAATCCAAAAGCGTGGACGAGATCGGGTTGTTTCGATAGTCTGCGATCGGCACCGTTTGCAGCCATTGAAACAACCCATTCGCCTCTTGATTATATGCCTGTCGAGTCGCTTGCAGGTTGGTGTCGTCCGCATACTCTCCATAGAGATAGCTGGGCGGAGCATTCTGAAGCGTGGTTTGACTCATGCCCATTACCCCAAAGTCGCCGTGACATTGGCTGCCGCCGTGTAGGGATAAGACAGCGCGTCAGTCGCAATCAGGAACGATCCTGTCGGAGGTGCCACGATGGTTCCGTCTATAGTAATCGTGATGTCGAACCGGCTTACATCATCAGGCGGGATTGTGCCGTAAATCGCAACCAGAACAGCATATTGCATCGCCAGCAGGTTAATAGGCTGCCCGGTCGTCAGGGTATTGATGTAGGAAATGACAGCCGGGATCGCCAACGCAGAGAAAGTTTCCTGGGAAGCAATGGCCGTATCCGGCGTGTTCCATACAATAGCGACGCCGATAAGCTGCGTGAGCGGGATGCAAAACACGATCGTATAGGTGTTTGGAGCATCATAGATAGTGATCGTCTGCAAGCGCGGATCGGACGAAAGATATCCGCCGCCTTCATAAGTTCCGCTGCTGGTCGTGTTTACCGGGATGCTAAATTGAGTGTCGCTGATGACGGTGACGGGCCATGTGCCGTTAATCGCCGTATCGCCCAAAGCGCCCGCAATTGTGGCGGTGCTGCCGTTGGCGAGCCCATGTGATGTAGATGTGGTGATGACGCACGGATTAGCCTCCGTGGCACCGCTGATAAGGACCTGTGAACCCCGCAAAAGCGTCGTGTCGCCGATGCTTTGATAGATCGCAAGCGCCACATCGTAAGGGTCGCCGCCTGATGCAGAAACCAGATACCCAGTGCCATAAGCGACTGTTTTGACCGTGCGAGCGAGAACTGCGTTGACGTTCGAGACCGCGCTTTGAATGAATCCGGGCGCACCTTGGACGCCGATGTTTTGTGCAGCCAGCACCCGCGCGCGGAAGGTGTCATTGTCCTCAGCGGCGGCCGAGATGCCTGCAGCCGGGTTGTTGACAATCAGTGCCGCGCCAGACGGCAACGTTGTCACCGCCGAGATAACCGTTCCGGCTGGGATCGACCATGTGCCAGAGACGGTTGCGACTGCAAGCGCCAATGAATTGGCTTGGCCGCTGGACCCGATAATGACAGTGTTTTGAGTCGTGTAAGTATAAGTTTCGGCGGCGTCCGTCACTTGAAATCCGCGCGGAATGACCCATCCCGCCGTGCCGCTAAACTGAATGTAGACCTGCATCGTGCCGGCGGTAATCCGCGTGAGGCCTCGAACGGCTGCAAGGATATCAAGCAGGTAGACGTTGACCCCGTAGGGCGTCAACGAATTGATCGCATCCACCCGTGATTGATCGCAAGCAGCAACCGCACCGCAATCAGTTGATAAAACATCTTCAATCAGCGTGCCCGGCAATTGCGACGTGTAGCCGGGCGCAATTGCCGTGATGTCCGCGTCAAGCTGGTTGCGGATGACGGTGACATCCGTGACCACGGGGCCGGTTGAGGTCATCACCACGGGAAGCGTCATGGCGCGCGCCTCTTAGACCAGCAACCCGGCGCTAGTGAGCGCCGCGTTGAGGGCGTTGACTTTGGCGGCCAGCGTAGCGACGGCATTGGTGAGGTGGCCGAGCGCGGCATTGGTGCTGAGGAGCGATGCCGCTGTCGTATCGGTCGTCGCCGAAGTGGCCGAGCCCACGGAGGCGATCGTATTGCCGCCGCTGGAACCGCCAGAGGAATCAGTCAAGCTTGTCACGGCGGCCTGCTGAAGAACGCCTCCGACCGCTGATGAGGTCGCTGCGGCGACCGATAAGGTGCCGCCCGAGGTCACGGAAAGGCCCCCGCCGACGATGACGCCGCCGAGCGACGATGCGCCTGCTGGCGGTAGCGTGTAACCGACTGCCGCGATTGTGCCGCCAGACGTGACACTAAGGCCCGAGCCAATTGCCACCGCGCCTAGGGAGGAGCTGGTGGCCGGGCTTGGGGTGAGCGTGCCCCCGGATGTGACTTGCAGGCCGCCTCCGACGATCACCCCGCCCAAGGAAGAGCCCGTGGCGGCCGGCAGGGTGTAGCCCGAGGTCACCGCTGCAGTCAGGGTGCCGTCCCCTGCCACGGCCAGCCCCGCGCCAGGTTTGACACCCCCGATCGCCGATGAGGTCGCTGGCGCCACATTGACGGTGCCCGAGGCATTGACCGCAAGCCCGCTGCCGACGATGACGCCGCCCAAGCCACTTGTCGTCGAAGGCACGACCGATACCGTGCCGCCAGACGTGACGGTCAAACCGCCACCAACAATGACCGCGCCTGAGCCCGAGAGCGTGGCTACAGGCAGCACTGTCCCGCTGATCGTTCCGCCGTGAATTGTCGCGCCGCTGATGGTGGGGCTCAGCATTTGCCCCGAGGTCGCATCCACTTTTCCGCCGATTGCGCCCGCGACCTCTGGCGAAGTCACGATATCGGCGGGGTTGCCTGTGGCGACATAGGACACCCATGGCGGAGTCGTGTTGCTGGGGAATGCCATATCTTCCTCAAATTACGTTGACAAATCTAAAAATGGAATTGGGTTAGCCGGAAACGTCGCCACGCTTTCTATTTCCGTGACAGTAATTGTGGCGTTTGCCGCGTTGTAGGAAATGATAGTGTGTTCAAATATGCCTGGTGCAAGGTTTTGCGGTGCAGTTACAAGACTGCTGACAAGCGGATGGTTGATCAGCAGGTTTTGCGCGGAATCGTAGATTTGCAGATACCAGTCCTGACGCGCCAGGTTAAAAACGCATTCGCCTGTATAGGATGACCCTTCGGCCGAAAACTGAAACGAAAAGGGTGGGCTTGAGGTCGCGGATGGCGCAAAAGCGATGACCGTCGTGGTGGTCGTGATTGTCGCCGTAGCCGTAGTGGTGGTAGTCACGGTCCCACTCACTGAAGCACCTTGATTGTTCCGGTCACGCCATTTTTGGTGATAACAATGATCTGATAATATGGGTCAGGGTTTGTCAGTCGCGTAATTGACAGATACGCAAAATATTGCGAAAAACTTGCCTGGATTTTGGCGATGCTGGAATCGGGGTAAAATGTGTTCTGCATCGCCTGATAGATCGGCACGCCAGATCCAGGAAAGTAGGGCGATTCTAGCGTATTGAGTTTAAGCGTCTGGATCAGCCAAAGAACATAGATCGCGTCTAGGCTGTCGCCGTTCGCGGTGTCGAGCGTGACCCAAGTCTTGGTGCCGTCGACGTTCATTTGACGACCGTGGATTCTCATGTTCCGGCCACCACACCCGAGGTGTTGCCGGCGCCGGTCTGCACGCCGCTATGCTCATGCGCAAGGTAGGGATGACTGTTGACAAAGAACGTCCCGATGACGTTCACACCCGTGCTGGTGATGTTGATGCTGGCGGCATCAGTTCCCGCTCCAGTCATGTTGATTCCTGACGAATTGATGGTGATTGCGTTTCCGCCATAGGCCATTACGAGAGCGCTGCGCTTGTCACCCGATATGGATACCGTGCCATCAAGGCTGCGGATCAAAAAGCCGTTCGGACCTTGGAGCAGATACATAGAGCCATCTGGATTGGCGGCCCACTTGCGGCTTGAGATCGGAAAAAAGAAAGCCGCCCCCAGATTGCCGGTGGCTTGCAAAGGAGGCATTGCACTCGTCAAACCCGAAACCGCGCCCAAAGCCGCATCCACAGACAGGATTACGCCCGCATCTCCGACCTGAAAGGGCGCGCGGCTATACAATGGTTCCGCAATCGGCACCGTAAGCGGTTGAAATACCAAACCGGCAACCTGAATGTCTACGGTTACAGTCTGATCATTAACGGTGCTAATCGTGCAAGGAAGACCAAGCCCTTTTGCTGAAAGAACGTCAATTCCGCGCGCAACCGCGGTCTCGCTGATTTGTCGCTGAAGGGGCAGTCGTTTGGATTGATCAGCCAAGGGGATTGCCCTCTACCACCGTTACCCAGCTTTCCCCATGCGGATCGCGGAACCGACCAACGTGCCGCAGCGTCGTAATCGTGAATGTCCCGGTCAGGGCTGAGTTGTTCTTTGCCAGGGGCACGGTGCCGGAGGCGGGCTGGTTCAATAGGTAGCCCGTGGCGACTTGCGTCGGGAAGGTAAAACGGCCCGCAAGCGCCAAATCATACCGCAGATTGAGCGCCGTTTGCACAGCGGCCGTGTTGTCGCTCGGCCCGAAATAGACGGGCTGCCCCTGAAGGTCATTGAACGCGAGTTGCACCGGGGTTGCAGACACGGGAGCATTAAAGATGTTGTAAAGATTAATGATTGATCCTGTATTGTCCAAACATATATCGACGCCGTTTAATTCGAGCGAATATCCCGCGACGCGCGATGTCATCCTGGCAATGTAATCTCGGAACGTGAAGATGCTCGGGGAACAGTGAATATCGTCTGCAACAGCGACGGGATCATAAGCAAGATACGATTTGACCGTGTAACCGGGATAGGCGGCTGTAATCGCGCTTCTGATGGCAGAACTCAATGTCTGCCCTGTTTTCCATTGGAAAATGACGGTGCTATCTTGCTCAGGAAACAGGATGAAGACGACGCTCTGCTGCGTTCCCGTCCAGTTCCCGTAGGCTTGTTGAATGGTCGCGGTGCTGAGCAAGCCGTATTGCTTGGGATTCGCGAGCGGAAAGCCTGGCGAAAAACCACCGTAGATCTGAAGTTTACCGCCCTGCCACTGACGGACTTTGGTGACATCCTGCAGAGATAGACCAAATATCTCGACATAGCTGCCTTGAAATGACGTGCTCAAAGCGCCGTTGCTAATGTCAAATGCAATATCAAGTGCAGACGGATTATCTTGGCCATTGATTTGCGAGTCATAGGTGACGGTCGCAGGGCGGCGAAATGTCATTGTGGACGATAGCGCCGCGGAAGAAGTGCCGGTGATTGCTCCTTGCGTGGTTGTTCCTCCGGAATTGCTTGTATTCGGAGCCGTGAGGACAATCTTGTAGCGCCGCATCAGAACAAATTCCCGAGCAATGACGCAGCCGGGTTGCCGCTGGCTGCCTGCACCCAACTGCCGTCAGTCGGCTGGCCGCCAGTTAGTTTAGACATGAGCGTTGATTGCGCCGCCGTTGCATCCTCTGTTGTAATCAAGGGGCGCTTAAAGTTAAGCTGAAAATTGGTTTGCGGCATGACGGGATCATTTGAAATATCAACAATTTGAAGCAAGAGAGCATTGGTGTATATCATGGCGGGCGTCAAAACTGTAAATCTGCCTCCCTGCGCCACATGCTCGGAAATGGTGGCCTGAAACGCTGCTAGCGCCGCAATGCGCGACAAAATGGAATTTGAGCCGCGGTATGCGCACTCCATCTGCATGGAGATGATTAGCTCGCGTTGAATCATGTTGTTAGATGCAACGGTCTGATTCGCGAATGGATAATCGCCACTCTCGAAATCCAAAAGCGTGCCGCCCGGCAACGGCGAGAAATGGGCGAACAACCCGTCAATATCCAGCGTGCCTGAACTCAGCAGCCCCAGAGGGTCCAACAGAGCCGCAATCGGAATGCCGACATCCGAAATCGAACTTAGAACCGCGCCGAAAAGACCTGTGGATGAAAACGATGAAGTGAGGCTTGACGCCAAACCGCCCGTCAGAATGATCGGGCTGACGCGATAAACGAGGTCCCACGCATTTTTCGCGACGATGGCCTGAAGGTTCCCACTCATCGGTTCGCCAGCCTGCCCTGCACGTAAACGTCATTTCCGGTCCGATTGCTGACGGTGATCGTGGTGGCACGAGGGAGTGGCAATCCTCCCGTGTTGATCGCATTCAGGCGGTCAGAAAGCGGGCCGGTGCGAATGTAATTGCTGGTCTCCGGCCACAGATAGAGGTCCCAATCACTGCCGTGCGCGGCGATGTCCTTTCGCAGGTTTTCGGGCCCCCAGTTGTAAGCCGCCGCCGCCTCATACGGATTGCCGAACTCGGCGAGATCGCGATTCCACTCGGCGCTGGAAACCTGAGCGTTGATATCCGGGTCCATCAATTGCTTGGGCGTGTAGCCATATTGCTGCCCGGTCGCCGGCATGATCTGCCAAAGCCCCTCGGCACCGGCCGGACTCACCAGATTCGGATTGCCGCCGGATTCCTGCTGTCCCAGAGCGGTCGCGATGTCCTTCCAGGCAAATGGCACCAGCGCGGGAGCCAAAGGTGTGGCAGGCGCCTGGGTGATGTCTTTCCACTGGTAGCCCTTTGGCGGCAACTGCGGCACACCGGTTGCACCAAAGCTCTCGGCCGCGAGGTATTCGACCGCGTTGTAGCTTCCAGGCGTGCTGCCCACACTAGGATCAAACGCCCCACCCGTGATCGCTTGGCCGGCCGCCGGAAGCTCCTGCGCCGCGCCCGCGCCCATCTGCTGCAGTGTCGTGTCGGGCGTCACACCCAGGGTCAGGGCCGGAAAGAAATGGTCGAGCGCATCGCCCGCCTGAGTGATTTTGGTCGTGAGATATCCAAGGGCGATGGTCTCGGTCTGTGCTGCGCCGGGCAGTGTTTTTGTGAACACCGTGTCGATTGATGCCGTTGAGCGCGCGATCGTCTGATTGAGGTTTTGCCAGACCTGAGCGGTGTTGTCCGGAACCTGAAATTTCTTAGCGTCAGACCGCAAGCTTTGAAGGAGTTTCGAGAACTCTTTGTCGCTGATCGCACCGACTGAACGGGCAAATGACGAATCTACCCCAAATTCGGTCAACTGGCGCTGCTGAAGCACCGTATCGAGCATGCGCGGATCGCTGCGCGTGTCCTGATAAGCCTGGCGGGCCTGCTCCAGAATAGCCACCGCGCCGACATCGGAAGGGGCGTCGGGCGCCACTCCCGCACGCTGAAGGGCCTGAAGACCTGGAGACTGAATATTGCTCTGGACGGCTGCCACGCTCTGAAGGAGTTGCTCTCCATCGCCGTAGGGGGCGAGGTCCACCTGGAACGCGCGATAGGTGCCCATGGATACATTGGCTTCGCGGGCTGCCGTGCGAAGGGCCGTCACGTCATTAGCGCGATCGCCGAGACCCGCGCCGTGGAGGACAAAACTGCCGACTTTGTCAATCGCCTCAATACCCAGAACACTTGCGAGGGCGCCCACAAGACCGGTGAGCGCAATTTTACCAAGGCCGCCCTTGAGAAAAGGAAGGAAGCTGGTCACATCTCCAGCAACGCCGGAACCCTTGTCGTCGCCTTCGTCCCCATGTTTTGTGATTTCTTTGGTTATGCGCGCGACGAGAGAGCGGATTTCACCGAGGATGATCACTACATCTGCGATCGCCGCATCGTTGGGGACGCCCGTTATGCCACCGCCGGACGGCAGGACGCCGCCGCTACCGCCGGACTCGGGCACACTGGTGATCGGCGCCAAGCCCATGGACACGCGGGCGGCATTCTGAAACGCCTCGAACTTCGCCTGAAAGGCGAGGAACGCGGAATCGTCAACATCAATAGTAATGAGGCTCTTGAGGGTCATCGACCCGGTTTCCTCGTCAGCAAAGTCCGGAAACGATCTCTGTAATGCTGCGCCGACACAAACTTAAATTCAGGCGGCTTGAATGCCTTTTGCCACCCCTCCGTTGCCAGCCATTGAAAAGAATCTCCCACTATGTTGTCAGCTTTCCAGAAGCAGCGACTTTGGTCGATGTCTTCAAAGAAGCAATGTGTTCCATACAGCTCAAGGAAATGAATTGCGCGCCGTAATTCAATTGCACCGCTGTCCGCAGAACGAGGCCCCAATGAGGATCGACCATGCGGGACACCAAGGGAAAAAAAGCAATAAGCGACTCCACAATTGCAGAGTCATCTTCGGTGATAAGCCCGGCGCTTTTGGCGTTCTCATAAGGCGCGGGTTGCCACGATCCTGAATGAGGAACGATTGCGGTAGCCGTGCGCAGCATTTCGGCAGAAAGCGCGTTGTAGCGCGTGGCTCCATCCACGTCGCCGTAAAGCGCCACAGCCGATTCCTTGAGCGCATACGAGGCGGTTGTCATCAGACCGATGCTGCCGATTCCAGACGCGTTGAGATCCGACCACGCCCGCGCCAGAATCTTGTAGCTGCTTTCAAAAGCGAACCGCGACAATGGCTCGGCATAAATTGACAGCCGAAGGTCATCGCCCTCGTAGACGGGAAGGACCAGCTTGAGGTTGCGAGAAATTTGCATCAGGTGGCAGACCACAAATCGCTGTTGACGATGAGCGTGCCGGTCAGGACCATCGGAATATCAGCGGTTTGCCCGTTTTCGGCGATGCGTCCCACGCTGCTGATGATCGAATTGGAAATATAGATCGTTGGAAAGACAGAGGTGACAGGCGTGATGTGGAGATCGCCGACCGCCGAATTGGCCAGCCACTGGTTATACCACGCGGCACCGATAGAAAGTGTGCGCAACACACCAAAACTCACGCGGACAAGCGCGTAGGGACGCAAGCTGACTACAGCGCCTGTCATCTGCCGAAGGAGATCGCCGCCTCCGTCCTGCGGCTCGATCATGATTCCTTCCTCGGTCAGGCAGTTAGCTGTGATTGCAAGCGCATTGAAGCTTGGCAGTGTGATTGACCCGCGGAGTCTGTTGATTGTGCCGAGATTGGTGTTTTGGGAAATGGCCATCTACGTCGCTCCTTACTGCGCGGTCGCGGTGACGGACGCCGCGGTAAAGTCCACGGTCATGCCATATGTGATGGCGTTGAAGCCGCGCGCCGGAACAATGGTGAACGTAATTCCGTTGTAGACGCCGTTTTGATAGTCGCTTGGATTGGCCAACACGTAATCCGCGAAATCAATGGCGCTGACCGTGACCGGCCCCAGGATCGCGTCGACAATGACCGCCGCGTTGAGCGTCTGGATTGTGCGCGCGACCAATGTGTTGATGCCTGCTTGGCTGTAAGCCAGTGGATTGGTGCTGTCATTGCTGCCTTCAATGATGGCGTTGGCGAGAGTCTGTGTCACCGTCAATGATGCGTAATCCGGACCATACCAAAGGTTGATCGCATTGCCGTCCGAAGTTTGTCCGCCGAGCAACATCAACTGCGTGAGGCCGCCGGCCGTTGCCGGGATGACCAGATTGGTATTGGTGGCGAGCGCCAAGCCCAGGGCCGCCGTCCCTGGCTGAGCGTAAACCGTGACGCCTGTCACAAACCGATAATTGAATGGCCGAATTTTTGCGACTGCAGAAAACGTGATGGACGCGAAAGCAAAAGCGATGACGGAAGCGGTAAACTCGGTTGAGGGCAGCGTGATGGCCGGGGTAAAAAGGATTGATCCTTTGTGGCTGCCGTAAGTCGCCGCTTGAGATACACTCACCGTGAAAAGAAAGTATGTGTAGCTCGTGTAATTGTCGTATTGCGCTGCCAGCGTCCAGAATGCTGGGTTCTGGCTGTTGCTAGGGTCAATGACATAAAGGTAGTTCTGAAGCGGGTAGCTCTGCAGATAATCGGTGATCTGCGTGATCGGGCTCGCGGGCGGAGCGGCAATCGTGACCGTCGGCACTGACGTGTAGCCGCTGCCGAACTCCGTCACCGTGACCGCCGTGACCGCGCCACCGCTGATGATGGCCACGGCTGCGGCGCCCGTGCCGCCTCCGCCGCTGAACGTCACAGAGGGGGCGCTCGAATACCCCGAGCCGCCCGAGGTCACAGTGACGGAAGCAACCTCGCCGTTGCTGGTCGAGCCCGTGGTAGCGGTCACGTTGAGCGTGAGGCCCGTGCCGCTGCCACTGGTGGCCGTGGCCGCGACGCCGGTTCCGGCGGGGTTTGTCAGTTCCGGGGTAGAACTGGAGAGCGTTACGGTGGCCACTACGCCGCCGGTTACGGTCGCGACCGTGCCTGTGCCGCCGAAAAAACTGAATGTCTCGCCGACCGTCCATCCCGTGCCGCCGGCATTTACGGCGATCGCCGAGACGGTATATTGCGGCTGAGTGCCAAGCACCGCAGTGCCCGATGCCTGCGCGCCTGAACTGGCGTTGCCAAGCTCAATCACATAAGCCGATGCTGTGCCCTGCGCGAAGAAGGTCGTGAACGCCGCCAGTAGCCACGAGCCGCTCGTCAACGATCCGGAAATATCCGTAAGTTGCGTCACCAGTTTTCGCGTGCCGGTCGTGAGCGTGGTTGCGCCGAACGACACATAGGCGACGGTCTTCTGTAACGTGTTCGGCGCGCCAGCCGAGATGACGGTCTCGGTAAGGGTAACGGGAGGATATTGAATTGCCACGGGTCAGATCTCCACTGTGATCGTCGGCACGCATTTGAGAATGTAGCGAATTGCCAAAGCGCGAAGCTGCGTCTGATGGTAATTGATTCGAAATCGAATGCGCTTTTTTTGCGCCAGCACGGACAGTTCAGATTGCTGCCGCGATTCGTCTTGCAGAACGGGGCTGTTGTTGATGCCAAAGCCAGACACTTCTCCGACACAAAGACCTAGCACGGTGTCCAGAAAATCTGACGCGACTTTGTTGTTGCAACCGTAAAGGATAATATCGACATCCTCGGTCACATATTGATCGCGACTGAAATTGGGTTGATAGGTCGGCGCAAGGTTTACGGCGCGCTGACTGCCCTCGACGGGTAATATGACGCCGTATGCGGGTTCCAGATTGTCGGGCAAAAGGAACTTCGGAAACAGCGGAATGGTATAACCTGGCAGCCAAACGGCATCGGGCACGATGGAAGCTAGCGCCAGCCACAGCGGCGTGCTGTTTGACAAAATAAGAGCCGTTGCATCAAACAATGATGCATCATCAATAATCTGCGTGAGCATCGCCGGATAGATTGTCTTGCCGATGTAGTGATAGACATTCGACTGGCGATAGAAGCTCTTGCGCGAATTAATGGCAAACCGCACGCCCTGAAATTCCGCCAGCCACATGACGGTCACCAGCGTGTCATGGAACGGGCGCACCTCTTGCTTGACGGTGACAACTACATTTGACACATCAAGGTTTTCATCTTCCGACTGCTCAGTATCGGTTGCCATATGCAGGGAGCACGGGACCGTGAAGGACGCCTCTTCTCCGGGGGTCAAATCGACGCCACGCAGGATGAGTGTGCCCACCTGATCGTAGCGGACCCAAAAAACAAATCCGTCCAGCGGAAGCACCAGCCGCACATACGGTGTAAACGTAATTTCTTGTTGGTATCGAATACTATCAACGCCCGCTCCGAGCACATCGGATAAAGGCGTCTTCTGCTCTAATTCTTCTAGGAAGCTCATTTTCCGCGCTCCTCCCACGCTTTGAGGGATGCTTGATACAGACCTGTATCAATAAAGCTTGGGCGCCGAGCGCCACGGCGGACGCCCGCGCGGAATTGCTTCATGGTCACACGGTTGAGACCAGACTTGAACCGGTGACTGATTCCCTCCAAAGCGGCTTTTGTCGGCACACCTTTGATGCCTTGCTGCTCGACTTCCTGCGTCGAAAGCCAGCGTTTCATGAGCGTTTGGATTTCCTGGAGCGCGGAACCCGGTAACGGGCGCGGCGGCAGACCAAGCGCCATCTCCTCGAACGCATTGACAAAAGACCGTTCAAGAATGCGTTGGATGTCTTCTTTGTGGACTTCCACAAAAGTCGCAATAATGTGGTATTTTGCTTCAAGAATTTGCGCGACATCGCCGGTCGTCTTTCTGGACGATTCGTATGGGTTTTCAATGACTCCCAGTTCAATCTTCACGATACACCCCAGATCGGCGCACCCTGCTGTGCATATCCAAGGTATTCGCGACCCCATGGAGTTTTCATGTTTTGCAAATCGGGCAGCGTAAGCAACTTGAGCGATTCCGCGACTTCAAACGATTGATTGGTTCCCTCATCGCCCGATGAAGCGATTACGCCGGGCTGAAAGGACTCCAGCGACATGCTCTTGCGCAGATCGGCAAAAACAGTGGAGCTTTTATTCGCCGGATCGAGGCCAAAGAGCAGCAAGCGGTCCACCGCAAGGCAATAAACCGCACGAAGGTAAATTGCGTTGTCTACGCACGCCAATAACTTATAGGTCCAATGCACTGCATAGGCGAGCGCCGCAGTCAATTGCGTTCCGATCGTGGCAAGGATTGCGTTAGGGATGCCGATCTCAGTGTTTAGGACTATCGAAAAGTCCGCCACATTCGGGGTCGGGCTTGTAAAACCAAACGCCTGATATCCGAATGTGCAGGACATGATTAAGCGGCCCTTCGAGAAGAACCGCCCTTGCGGACAACATTCTCTTCGTTGATCACAGTGGGCTGCCCCTCAGCATCTTCGCCTTTGAGGCCCAGCATTGTGTCCTGAAGATTTCCCTCCGAGAAACCTGCGCCTCGGATACTGGAAGCCACGGTCTCAGACGCTGCAATCGCGGAAATCTTGCGCACTTCTTCACCGCGTTCAATTAGCGCATCATAATTCATGCGCTCAGCAATTTTTGCCGATTGAATGTTAACCGGGCGATCCAAGGCAAAAATGGAACCGGTATATCCTCGGTTTTTTGCGCGGATGTCGGTGTCTTCAATCAGACCGTAATGCTCGTACTGATGGATGACTTGGTAAACGTTATCTGGAACGCCGTCATAAACGACTTCCTGCTGGCCCGGACCAATATCAATGGTTCGGACAAAACGCTCTCCGGGAGCACGAAACTGAAAGCTTAGTTTCTGCCCGGAAGGGTTCAAAACGTAGAGCTTCATCTCGCGTTCCTTTTAGCTATATTGCGCGGACACAATGACGGTCGCCTCGGGGCGAACCGACCATCCGGAAGTGATGCGCATCTCGGCCAAGAAGTCCGTGCGCCCAGATTCGATTGGAGAGAGAATCTCAACCGGTGCAGGCGTGTTGATAAATTGCAAGTTGGTCGCCGTAAGGTTCGGAGCGAGGCGTGCAAAATCATTGGTGTTGAAAATGCGTCCTTCCGGAACTTCAATTTCTGGAATCGTGAGAATTATTGCATCATTCCCGTTAACTCCAGCTCCGATCAGCGTATCGTCGGATTGGATCTGAAATTCGTCTCCACTCAAGGACAGAACGTCCTTGATGGAACCAAACGCTGTGTTCGAACCGGCGCCGGGACGTTGCCACTGCGTGACCTGCACGACCTGTCGAATTGTGTATTGCGCAACGACGCGCTGTGGCGCGATCATAACAATTCTTGTTCCTGCGCCCACCTGATTGGTGCTTGCCTTGAGGTTTGCCGTTGTCCCAAGCCAAAAATTGAACGAATCGTTCGGATCGTATGTGGAAACAGTGGTATTGCCGTTCGAATCCGCTGGAAGATTGATGCGCGTGGCGCCGACGCTGTTTAGAATGCCTTCGCCGAGTTGCGGACTGACGCCATGAAGCAACGCGTTGCGGAGGCTCTGATAATGCGCTTGGCGCGTGCCGAACCGGAAGACCTCGACGATACCAACGCCCCATTCCGATGCCATATCGGCATCATGATGATCGAAGCCCTGACGAACGCGCTGAAGATACGCCGCAGTGCCGTCCATATCAAATTCAACATCCACGCTCGGCAGCATGTTGCCAGCAGACTGCGCCTGCTGAATGCGGGTGCGGATGTCAGCGCGCTTGACGTAGACCTGACGCGTGGTGTTCGAAAGTCGAACCAGCGGGCTGGCACTGCCAAGCAATTCAAACGCACCGGACGCTTGCGCTTGCTGGATGATAATGCCAGGTTCGACATAGGACGGATGCAGCAACTGCACCGTGGGAGTGATGAGACCCATTGCCGTATTCCCTTTCGGTTACAGTTGGATAATGGCGCAAGTGCCATTGTTCCAATAAATGTTGCCGGATACGGGATCGTTAAACACAACCCGCGCATTTGAATGATAACTCAACACTTTGACACTCAGGGTGCCAGATCCGGCAGAAACAGCGGCGGTGCCCGCGGTAGTGACCGCGCCGGGATTGGTTGCCAACTGAATGGTAAACGTCGTTGTTGTAAAGTTTGCCAACAAAACCTCGTAAGTTCCATTGTAGCCGGATGGCGTAAAACCTGCGAGCGCGATGGTGTCTCCAACGTTGAAATTGTGCGCGGTTGATGTCGTGACCAATCCAGTATAGGGGTTGGCCGTGCCGGTGACGGCAATACTGCTGACGGTGACTGCCGTCCCGCCCGTAGTGGAAACAAGCTCGCCCGTCGTGAAATTCCACGTCACAGTTGGAAAGATGGTTCCACCGACCAGCGAAACCAGCGCGGAGCTTGCTTGGACCGGAATGCGCGCGCCTGAGCCCAGACGATAGAACGGAAGGTCCATGCCGGGATAAAACAGCGGCACATTGTTCGGACCCGGGGTGATCACACCATGATGCCCTTGGTCGAAAACCGAGAACCCGGTTATGGCGGCATTCGATGTTGCGGCCGTCAGGACGGATTTGTTCGGCCCGAGATTGCCCTGAAAGACCGTCTCGGCGATCGGCAGACCTCCCCACAACGGAAGCGTCGCCGTGGGATTGATCTGACCCATGTTGAGTGCGTTCTGAACTGCCGGGTCGGCGACAGCCATGCCCTGAAAAACACCGTCGGTGTAGCGGGTAAAGCTCCCGAGCTTCGCCGAGGTCTGATAAGGATTACCCGGAAGAATCGCCATGATGCATTTCCTGCGTTTGCGTTGTTGTTACGCGTGGGTGCGCTGCGGCGTGAGCTTGGCGCGCTTGGGAGACTCCGAAAACGGAGCCAAAAATGCACGCGGCGATCCGCGCCATTCAATGATCTCGCGATTACCAAAGGACCTGCGCTTGACTGGCATCAAGCCATTTGGCGGCATGCCCTCCGGCGAACGTGCAGCGTCAAGCGCATCCTTGTAGATTTCTGCTTCAATGGCTCCAAACGATGTGGCGTCCAGCACGCCAAGGTTGATGCTTTTGAACCGCTTCGAGTGCGGCTGAAGCGTTTTGGCGATGCGCCGACGGTAGGGCAGGTGGTTTTCGTTCATCAGCGGGCGCGGCGCGGATTTGCCGAAAGCCAGAAAGATAGCATCGGCTTTGCTCTCGGCTTCGGATAGGGCATTGCGATCGTCGTCGGACAGATCTTTCGGCATCGAACTCGCCAGCGCGTCGAGCTGCTTCTGCTGCGCCGCAATCACCGCGTCCTTTGCAGACATCGCGTGTTTGAAGGCTTCGGTCGTCACCGCATCCTGCGTTGCGCCGTCTCCCGGGAGGGGTGCCGCGTCGCCGAAACTCGCGCCCTCCATGAGCGGAGCCGGCTCGCTTCCCGTGCTGTCAGCCATGGGCGCGGCCGGCTCGGTCGCCGCGTCTTTCTTCGACATCATTGCATCACAGAGCTTGGTCATCGCATCGCTCATGCGTGCCATGCTGTCTTCAAGCTTCTTGAACCTGTCTTCGCTGGAATCCGTCGACGGGTTCATAACTGCATCGGCGGCAGGAGCAACGTCTTCCATTGTGTAATCCTTTACAAATGTTAACGGGATTGGTCTTAGTGTGATGGGCGCATCAATCCCGCTCGGCTCGCCCAACTTGTCCCAGACGCCCATATCCACGACCGCCAGATGGTCCAGGTGCATCGTCTGACCTTCGATCGTCAGATTGATGCCACCTTCATTCGAACGCGAATTAATCGCGGTAATAAAACTCGGCGACGTGCTGTAAGCTCCCGTCGCCATCGTTGTCGCCGCGTCAGAGTTGACGACGCGGCCCACACCCCAAACCTCATCACCCTTGATCCATGGCGCCACCACATTGCCAATGGACTGCTGCGCCAAGGTCTTGCCGTCGATCAGGTCGGCCTCGGCGTGTTTCCAAAGTAGCGGAAGGCCGTTGACCCGCTCCACGAACTCGGAAGTCAGGTAATCTTTTGGGTCACGAAACGTGTATTGAAGATCGCCCAAGCGGAAGGCTACGCCTGTTCCGGTCACCCGCACCGGAAACAGAACTTGGTTAAAATAGGAATTGGGTCCTATCACTACGCCCTGTTGAATGATCTTGTAAAGATCAATTTCAGTATATTTCCATCTCAAAATCGGATGAATGCAGATCGCGTGGATCTGGTCGGGCAGCGCGTCGATCTCGAACCAGCCATAATCCGTGTGCTCATCGGACAACACGGGCTTCGGCGGCAGTTCTCCGCGGTCGATGTTGTAGCCAAACACAAGGCCGGCACCCGGCGTTTGCATGGGGGCCGTGCCCATGACCCAGGCAGGCGCTCCCTCGACCTGAATGCCAGCCTCTTCCGCGAGTTCGCGCAGTGCCGCTGCCAGATAGGTCTGGTCTGTATCCTCGACCGTGCCGCCCGGCAGTTCCCACGATTCGCGTTGAGCGTTCCACAACAGCAAGACTTTTTTGCCGAAGCGGAGGCTGACACCTGCATAGGTGTATCCTCTAAGCTGCGGCACGAGACGCACCATTTGTGCTGGAAGATTTGCTTGCCAGAAGATCAATTGCCTTCTGCGTCAGCATCTCCTTTGGCAAATCTTGAAGATTGTAAAGATATTGGAAATAACACCGGCAGTTGATTGCTTCGGCGGGGGCCTCATGTTCATCGCTGTAGCCATGGGTTGCCTCGACGAGACCTTCCTTGTCCGCCCAAGACCCGCGCAGGATATAGATTTTTCCATCGCGCTTCGCATGTTCGGGGCGAAAGTCGTATCCGGCCTGATGCGCATGCGAATGCCAAATAGCGGCAATAGCGCCCTGTCCGCGGTTGACCACATCTTCCAGAGACGCGACCAACTTGTGACCCTGATCAATAATGACCCGGCGCTCTTCGTAAGGCAGTTGACGCAGGGCCTTGGTTACTTCTTTGACGACACCTTTCGTGTCGCTTGCGCCTTCCGGCGGCACAGAAGACAGCCAACCGACCATGCGTTGCGTTGTTTTTGCAACTGCAACTTCACGATTAAGTTTGATCAGTTCAATTGATGATATGATCTTTTTTTGCAATTCAGCTTGCGCTTCGGCCGTCATGCTCGCGCGCGTGAAGCGCGGAATGGCCCGGTGTTTGCGTTGCTTACGAGTAACGCGCCGAAAAGCGTCCGTGTATTTCTTGCGAATTTCGTCTCGCACGCGATCCATGGATTTGAACGACCCAGCCGCCGCGCGACGCAACCGATCCACCACAGTCGCCACACTGTCAGCAGAATCCGAACGCGCGAAATTGCGCACGACGTCTTCCGCGACTTCGTAGTATGTGGGCGGGCGACGGGGAGGTATCATCTACACCGTGATTTCGTATTGTGTCGCCCGATTGCGGATCTGTGCGGCCACCGCAGCGATATCGGTCGATGACAGATACGACAGCCAGACGCCGGCGCAGAAAAAGTCGCCGATGCCCGAGAGTTGTTGAAATTGGCTCTGCAGAGACGTTCCGAACGAAATCGGACCGACGGTTTTTGATGGCACGGCGTCTGTGCCCGAGTAAGTCGACGATGTGCCAACAGTAAGCGCCTCGAAATTGACGGCGGACGTTCCGCCGCCGACTTGATACTGAAAAACGTAAAGCCCCCACGCTTGCATCTGAGCCTGTGTCAAAACCAGAAATTTTGTTCCGCTGGTTTGAAAACTCGGATTAAATTGGATTCCGACATTTCCGCCGGAGTTGCCCATAATGGCGAAAGCCGTATAATTTCCGACGGTGACATTATCGCCGAACAGGCAAACCGCTCCGGTAAATCCACTGGTCGGAATTGCAGCCTCGGACCGCGCGACAACAAACACGGTGATCGCGCCGCCGGTTGTCGGGGTGGCGAGGGGATCGTTGACGTTGGTATTGATGCCGGTGCCGGTATTCGTGGTGCCAGTCGTGGAACCGCTCGTAAAACTCGCATAGCCAGGGGATGTTCCGGAAACGCCTGGCGTATAGGTCGGCGAACCGATCAGGGTCGGCGTTGCTCCATTGAGCGCCAGATTGCGGACCGTTTTTGTTTGCGTGCCATCAAAGAAGTTGAAGAATGCCGGTTGCACGCTGGCCGCAGAAATGTAGCCGCCTGGATTTGGGCCGCCATCAGCGTTGAGGTTAATCTCCCAGGACCCATAAGCAGTCATTTGATATGCCTCTCAACCGGCTACGGCTTGTTTGAAAAAGAGAACGCACGCATTCGCGAGTGAGAATTGAGTTCCAATCAGAGACGGATAATCGTCGAGATTGGGTGCGCCGTTGCCGGCTACCCACTGGTATGTCACGTCACTCATCATTGGATCGGAATCAAACAGGTTTCCGCGACCAGTGTTGGTTCTGTCGCCGTAGCCGACGATCGGCGGGTATCCGGCTGGCATGGATCTGTTCAACTGCAGCAGGACGGACGTGTCTGATATGATCGTCGCGGACTGGATAACGGGCGCCACGCCACCATCCGTTGCATTGACAATAAATCCGCCAACACCGCCGGGCTGCAGCGTGTAATAGGCATTTCCTCCGTTGTAGGTGATTGCAGAAGACAGCGGCGTCAGCGTCTGCCCGTTCTGCGTCCCAAACAAGACTAGTTCATTGAAAAGATAAATGGGCTTCCACTGGAGCGGCGGCTCGGGAACATGGAAATCGATGAGAATCACGTCGCCGCGCGCGGTGATGAGCGTGGGCATGAGCGGCATCCAGCCCTGGCCCAGGTCCATGATTTTGTGTCGGACTTTTCCGCGTATGCAGCCAAACGCGCGCTCGGCGTTGATGCTTTTGTGCTCTCCGTAGTTGGGCGCCGGGACGCCATACATCGGCCCCACGAGCACCACGTTGGAAGGTGGCACGCCGTTCTGACCCGGCGCGTTGCCGGTTGCATAATCAAGCTGCGCTTGCGGGATACCCTGCGCGCTTGTTTGCAGAGCATTGTCCGTGCTGAGTTGGAACATCTCAAACAAAGGCGGCGCGGCCTGGCCGGTGATGCTCTGCGCTTCTGCGATCACGGCTGTGTTGTATGCCGCAAGTTCGGATTGGTATGTCGCATATGATGTAGGCGTGGCAGCCTGAGCGTCGGAACCGCCCTGACCAAACTCAACCACGCTCAGGCAATAGGTCTTCCCGAGGGCTGTCGCTGCGGCCTGCTGCGCGGTGATGGCTAAACCGACCTTGGCCCAGATATTGGGAGTGGCGCCAGGCGAGAGAGCTGCCAGCGTTTGCCCGCTGACGGATACGTCATTGACCACCAACAACCGTGTCGAATCTGCGGAAAGGCACCGGCCGCGCAGTTGCAGACGCCGCCAGAAATTGTTGGCTTGAACGATTTGGCCCTCGCCGTTGTAGGACGAGGTGTATATCCAGACGATAATGATCTGCGCAGCTTGAGACGTAGCCATGGCAACTGCGCCGGTCGGGGCCGTCGCAGTGATCGTGGTTGCTGTCACCGCGGTGATCTGGAACGCTAGCCCATTATTGACGGCAGCGGCGCCGGTCAAATTTCCGACGTTAAAGTAGTTGCCGACGGCAAATTGCGCCGCGAAATTGACGCTGTCCATCGTTGTAAATGTCGCGACGCTGCCGCTGAGCGCGATCGTCAGCGTGGCAAGATTGAACGTTACGTTTGGAAAAGTTGCTATCGTCGAAGGATTGGAGACCGGGTTGACGCCTTCCTGAAGCTGGACCACGCCAACAAACGGATTGAAACCCGCATTTCCAATTGGAGACCAAACGGCGTTGGCGTCAATCGTGCTTCCCATCGGCGTCGTGCCGACAGAGAGATTGTCAAACGGCTGCGTCGTGGAAAGCGCAGGAAGTGACTGAAATCCTTTGTATTCGGACTGCCCTGTTCCGAGAACTCCGTTGTAATTGCAGACCGGCAATTGCACGACGATATTAGGCTGATCTCGTATTTGCTGGCTACGCGCAAGATTGAGCGCGTTGTGGCGATCAATTTCCGATTGCGTGAAAGAACTCTGTGCCAGCCCGGGGAAAGAAAGGCTCGAATAGTTCTCGATGACGAGACCGGAACTGTCCGATACGATCTTTCCTTGAAAAAGAGAAGTCGTCAGAAACTGAAAATATCCGATCTGGCCAGAAGCGCCGAACGAATACTGACTGCCGTCATAAAGCCGATAACCGACTATGAGGCCGCTTTTGTCGGTAGTGACTTCCGCGTAATTGCTAACTCCTGCGGCAAATGTTTTGTTGGGCGCCGTCACGGAAGTGGTCCCTGTGACAGTTTGACCTGTAACGGAGATGCCGCTCGCATTGCCGAGTGGTGAAACATATCCGCTGGCCGGGAACGAGGCGTCGCTCGCGTTTACGAGGACGAGCCCGGAATTGTCGGTCGTGATTTTGCCATTCCAAAGGGCGCTGATACTATAACTGACAGGTCCGACCGAAGATTTTGTCGACGTAAAAGAAGCGGGTCCCATTGCGCCGGACGCGCCGAAGAAGTAGGCGCTGCCATCACGCAGCTTGTAGCCCATGATCAGGCCACTGGAATCGGACGTGACCTCAGCATATGTGGTGACGGTGGACGCTTGGACCGTCTTGTTTGGCAGAGCGGCTTGCGTGCTCACCGTCAAATTGGAGACGGCCGAGGGCATGACGTAGCCCGGCAGCCGCGTCCATGCACCATTGACAAAGGCCACCAGATCATTGACGGCCCATGTCGAATTGCCGTTAAGCGTGGTAGTGCCCGCCGTGGTTACGAAATACGCGGTATTGGCCGTGCCCGTGCTGCTGACGAGTGTCGGCGTATTTGTGCTGGCGTTCCATCCGCCGAGGATGGTCAGGATGCTCTGGACGATCGCCGGCCCGGTTTGACCTGTCGGACCCGTCGGACCAGCCGGAATGCCGACTGTCAGGAGCGGCGTCGCGCTGTTACCGGTGACCGTCGCCGTGGGCGCTGCGCCAGCAGCAAGCGGCGTGGCCGCAGCGGTAAACGTCGGAACGGTTCCGGGTGATCCTGTCGGCAGCCCAAGGTTGAATACCGGGGCAGTGATCGTCCCGGTGACCGTCACAGTCGGCTGGCCGCCTGGCGCGACAGAGGATGCCGTGGCGGACAGCGCGGGGGTCGTGCCGACGGGGATGCCAAACTCAAAATTTGGCGTCTCGACCGGCCCCGTTACGGTCACGGTCGGCGCGGAAGTCGAGGGCAGTTGCGAGGCTGTAGCCGATAGGGTTGGAATCGCGCCGGCCGGGATGCCGAACGTATATGACCCATCGGTGTTTTTGACGACGGTCGGACTGGCGCCCGCAGGCAGCCCCACGGGCTCGGCCAATACGGGCGGCGGCACGATGGCCGCCAGCCCGGGCAAAGTGATTGACGCGGTAGCATCCTCGCCCGCGATGCCGCCGCCGGGCACCACCACGGGCACCAAAGCGGTCGCGATTTGGCCGCTGGTGACGGCCGGCAGTTCCGAAACGTCAGTCATGCGGGCGCTCCCTGGGGCAGCACGTAGCCCGCATAGGTCAGCAGCAGCGTGTTGAGCGTCACGTCATCCACGTCCGGAACGTAGACATCGCCGCGCTGAATGACGGGCTGCACGACGCTGCGACGGAGGATTGTCTGATCGGACAGGATGACCGTGCAGGTGACGACCACATTGACATCCACGGTGCCGCGGCTGAGCCGGAACGCAACGGCTTTGCCGGCAAAGCTCGGCGTGAGGTAGCCGAGGGCAGCAACCGGATCGAAATCCACTTCGATTTGCGTGATGGTCGCGTCACCGGCCAGCCGCCGCCAGTCGAGAATGACCGACACGATCTCGGCTGGGTCCTTTGCGGGAAGGACCGGAAGCCGCGATGCGCATGTGTTTTGAAAGCCGATGATAGAGACCATCACTTATAATACGAAATGTTAAGCACAGGCGTGCCGGATTGCGCGATGAACTTGATGGAAGAAAGGGCGCCAGAATATTGCAGTTGCTGACCTGCGCTTACGGGCATACCAACCGTCGATGTGGGATTGGTGCCGTCGTCACGGTAATTGACGCCCGAAGTTGCCACGGAAATAAACGCGATGGTTGAGCCGGATGGCGCGGTAAGTCCTACAACCCCTGTAACAGTAAGTTGCTGATAACCGAGCGGTGTGTATGTATAAGGAGAAGATGACCCAGAGTTTCCAACAATTCTCACCGGAATTGATGAAGCATTGTTGTGCTGGTCATTGGGATACGGAGGTGTCAGCGTGCCACTCATTTGATCCTCCGCAGGCGATTGAGGGCGTCTTGAGCAGCTTGGGCGGCTCCCCCGCCGAACTTGGAAGCTGCATCATTGGACTCTTCAGGGAGCGCGTTCTGCTGTTCTAACTGCTCAGCTAAAAACTCTTGCAGAGCACCAGCATCAAACATGAGTTGCGACGGCACCATATCCGGCAAGCTGTTGACGCAATCCGCTAGCCATTCGACCAAAACAACTTTGTTGTTAGGGTCCAAACACTGATAAAGGACAGCAAAAACGGAAACAAGCGCGTCAAGCTGTTCTTTGACGCGGCGCTGTTTGTCCGTTTCGGATTCTTTGATGTAGGGAGGCCATTCGGCTTTGAATTGCGCCCGCCAGCCGGATACGGTAGTTGCGTAATCGCGATCCCGATATTCAGGATATCGCTCCTGGATGACCGCAAAAAACTCTTCCGTCCAAGCCCGCGCCTGGGCAATGCGGTCGGTAAAAGCCATTACCGGCATCATCCATTTTCGCACGCCGTCCACAAACTCGGCGACGTATTTGGCATCCTCTGACCCTTCCGATAGGCCCGATGCAAACGTCTCCTCATTGATGAGGATTGCGGGCGTTCCAGAACCGGCAGCAATGACCTCTCGAATATGCTGCAAAGCCGTGTCGAGGCCCGGGCCGAGATTGGTCAGGTCGAGCGATACGATGTCTTCCTTGACGCCGATGGACAACACATTTCCGGTGCGGGCGAGCTTCACCTGCTGCCGCTTTTCGCCCATGAAGAACGACGCGATCTGGTTGGCCCCGGATGATTGTTGCTCCATTTTTGCGACGATCACGCCGACTTTGCGAGCGAGCATGTCGGAAGCAAGCATTGTTTCGATGTAGCTCTTGAGACTAAACAAAATACGTTGGTAGACGGAGCGGCCGGAGAACCCAAACGCCGAGTCCGTCCAACCAAGGTAGATCGGCATTTCGTTCATCAGCACGACCGACCGAGATCGATGAAACCGCACGCCCGTGACGGCTAGTTCGCGCGGCTTAAGGTAATCCGGATCAAGAGGATTCTGGTTGAGCACCAAAGATCCGGATGCATTGAGCGGATCTACCGCGTTTACGTAAAGCGTCGGGTTGCGCAACTGATCGGGCGTCAGCGGCTCTCCAGAATCGACATCCTTGATGCCAATAAACATGGCGCCAATGCCGTAGATTTTGGCGATAACTGCCAGCCGATAGGACTGCTCATCAAGATTTAGTTCTGCCCTAGCACGCTTAAACTCTTCAATCACATCGTCGCCAGGCGCGCCGTCGATCGTGATGTTGCGCTCCTGCGACATCGCCATAGCAATCGGCTTTTCTGCCAATTTACCACCAAGCGGATGATATTCGAAAACTCGCTTGCATGTTTCGTATCCGGCCGCATCGCCTGGCTGGATATCATCGGCGATAAGCATCTTGCCTAACTCGCCGCTAGCCGGCGTGCCGAAGGTGAGTTCAGACATCAGAACCCCTCCGAATTGCCGAGGGCGAGGGCGATGCCATACGTTCCGGTGTCAAATAGATCGTCTTCCTTGCCTTCGGTATCTCCGACACGATAGGACGACATCTGATGAAGCCAGTGATTGCGTATCGCGCCGCGAAAAGGCATGCGCTTGCTATAAGCAGGTTCTGTGATCTTCACGCGGCCTGCGTTGATGTAGCCACTAGCGTTGATTGCTCGGGCGTCTTTGCCGACGCTCGTCAATTTTGAGTCAATCGGATGCATGGGCCATTTGTGCCGCGGGGCTTGCTGCAACAGAATTGAGCCAGCCGCCTTGTCCTCGACCATAGCGCCGATCGTGCCAACGCGGGCCTTGGTGGACCGTGCAAGCTCTTCCAAACGCGCGAAGACCTGGGGAAACCAGATGTCGAGCAGACCGCCTTCGTGCTCCACGATATCCCAGTCCAGTAGCATCAACTCGTATTGGCCCGGGATCTTGAGTTCCTGATGCGCCCAGTAACTGACCGCCGTTCCATCGCGCCCCTTGCCGCCTTTCTGCGTTGTGTCCACGGTCGCAAAAACAAACTTGACCGCCTGCGGCCACGCGATCGGCGCTGGGCCAGCGGGCGTTTCAACCAAGAACATAGAGTCGGAAAAAAACTCGGTTCCGGATTTCGGCTCTTGTTGATAAAGCGACATCCAGTCGCGCTCACCCAGCGATGAATGAATCGCTTCAAGCGCGGCCTCGTCATACCATTCCGGCCAAAGTGCTTCGCCCAGCTTGCGGCCGAGTGGATCAAACGGCGATGTTGCAAGCGCAGGCAGATTGACAATTTCCCATTGTTCGCCCCCGGAATGCATAGCGTCAATAATCCTGCCGGCGAGGTCGTCCGGATGCCAACGGGTTTGCACCAGCACGATGGCCGCATCTGGCATCAAGCGCGGTCGCAGATCGCCTCGATACCAATCCCAAACTTTGTCGCGGATCGTAACGCTTTCGGCATCCGCGCGGCCCTTGATCGGGTCGTCTATGATGCAGTTGTGGATAAGGATGTCATTTGCGAAAAAGCAGTGGGTTCCTTCCACGGTGATATCATAGACCGGGGCTGGCTCGCATACGCGCTCAACCACGGCCACAAAATCCTCTTTGGAATAGAACGCTCCCCGGCATGAAATGCTTGATGACAATCCTTGCAAATCGTCACAAGGTTCTGATGACGATTGTTCGATGCGTCCATGTCGATGTGATGAACTTGCAGTTTCTCCTTCACAAAGCACACCACACAACGATACTTGTCGCGCTTCATTATCTTCGGTCTCGCATCCCGAAAGGCGCGCGATGAGTGTTCGGTGTATCGGGCTGGATTTCGCCCATGCCTCCATCCTGGGTTCTTCTCCCTCAGAATATCGCGGGAGTGTCCCAAATCTTTGCACTCCCTGGAGCAGAACCTCCCAGGTTGGGCTGTGCTCTTCGGCTGGAAGAGTGAATTGCATATCTCGCATGGGCGAAAGGGAATGAGGCTTGGCCTCGTCTTCTTCCGACGCTCTCTCTTGCAATCCTTGCTGCAAAATCGAACCGATACCCCCTCCTTTCTCGGAGGAAGAGACTTCCCGCAATTTTGACATGTCTTGTAAGGAGAATTGCCTTGGGCGGCATTCATGTGCCGTCCCATGCAAAGCGTTGAGCAAAACACTGTTGTCCTGCCACTTCGCGCCGCTTTCAACATCTCCGCGTGGGGACGGTGAAATAATGTTTGGCAAACACCGCACGAGTTTATCACCCTGAGTGAGGGTCTGCGCCGGGCGCCAACAGTCATTTGCATAGAATAGATGCTCTGGTGTTGTTTCCACCAAGTGGCCGAATCGAGTGTAAACTCTGTTTCGCTCGTCTGAATTGCGCCAAGAGACAGAAGATACTCGACTAAATTTTGGGCAATCCCTGCTAAAATCATACGATAGGACTTCTTCGCCAATGGTCACATTTTCGATTTTCTTTCTACCAGAAGGCGTAATAACCTCCGATCCGTGTCGGACGCACAGGTTTGCGCCTTTGCCGGTAATGCCACCGCCGACACCTGCCGCCACATAAGCGCCGCCCATTTCCAAGTGCCAATTGTCTTTTGCGGCACTGTCGGCGGCTATTTTGACGTGCGGAAATAGGAGACGAAATTCCCGGTCGCCGATCAAATTTCGCACTTTGCGCCCAAAGCCATGCGCTAAATCAGCACCATATGATGCGGCAATGATTTGATCGGTAGGGTTTTGACCAAGATAAAGCGCAGGCAGGCGCGTGCTCACCAGTTCCGACTTTGTGTGCCGCGGCGGGGTCATGATCATTAACCTCGTGATCTCGCCACGCAGAACGCCGTTTAGCTTGTCACAGATCAGCCTATGATGCCGCGCGCGTTGAAAGCCCGGCATGGTAAATTCAGTGAAAGCTAAGAGATCATTCCGCGCTTGCATCCTCATCTGGAGTTCCTCCCGCGCTCTCGCCCTCGCCAGAGCCTGCAATGGCGAGGAGTTCGTCATCGGAGAAATCTTTGATGTCCTTTTTGAAGTTCATGTTGACGTTTTTCTGAACCGGCATGCCTTCTTCGCGATTGAGCCAAGCGACAGCCGCCGAAATTTGCGTCTCCTCTCGCTCTGCGGTCAGACCTAGCCGAAGCAAATTCTGCTTTAGAGCAACGGCCTTTTCCTCTTTGGTTTTCAGAGCTTCCCAGTCAGGTTGCGCTCGCCCGACGGCCGCTTGATTGCCAAGCTCAAATTTCGGCCACTTTGGCCCTTTTCCCGCACCCTTGGCGGTGCCGTCAGAACCCCACCCCGTGCCATTGCCATGGAGCGTGCCGGAGGTCGGGGGGCGCTTGAGTGAGGCCTTGGGCATATAGGCGCGAATCTCCGGTCGCAGGAACTTTAGGTTCCGCGTTGCACGAGAACTTGCGCGACAACAACGTTAAAATAGATAACTCAACGCCATATGCACGTTGAACGTTTATGAGGCGTGCAATTATTTTTGAGCGTGGGATAAGATGGCCATTTTGGCCAAAATCGGCTTTCCCTTGCGCGTCAGGTCGAGGGCGGCCATGGTCCAGATTGGCAGGGAGATAAGGGCATGCGACAGGCGGTTTTTTGGCTGGCTGCGGGGCTGATGATCGGGACGCCTGGGGCGGCAATGGCCTACCCCACAAGCACCCAGCAGCTTGGCGGCTATTATTGCGCCGATCTGACGACGGACATATCGCCCGGCGATCGGCCGAACCAAGGCATGCTCAATATTGTGACGATAAGACTTCTGAATACTTTAGAGAGTCAGATTCGATACATTCAGCCGACTTTGGATTCTGGAAATGAGGGCGCCTCATGGCTTTATGCGCATTGTGCCGATAACCCTCATGAAGATATCCCGAGCCGCCTTTCCTCATGCTCCCGCAACAGCGCGCGAATGACCTCAGCGTAGCTGCCAGCCTCCATTTCTGCCTTGAGGCGGTTGAGTGCCTGAAACGCCCGCGGAGGCAGCTCCAGGTTGATTCTGCGGGGTGTGGTAAGGTCGGCGGGGGCGCGAATGATCATGTGTGAGTGCTGTTTTCAACTAAGGCTTTGCTAAAGCGCCGGGCCGGTTTCGGCAGCTCTGTGCGCATCAGCGGCGGCGCGCTTTAGTTTTCGGCGAAGGGTCGATCCCCAAACCGCCTCACCGGCCGGCGAGCGGGCAGCACGCGGAAGCGAGCGATGATCGTCCATAGGGTCAGACTCCCCTGCCCTGCCGCCAAAGGCAAGTCGAATATGTGCGCTACGCGCGATAAGGGGGATTATCGCGTGTAGGTCACTTGGGGTCTGAGACTGGCGTGCGAGCGCTCAGCCAAGCTAGTCGGCCACCCCTTCGGCGCGACGCCACTCGCGGCGCAGGTCCTCCATCAGCGCCTTGGTCATGATCCGCAGCGCGTCGTTTTTGCATCTGGCGGGCGTCCATTTCCCGGGATCATCAAACGGCAGATTGCTGGTCGCGATCACCCGCAGCGCTGTATGCTCGCGCCGCCGGGCATAGATTTCGCCGTAGCGTCCGAGCGGATGGGCCGGCACCGCAACCGGCTTGCCCGACTCTTTGGGCAGATTTCCGTCCTCATCGCGGTCGCCGCGCCATTGGGCTCGAAACATCGTGTCCGAGCAAAACGCCCAGATCTCGGCACGCCGGCTGGGGCAGTAGCCGTGCAGAGCGGCCTTTTCCGGGTTTTTGTGCCGGCGCTGGCGCTCTCCCTCAATAACGGCGAGGCCCATGCGCTTCCAAAGACCCTCTTTTGAGCGGTAATCCCCGAGCGGAATGCGCGCCTCGCCCGCAATGACCGCGAGACCGAGCGCGTCCAGTCCGCGGATTTCCTGCACAAACGGCCACACGGGCAGCATTTTTGCCAGTTTTCGCATTTCAATTTCGTAGCGGGCGCGCATCGCATCCCAACCAACTCGGCAGGACGCGGAATGGAGAATGAACATCTCCAGATCCTCCAGCCCTTCGCTTTTTTTCGCAGTCTTTTTGCCCTCAATGCTCAGGCGATGATCTTTGGCCTGAGCAAATGCTTTCCTTCGCTCCTTGTCCGTCTGATCAATGCGGTATCCAAGGGCGCCCGCAATCAGGCTTTCGATCGAACGGTCGTTTCGGGATTGCGATTTGATGCAGAACTTGCGGAATTTTTGAAGCTGCGCCAGGCGCGTGACAATGGAGGCGGAAGTAAGTGCGAGACCGGGCGGAAAGACGCTGAAAGCTGGTCGGATAGTGGCCCGGTCTCGCTGCGGCTTTTCGGCCGCATGGGTTTCGTCAGAGGGCGATTCGCACCTGGGTGACGACAAATGGCTGGCCCCCTGACGAAGGGTTTCGACGGAAGGCGCTTCGTCCTTGGGTTTCGTCGCTCTAGTGGCCTTCCGTCGTGCCGGCTTTTCGGCCGGCAATTTCGCAGCGGGGCGAAAGGTGGTTGGCTTCCGCTCCTTATCTGGCCCCGCCGCAGGTGACGCCGAGACGTCACCTATCTCGTTGATGTTCGCGGCGGGGCGTTGGTCAGATGGGTTCCGACGCATCTCTGGCCCCGCCACCGGACGCTTGACGCGCCCGATCCTCAATGCTGCGCTCACGCCGCCTGCTCCGCCCGTTCCGCGCTGGCATACATCGCATCCGCCTCGTCTGGCGTGACAAAATTCCTGATCGGCCGGTCGGCCGGCAGTCCGCTGATGAGCACGCGCACAAAACGCGTCAAAACGGCGTGCTTGTCTGCCCAGATCGAAGCCTCGGCCGGCGTGAGGTCGCCGACCTTTTGGCCGTTGATGACCACCCAATCCAGCGCGGACATCCGCGCGACCGTAGCAATTTTGGCCGCAACAGCAGCCTGCTGGCGATCGGCCATCTCCTTGAGCGACAAAGGCGCGCCGGCTTTGCCGCGCACATGAGCACGCACCGGCACGATGTCGCCGGGTGAGTTTGGAGCGGCCGGCGTGAGGTCTTTGGAAGACGCTACGCTGCTGGCAGGCTCGCTCCTCCCGCCGGCTTGCGCTGGCGGTATTGGTGTGGCGGGGGCGCCACGCAAATGGGGATTGACCGCTGCTTGGCCCCCGCCAGTCGGATCAGCTTTGCGGCCGGTCCGATTTCTGTCGCGCTGCGCGGCGATGAGTTCCGCCGTATCCCGCATCAGCGCATTAATGGCATCCCGCAGCGCAAACGGAGAAAACTGTTCCATCATGTGCCACGTCATCTCGCCAGCCAGTTTCTCTCGCACATATGCAATGCGATCCGGCGATTGATCCGCCTTCGGAAACTTCGCCCAGGCCTGTATTGCGATGTCGCGGAGGCGATCGTTTGAAGCGACAAATCCAGCCGCCTTGAGCGCGCTGGCCATGACCGTTTCGGTGTTCTGCATGTCAAAACCCATACGCCAAAAAGAGAAATTGTAAATGGTATTTTTACCGGCCGCCGCGGAGCATCCGCCATTCGTCGAGCAGGTCGAACGCCGCCGCGCATGCCGCCGGCACGCGTGAAATCGCAATGCCGGTCGCCAAAGCGATTTTCGATTTCGTCGACACCGTCACCGCCGCACGAATCAGCGCGACGCGCTCGACGCCCATTGCAAAATCCACGGATTTGAGCGTGATTGCGGCATTGACCATGCGATCGGCGCGTCGTCACCGTATCGGCCTCGCGCGCATACTCCGCCTCGACGACATGGGTCTCGCCATTGATTATGCGCGTGCGGGCTGCAATGGCTATGTCCCGGCGCCGGATGTCCGGACCAAAATCTGAGGTCGATTTGCGGCGGCGGCCGAAGGTCATGGCGTCACTTTCGCATCTCTTTTGATATACCCTCCAGCTCATCGCACATTCGCGCTGCGGCGCACCCAGCGCACCCGTCTGCATAGGGAGGCCTACACCGCCCCCAGATGCGTGTCAGAGCCCACACGCCGAGGCGACAGGCGAGCGCGTCGAGGCGATCGGAAAGCCAAGCGCGTATAAGCGTCACGGAGCCGCCTGGCGCTGCCCCAGCCATTGCTCTACGGCCGCATCCCAGACGTCGAGCGCCACGTCGGCCAGGCGCTCTATCTCAGAGGGTGATGCGTCGCGGGGCGCGAGAGCGTCCACGGCTGCGGCGCACATCCCGGGGGTCATGCGGATCGGCAAAGCTGTCGTGGCCCAGGGCTGGGCGTCGTCGAGCGGGTCGCTCGGATCGGGCATGCAAATGTCTCCTGACAGCGCGCTAACCTGCGACACGGATGTCCGTCAAGGGCCGATCGTTTCGCATCTGCGCAATCACACACAAGATGTAGTGGTCGGCCGTCAGACCCGTTGACTTTGCAAACACAACTCTTTGATATCGTTTGATATTGGATCGTGGATAAGATCGCAGAAGTCTATATATGTTAAGTATGCGCCGTAAACACTCGCGGGATCAATTGATTAGAAAAAATTGTCGGGCCGCATAAAATCCCGTTGACACTTGCGGCCAATGGCCGTATATAGGATGCACCGCAGCGGCAATCACGCCGGGCGGAATGAGGATACGGACCATGGCAAAGACAATTTTCATGACGCGCAACGGCGTTTTGTCGGTCAGCTACGACGACAAGCAAACTGGAAAGCGGGTGACGAGAAAGTTCCGGGTGCTGGGTTCCTACGTTCATGAGCAATCTTCAGATGGGCGCCTCAGTCAGATTTGCGAAGGGCTTTCAACTCGTGGGCCAACTCTGCAATGCGATGCTGAGGATCTACCTACTGTGATCAGGCGTCACTGGAGAAAAATGCTTCGCAATCAGAGGTGCGCCTGATGACATCAAGCCGCGGCGCCCTTCTTAACGCGGCCACTCCTTTTGAGATTGTGACATGACCTCCTCCGAGTTCAGGGCCGCGCTTGCGGCCCTTGGCTTGTCTCAGCAGGCATTCGGGCGCGCGTGCCGCGTCGCCCCCCGCACGGTGCAGCGGTGGGCGCTCGGTGAGCGAGACATACCCGGGACTGTCGAGGCGATCCTCGGCATGCTGGCCGCGCGCGCCGTTACGCCCCCGCCGGCGACACTGCGTCCCGAGGACGATCGCGACGAGCCCTGCGCACAGGCGATCGAGCCACACCTCGACGCATTGCTAGTGGCGGCCGAGGGCTCGGGCTGGACGCCGCCGGAGGTGGTGTCCGCGGCGCTCGGCTGGGTGATCAGCACCACAGTCGCACATGCGGGCACGCAGGCGGCACGCGAGCTGCTCGACGATGCGGATGAGATTGTCGATCTGTCGGACCGGGCAAATAATTTACGGCGTGGCCGTAATTCCCATTGACGGCTACGGCATGGCCGTATATATCTTGGCTATCGAGACGGGATGGCCCGGATCGAAAAACAGGAGACGGACGATGGCTCAGTTTATTGACTACATGGCGGTTGATCGCCGCACACATCCCCAGAACCAAGCCGCAAAACACTTCGGCGTCACGCTGGCAGTTGAAAAAAGCGGGCGCCCAAATTGGTATGCCGATGCACTGTATGACTGGGATTGCTGGCAGGTAAATGGCTGGAAAACTACGGGCGGAGAGGTGATGTTTGTCTCAGAGACAACTTTCGGATTTTCCGCCGCTCTTGTTTCCGAACTTGACCAGCCTGTCATGGGCATGATGCAGCGCAAAGACATGATGGAAATCTGCCATATGCTTGGTCTTCGGAATCAAAGAGAACTTTGGGAAGGTCGCCGAGAACAAGCCAATGCGACCGCATGAGTGTTACCTGACATGACCCCCGCCGACCTCCGGGCGTGGCGTGATGCACGGGGACTTTCCCGCGCCGAGGCGGCAATCGTCCTGGGCGTCAATGCCAGGACGCTGGAGGATCTTGAGTCAGGCCGGCGCTCGGGCGCGACTCTGATGCCGGTGCTGAAGCGGCTGACGACGGCGCTGGATCGGCTGGAATTGAACATAATACTATAAGGACAAAAAATGCCTTCACAGCATGTTATTGAAGTAAGGGCTGAAGCAGCCGAGCTTCATGACCAAATAATTCAGGAATATATTTGGGAAGCTGAGCGGCTTGCGCGGGAACCGGATTATGGCGGTTGGAGTTTCGGTAATCTTTACAGTAATTTGGGCGTTCTTTTGGCTGAAAAGTGGAAGCGCGCCCGCGCTGCAGAAGAAGAAGACGATGATGAGAGCGAGGAAGAACATTGGACAGTTGACGATGATGACGAATGACGCGCGCCCGACGATCTCCTTAGCCTGACCCCGCTGGGTCATTCAGCTCCATCTCGACGGCCTCGATTGCGTCGGCTAGGCGCATCTCCAGCAACGCTAGTGCTCGGCCATAGAAGCCGCTGCGGTCGCCCGGGGGATGCGCCTCGGCCATACGCCGGAGGTCCTCGCGGCAGCCCTGGAGCACGCTCCACAAATCGCGCTGGAGATGCGCCCGATTGCTCATTCCTGCACCTCAATTTTCATATTTTCCAACTTTTCCAGATCCTTTTTCAGCGACGCGATTTTGCGGGCTCGCATGATTTCGACGTGGGCTGCGGCGGCTGCGGGCGTGGTGTGCCACTCTTTGCCATAAAAGACATTGGAAAAACCGCTTTCCTGCACCACGCTAATCATATCGGGAGCGCACAACTTCGCTTCGACTTTCTGGACCCCCGACGTGAGGGCGTATTTTGTGATCCAGGCGGTGATCGTCTCACGGTCGCTCATGGCGCCTCCTCCACGCACAGCCGCTCCACTGGCGTAGCAGGCCGTGCGGTGCGCTCGACCTGGAGTCCATAGGCCACGCAGGCTGCTGGCGTGAGCCCGGGGGCCGGCGCTGCCGGCGCCACTGCGCAGAGCGCCACCCCGAGCCCGGCGAGCAGTCCCGCGCCGAGGCCGATCCCCACCCAATCCGATCCGCTGTTCGCCACGTCAGTCCCTCCTCATTCACACGCTAGGCCGGTTTTCCGGCCGCTCAGGGCGTTTTGGTAGCTCGACCGCATATACCCTACCGTCCGCTCTGGCACACCTCTGTATGTGGCTCGGAAGCCGGGCATTAGGCTCATAGGCAAAACCTATCAATTTGGCTGTTTCGATAGGCCGCGCGCGCGACGTTGGGGCGGGGTGGTGTGGGGCAGAGCGGGGCAGAGCGGGGCACTTGTATGCCTCATCCTCAGCGTTGCCCTGCGTTGCCTCTAGCCACCGCAGCACATGCCGTCCCCAGAGCGTTATTTCCGTGCGCTCCAATTTGCGCCAATTCTGCGCCAATTAATCGGCTCCGAGGGGCGAATTGGTGCGTGCCCTGGAATGCTGCGCCAATTCTATGCCGCCAATTCCCCGGTCCTCCGGACCGGGAATTGGCGCAATGGCGCACCAGGGCCGCAACCGCCTCTCCGCCGGTCCAAACCGCGCCAAAATTGCGCCAATTCTGCGCCAATTCCAGATCACATCGCATCGCGTGAGGGCCTCTTGGTGTCATCCACAGTCACCCCATCGACCTGCTTCCGAGTCTCGGGATCGCGAAAAGATGCGACCTTGAGCAGCCCGCTTTCCAGCCATTTTCCGATCATCTGCTTGGCCTGCCCCTCTTCGACCTCAAGCAGGTCGATCAGCACCTGCCCGACCCACCTAGCATTGGCGCGGCCCCGGCGGGAAGGTGCATAGAACACGTCAGGCTTGGGTCCTTGGGCGATCTTGTCAAGCGCCGCGTTAAGGTCCTCCACGCTGTGCTGTGCCCAAAGGCTCGGGGGTGTCCAAGCCACGATTGCCGCCACATGATCGCCATTGGGATAGTCCTGGGTCGCGTTTTCGAGATTTACGCGGTCCAGCTCAAACCACTTTGCCTTGGTGGCTTTGGGGGCCAGATTAGCCTTCGCGTCGTCCAGCCTGACGTATCGGCCGCGGTCCTGATCCTTGATCCCAAATTGCTCGGCGTCTTCCGGAGACATGGGAGACATCAACATGCCGACCCTGGCGCTGTCGGTGAGGGCTTTAGCGCCACGGGCGCTGTCGATGTCCATGACGGCGCCCTTGCGAACGTGATGGACAAGCAGCACGGCGCAGTCTGCAGTCCTGGCCACCCGGCGCCAAGCGGCTGCGGCGCTGACCATCTGAGGGTTGCTGTTCTCCTCCAGGCTGTGGCTCTCCGCGAACGGGTCCACGATAATCATGCCTACGTCGTGAGCCTTCAGCTCGGCCATGAGCGCCGCTTCGTCCGGGTGGACAACCGAATATCCATCGACGCTCAAGGCGGCCATGACAACGCGTCTGGTCTCGCCAGAATGCATGAAAAACCGGCCATCGACCTCTGTTTCGTCAATCCGATGGCGGATCATTAGCGCGGCCAAGCGTCGGTCTAGCTCGTCAATCGGGTCCTCCAGATTGAGACAAGCGACATTCACCCGCTGAAAAATGTGCTCGCCAAGAAAGTCCTGACCGGTCGCCAAGCACAATCCGACCGCCATGGCATAGGATGACTTTCCGGTCCCGCCAGGCGCCACCAGAACGCTTACGAAACCTCGCAAAAGGTGCGTCCCATACAGCCATCGCCGCGGCGGAATCGATTTTGGATCGGGCAAGCGCGCGCGTTGAAGAACGAAAGCCTCTTGCTGCGTCTCGTCGCCGACAACTGACAATCTCGGCTTGCGCTCGGGTGGGCCGGCCGGACCCCAAATCGGGTCAACGTAGTCAAGCGACATGCGGCCTCCGCCCTGTCGCCGCAGCGACCGCTATCTTGCGTGTGATTTCGATCAGATCGGCATCAGACAGTTCGAGCCCGTGTCGGGCATTGACAGATCGGGCGCGGGCTAGGATCTCGCCTCCGGGCGCGCGGTCTCGGCCCAGAGGCCAAACGGCACGTCGAAGGCTTTCCGCAAAATTCTGCGCCCTTACACGGGCTTCTGCCCATTCGGCCCGACCGGCAATTCCGCCCATTTCGCGGGTCTCGCCAATGCGCTCGGCCATCAGCGCGCAGATGAGCACAGTCATCGCCTCGCCGGACAACCTCACATCTAAACCATACCCATGCTCCGGAGATGGCAGACCATACAGGTCCATGAGCGCCAGAAACGTCGCATTGGCGCGAACAAATTCGCGCAACCAAATCACCTTTGAATCCGGTGTCGCCGACCGCGCTGGCGGATTCGCCGCTCGCACCCAGTCTGGCAGCATGTCGGGAAAATTGGTCACACCAATTCTGCCGTCAGCACTGTAAGCGGCTTTTCCGCATAGGATTTTTGCACGCTCAAAGATACGATCTGAGCGTCATCGCGCCACAGCACACCGTTAAGAGCGTCACAAAGCAACTTAATTGAGTTGTCCACATCGGGTTTTCCGACCGGCCGAGCATATCCATCAAGCGCTTCATTGCGGCGTTTTTTCGACCAACTTGCCGGAACGGCCACACTGATCGAAATGCGGACTTCGACGGGACCGATCAGGCAGGGGGAGCCAACTTGATCGACGCAGCATTGCTTGACCCAGGCCTCTGCATTTACGGTCTGTGCCGGCGTATAGGCGCGCGCAAAGCCGCCGCGCGCTGACATTCGTGGCCGCTGTTTGCCGCGCATAACGCCCGGAATTGTTACAACATAGACGCTGTTGCTCAATCACCGACCTCCAGCCATTGGTGCATAATCCATCCGTGATCGCGAAGTTGCCGCGTTTGCACGGTCCCCGCTGCGATTTGCGCCTCAATCTCCGCCGCGCGCTCAGCCGTCACCCACAACTCGACCTTCCGGCCAGCGGGCGTGGTGCATTTCCACGTCCGCCAGTTGTCGCGTCTGCGGCGTCATGACATCGGCTATGTGCTGAGCCGCGGTTTTCCCCGACACGTCGTCGCGGGCTGTGTCGGGGATTGGCATCAGATTGCTTTCAAGGGCTCGGGCGGCAGGCCGTCCATCACCGAGATGTTTGAGCCGCGCTCAATCTTCGCAATGACATCCTCAATGATCTGCCCCATCATCGTTTCGACGCGCTGCAGCTTGAGGCCCATCTGCAGTTTTCCGTCCTGAATCCGGTAGCGGAACCGGGCGGGCACTGCGTAGGAGGCTAGGCCGAAGATCGGCGCAATGCCGAGCGTGAATGTCTCTGGCACGGCGATTGATCCCGCGCCCACCTTGGCGTCTACGTCCTCAATGTTCTGGAACTGGATCGTGCCCGACGACAGACGAATGCCGCTCTTGAAGTTGACGGTGCGCGTGGCCTGCAGATAGGTCACGATCTCAAGCATGGCGCCCCCGGCCGGGTCGGAAATATCCTCCAGGTTGTCCTCAATGAACTCGGCGAACTGCGGCTGTGGCATCAGCTTGCCGTCGATCTCCTTCCATTTCAGCCACTGGGGCGTCGGCCTGAAACTGATCTGGGCGCGGAAGTCGGCCCAGCCGGCGCCTTTCGGTCCATTGCCATTGAGCACTGCGACGACGGCCGGCTTCTCTGGGTTGCGGTCGAAATAAATGGCGATGTCGCCAGCGTCCGAATTGTCGGCCAGAATCTGGTTGAAGCTGGCCGCATCGAACACGGTGACAGTTCCACGCTTGCGCAGCGGCGCGCCCAATCCCTCCTCCGCGCTCACTGTGTAGAACTGTCCCGCACCGTTCACGCCATTGGCGACGAAGTAGACGGCGCGGCCATCGTTGCGCTCGACCAGATGCGGCGTCGCCCCCTGTCGTGCCGCCTCAATGACGGCTTTGATATTGTCCACCTGCATTTACGCGACTCCCTTGTGTGCTGTGGCCGGCCCGATCTCGCGCAGTTCCAGCGTCTGCTGGCGCGGATCCTGCCGGACGAGATTGTTTTCGGGCGAGGCAAAAAACACCGAGGTGCCCGGCGTTTTTTTCGGCGGCGCCGACTTGATGTCGCATGCCACCTCCAGTGCGCCAGAATCGCGGCCCATCGGCTTGACGCTGATGGTAAGAGTCAGCTTCCCGGCCTTCCCCTCGTCGGTGACGGCGGCAACCAAAGCCTGCAATTCGTCGCTGAGTTCTTCGAGGGTGACACCATTTCGATGTTCGCGTAGCAAGTCAGTGATTGGGCGAGCGCTCATGTTCAATTCCTTTTTATCTTGCTTATCTCACGCCGCCGCTTCTTCTGCGGCCGAGGTCTCGACGGGCGCTGCCAGCACGTCCAGCACGGACGCGTCTGTGAGGCCTTGCAACTTCCGCCATTGCTTCACGACCGCAGGATGCTTCTTCAGTTCGACGAGCTTCGCACGCGTCACTGCTGCCGCCTGGATCTTCGCTGCATCCAGCAGAACCGGCGATGACGTGCGTTTGGTCTGCTCGACGATCGAATGAGCAATCGCCAGGCGCCACGGGTCGAGTTCGTGGATCGCGGGCGTCTTTTTTTCCTTGATCGCGCCGCCCTTCAATTTTCCGAAGACGTCGGGCTTGCCGATCCGCACCTTGTAGTCGAGCCCCACCAAAGCAAGGTAGGTCACCACATGCTGCGGCAAATCGTCGAGCGCATAGGTCGTGCCATCGCGCACGACGACGCGGGTGGCTTGGTCGATGTGGCCTTCGCTGCGCGGCTTCCTGGTGGCCGTGTCGGTGTGTGTTTCCGAATCGCTCATGTCATCTCCTGTTGTTGCGCCGAGACCGTCGGCATCGGTTGCTTACGCACGTGCTCTCCTTTGATTCCAAGACGAATCAGGAAAGCTGACGTGCCAAAAATACCTCATAAATACGATCGGGTCGCGCGATGTAGATAAAAACATAATCCCAAGCGAAATTGGTTTCATGGCTTATCCTTTCGATCGTCTAAGAATACTAAAAACAACATGGCTGCACACGTAAGAAAGCCAACGCCCAAGACAATTCCTAAGCCCGTTGCGAGAATTTCTAATACCGATTGCAAATCGACATCTCCAACAGGGGCGCTTCCTGCATGTCGCGAAGCCCGATTGCATCGGCGAGATTACGCCGCACGGCATGCGGAACCGGTCCCGTATGCCTATTCCAGACGCACGGATGCCCGATCCCGGCGCCGCAGGAGGAGCACACGACGGCGGCCCAAGCGTGCTGCGCGCGGCCCGTGTAAACGACGCGGGGTGACGAGCGCATCATTCCATTGCGCTTTCAGCGATGACGCACATCAGCGAGCAATCCAGATCGGGTTCGTTCCCATCGGGTTCACCCTCTGGCATTTCATCCAGCGACAGACGCTTCCGCTCGCCGTCGCCCATGCGGATCAGCTTGACCCCTAGTTCGGCCTCCAGCACGCGGCGGCGCTCGAATGTCTCGGGATCATGCTTCTTGGTGCGCTGCCAGTAAGACAGACTGCTCGCCTTGACGCAGCCCCTGCAGTTGTTGTTGCGGAAGCCTTGGCGGTAACGGAGCGGTAATTCGATACCCGCGCGATGCACAATCCCGAAGCAGTCATCCTTGGTCAGACCCGCGTCGATCAAGTTGCAGACGAGGCCGATCTCGGGATGATCCATCCGAAACTGGTCGGCTCGGTCCCGGTCGCTCCTGTCGCACGTATAGCCGAACACTTGCATGTCGGGCTGCCAGCGCTCCTCAAAGTCCTTGCGGACATCGCGCTTGAGCGCCTTGGTGCAGGGAGCGCCGCGAGGCCCGGACATGAAACGCCGCTTAGTCCACACATCCTCTGCTCCGTCGTATTCAGTGCTCCGCAGAAGCGTAACCGGATGGCTAAACCAGCGCTCGCAGTCCGCCGCGAAACGGTCGTTGTCCTCGGACTCCTCGGGGATCACGATGCGGCAGACCTTGATCTCAACCGGCTTCAGAGATTTGGCGGCTTTGGCCAAAAGCATTTTGGTCGAAACCGCGCTAGCCGCCCCGCACGAGAACCAAGCCACTATTTTAATGGGCATCACCGCAACCCCGCGTCGCTTGCGCGCCGGGCTCTTGCTGCTGGTGGCGCGGCTAATTGATCCTTCATTGTGCCGCCATGTGCCGCATTGCTTAAGGCTTTCATTTTCTCCCCCTTAGATGATCAATCACCCCGAGCAGTCGGAAAAAAATTGCATCCGGCATGATGTCGATCGTCCAGCACAATACGGTCAGCCGCGGCCAGGCGCCGGACCGATTGAGATGCGGCATCCGCGGCCAATGCCGCTCGGTCACGACGTAATGGGTCATGGCGCACCCCGCCTCCGCTCCTTGAGGAGCGCCTCCAGACGGTCCAGCGTCTCGGCCGCCGTAGCTTGATCGCGTCCGGCCTCTCGGCAAACAAATTCCCACACGTCATCGAAATCGCTCATGAGCTGCACGAGCGTTTCCGCGGACATTGTGTTGTCGCCGCTAAGCCAGCGCTCGGCGGCTTTCGGCGTTTTCCCGACGGCGCGCTCCAGTTCCTTTGCGGGCCTGCGCATGTCCCGCAACACCATCGACAATCGTTCGCGAAAATTGTTTCCGCCAACGCGAACCAATTGTCTGCCGTTAACCGGGCACGACATTCCTGCCGTCATGGCGCAAATGTCTCCTCAGCAGGAGCGGAGCATCCGACTGACCACGCATTCAAAAAGCGACGGGAGACCACGCGCCGCGTGCGCCTCCCGCCATCAGCGCCGCCTTTCAGGCGTCTCGCTAAGAGCAGCCCGGCGCCGAATACCTTTTTCATCACGCCGCCTTCCGAGGCAGAAACGCCCGGGCGCAATGCTGTTCGCACCAAGAATGCCCCGCGAGCGTTGGTGCGTCGCAATACCGATGAGAGATCGCCTCCGTCGGTTCCCAGAGCGGCCACTGGCATTTCCCCGCCGAACCGACCGGCGGCGGTTGATACGCGGGGGCGGCCATCCGCTTGCTCGTGGGCTGTTTGGGCGCGGGAACCGGGTGCTCCAGCGGCGCCTGCATCGTGACAGGACGCCATTTCGGACGCCGGATTTCCGGCGACACGAAACCCCGATCGCGCAACATGCGGAGCACCACCGAAAACCGGGAATGTTTCAGCCCGATCTGCTGCCCAATTTCGCCGTTGGTCAGGCCGGCTGCGATGCCATCAATGATCGCAGCAGCCCGGGGATGAATCGCCGCAAGCGCGGCGGCCGAGATCGCTTGCGACGGTCGAGGTGCATCACGCCGTATAATCGGGCTGCCCCGCGACGGCAGTCCCAGCCGATGCGCCCGACCGCAGACGGCATTTTTCGAGAGGCCCATGGTCTCGGCGATCGCCCGGGTCGAGCCGCCCTCGCCCCACAAGCGCGTCAATTCTTCGTCTCGCGCGGGCCAGGGCGTCATGGTGTGGGCTCCCGCATCGGAGCGGGACAAATATCCGGCCTCAGCTCGTGCCGCGGTATTCCAGTGGCCCGCTCCACTTCCGGCAGCCGCTCGGCTGGCACGCGCCGCCATTTCAGAACTGCGGGAAATGTAATGCCCAGTTCCCGGGCTATTTTGGCCCGCAGCCCCGGTGTCTGCCGAATACGCTCCATTGCATCGCTCATAGCGCCGCAATTACCACAGGTAATGTGAGGCGTCCAGAATTTTTATTACCCCCGGAAATCCCCACCCAGGCTAGGCTGACCCTATGAAAAAATCGCCATTAGACCCGGAAATCGGCCATCGGATTGCGCAAATCCGATCCCAGACAGGCCTGACCCAGGCGCAATTTGCTGAGCTTTTGGACGTCTCTCAGGGCCTCGTGTCCGCTTGGGAAAGCCGTAGCAAGTCTCCTGGAACCGCCAAGCTCAGGCGCCTCGCGGAGGTGACGGGCGTGAGTATGGACTATATCATGCGCGGCGGATCAATCGTCAGAGATAGCATCAAGCTGACCGATCCCGAGGAAATCCGGCTTGTTTTGAGCTACCGGAGTCTGCCGGAGCGGGCAAAAAAGAACGCGTTTGAAATGATTGATATGGTTTCGAATGTCGGAAGAGTTCAAAATAAGAAAAACAGCCCAATCGAGGTCGATTGAATCACATTCGTCAATTTCCTGAACTTTATTTTTAGCCATAGCCCTGCACCGCTTTGATTAACAATTGCGATTACGCGCGCCAATAAGGCCATTGGCTGGAATGGTTATCTATACGCAAAGTAACTTTCCCTCACAAGAATAATAGCGATCGCCGTCGCTAATACCAACGGGCCGCTGCCGTCGGCTGCCCACCCTCGGATCATCCCCGCTCCCCTGGGGATCGACCCATCGCCCTCATAGCGACTCACGTCCTAGGCGACGCGGGGCGGCTGCGCTTACCGCGGCCGTGATCGGTGTCGGTCGCGTCGCGGCGCCCTCAGTATGGGGCAATCACTCGTATTGTAGCCATGTTCCGGCCCGATCTCGCCCCCCATCTCCTCCATCCGCCTGTCGCCCGGTAATGACAAAAATCACTCTACGTATTTTCCCCTTGCGCTTATCTATTACCTAGGGTAATGCAAATCCACGCCTCGCATCCCGTGGGGCGCCAGGGGACGCAAGATGACCGACATTCACGACCTAACGCGAGACGATGCTGCGGACCGCATCCTGCGCTTCGCGGCCGAAGGGCGGCTCATTCAAAGCGAATGGCATAACTCAGACGAAAATGGCCGCGAAATCGCGTGCCTTCTGGGCGCAATTCATTCTGAC
>Ga0116230_10000267_pt1 | contig 43797 bp, 43 predicted proteins | sample S1TSphfallax_3_FD_88678 | JGI IMG/M metagenome (GOLD analysis project Ga0116230, IMG submission 88678) | Host-associated microbial communities from peat moss isolated from Minnesota, USA - S1T2_Fd - Sphagnum fallax MG | ecosystem: Host-associated > Plants > Peat moss > Unclassified | place... | reverse complement strand
GTCACGAGGCGCTGGTCGCGAGGCGCTGGTCACGAGGCGCTGGTCGCGAGGCGCTGGTCACGAGGCGCTGGTCGCGACACGCAGATCATGCCAGTCGAGCTTCGGCTTGTCGGAAAAATGCCGCACGAGGATGCGATACACGTCGGGATCGAACGGCGGCCTGCCCGTAGCGGCGGACAGCTCCGCCAGTTCCTCCTCGTCGCGAGCGGTGCCGAGATAGCCCCAGGCTTCACAAACGTGCAAATCTGCGTGTCCGCTGCCGTCGCGTTCGCGCAGCGCGATGCGTCCCGGAAAGGGCCAGACTTTCAGGCGCAGCGACGACAGGGCGAGACTCAAGCGCATCGCATGCAGCACGAGCGGCTCCTTGCCGACGCAGGCGCCGCGGCACTTGCCGACCTGGTGCGCGAAACACGAGCCTGCGCTCTGCTCGAGCCCGATGACCTTGAGACACAGCTGCTGCGCGCGCGCGATGTCCGACAGAGCCTTTTGCGCATCCTTGCGCGAACGGAACAGCCCGAAGCAATCCCCGAGCTCCTCCGGTTCGATCTGCTCGACACCGATGACGGCCACGAGTCCTCCGGCCGCCGCAGGCACACGCAGAGTCACCGTCTCGGGATTCTTCTTGAGCCGGCGGTTGTGCAGGGGCTGCAGACGCTTGATCCACTCCGCCTCACGCAGCAGGGCGCCGAGCTCCCCGGCGGTCTCCAGCCAGTCGACGCGGCAAACCTGGCGCGCGAGCCTTTGCTCCTTCGAGTCGGAATGCTCTCCGGCGAAATGAGCGAGCACCCGCGTGCGCAGGGAAACGCTCTTGCCGACATAGAGCAAGGCATCGTCGTGACCGAAGAAACGGTAGACCCCGGGACCTTCGGGCAGTTCGTCCGCGAGATCCGGTGACAGCTGCGGCGGCAGCGCGTGGGCGCCCAGCAATCCCTGGACGGCCGCGGCGAGTTCGGCTTCGGGCCGCTCCCGGCGCAGCAGGCACCAAAAATCCCAGAGCACGCGGGCGTCGCCGAGCGCGCGGTGGCGCGCACTGCAGTGCAGGCCATGGCGTTCCATGACGGCATCCAGGCTGTGCCGGCGGTGCTCGGGGAACAGTCGACGCGAAAGTTTGACGCTGCAGAGGACTTTGGCGGCGAAGCGCCGCTCGGTGCGCCGGAATTCGGCGCGCAGGAAGGAATAATCGAAACGCGCGTTGTGCGCGACGAACACCGAGCCCGCGAGCTTCTCCTGCACGAGCTTCGCCAGGTCGGCAAAGCGCGGTGCGTCCGCGACCATCTCGTTGCTGATCCCGGTGAAGGCCTCGATGTAGCTCGGAATCCGGCATTCGGGATTGACCAGCGAACTCCACTCCTCGACGAGTTGCCCGTCCACGACGCGCACGATGCCGATCTCGGTGATCCGATGGAAGGCAGCGTTGCCACCGGTGGTCTCCAGATCGACGAAGACCAGGTCGCGCGGCAGGTCGGCGTCTTCAGCCGCGGCCATCGAGCGAGAGTAGGGGGTAGTACAGATCGGGGCGGCGGTCACGGAAGATGCCCCAGGAACGCCGATAGCGCCGGATCTCGTCGAGATCGAAGCTCGCGGTCAGCACGGACTCGCTGACGCGGTCCGCCTCGGCGAGCTTCTCGCCGGTCGGCGAGGCGATGAACGAGGAGCCGTAGAAAGTCATCGTGTATTTCTCGCCCTGCTCCGTGCCGATGCGGTTCGATGCCACCAGCGGCAGGATGTTGGCGGCGGCGTGCCCCTGCATCGTGCGTTGCCAGTGCCCGCTCGAATCGATGCTCGGATCCTGCGGTTCTGAACCGATGGCGGTCGGGTACAGGAGGATCTCGGCGCCGAGCAAGGCCATCGAGCGCGCGGCCTCGGGAAACCATTGGTCCCAGCAAATCGCGACCCCGAGTTTGCCGTAGCGAGAATCGAATACGCGAAAGCCGGTGTCGCCCGGCGAGAAATAGAACTTCTCGTGATACCCCGGGCCCTCGGGAATATGGGATTTTCGGTAGGTGCCGAGCACGCTGCCGTCGGCATCGACGACCGCGACCGAATTGAAGAAGGCATTGTCGGCGCGTTCGAAAACACTGACCGGCAGCACGACGCCGAGTTCACGCGCGAGCGAACGGAAATGCTCGACGGCCGGATGCCCCTCGAGCGGACGGGCCAGATCGAAATGCTGCGACTGGTGATCCTTGCAAAAATACGGTGTCTCGAACAATTCCTGGATCAGGACGATGTTCGCGCCGCGCGATGCCGCCATCCGAATCAGCTTCTCGGCGTTCGCGATGTTCGCGTCGCGATCCCAGCCACAGGCCATCTGCGTGGCCGCTACGGTTACTTTGCTCATGGACGACCTTGGGATTTCGGAGCCGGTATGGTACCTGAAGCCTCGCTCAAAACGTGGGCGGCGAACTCGCGCTGACGAGTTCGCAAACCTCGGTGCCCGGATTGCGGAAGCGATGCGGCAGGGAACTGCGGAAATAATAAGCGTCGCCTTCCTTGAGCACGCGGGATTCGCCGCCCACCGTGAGCTCGATCTGGCCACGCACGACCACGCCGCCCTCTTCGCCGACGTGGGTCAGCATTTCCTCGCCCGTATCGGCGCCGGGCGCGTACCTTTCGTGCAGCAAGGCCATGCTGCGTTTGGCGAGCCGGCTGCCGACGAGGCGCAACTCGACGCTGCCCGTGCCGATGTCGCTGAGTTCCTCGCGCGCGAAGAACACCTGCGGCTTGCCCGCGAGATCCAGGGTGAAGAAGTCGGCGAGCGCCATGGGGACGCCGTCCAACACTTTTTTGAGGGAACTGACCGAAGGGCTGACACGGTTCTGCTCGATCAGCGAGATCAATCCGTTGGTCACGCCCGCGCGCTTCGCGAGTTCTCGCTGCGACAGGCCGTACATTTGGCGCACGGCTTTCAAATGGGCTCCGACGTCTAGACTCATGGGGGCGGCCCTCTCGGCGGGTGTGTTGAGTATATTAAACACGATTTCACCCAAAACGCGCGGAATTGAGGTCCGTGTCGATTTTCCTTATCATGTTCGGGCCGATACGCCGCCGCCCCGACACCCGAGGACTCTCGCCATGAACGCCAAACTCTCCCCCGGTTTGATGCAGGATCCCGCGCTCAGCGAGCACACCGATCTTGCCGCCGGCAAGCTCGACGCCTTTTGGATGCCGTTCACGGCGAATCGACATTTCAAGTCGAAGCCTCGCCTGCTCGCGCGCGCCGAAGGCATGCACTATTGGACTCCGGACGGGCGCCAGGTCATCGACGGTGTCGCGGGCCTCTGGTGTGTCAACGCCGGCCATGGGCGGCGTGAAATCGCCACGGCGGTCGCCGAGCAGCTGACGACCATGGAATACGCGCCCACGTTCCAAATGGGCCATCCGATCGCATTCGAGCTGGCAAGCCGCCTGGCCGAGCTGAGCCCCCCGGGACTCGATCGTGTCTTTTTCACGAATTCGGGTTCGGAATCGGTCGATACGGCGCTCAAGATCGCGATTGCTTATCAGCGGGCCCGCGGCCTCGCCGGAAAGACGCGCTTGATCGGTCGCGAGAAGGGCTATCACGGCGTCGGCTTCGGCGGCGTCTCGGTCGGGGGCATGGTCAACAACCGCAAGGCCTTCAGCTCCGTGATGCTGCCGGGGGTCGATCACTTGCCGCACACCCTCGACATCGAGCACAACGCGTTCTCACGCGGCCTGCCGCAGTGGGGCAAGCACCTGGCCGATGAGCTCGAGCGACTGATCGCCCTGCACGATGCCTCGACGATCGCGGCCGTGATCGTCGAGCCGATTTCCGGTTCCGCGGGCGTGATTCTCCCGCCGGTCGGTTACCTGAAGCGCTTGCGCGAGATCTGCGACAAGAACGACATCCTGTTGATCTTCGACGAAGTGATCACCGGTTTCGGGCGCACGGGCAAACCCTTCGCCGCCCAGACCTTCGATGTGACGCCGGATCTCATGACCACGGCCAAGGGACTGACGAACGGGGCGATCCCGATGGGCGCCGTGTTCGCGCACCGCAAGGTCCATGACGCCTTCATGCAGGGACCCGAGCGCCTCGTCGAGTTGTTCCATGGCTATACCTATTCGGCCCATCCGGCCGCCTGCGCGGCCGCGCTCGCGACGCTCGACATCTATGCGAAAGAAGATTTGTTGACGCGCGCGGCGAGCATCGCGCCGCTCTGGGAAAACGCCGTGCACGCGCTCAAAGGCCTGCCGCACGTCATCGATGTCCGAAATTTCGGTCTGATCGGCGCCGTTGAACTGGAACCGCGCCCGGGCAAGCCGACGGCGCGGGCATTCGATGTCTTCCTGGAATGTTTCGAACGGGGCGTGATGGTCCGGCAGACCGGTGAAACGATCGCGCTGTCGCCGCCGTTGATCATCGAGCCGGCGCATATCGAGAAAATCGTCGAGGTTCTGAGCGCGGTGATCCGCGACACGGCCTGAAGCTGCCGATCGCTCGAAACCCGGTGGGCAGGGCGAGTGCCCCCGGATTGCGCGCTCAGGCAGGGTTAGACGCCCTCGGTTCGAAGATCGCGTACCATTTTTTCGCAGGCTCCATGACCTCCCAGGTGCCCTCGAAGCCGGCGGGAACGACGAAAGCGTCGCCGGCCCGCAACTCGTAGCGCTCGCCGCCGGTCGAATCGATGCGGATCCGCCCCTCGATCAGCACACAAAACTCGTGCTCCGAGTAGCGCACGCGCCATTTACCCGCCGTGCTGCTCCAAATGCCGCAGAAAAATTGACCGGTCGGCTCGGCATACTGATTCGCGACGCGGGCCCGCGGAATGCCCGCGAGGATCCGTTCGGGCGCGGGGTTGGCGGACTCCCCCGACAGCAATCGATCCAGCAGCAGTAACCTCGGAATTTCGCTCATCGGCCATCCTAGGCCCAGGCCGCGCAGGGAGACAAGGGCCGGCCGCGACGCGCGGCGGCCCGGCCGCCCCCGCGACCGGGCCGCTTGCTGGCAGGGCCCTCAGCGGCTCGAACTCGTCGAGGCCGTGGTCGGGCTGGCCGGCATCGTCGCGCCGGCCGGCATGGTTTCGATGGCCGGAGTGTCGGTCTTGGCCACCGCCGCCTGCGTGTCGAGCAGGGTCAGGCGTACGCGCCGCTCGAGAGCGAAGCCATCCTCATCGTCGGCGACGCTCAGGGTCTTGCCGTAGGCATTGACCTCGAGCGCGGCCTCGTTGACTCCCGCCGCCAGCAGCAAATCACGGACGGCATTCGCTCGGGCCTCCGAGAGCTTCAGGTTCGCGTTCTCGGTGCCGCGCGGATCCGCATAGCCATCGACCCGTATCTTCAGCTCCGGCGACTTTTGGATGGCCTGGGCCAGCACCTCGATCTGATGCGCGACGTCCGGCGTGATCTCGGCGCTGCCGGTGCGGAACAACACGTCGCCCTGCAAACCATCGAGCGCTTCGGCCGGATCGCTCTTGGCCATCTGGACGGCCTTGACCGACGTGGTCAGAGCGTCCACCTGCACGGTCAAGGAGCGATTCATCTCCGCGAGGCGCGCCCGATCGGATTCGAGCGCGATCGCATTGGCCTCGAGACCCTTCTTCTGCGCCTCGAGTGCCGCCACCTCGGCTTCCGCCTTCTTCGCTTCGCTCGCCCGGTGCACACGATTACCGAGCCAGGTACCGAAGCCCGCGCCGACGACGGCGCCGATCGGGCCCGCCGCCAATCCACCGATGACGCCACCGGTCACGAAGCCGATCGGCTCCTGGGGGGGAGTGACTTTTGGCGGAGTGGCCGGATCCGCGATCGCCAAACTGCTGATGCCCACCAACCCCACCGTCCATACGACCCGAGAGAATGACTTTTTCATGACAGCTCCTGATGCACCTTCGCCACTGGGCGATACGCCCGTATCGCCGATGGGAGCCATTTCAATCCTGCATTGCGGCAGCTTCCGGCGCCGATTCGGGCGAATCCAGCCCCGGCCCGGGTGAATTCAGCCGCGGCTGCTCAGGGATCGGGAGTCTTCAACGAGAACGGCGTGAAATTCGTGTTGGTGTCGTAATAATCCTCGTTCTCGGCCCTCTTCAAGAAGCCCACCACGCGGTAGGTCAGCGGCGCGGCGACGATTTCCCAGCCGCTCTTGAGCAGATATTGGGTCAGCATCAGGCCCTGCAGGTGGTCCCAGGACATCCGGCCGTAGAAGGCGATGACGTAAAACAGCACGGAATCGACGAACTCACCGCAGAGCGTCGATCCGACCAGTCGTGTCCAGAGCCAGCGCCCCCGGGTCAGGATCTTCATTTTGGCGAGCACGTAACTGTTGACGAACGTGCCGCACAGAAAGGCGATGATCGAAGCCAGCACGATGCGCGGCGTGTTCCCGAAGATCGCCTCGAGCGCGGGCTGAGCGGCCTTGCCGGCGGCGGACGGCGGCAGATTCACGACGATTGCCGCCATGAGGGAGGCGAAGATCAGGGCGGCGAAACCGGCCCAAACCACGCGCCGGTCACGCCCATAGCCGTACACCTCCGTCAGGATGTCGCCGAAAATGTACGAAATTGGGAAGAACAACACACCAGCGAGGAACGTGACGTCGCCAAATACAGGCACCGAGATCGTGGTTTCCTTGGCCGGCCCGATCAGATTCGAGCAAAGCAGCACACAGACATAGGCAGCCATCACGAAATCGTAGTAGCGGAATTCTCGAATCGCGGTCTTGGGAGGCATGTTTCCACTCGTGGCGGCTGACGGTATGGACTCGATGATATGTCAGAGCAGGCTGCTCTCGCGCGCTTCAGTCGCATTGCGGCTGATGCGCGGCCGCCTCGAGGCCGGCAGTTTTGGGGAAGACGATCACATCGGCCGGGCGAACCATACGGTATTAAAGGATCCGCACTTTTGAAGACAGGGCCTATGGAACAGGGTGAGAATCCGAGCGCGAGCGGCGGTGAGCCTCTCGATTATGACAGCCTGTGTCAAAAGATCCGGCTGGCGATGGAACCGGTGCGTGCTCAAGCCGTCTCCCTGCATGACGAGACCGGCGACCTTCTGTGGCTCACCGAGAGCTCGATGGGGCCGGATGAACATAACGCAGTCCAGCAAGCGTTCGAGTCCTTTGCGAGCGGCAGCGGGCCGACCGCCGTCGCCTACGACCTCGGCGACTCGCGGTCCGCCGTACTGTTCCGCGTCACCAACGCGAAGCGCGCGATGGTCGGCGCGGTCATGGTCATCGTCGACACGCGTGCGCTCAGCCAGGGCGATCGCAGCGCCGGACAGCTGCTGACGCAAAAGCTGCTGCGTGCTCTCGGCGGTTTCGCGGTGATGCGCCGGCGCCTGGAGCCCGCGGCACCGCCGGCGTCACCCCGGGCGGCACCGCCGGCGCCACCCCGGGCGGCAACGCCGACGCGGACCTCGGCACCGACGCCCGCACCCACGCCCGCATCGAAGCCTGCGTCGGCGCCCGCACTGAAGGCCGCGCCGCCCAGTTTGGCCAGCGTGAAGTCCGCCGCAAAAGCGCCCGTCTCCCCACCGGCCGCCCCGCCGCCCAAAGCGGTTGCCCCGATCAGCCACGATGTCGATCTGTCCGAACTGACGCTCACCCCGATGAGCGAGATCAGTCTGCCGCCCAAGGCTTCGAAGGAACCTGCGCCCGCCTCGGTGCCACCACCGACTGCGTCGCCGGCACCCCGTCCGTCGCCGTCGGGCACGGCGCAACCCGCACCGGCCGCGCCGCCGTCGCCGTCGCGGATTCCCGTGTCGTCGCTGGCCGCACCGGCGCCCGTCACCCGGATCACCACGCCCGAGAACACGCCGCCCGAAGTCGATCGCCTGAACGCGGCGCTCCGCAACGCGCCGATCGCGCTGTATGTCCAGCGATTGATGCCGCTCACCAAGGGCAGCAAGATGAAGCGGTTCGAGGTGCTGCTGCGCTCCAAGGGTCACGAGTCGTCGGGGGCCGCGCAGGCGATGCTCAAGGCTGCGGTCGATCATGGGCTGGGTTCGATGGTCGATCGACGCGTCATCACCGAATTGGTGGCGTGGATCGTGCGCCATCCGCGCGTCTGCGCGGACGATGACGTGCGTTTTTCCGTCAATCTCACCAAGACGGCACTGCACGACGATCATTTCATGAAGTTCGTGAGCATGTGCCTGGCGAAGGCGGCGCTGCCCACCCAGACGGTTGCCTTCGAGATCGACGTTGAATTGGCGATTGCCGCGGGCATGCGCATCACGGAGGTCGCCGCGGGCTTGCACCGGCTCGGCTGCCCACTCGTTCTGGACGACTTCGCGCTGCGTACCGAGTGTTTCGAACTGCTGCGCCTGCCCGGCGTCAAGTACATCAAGCTCGCGCCGACGATCACCGCCCAGATGCGCACCGACAAGGTGTCGCAAGCCGCAATCACGGCTCTGGTTCAGATGGCCCGCGTTCTCGGCTTGCACACGGTCGCCAAGCGCACCGAGTCCGGCGCGGAACAAGAGTGGATGACCGCACTCGGCGTCGATTTCATTCAATCGAACGCCCTGTCCCCGCCCGTCCCTATCGAGTCGTTGGTGGAACCCGCCAATCTCCGCCAAGCGCCTTGACGAGGTAGACCGCGGCGAGCATGCGCTGACCTTCGATCTGGACCGTCTCCCGTTGATCGGCGAGCAGGGCTTGCTGCGCCGTGAAGACATCCAGATACGTATCGACACCGCCGGCGTAGCGATCGTTCGCGATGGACAGCGCCCGCTGCGCGCCCGCAACGCTCGCCGTGGATTCGGCCTCCGCACGTGACAACTGCGCGAGCCCGACGATGCCGTTTTCGACCTCCTCCATCGCGGTCAAGACCGCTTGTCGATACCCGGCGACCGCGGCGCTGTAATCCGCGCTCGCGATCCGGACGTTCGCCCCGGTCGCGCCGCCGTTGAACACGGTGCCCGACGCCCCGGCCCCGAGAGACCACATCCTGCTCGGCAACGACAGCAGGCTGGCGATCGCATTACTCTCCCATCCCACCGTCGGCAGCAGTTCGAGGGACGGGAAATAGGCCGCCTTGGCGACGCCGATCCGCGCATTGGCAGCCGCCATCGCGCGTTCGGCCGCAGCCACGTCGGGTCGCCGCTGCAAGATCTCGGAGGGCAGGCCGATCGGCACCGGCGGGATCGTCCAGTCATGCCGCGTCGACGGCGGCAGCGTGAAACTGGGCGCTGGCGCGCCCAACAGGGTCGCGAGGGCGTGTTCGTTTTGCTCACGCGCGTTCTGCAGGAGGTCGAGCTGTGTGCGACTCGCATCGAGCAATGCCTGCTGTTGGGCAAGGTCCAAACCGGTCGCGAAGCCCAACTCGTGACGCGCCGTGATGATATCGAGCGAACGCTGCTGCGCGTCGATGCTCGCGCGCACGACCTCGCGCTCCGCATCGAGTTCTCGCACGGCGAAATAGGCGCTTGCGACCTGGGCGATCAAGACGAGGCGGGCATTCTCGAAGTCGGCCTCGACCTGGTCGCGGGTCGCGGTCGAAGCTTCGATGTCGCGGCGCACGCGTCCGAACAGATCGACCTCGTAGCTCACCGTGGCATCGACCACGAAATCGTTCTGCACGGTCGATACGTTCGGCGAGTCGTACGCCGACAGAGGTCGATTGGCGGAAGTCTTGAGGCGGGTCGGATCCGCATTGAATGCCAGGTGCGGGTACAAAGCGCTGCGCGAGATCGCCACCTGCGCCCGGGCCTGGTCGAGCCGCGCCGCGGCGATGCGCAGGTTCTGATTTCCCGCGAGCGCCTGCGTGACGAGGGTGTCGAGTTCCGGGTCCTCGAACCCCGTCCACCAGGACCCCTTGCGTTCGGCGTCCTCCGGATTTGCCTCGCGCCAGGGAATGGTCGCCGCCCAGGCGGCGGGCACGTCGGCCTCGGGCCGACGGTAATCGGGGCCCACGGCGCAGGCAGAAAGCGTCAGCGTGGTGACCGCGGACGACAGAGCGGCAAGGAGGCGCAGTACTTTCATCTGGCGACGACGACGAGATCACCGTCGCCGAGCGAGTCGGCCGGATGGGAGATCATCCGTGCACCGCTCGCCAGACCGCTCACGACCTCCACTCGATCGCCGTAGTCGGTGCCGAGCTTGACCGCCTGCAGATGCACGTGCTCACTCCCATCGACGACGGCGATTCGAGTCCCTTCGGGGCGAAACAGCAGCACGTCGGTCGGCACGACCACCGCACCGGGAACGCCGGCGAGGGGCAGCTTCACCTGAACATAGGAGCCGGCGATCAATGCCCCCTTGGGGTTCGGGACTCGCACCTCGACCTGCATGGTGCGCGTGGCCACATCGATCGCGCGCGCCGTGCGCGCGACGACGCCGCTGAAATCGGTATCCGACTGCTCGGCGATCTCGATCTTCACGGGATCGCCGACTTTGATCCGATGCGCATCGGCCTGGGGAACGTAAACGTACAGACGCAGCGGATCGACTTGTGCGACGGAAAACAACGCCCGACCCGTCGCGCCGTTGCCGCCGTCGATCAAATCGCCGACGTCGATGTTGCGCCGGGTCACGACGCCGTCGAACGGCGCAACCACCCTGGTGAACCCCAACAACTGGCGCAGGCGGGCTGTGTTCGCCTGGGCGGCGTCATAGTTCGCCTGGGCCTGACGCAGCGCGCTCTCGCGCTCGTCGAGGTCCTGTTGAGTGACCGCATCGCGCTTGCGTAAGCTTTGCCAGCGCTCCGCGGTGCTCTTCGCGAGCGCGAGGCTGGCTTCGGCCTGCTCGCCCGCCGCGATGGCCTGCGACAACTGCTGATCCACCTCGGGTGCGCTGATTTCGGCGAGGAGCCCGCCCTTCTTGACTTCGCCGCCGATGTCCTTGAGCCAGCGCACCACGTAACCGCTCGTGCGGGCATATATCGTCGATTCGATGCCGCCCTGGAGCGTGCCCGGCAGCGTCAAATACGCCGCATCCGCGCGCGGCTTCGCTTCGATCACGCTGACGAATTGTCGCCGGTGGGCCGCCGTCGACTCCGCCAATGCCGCCGCGGCGGAGATTCGCAGCAGAATCACGGCCACCGCGCCGCCCAGGAGCACGACGAGAAAGCCGATGGCGGCTAATTTTGCGGATCTCACCACCGGAGGTGTTGCGCTATCGGTGTTCATGCAGCTCTCTCATGATCGGTTCGTCGATGGATGCCGGCGAAAATGACGGGAACGAAAAACAGGGTCGACAGGGTCGCAAAGAGCAGACCGCCGATGACCGCCCGCCCGAGGGGCGCGTTCTGCTCGGCGCCTTCGCCGATCCCCAGCGCCATGGGGATCATGCCGATGATCATCGCCAGGGCCGTCATCAGCACGGGACGGATGCGCGTGGCACCGGCGTCCAGCGCCGCGTCCAAGGCGCCGAGACCCTCGTTCATGCGTTGACGGGCGAAGGCGACGATCAGGATGCTGTTCGCCGTCGCGACGCCCATCGTCATGATCGCGCCCGTCAACGCCGGCACGCTCAAGGTCGTGCGGCTCAGAAACAGCATCCAGCAGATGCCCGCCAGCGCGGCCGGCAGCGCGGTGATGATGATGAAGGCATCGAGCCAGGACTGAAAATTCACGACGATCAGCAGATACACCATGACGACCGCGATCACGAGTCCCACCCCCAGCTGTACGAACGAGGAGCGCATGGTTTGCGCCTGGCCAAGGACGGCGATCTGTGTGCCGCGCGGCAGTTGCGGTCGCAAGCCGTCGACGAGCGTGTCGATCTTCGACGCGACGCTGCCGAGATCGCTTCCTTGGATGCTGACGAATACGTCGATGGTGGGCGAAAGATTGTAGCGGGAAGCGATCGCGAGCTGCGCGGCTGGCTGGACGTCGACCAGGTTGCGCAGCAGCTGCGCGGCCGCCTGGGGCTGCGAACCGGCGCGCACCGGTGTGCGCAACAGGGCATCGAGCGAATCGACGCTGTATTGCGGTGATTGCACCGTCAGACTGTAGACGATCCCGTTCAGAGGGTTGAGCCAGAAGCCGGGCGACACCTGGGAGGTGCCCGAAGTGGAGATCAGCATGTCCTGCGCGACATCGGACGGACTCAGGCCGAGTTGCTGCAGCTGCGTGCGGTCGACCTGCAAGGCGAGAGTCGGCAGATCGAGCCGTTGATGAATGTGCGTGTCGACGGCGCCCGGAACCTGCTCTATCTGCTTCATGAGCTTTGCGGCGATCTCGTAGCTGCCACGCAGGTCATTGCCACGGATCTGCACGTCGACCGCCGCGGGAATGCCGAAGTTCAAGATCTGCGTGACCATGTCGGCGGGCTGAAAGAAGAACTCGACACCGGGAAACCGCTCGGGAAGCTCCCGCCGCAGCCGTTCGATGTAGCTCGCGGTGGGGGCATGGCCCTCGAGCAAGGAAATCTGAATCTCGCCATCCAAGGTCCCCATCGTGCCCGAATTCGAGTACGACAGATTGATGCCGCTGTTCGGCACGCCCAGGTTGTCGAGGATCGTGCCCAGTTCGTTCTCCGGCACGATCTCGCGGATCGCGCGGTCGACGCGGTCGGCGAGTCGCGCCATCTCCTCGATGCGCGTGCCGCTCGGAGCGCGCAGATGCATGCGGATCAGGCCGGCGTCGACGCCTGGGAAGAAGTCTCGGCCGAGAAAGAAGACGAGTCCGCAGGACAGCACGCAAAACCCGAGGAACAATCCGGCGAAGCCCCGACGCCGCGCCAGCACCTCGGCGAGGAGGACGGTATATCCGGCACGGATCTTCTCGAAGCGGGCGTCGAACGCCCGGTAAAGCCGCCGTAGCGCGCTGGGCCGGTCGGATGTCGGCGTGCCGGCGTGGTCCATCAACAGCATCACGAGCGTCGGCACGAGGGTCCGCGACAGGACGTAGGAGGCCAGCATCGCGAATACGACCGCCTCGGCGAGCGGCGCGAACAGATACTTCGCCACTCCCGCCAGAAAAAACATCGGCACGAACACGATGCAGATGCACAGCGTCGAGACCAGGGCGGGCACCGCGATCTCGCCCGCGCCGGCGAGGATCGCCTCGTGCAATTCCGTGCCCAGCCCCAGATGTCGCTCGATGTTTTCGATCGTCACGGTCGCGTCGTCGACGAGGATGCCGACGGCCAGTGCGAGGCCGCCCAAGGTCATGATGTTGAGGGTCTCGCCAAGCGCGTGCAGCGCGAGAATCGAGGCAAGGATGGACAGCGGAATCGAGATCGCGATGATGCAGGTGCTGCGCCAGTTGCCGAGGAAGAGGAGGATCAACGCGGCCGTAAGGCAGGCGGCGATCAGCGCCTCGCGAATGACCCCGCTGATCGCGCCGCGCACGAACCCCGACTGATCGAACAGCGGCGTGATCTTGATGTCCTTCGGCAGCAGCTCGGCATCGGCCGGCAATTGGTCGAACAGTGATTTGACGATGTCCAGCGTCGAGGCGCCGCCGTTCTTCAGGACCGAGATCAGCACGCCCCGCTCGCCGTTCTGGCGCACGATGTTCGTCTGCGGCGAGAATCCGTCGCGCACGTGCGCGACCTCCGACAGATACACCGTGGCCCCGTTCTTGGTGACAATCGGGATCGCATTGAGTCCGGCAATGGTGTCCGGCGAGCCATTGAGCGCAATCGCGTATTCCGTCCCCCCGAGCTTCGCCGTCCCGGAGGGCAGGGTGAGATTCTCGGCGCTGATCGCGCTCAGCACGTCGGTCGGCGTCAGTCCCTTGGCGACCAAGGCCGCGGTGTCGAGGTCCACGGCGATCAGACGCTGTTTGCCGCCGTAGGGCCAGGGGATGGCCACGCCCGGGATGGTGACCAGCCGCGAGCGAAGGATGTTGCTGGCGGCGTCGAACACGCCCTGCTCTGGCAGGGTCTGGCTCGACAAGCCGAGCTGGATCACGGGAATGCTCGAGGCCGAATACTTGATCACGAGCGGCGGTTGGATGCCCGGCGGAAGGTTGCGCAGCTGTTGTTCCTGGACCGCGACGATCTGGGCGATCGCGGTGGGAATATTGGCATTCGGCTGAAAGAACACCTTCGTCACCGAGATGCCAGCCAGGGACTGCGATTCGACGTGCTCGATGTCGTTGACCGTCGTCGTGAGACTGCGTTCTGCGACCGCCGTGATGCGCACGCCCATTTCCTGCGCCGACAGACCCGAATAGCTCCAGATGATGCTGACCACCGGAATATTGATTTCCGGAAAGATGTCCGTCGGCATTCTGAGCAAGGCGAGTGGCGTTGCGAGCAGGATCAGCAAGGCCATGACGAGAAACGTGTACGGGCGTCGCAACGCAACTTGAACGATCCACATGCCCGAACAGACCCTTTGAGCCCCGCGACATCGCGGCAGCCGATTTATATTGCAGTGCGGTATCGCGGCGCCCGCGCGAGGCGATCCGGACCGGCGCGGATTATGGCCTATTGCGCCGCGTCGTGCGGATCAAATCGCGAGGGCGGCGAGGATCCCACCGCCGTATTTTCCGAGGGTCACGTCGAAATCGATGCGCGCTTTGGGCGCCGCCGCGAGCGAGGCCACGGCCGGAGGCAACTTGGCGGTGGGACAGACCAAGTCCAAGCGCACGTGCGCCGTGCCTTCGTGCAAAATCAGGCGCGTGCAGATATTCATGACTTCGCGCAGGTTCGCCACCATGACCTCGGTCAGCTGCCCGCTCTTGAGACTGTCCTTCGCCACGCCCGGCGGTAACATCGAGAGGGCCGCGCCGCTGTTCGCCGCGAAGGCGAGATCGCAGGCGCAAAGCGCCGCCGGCTTGCCGTCATCGGTCACGTAGACCGCGACCCAGCCTGTCGACTTCGGCGACACATCGAGCTTGGCGCCCGTCTTGACCACGAGGCCGTCGAAGAGCATGCCGAGCAGCTCCCGGACGAGATTCAGATCGGGTAGAGGGCAGACTGCACCGGCGACTACGGTCATTTGATGTGGGATCCCAGGGTTTCTTTGAAGGATTCCGGCGTGAACGGCTTGGAGATCAGGAATTTGGCCCCGGCTGCCGCGGCACGCTGGCGCATGTCGGGAGTGGCCTCGGTGGTCACGAAGCCGAAGGTGACGTTGATCCCTTCTTTCGTCAGGGTTTCGAGCAGCTCGATACCGGTCATGTTCGGCATGTTCCAGTCCGAGAGGACCAGATCGGGCGGCGACGCCTTGATGGCGGCGAGACCCTTTGCGCCATCGTCGGCCTCCGAATAGTCGTGGCCGTCAAAACCGGCGAGCCGCATCGTCTTGCGGACGATCATGCGCATGGCGGTCGAGTCGTCTACGATCAGAATCTTCAAGGGTTACTCCATTGCAAGGTTGCGGTAGTGTCAATCTAGCGAGCCGATCAGCCCTTGGCTGTTCGACGCGTCACATCCATTTCATCGGAAAGTTGCAAGATTCGCGTATGAACCTCCCCGAGGGGAAGCACGTCGCAGGCGGCCCCGACGGCGACCGCCTCGCCGGGCATGCCCCAGACCATGCTGGTCGCCTCGTCCTGGGCGATGGTCGGGCTGCCGGCCTCGCGCATTTCCTTCAGACCCAAGGCGCCATCCTTGCCCATGCCGGTCAGAATCACGCCGATCGCATTGCGACCGGCCTGCTGGGCAACCGACCGAAACAGCACGTCGACCGAGGGTTTGTGCCGGTTGACGGGCGCGCCATCGTCGAGCCGGCAGGTGTAGCGCGCGCCATCGCGAACCACGAGCAGGTGTTTGTCCCCGGGAGCGATATAGGCGTGGCCGCGCAGAATTTGCTGACCATCCTCCGCCTCGCACACGGTCATCTGGCAGAGTGAATCCATGCGCCTGGCGAAGGCTCCGCTGAAAAGCTTTGGAATGTGCTGGGTGATGACCACGCCCGGCATATCGGGGGGGAGCTTGACGAGGACTTCCTTGATCGCCTCCGTGCCGCCGGTCGATGCGCCGATTGCGACGATCCGCTCGGTCGTGCGCAGCTGGCGCGGCGCGCTCTGCTTCGCGAGCACGGCGTCGGCATTCATCGACGGCGGCACGTCCCGCGCATAGACCCGGGTGCGCGCGGCCATCTTCACCTTCGCGATGAGTTCGTCCTTGTAGTCGGACAACGTCGCCGCCAGATCGATCTTCGGCTTCGGCAGGTAGTCGACCGCGCCTATCGCGAGCGCATCGAGCGTCACCTCGGCACCGTGTTCGGTCAGGGAGGAAACCATGATCACGGGCATCGGTCGCAGGCGCATGAGATTGCGCAGGAAGGTCAGCCCGTCCATGCGCGGCATCTCGACGTCGAGCGTGAGCACGTCGGGATTGAGCTGCTTGATTTTCTCGCGGGCGATATAGGCATCCCCCGCGGCTCCGAGCACTTCCATCGACGGATCGCTGGTCAGCATGTCGGTGAGGATGCGTCGGACGAGCGCGGAATCGTCGACGATGAGGACGCGGATGCGCCGGTTCGCAACGGGTTGTCCAGCCAAAATCGCATTGTTTGTCATTGGTTCTTCTTTGTCATCAGTTGAACAATTCGACGTCGTCGTCGCTGGGCTTCTGGACGATGGCCTTGCGGTACTGCGTCTCGCGACTCGCAATTGCATCGGCGTCGAGTGCGCGCAATCGCTTGAGCATCACGCGCCCCGTCTTCGGGAAATAGACCACACGCCGCGGGTAGACCTCGCCGACGTCCTCGGCCGCGATCCTGAATCCCTCGAGCTTCAGAAAGCCCTTCGCGAAGGCGATGTTCTTTGCACCGACGTCGGACATCGCCGGCAGGATCTTGCCGCCACCGAAGATCTTCACCTCCAGACGCTCCCGCTTGGCGCCGAGCTTCATGAGCTCGTTGATGAGACTCTCCATGGCATACGAACCGTAGCGCGTCGACAATCCGTCCGCACCGTTCAACCAGCTGTTGTTGCCGACGGAGTTGTCCTCCGGGAGCATGAAGTGGTTCATGCCGCCGTAGCCGAGCGCGGTGTCGCGGATGCAGGCGGAGATGCACGAGCCGAGTACCGTCGTGATCGTTTCGTCGTAAGTCGTGACGAAGAACTCGCCGGGCAGGATCTTCGCGGTCCACAGGTTGTTGGCGGGATCCCAATAGCGCTGAATGTGCTCGAAACCGCGCAGCGGCGGGGCTTTCGCCACTTTTGCCTGCCGGTCGGTGAACGCGCTCACGTGCCGTTCCGCCGGTAGATGGTCTTGCCGATCAGGGTGTAATCGTTCGATACGTTGAAAAGATTCTCCGAGTGGCCAAGAAACAGCAGGTCGTCGGGACGCTGCAGCTGAGACATGCGGCCGAACAAGTCTCGTTGGGTTTCCTTGTCGAAATAGATGACGACGTTGCGGCAGAAGATCACGTCCAACGGACCGGACATGGGCAGCGCATGCATCAGATTGACCTGCCGAAAGGTGATCAGGTCCCGGATTTCCTTCGTGGCCTCGTAGGATTTGGAGCCGCCGTCGCTGCGTTCCCGGAAGAACCGCGCCATTCGCTGCGGACTCATGCCTTTGAGACGATCCGACGCGTAGACACCGCGCTGCGCCGTCGCAAGCACGTTCGAATCCAGGTCGGTTGCCAGGATCTTGACGTCCCACTTGGGCCCGTCGCGCAGCGTCTCGGCGATGGTCATCGCGATCGAATAAGGTTCCTCGCCGGTCGAACACGCCGAGGACCAGATGCGCAGGCGCCGCGGCCCGCGCGAGTCATTGACGAGCGGCAGCAACACTTCGTCGCGCAGGTAATCGAAGTGGTGCGACTCGCGGAAGAACGAGGTAAGGTTCGTGGTCAGTGCATTGCAGAACTCGACGAGTTCGGGGGCATTCTCCACTTCGAGCATGCGACGATATTCGCTGAAACTCGACAGTCCAAGGGCACGCAGGCGGCGGGAGACCCGTCCGTAGACCAGCTCGCGCTTGGTCTCGGCGAGATTGATGCCCGTGATCTGTTTGACGAGATCGCGCAGGGCACGGAAATCGGTGTCACTGAACTCGTACTCCCGATCGGCTCTTCCCGCGACCGCGACCGCGCCCGCGGATCGGTCGGCTTTCACGCGGCACCCGCGAACGGGTCAGTTGCCTGCAGGCTTGGATCACGGCCGATCAACGCGTCGACGTCGAGCAGGATCAGCATGTGTCCATTGACGGTGGCGAGCGACTCGATGAAATCGGAGTCGTGCTGATTTCCCATGTTCGGTGTTTCCTTGACATCCTCGCCGCGAACGTCGACGACGTCCGAGACGCTGTCCACGACCAGCCCGAACTCGCTGGAGCCACGCGCCGTGCGGATCGACAGCACGATGATGACGGTGAGCGGGGTGAACTCGGCGCTCGGCAGGTTGAAGTGAACCCGCAGATCGACGATGGGAACGATCGTCCCGCGCAGATTGAGCACGCCGAGCACGTGCGACGGGGTTTGTGGGATCCGGTTGACGGCGGACCAGCCGCGGATCTCCTGGACCCGGAGTATGTCGACCCCGTAGGTCTCGCCGTTCAGCGAGAAGGTGAGCACCTGCCGGCCCTTCGCGTCAGGTGCTTCGCTCCGGGGCTGGGAAATCAGATTGGCCATGTACGCTCCATGCTTGTCTATCGGCCCGGCGCACGAATTTCTTTAGTTTTCCGTCGTTTCCTCAGAACAGTTCCACACTATCGGCGTCGCATGCGGCCGGATCCTGCGATGCCTCCTGCGCTGTGGGTACCGAACGAGCGAGGCGATGCCACTCGAGGTGATAGCTCCTGTCGACGTTCTGCAGGAGCGCGAGCCACTCGTCGTCACTCCGCGGCGTGGTGTCGCTGAGCAGCTTTTGCAGATGATTGAGACCGACGCGGATGTGCCCGATGCGCTGCGTCAGCCGATCGTGGTATTGCAGCGCGACCACGGCGGCGCCTAGGGCGCCGGCGATGCTCGAGCACTCGCGGTCCAGCACGGTGCGCACGGGTGATGGACAATCGACCTGTTCGATGCGCGTCTTCGCCTCGGCGAGATCGTGAAAGGATTCGCCGACCGCCGTGCACTCGCGATCCGCCTCGCGCAGCGATTCGGCCAGCTGCGCGCTGAAAATCTCGAGCAGTCGGCCGAACTCGTCAATGACGCTGCGAACGTCCGAGGATCCGCCCCTACTGGGTAGCATGACTCGGTGCCGCCGCCAGCTGGCCTTGCAACCCCAGGACGCCAAGGGCCTGCGTCAATGCGGCGGTTTGCCCGCGAAATTCGAGCGCCAGGCCCCGCGACGGGGCTTCGTTGCGAAATGCCAGCAGCACTTGAATACCGGCGGTGTCGACATTCGCCACGCGCGACAGATCGATCGTCACTGCGCCCGGCTTGGTGAGCCGTTCGCGCAGGACGCCCGCGAACTGCTCGATGTTCTGAATGGTGAGAGTCGCGTCGAGGCACAGAACGGATTCGTCGGGAACCGAGGGGGACGCACTACCAACCGCTTTCTTTTTTGCCATGACATGATCCCGGTGAAGAGTTAAGCGGCCGCCTGCGACTGGCCGACGACGCTGGATATCACCAGTCCGTCGACGTCGATCAGGATCAGCATTTTCCCGTCCTGGTTCGCCAGGCCGCGCACGAAGACCTTTTCGACCGAACCCAAGGCCTCGGGCGGCGGCAGGATGTTCGCCCCGGCGACGTCGTAGACGTCGGCGACGGCATCGACGACCATGCCGACGGTCCGTTCACCGCGATCGCCCGGTACGTGCACCACGATGATCACGGTGGTCGCATCGTGGGGTACTTTCTCCAGGCCGAAGCGCAGACGCAGGTCGATCACGGGGACGATGGAGCCACGCAGGTTGATCACGCCGAGGACGTAAGGTGGCGAGTACGGAACCCGTGTCACCGTATCCCAACCTTTGATTTCCTGGACTTTTTGGATGTCGACGCCGTATTCCTCGCCGCCCAGCAGGAAGCTCAGGTATTGCTCCGTTCCGGAGGCGGCTGGCGACGTGCCGGCCGGTTTGATGTCCTTGCTCATCGCAGTCTCCCTCTCACTCAAGCCGCCAGCTCGACGCGTCCCGATTGGCGTTCGAGAAAATTGCTGATCAACCCGGGAATATCGAGAATCAGGGCCACGGTGCCGTCGCCGTGGATCGTCGCGCCCGCGAGCCCGGGCACGTGCTTGAAGTTCGTTTCAAGGCTCTTGATGACCACCTGCTGCTGCGCCAGGAGTTCGTCGACCAGGATCGAGACGCGTCGGCCGTCCGATTCCACGACGACGAGAAGTCCTTTGGAGATGTCCCGGCTGTCGGGCTCGATGTCGAACAGTTCGTGCAGACGGATGATCGGCAGATAACTGTCCCGGTGTCTGAAGAGTTCCGACCGACCGGCCACGCTGCTCAGATGCTCTTTCGTCGGCTGCACGGTCTCGATGATGGAGACCAGCGAAGCCACGTAGATCTCCTTGCCAACGCGCAGGACCTGGCCTTCGAGGATCGCGAGGGTGAGCGGCAGCCGGATCCTGATCGTGCTGCCCACTCCCTCGCTGCTGAAGATCTGGACCGTACCACCCAAATCGTTGATGTTGCGGCGGACCACGTCCATGCCGACACCGCGACCCGAGACATCGCTGACCTGATCGGCGGTCGAGAACCCGGCGACGAAGATCAAGTTGTAGATCTGATCGTCCGTGAGCTGCGCATCCGGCTCGACGAGCCCGCGCTCGCGCGCCTTGGCGAGAATCCGCGTCTTGTTGAGTCCCGCGCCGTCGTCCTTGACTTCGATGATGATACTGCCGCCTTCGTGGAAGGCGTTGAGCTCCAGGGTCCCCGTCTCGCTCTTGCCGGCCGCGAGCCGCTTTTCCGGCAATTCCATTCCGTGATCGAGTGCGTTACGGACCAGATGTACCAGAGGATCGCCGATCTTCTCGAGCACGGTCTTGTCGAGCTCGGTGTTCTCGCCGCAGAGCTTCAATTCGACCTTCTTGCCGAGCTTGCGCGACAGATCGTGGACCAGCCGCGGGAAGCGGTTGAACGAGAAGCCGATCGGCAACATGCGGATCTGCATGACGCTCTCTTGCAGCTCTCGAGTGTTGCGTGCGAGCTGAATGAGTCCGCGCCGCAGGGACTCGAGATCCTCAGGCTCGTACTTCTCGGCAAACCGACCGAGCATCGACTGCGTGATCACCAATTCGCCGACGAGGTTGATCAGCGCATCGACCTTCTCGGTGGCCACCCGGATCGAACCGGCGTCGCTGCCAGCCTTCGCCGGCGTGACCGCCGGCGCAGCGGCGGCCTCGACCAGGGGCGCGGGCCGGGCGGGGGCGGCGGCCGTGGCGCCGCCGCCGCTTGCGGGGGACTCGCCGGTTTTGGGATCGAGATAAACCGGTTCATACGAAATCTTCGAGACCGTATCGACCCAGTCGAAGACCTCGATGATGCGGGCGTGCTCGACCGCCGCGTGCAGCACGACGGTCCAGGACAGGTAACACTGCGTCGGGTCCAAGGCCTCGAGCGAGGGCAGCTGCTCGACATGCGCAGCGACCTCGAGGCGCCCGAGACCGGCGAGCTCCGCGAAGATCCGCAGCGGATCGTTGCAAGTCTTGAACAGGGTCAGATCCGGAACGAACTGGATGCGCCATCCCGAGATGCTGGTCAGGTCGATGTTGATCGGTGCCTGAGGGTTCGCCTTCGACGGAGTCGGTGGCGGCACGACCGCAGTCGCGGCGACCGGGGCGCTCGCCACCGGTGCGGCGGCGACCGGGCCCTTCTGCGCCAGGATGCGGGCGAGTTCGCCGCTGAGGGCATCCGCGCCGACCGTGACGATCGGCTGCTTCGCCTGCGCCGACTGGGTCATTTCGCGGATCACGTCGACGGACTGCAACAAGACCTGCACGGCGTCGGGGCTCACGGCGCGCACGCCATTGCGCATCTCGTCGAGCAGAGTCTCCACCGAATGGGTGAACTCGGCGATCTCCATGAAGCCGAAGGTGCCGGCACCGCCTTTGATCGAGTGCGCAGCGCGGAATATCGTGTTGATCGTCTCCCGGTCGGCGGCCGCATCCAGCGTCAGCAGACCGGATTCCATGGCGTCGAGGCCCTCGAAGCTTTCTTCGAAGAAAACCTTGATGATCTCCTCCATTTCAAGATCGAGCGTCATGGAGTTACAGCACCTTGGCGATGGTCGCTAGGAGCTTCTCCGGATTGAATGGTTTGACCAACCACCCGGTCGCTCCCGCCTGTTTACCCTGCATTTTCTTGTCCTGACCGGCTTCGGTGGTCAGTACGAGCATGGGTACGAATTTGTAAGGATCGAGCTGCCGCAGCTCACGGACCAGGGTGATCCCGTCCATCCGGGGCATGTTGACGTCGGTGAGCACCAAGTTGACGGCGTTCGAGCGCGCGTACTCGAGCGCTTCGACTCCGTCGGTGGCCTCGACGACGGTATATCCGGCGTGCTTGAGCGTGAAACTCACCATCTGCCGCATGGATGCCGAATCGTCGACCGCGAGTATGGTCACTGCCATAAGAGTCCCTATTCCTATACGTTCATTTGCCCGACGCTGCCTCGGCCTGCGGCCGCGCGCCTATCGCGCCCGAGCCGACCCGCTCGGTTCACTGTCATGACCGAACGTATCGGCGTTCGTGGGTGAAGGTTTAGGAGACTGGTGGGCAATAAGTGTGAACGAATCGAATCATTTGAGGCGCGTCGCGGCCGCGAATCGCGGCGGGTTCGTGGCGCAGAACATCTTCACGACAAAGTTTTCTTGGCCAATTGCGACGTAGCACTTGCAAATCATTGAAAACACATCAAACTAGGAGCGTCTACATTGAGACACCGGAGCCGAGCTGAGTGTTTCGTTAGTCCCATGAGGTTCGGTTCCGGTTCCCAATGACGAGCGCGCGGTCCCACGCGCCCTCCTATCGACCTCCCCGGCTCAGGTGTCCACTCGCTGCTCCTCGCGCATTCGCTGCCGATCCGGCCGCGAGATCTAGGGACTTGGGGTCGGTGTGCGCTTGCGACCCGCGAGCTCGGCGCTCGCGTCTTGGAGATTAGGGAGCGCGAAGTAGTCGAAGAAGGTCCAAGTTCCGTACTGTCTTTTCCATTCCGGCAGCAGATCGCTCGGCGACGCCGCATGCCCTGCTTTACCGGCAGAAACCAGCGCGCGCAATCGCACCAGATAGTCCACGAAGGCGCGCACGTCGTCGGCGCCGGCGACCGGCCCATGCCCGGGTACGAACCGGGCGGAAGGGTAATCGGCGACGAACTGCCGATTGGTCGCAATCTGCAGCTGGGTTTTCGCATCGATCAGATTCGGCAGGGCGTGATTCCAAAATAGGTCGCCCGTGAATACCACCTGGGCATCGGGTACGACGACGACCGAGTCGCCCCCCGTATGTCCCGCGAACACGCGCACGACGATCTTGCGGTCACCGAGGTGGATTTCCACGCCCTCGCGATAATCGATGTCCGCGGGCACGTAGGAGGCGACCTCGCGTTTTTGCTCGTCGGTGATCCCGGCGCCGAAGAATTTCAGATTCTCGGTCGTCTCCCAACCCCGCACGTTGTGTTGGGCCAGGATTACGGCACCTGCCTCGCGGAAGACTCCGTTGCCGGCGACATGATCGAGATGGTAGTGCGTATTGACGACATACCGGATCGGCAGCGTCGTCTTCTCACGGATCGCCCCGAGCAGGGCCTGCGCAGCCCGAGGATCCTGAAAGGTGTCGATCACGAGGACACCGTCCGAACCGACCACGAATCCGGCATTGCTGCCCGCGTCGCTGTCGGGCGAGGAGATGGCCGCCCACACCCCGGGGCCCAATGCGACGAGATCGAAGTACGGCGGCCCCCCTGCGCTCGCCGACCGCGCCGCGATGAGCAATAACAAGGTCCAAAGCGCCGGAGCTCTTTTCACGAGATGTCCTTCCTGAGGGCTGATAGGCAGTGAGTGTAGGCGAGATCGGAGGACCGGGGTTCGCGACAGGCGCTTTATGTCAACTCGAAAAAGCGCTAAAGGATTGGGAACGGCGGCCGATAAGCGCTGCATGACCGGCATAGGCGGCAATTCTTACTCGACCAGCGCCCTCCCCGCGATCGCCAGCGGTCAGGACGCCCTCTCCTCGAGCGCGCAGCAGTTGAGCCAGGACGCCCAGGCGCTCGCGAACCCGGATAACCAGAACGCGACTGCGCCCTTGACCAACGCCACCCAGTCCAACCTGCTCACCCAGGCAGGCGCCGAGATCATCAGCACCTCGAACGAAATGCTCGGCACCTTGCTGGACGTCTTCGCCTGAATCGTCGCGGGGTTCGCGGCTTCTCGCGCTACAGCGCCAGATAATTTGTCTGATCGAGGAAACGCAGGTAGTCGGACTGCGTCACGATACCGACGACCCGGCGCACCCGATCCGTCACCGGCAAGGATTTGATCCGGTGGGCCTTCATCAGATTCCAGGCGTCGAGAAGCGGGGTGCCGAATTCGACGGAAATCACCTGGCGTGACATGACGTACTTGCAGCGAAGCTGTCCCAGGCGGCGACGGTAGCCCTCCATTTCGGCTCCCGCGAGCAGGTCGGCTAGGTCGTCCCGACTGACGTCGAGAACCTGGTTGTATCGCGCGAGAACGGCATATCGGGCCTTCTGGAATCGCTCATGAGTAGACGCCTTGCTGCTGTGCCGTAGGGCATCGGGAATTCATCGTCACCCCAGCCTACCGGAACGCTCCGGCAACAGAACCGCCGCTCGCGCCGGGCAAAAGCCAAAGTGTTAGACTCGCCAGCCGGCCGGCAAACCTTCCACGAACAGAGGAGGTATTGCGGGCCACCGTCGCGAGTCCGACTTCATGAAGTTTACCGATCTGGCGGTGCCCCCGGAGCTCATCGCCGCGCTGGCAAAGCAGCGCATCGCCGAACCGAGCCCCATTCAAATCGCCGCAATTCCGACTCTCGCCGCCGGCAAAGACGCGTATTTGCGAGCGGAGACCGGGACCGGCAAGACCCTCGCTTATCTGCTGCCGCTCTTTACGCGCATCGATCCTACGCAGGCGGCGACCCAGCTCGTGATCGTGGCACCCACGCACGAATTGGCCATCCAGATCCATCGCCAGAGCTGCGAACTTGCGGTGAACGCAGCATGGGCGATCCGCTCGGTGCTGCTGATCGGCGGCACGGCGACCGACCGACAGATCGATAAGCTCAAGTCGAAACCACAGGTCGTGGTCGGATCGCCCGGACGGATCGTTGAACTCATCGAGCGCGGCAAGCTGAAGACGGTACATATCTCCGCGATCGTCATCGATGAGGCGGACCGACTGCTGAACGACGAAAGTTTGCATTGGATCGGCACAATCGTCCGCGCATCGCCGCCGGGCAGGCAGCTGGTTTTCGCATCAGCGACGATCGAACAGGAGACACGTCGCGTCTTGGAAACCTTGGCTCCGGACGTTCTGATGCTTCGCGCGGGCGCGGGGAAGGTTAACGAGAACATCGAGCATCAGTATCTCCTTTGCGAGAGCCGGGACAAACCGGATCTGTTGCGCAAGCTCCTGCATGCACTCGATGTGCCGCGCTCGATCGTTTTCGTCCATCGCAACGATGTTGCGGAGGAAGTGGCCTCGAAGTTGAGTCATCACAAACTCGCCGCTGCGGACTTGAATTCCGAACTCTCGAAGTTGGACCGGAAACGGGCGATGGATGGGATCCGCGACGGCAGTATTCGCATCATGATTGCCTCCGACCTTGCCGCCCGCGGACTCAACCTACCCGGCGTCAGCCACGTCTTCAATCTCGACGTACCGACCCAGGCGAAGGCCTATTTGCATCGAGTCGGTCGCACCGCGCGCGCCGGCGCAAAGGGGACGGCAGTGTCGCTGGTCACCGAAACCGAGGCCCGCCTCATCCGTCGATATGAGCAGGAATTGGGTATTGCCCTCCAATGCATCCGAATTTTCAACGGGCAAATCCTCGCAGCGAATCCTCCCTGAAGGAATCCGCGACGATCCACGCGACAGCGGTCAACAACAGCGTAACCACCAGTGCTTCGCTACCGCACCACTCGTCTGAATCAGTCCGAGCGTAATTTCGTCAATAGTGGCGGAGAGGGTGGGATTGCCGCCCCTGCGGGCGTCATCCCCGCATCGCTACCGCGCCACTCGTCTGAATCAGTCCGAGCGTAATTTCGTCAATAGTGGCGGAGAGGGTGGGATTGCCGCCCCTGCGGGCGTCATCCCCGCTTCGCTACCGCACCACTCGTCTGAATCAGTCCGAGCGTAATTTCGTCAATAGTGGCGGAGAGGGTGGGATTCGAACCCACGTGCCGGAATTACCCGACCATCCGATTTCGAGTCGGCGCCGTTATGACCACTTCGGTACCTCTCCCAATTAACTTATTGACTTGGCAGTCGTGATGCAGTCCACGCGCAAACGATTCATCCGTTTGTCAAGGGTCCGCATCGGTCGCTGAACGAGTATTCTATCCTATCGGCATCGGGCGCGTCTCCCCCTGGGGGAACTCTCGGGCACCACGGGAATCCAATGACAACTAACACCGTGCGACATCTAGATCAGACGAAAAATAGGTTGCCGTGGGCGAAATTGGCTGTTGCCGCCTCGGCCGTTACGTTGCTTGGAACCTGCACACCCGTGCCGGGCTTGATCGATCAGATCAAGACCTTGGGCGAGTTGCGGGTCGTCACGCGAAACGGTCCGCTCGCGTATTATCGCGGCGTGGACGACATGCCGGAGGGCCCGGAATACGAGCTTGCGCGGCGCTTCGCGAGCGAACTCGGAGTGCGACTCAAGATCACGCCAGTGGGCTCCTACACGGAGATCTACACGGCGATCACCTCGGGCCGCGCGCACCTTGCTGCTGCGGGCCTGAAGATACCCTCGGCACCGGTACCTGGGGTCGCATTCGGTCCGGCGTACCAACGCGTGCGCGAGCATTTGATCTACCGCCATGGGTCGGATCGCCCGAATTCCTTGAATGACATTCGCGGCTCGGATCTGGAGATCGTCGCGGACAGTTCGCATGCCTTGACCCTGCATGCAGCGCGTCAGTCGATTCCTGACCTCGTCTGGGTGGAGAACGCGAGCACCGATACGCAAGCCTTGCTCGACGCGGTCGCGAGCGGCGCCATTGACTACACCATCGCCGATTCGACCGAGTTCGCCTTGGCCCACGATGTGAATCCCGACTTGCGCATTGCATTCGACTTTCCGGGCAGCCAATCGCTCGCCTGGGCGGTCACCTCGCGCGATCCCGAATTCTTGCGGGACATCAACGGCTACTTCTCGCGGGTCAACTCGAACGGAGAATTGGCGGCGATCGTTCAACGCTATTACGGCCGCTCGGAGAATTTGGAGTTCGTCGGTCCGCGCGGTTTCATGCGCGACATGCAGAGCCGATTGCCGCTGTACAAGAAATGGTTCGAGGAAGCCGGCGCACAAAGCAGCCAGGACTGGCGCCTGCTGGCCGCGATCGGTTACCAAGAATCGAAATGGAACCCTGGCGCCGCCTCGCCCTCGGGGGCCAAGGGGCTCATGCAATTGACCGGCACGTCGGCGACCGAGGCCAAGGTGACGGATCTCGCGGATCCCCGCCAGAGCATTTTTGGCGGTGCGCGCTACTTCAAGCAGGTCTACGAGAAGATCCCGACTCACGTACCCGAACCCGACCGCACCTGGTTCGCGTTAGCCGCCTACAACATCGGTTACGGGCATCTCGAGGACGCACGCGTGCTGACGCAAAAAGCGGGGCGGGATCCGGATTCGTGGCAGGACGTGCGGGAGTTCCTCCCGCTGCTGGAACAAGAGCACTGGTATACGCAGACGGAAAACGGTTACGCACGGGGGTGGGAGCCGGTCCGCTACGTCGACAACGTGCGCGGCTATCGCGATTTGCTCGAATGGGTCTGGGGTGGCGCCACGACGCTGAACTAGCGCCTGCGCGAGCGTCACGTTCCGCGTCGCGCGCGGAAAAATCTTTGCAACTGTTCGCTGCATTCGTCGCGCAGGACGCCCCCGAAGACGTCCATTCGATGGGTGAGCTTAGGCTCACGCGGCAGGTCGAACAGGCTGCCGCACGCGCCCGCCTTCGCGTCCCAGGCGCCGAAAACGACACGCGCGACGCGCGCGTTGAGCAACGCGCCGGTGCACATCGCGCAAGGTTCCAGCGTCACGTAAAGGGTCGCCGACTCCAATCGGTAGTTGCCGTTCACCGCGGCTGCGGCGCGCAAGGCGATGATCTCGGCATGAGCGCTCGGATCCTGTAGGGCAATCGGTTGATTCCAGCCTGAACCGATGATGTCCCGTCCCTGCACCACCAAGGCGCCAATTGGCACCTCGCCGGCCTGCTCGGCGCGCAGTGCAAGTTCGAGCGCCGTGCGCATATGTCGTTCGTCGGGTGAGTCCTCTCTCAAGTCGCACTCCGCGCACGACGCACCACGAGTATCGCCAGGTAGAGCGTGAACAGTGCCCCCGCACTGAAGGCGAGGGAGGCGTGGATGCCGATCGCGGCTCCTAGCAGTCCGACGCTCAAGCCGCTGAACATGCGCAGTCCCATGCTCGACATCGAGAACACGCCGATCACGCGGCCCCGGGTCGCCGGCGGCGCATTGAGCTGCACCAAGGACTGCGCCATCGAATTGAAAGCGAGTTCGAAAAAGCCGGCCGCGCACAACGAGGCGACGGACAGGACGTAGGACCCGCACAGCGCAAACGCGATCAGGCTCGCGCACCAGCACATGGCCAATGCGAAGGCGCTCGAAGGCTTGGGCGGCAAGAGACCACGGCTCTCGAGGATCAAACCACCGATCAGTCCCCCGGCCGCATCCGCGGCGAGCAGGATGCTGTAGGAAAAATCAGCTCGCCCGAAGTTGAGATCGTGGGCGAACCCCGGCATCTGTGCCTGATAGGCATTGCCGACGAGAAACGAGGCTGCCCCGGCCAAGAGGGTCATCGAGCCGAGAACGGGATTCGCCGCCACGACCCGCATCGTCGCAATGACGTCGCGGATGCCGCCGATCGCGCGCGGCGAGCTCACGAAGCCGGCCGCGGGCCCGCAGGGCGCATTGACGAGCCAGATGAACAGCGGCAAATAGATCGCGGCATTCACGAAGATGCCGATCGTGGGTCCAAACAGAAGCAGCAATCCACTGCCGATCGAGGGGCCGACGACGAATCCCAGGTATCGGCCGGTCGCCGTCATTCGCACGGCGCTCGGCACCTGTGGAGGCGCGACGAGCTGATTCAGGAGGACCTGCGAGGCGGGAATCCAGATGACGCCTGCGATACCGTGTACGACGAGCAGGGCCATGGCCTTCCAGAGTCCGACCGAGTCGGTGTAAAACATCACTCCCCAGCAGACCGAGACGACCATGTACAGGGACATGCCGATCTGTATGAGGCGCCGGATGTCGAAACGATCGGCCAATGCGCCGGTGTAACCCGCGAACAGGAGGAATGGGATCCAATGCGAAACCACCGCGAACCCGGCAAGGGCCGGCGAATGAAACTTTTCGAACAACACCCAATAGCTGATGACATGTTCGATGTTGTCGGCCATCATCGCTGCGGACGCACAGAAAAAATAGGTCCGGAAATCGGTATTCGAGAAGGCTGCGAACGCGCGGTGGGTGGCCACCGCCGGTCGCGCCGCGCCGGTATCGATGTTCAAAGGTGCGGAGTCAGGGGTGCCACGGGCGGTGATGGTATCGCGGAGTTCCCATGTCTGTAAAAGCGGACCGGCTGAGTGAGCCGGGTGAATACGATGAGGCGATGCTGGCCTTGCTGCAGATCATCTGGGGTGACGGGTTCCTCTCGCCCGGCGGCGCGGCGGAGATCGCTCGCGTGCTCGAGGGCGTCGATATCTCGGGGTGCGAGGTGTTGGACATCGGTTGCGGCCTCGGTGCCGTCGATACCCTGCTCATCGAGCAGCATGGTGCGCGCTCGGTCGTCGGGATCGACATCGATCCCGCGCTGATCGAGGGTATGCGCATGCGCGTCGAGCGCGCCGGACTGGGGCGGCGCATTGAGCCGCGTTTGGTGGATGGGGGCGCCCTGCCCTTCGAGGACGGGCGCTTCGACGTGGTCTTCTCGAAGGATTCTCTCGTCCAAATCCCCGACAAGCGGGCGCTATTTGGCGAGATTTTGCGGGTCTTGCGTCCGGGGGGCCGCTTCGTCGCCAGCGACTGGCTGCGCGGCGGCGAGGGCGAGTACTCGGCGGAAATGATGGAGTATTTTCGGCTCGAAGGGATCACTTACAACATGGCGACGCTCGAGGAGAGCGCCGCCGCGTTACGGGCGGCTGGTTTCGAGCAGGTGGAGATCCGAGATCGCCATGCGTGGTACCGGGAGCTCGCGCAGCGCGAACTGGCGGCCATGGAGGGCCCGCTGTCGCAGACCATCGCCTCTCGGATCGGGACCTCCCGCGCCGCCCATTTCATCGCGAACTGGCGTCAACTCGTGCTCGTACTGGAACGCGGCGAACTGCGGCCCGGCCACCTGCGGGCGTCCAAACCGAAACGCTAACAATCGGTCGAAGGGCCCTGGCGGGCAACCCGCTCGAGCTCGGCGACGACCAGCTCCGGTGAGGTCACCATCGCATCGTGGCCGGCGAGGATCTCACGATAATCCCAATCCGCACGGCTGCGCGCATACGCGCGCGAGTCGACCAATGCGCGATATTCCGGCCGCGCCGCGAGGTAGGTGGCGGGCAATCCGTTTCCGAGCTCGTGGTGCAGCAGCACCGGAGTTTCGTAGGTCGAGAGGGGATGCGGCGTGCAATGGGCGCGCAGCCAAGCGGCGTCCGCGTCATCCGTGACCCCGAGAGAGCGCGGATCCGGCACGGGCAGCGACACTCCGCCGGAGAACTCCTGCGCCGCGCGGCGCCGCGAGTCCGCGAGCTCGGGCGTCAAGGTGTCGAACGGGGACTGACCGCTCTGAACGATGAAGGCATCGAGGTAGACGAGATGACGAATGCGTTGCGGCACACGATCCGCCGCACCCGAGATGCTGATGCCGCCGAAACTGTGACCGACGAGCACGACGTCGGCGAGTTCCTCCCAGACCAGGACGTTGACGACATCGGCCACGAAGGTCTCCAGGGTGATTTCGCGTGACAAGAGATGAGACCGCTCACCGAGACCCGTCTGCGTCGGGGTGTACACGACGTGACCGGCGGCACGCAGCGGCGCGGCAACTCGCCGCCAGCACCAGCCGCCGTGCCAGGCGCCGTGGATCAGAACGAAATTCATGGTGGGCAGCTTAGCAGTCCGCGGGTATCGGTCGACGCGAGGACGGCGCGCCGGTAGGTTGCGGCAATCGCGAGTGCCGCCGATGCGGGACGGGCCTCACCCCGCCCCGCCTATTCAAGCCGGCCTGTCAGAACTTCTGGCCGAACTTGATTCCAAAAGTCTGCGGTTTGATCGTGTAGACGTGGTAATTCTCGTAGCAATAGACGTTGGCGCAGGCCGCCGTCCGGTTCAGCTGACCCAGCTCGTCGAACGCGTTGTTGATGTACGCCTGCAGTTTCCAGTTGGCTTTGCCGAAACCGGTTGCAAAATCGAAAGTCGTGAACTGCGGCAATTCGCCCGCCGCCTCCTCATAGTTCGTCTCGAGGTAGGACCGCGCCGAGCTCTGGTGGATCGCGTCGCCCTGCACGAAAGTTTCATAGCCGGCCAAATCGAACGTATAGCGCGCGGTCAAAGTCCCTTTCATGCGCGGGGTCACCGGCAAGGGCGTACCGGTCGGTGCCGTGGGATCGGGGCAGCTGTTGGTCACTTGTTGGGTCGTCGGACTCAGGTCGCAGAACTCCGTGCTCGTGCGCGCATTCACATAGGTGCCCGAGGCCACGACTTCCAAGCCCTCGAGCGGCAGCCAATGCAGCTCGCTCTCGACACCCTTGACCACGGCCTCGCCGACGTTGACGATCGAAGTGATGCCGTTCTGCCCCGACACCGAGAGCTGGACACCTTTCCATCGCTCGTAAAACACGGCGCCGTTGAAGGTCACGTGTTTGTCGAACAAGGTCGTCTTCCAACCCGCCTCGAAGTTGGTGAGGGTGTCGGCCCCGTATGGAGCCACGGTCGGCAGTCGATTCGGACCCCCGGGGCGGAAACCGGTCGAATAGGTTCCGTAGACCATGACGTTCGGATCGACCTGGTAGGTGAGATTGATCTTGTGGGTCTCGCCGTTCTCGGTAACCTCCTTGTCCGTGTTCACGCAAGGCCAGTAGTTGGGAATGATCGTCGAGGCACTCACGGGTGGGTTGCACAGCTGTTCGCCATGCGAACTCAATACATCGTTGAAACCGAAGAAGCCGTATAGCGTATTTTCGACCCAGAACTTGCGTATTCCGGCGTTGAGCTTGACCTGGTCGGTGATGTCGAAAGTCATCTCCGTGAAGGCGGCATAGTCCCGGTCCACGCGAGTTTGCTGCGATAGATAAATCGTGTTCGGCGAGCCGTCGACCGTGTAGTAGGTCGGCAGATCGTTGGCGCCGAACTGGGCGCGGATATCGTCGGTCTGGCGCTGGTAGAACAGCCCCGCCGTGCCCCGCAAGCGTTGGTCTGCCGGCGAGGTGACACGCAGTTCATGACTCATCTTGGTGTAGCCGTCGTGATTCGCATTGAATTGCAGCGGATTCGTCAACTGTCCGGCCGGCGTGAGGAATCGGTCGTAGGTATAAGCCGTTTGGCCGGTTTGCTGCAAATGGTCGTAACCGACCGTATAACCCGAATAATCCACGAGGTTGTGCACTGTGCGCTCGAACCAACCTCCCGAGTAGATGACGTCGAAATTCGCGACCTTGCCCTCGATCGTGAGTGCCGACTGGTACCAATTATCGGTGTTGAGGCCGAGAAAATAATCGCCGATGTTTTGTTGGCCCAGGGCGGGGTTGTAGAGAAAGTTCCCGTTCGCCCGCTGGCTCTGTGCGATGACTTGGGGGGTGATCGACCATTGATCGTTGATGTCGTATTTCAACGCCGCACGTGTCCCGAATGTGGTCACGTCGTTGGCATTGGGATCGGACGGCGTGATGTAGGTTGCCGGATCATTCGGAATTCCCGCCGACGGGTTGCCCCGACCCAGGGTGATCGGCGTCGAAACATTATTGATGTAACCGCCTTCGTGGTCGTAATAACCGACGAGACGGACGGCGAGGTTGTCGGCCAGCGGCACGTTGACATAGCCCTCGAATTCTCCGCCGCCGTCGCCGCCATGTCCGAACTTGTCGGCCTGAAGATCGTAGCTTGCCGAGAAGGCACTCGGATCGGGCTTGTTCGTGATGATGCGCAGCGTCCCGGACAGAGAACTCGCCCCGTACAAGGTGCCTTGCGGCCCCGCCAGCGCCTCGACGCGGGCAATGTCGTACATGTGTATGTCGAGCGTGTTGCCGATCGTCGTGACCGGAATCTCGTCGAGGTAGACGCCGGTCGCGGGCACGGACCCGGCGTGCAGGCCGTCTTCGCCGCTCGCGATACCGCGAAAATAGATTTGCGCCTGGCCTGGGCCCAAGGACTGAAAACTGACGCTGGTCAACAGCTTGGCGTAGTCGTCGAAGCTCGCCACCTGATGCTCTTCGAGGGTTGCCGACCCGAGCACTTCCATGCTGATCGGCACTTTTTGCAGATCCTCGCTGCGCTTTTGCGCGGTGACCACGATTTCCCCGAGAGTGCCGCTGTCGGCGACATCGCCGGCCTCAGCGCCGTGCGCCGAGCCGCCGGCGACCAGGGCGGAGGCCAAAGGAACTGTTGCCCATTTGCTACGCCCACGAGCTAGCTTTCTCTTACGGCTTCGAGTCATGCGAGCATCCCCTGATTATCGACGCGCCCCCTTCCCCGCCGTCATATATCTCATATCGCCGTTTATTTGAAAAGTATCGGCACCCCTGGGTAGCTCGGAAGGACGTCCCCGAGCGCAAGCTCGAGGGGACGGAGCCATTTGTCGTAGTTGCGCCACTGCTGCACCGAGTCGCGGAAAATGGGCTTGCGGACCTGCTGCGCGCTCGGGGTGCGCACCGCCCGGGTATTCTCGTGAAATCGCAGGCAGCCGTCCTCGAACGGCAGTTCGCAATAATCGAGCAGACGTCTTATCTCGGCTTCGGTGTCCTCGATCATGGACTCGTAGATGACGCGATGGATCCTGCCCGGCAGGACTCGGTCGAAATGCGCCATCAAATCGACGTAGTCGCGGTAATAAAGACCGATGTCCTCGAGGCTGTAGGTGTAGTGATGGCCTTGGGCGAATTCCTGTTTGAAGCCGGAAAAGCAGCACGCCATCGGGTGACGTCGCGCATCGATGATCTTGGCATTGGGCAAGGCGAGCAGGATCAATCCCAGATGCAAGAAGTTATTGGGCATCTTATCGATGAAAAAAGGCTTGTCGGTCTTGCGCTGGACTCTGGTCTGATCGATGTAACGAACCCCAAGCGCATGACAGGCGGCCGCATCCAGTTCCGCCAGAATCCTCGGATACCGCGGCTCCTCGGAAGCTTTCCGCGTCCCGGCGAGTTCGGCCGCCAGCATCAGAATGTCGGGCAACTCCATCGTGCCCTCGACGCGCGAATGACTGGCAAGGATCTGTTCGATCAGAGTGGATCCCGCCCTCGGCAGCCCCACGACGAAGATCGGATCCCCGGTCGGGAATCCGTACTCCGCGCGGCTCGCGAAGAACTCCGTCGTGAATAGCTCCTTCGATCGAGACACGAAGCGCGAGGTCTCCTCCGCCACGTAGTCGAGACTCTGGCGCCGCAGTCGATTGGCCGTCGCGTAGTGCTCGAACGACTGCTCGTAGCATTCACGATCTTCCAGTGCCTTTCCAAGCGCAAAGTGCAAGTGCGCGCGGTCCAGGGATTCCAGGTCGCCACGGGCGAGCTGCGCCCGCATCTGCGCGACCTCGGCTTCGGCGAACCGGAACGTCTTGAGATTGGCGAGGCTCCAATAGGCCTCGCCGAGCTGCGGAGCCAGCGCGATGCTGCGCCGATACGCAGCGACGCTGTCTGCTTCTCGGCCGGCGGTCGCGAGCGTATGACCGTAACTCAGCCAGATTTTGGGGTGCTCGGGATGGGCAGCGAGCACCTGCTCGTAGAGTTCGATCGATTGGCGGTATTCACCCATTTTCACCAGGATGACGGCACGCAGGTTTCGATAGGCGGTATTTCGCGGATCCTCCGCGGTCAGCCGATCAACCTGCGACAGCGCCTCGGCGACCTTGTTCTGACGATGCAAAATGATGGCGTACTGCTGCCTCGCCGCTGCGAAACTCGGGCTGAGTTCGAGACAGCGCTCGAGCATGGCTTCCGCGTCGGCGTTTCGGCCGAGTCTCGCCGCCACCTCGGCCAGCATACGCAGGGCCGGTACGTCCGTGGGGTGCCGGCGAAGGTGGTCGCGCAAGTGCAGCTCCGCCTGTCCGACCCGTCCATCGACGAGCGCGGACGCGGCGACCAACAACCGGGGATCCTGCGTCGAGGCCTTGATGTGTTTGGCATACGCGGCATCGGCGCCGGCCGCATCGCCGATCAGGGTCAAGTGATCACCGATCGCCCGCCATGCGTCCGGCATTCCCGGCTTGAGCTCGACCGCGCGACGCCAAGCCGCCAAGGCCGCTCCAGGCTGCCCGGCTTCGGCAAAACAGACGCCGAGCTCATAATGCGCCGCCGCCCAATGCGGTTGCGCGGCTGCCAGCGGCTGCAAGACTTCGAGGGCCGCACGCCAGTCGCCTCCGACCCGCAAGGCGAGCCCCCGTAATAATTGCGCCGGGGGATAGTGCGGCGCGACTTTGAGGATTTCGGCCGCCTGCTCCGCCGCAAGCCGAGGGTCGGTCTGCAGCAATCGTCGCGCGTGGGCGATCGCCGTCTCGATGCTGCCCGATGGCTCTTTACCGGCATTCATGTGAACCTCGGGCGCTTCAACGGCAAGCCAAGCATGGCAGCGGATCCGTGCCGTCAGGGTCGTTTGATGAAATCGAGACGCCGGAATCGCAGAGCCGACCAGTCCTCGTCGATCGCGACCTGGCGCACGGTGTCGAAACCGAACTTGCGCATCGAATCCCAGCCAGTGTCCCGATTGAAGTCGCAAGAGTACTTCTTGGACGTCCCCTTCGGGTACGCGAACCACCAGACGACGTCGCCAACCGTCCGAGCGGCAATATCAGTCGAGAGCCGATCGACTTCGGACTGCCGCGTCACGAAAACCAAGGCGAAGCGCAGACTGCGCGCGTCCTTGACGCGTTCCAGGACTTTTACGTCTCGAAGCGCGCCGGTCTCGCGCGCGAAGGACGCCGGCGCGTTCAGCACCAGAATCTCGGGTTGGTCCTTGAGATTGAGCTTGTCGAACACGGTTTTCACGAGGAGGGCGCCAGATCGTCGAACTCGTCGGGGACTTCCTCGCCGCTGAGGCTGAGAAAGGGCTTGAGTCCGGACTCGAAACGGGCCCGTGCCCCGGGTTCTGCCCAGGCCGCGTCGAGCGCGCCGTTGAGCTCGTAGGCATCCACGTCGTAACCCGCGTCCCGGATCGCGGCGCTGACCGCCTCGACATGTGCCCCGCCCGCCTGGTACACGCCCGGAGCGAACTGCGGGTCGATTCCCAAGTTCTCCGGCTCTTCGTACGACTGCCGACATCCGGCTTCGTCCGTGGCGTGATAGTTGCGACAGGTCTGGGGGCGCACCGGGTAGACGGAGCAGCGTCCTTCGGCGAGAAGCGGACATTGGAGGTTACGGGTGGCCCGCTCTTCCTCGCCCAAACCCTCGAGCGCCACGCGATTTGCATGCACCTCCGCACGGACGCGTGTCCTCTCCTCGGCCATGAACGTCTGCTCGATGAATTCCAGGATACGGAAGACCTCCGCGGGACGAACGTCCACGGTGAAATGGCAGCACCACGTGCAGCCTGGTCTGCAGGCCAGCGTGCCGTAATCCGGCGCCGCCGCGATCAGCGCATCGTGCCGCTGCTGAGTACGCTCGAACGCGCGCCGCACTCCCATGTCGCGGATCGCATCGCGGGTCCGTAGGCGCTCCCGCTCCAAGATGCCGCGAACCAGAGAGAGATCGAGCGTGAACTCCATGCCTGGATCTTAATCCGAATCCCCGCGTCGGCCCAGCGCGATATACTCACGACAATGAGCGAACTGCGCATCCTATCGATCATTCCGCCGATGACGCAGCTCAACACGCCGTATCCGTCGACGGCGTACCTCACCGGGTTCCTGCACTCGCGCGGTTTCAAGGCGGCACAGGTCGATCTGTCGATCGCCCTGGCTCTCGAGTTACTGTCGGTGAGGGGTGCGCAGGCGATGCACGGGTCGGTGCGCACGCTGCAGCCCAAACAGCGCACGCCAGCCACCCGCTTCTTCGACGAGCACGTCGGGTCCTATCTCGCCACCATCGCTCCGACGATTCGGTTTCTGCAGGGTCGAGATCCCAGTCTCGCCCACCGGATCGCTTCGAGGCGCTACCTGCCCGAGGGCCCACGCTTTGCGGCGCTCGAGCACTACGTCGAAAATCAGCCCCGAGCGGGTGACTCGCTCGACTGGGCCTTCGGGGCGCTGGGCGTCCACGATCGCGCCAAGCACATCGCCACCCTGTATCTCAACGACCTCGCGGATGTCGTCCGCGATGCGATCGACCCGCGCTTCGAGTTCGTGCGCTACGCAGAGTCGCTGGCCGCGAGTCAGCCGTCGTTCGATCGACTGCAGGCCGCGCTCGATGCGCCGCACACGGTGGTCGATGCGCTCTTGCACGAACTGACGCTTGCCACCCTGTCGACACATCGACCCGACCTCGTGCTCATCACCGCACCGTTTCCAGGAAACGTCTACGGCGCGTTTCGCATCGCGCAAAGTATCAAGCAATCCAATCCGCTCACCGTCACGGCGCTCGGCGGTGGTTACTGCAACACCGAACTGCGCGCCTTGGACGAGCCCCGCGTATTCGATTATTTCGATTTTCTCACCCTCGACGCGGGCGAACGGCCGCTGCTCGCGCTGATCGAGCATCTCCAGGGCCAACGACCGATCGATCAGCTGGTGCGCACCTATACCCGCGGACGTCCCTATATCGACTTCAAAGAACGCGACATCCCGTTCGCTGAAAGCGGGACGCCCACCTATGTCGGCTTGCCGCTGAATGACTATCTCTCCCTCTTGGACATGCTGAATCCCGTACACCGTCTGTGGTCGGACGGCCGCTGGAACAAGCTCACGGTCGCGCACGGGTGTTACTGGAAACAGTGCAGCTTCTGCGATGTCAGCCTGGATTACATCTCGCGCTACGAAGTTGCGTCCAACGACGTGCTGGTCGACCGCATAGAGTCCTTGATCCACGAGACGGGACAGACCGGGTTTCACTTCGTCGACGAAGCGGCGCCGCCCAAGGCGCTCAAGTCACTCGCAAAGGCGCTCCTGCAGCGGAAGCTGGATATCTCGTGGTGGGGCAACATCCGTTTCGAAAAATCGTTCGATGCCAGCCTCTGCGGGCTACTGGCGGACAGCGGATGTATCGCCGTTACCGGAGGATTGGAGGTGGCGTCGGACCGCCTGCTCGCCCTCATGAAAAAGGGCGTTTCGGTCGAACAAGTGGCCCGGGTCACGCGCGCCTTTTCCGACGCGGGAATCCTCGTGCACGCCTATCTCATGTACGGATTCCCCACGCAGACCGTGCAGGATACCGTCGACTCCTTGGAATACGTTCGCCAACTATTCGCCGCGGGCTGCATTCAATCCGGCTTCTTTCATCGATTCACCTGCACCGTGCACTCGCCGGTGGGAAAGCATCCGGAGCAGTACGGAGTGACCCTGTCTTCGGCGCGCTCGAGCACCTTCGCGAACAACGACATCAATTTCACCGACGGCACCGGGGTCGACCACGATGTGTTCGGGCCGGGTCTCAAGAAGGCTCTCTACAATTACATGCATGGCATCGGACTCGATCTCGACGTGCGCGAGTGGTTCGACGAGGGCACGGTCGCTTCGGGCGCGGGAAAGAAAGGCCGACGCCGCTCGGCCGGCGCCATACCGGGCACGAGGGTTCCCCCGGATTTGATCGAGCGGGCCCTGGCGTGACGTCCTCCGATGCTGATCGCCTTCAACAAGCCGTTCGGCGTCGCCTGTAAGTTCAGCAAAGAACCAGGGCGAAAAACACTGGCAGACTATGTCGATGCCAGGGACGTCTATCCCGCCGGCCGTCTCGATACCGACAGCGAGGGGCTGCTCTTGCTCACCGACGACGGGGTTTTGCAGGCGCGGATCGCGGAGCCCAGATACAAATTGGCCAAGGTGTACTGGGCCCAGGTGGAGGGCGTCCCGTCGCCGACGGCTCTCGATCAACTGCGCCAGGGTGTGAATCTCGGTGACTACACCACGCAACCTGCGAACGCGACGCTGATCTCGGAACCGCGGGAACTGTGGCCGCGAACCCCGCCGATCCGCTATCGGGCGAAAATTCCGACAGGCTGGATCGAACTCACTCTGCGCGAGGGCAAGAATCGGCAGGTACGGCGCATGACGGCAAGAGTGGGGTTTCCTACGCTGCGACTGATACGTGCAGCGATCGGTCGAGTGAGTCTGGACGGTCTCGCACCGGGCACGTGGCGCGAGGTCGTCCCCGACGCACCGTGGACCCGCTAGCAACGGATGCAGGGCCCCTCGGAGCGTTTTCGCCCTTAGCACGCGCGTTTTGAGACTTGACTTCAAAGGCTCGATTCACTACCATATGGTTGTGAATCAACTCAACTCAAGCTTTGCCGCCCTGGCCGACCCCACCCGTCGCGCCATGGTCATGAGGCTGAGCCTCGGACCGGCATCCATTCACGATCTCACCGAGCCGTTCTCGCTTTCGCAGCAAATGATCTCCAAGCACGTCGCCTGCCTAGTGCGCGCTCAGCTCGTGGTCAAACGAAGGGCAGGACGAGAGAGCATCTGCACCCTTCGCCCCACTGCGATCAAGGCCGTCGCCGACTGGGCGCTCGACTTCCGGCGCCTCTGGGAAGAAAGCTTCGACAAACTCGATTCGGTCCTGCAGAACATAAAAAACGAGGAGACGACCCATGACAAATCAAGCAAGCCGTGAAGCCGGAGTCCAGACATTCAGCCGCATCTTCGACGCCCCGAGGGCGCTGGTTTGGAAGGCATGGACGACGCCCGAGTACGTCATGCACTGGTGGGGCCCAAAAGGTTTCACGTCGCCCATCTGCCGCATCGATCTGCGCGTGGGTGGTCGCTTCACCTACTCGATGCGCGCCCCCGATGGTCAGGTCTTCTACAACGGCGGCGAGTTTCGCGAGATCGTCCCGCTCGAAAAAATCGTCTGGCTTTGGTATTTCGCGGACCAGGACGGCAATCGGGTGAGCCCCGCTCACTACGGCTTCCCCGGCGAAGAACGCGAAGGTAACCTCGACGAAATCCTCTTCGAGGACTACGGCAGCGGCCAGACGAAACTGACCTTCACGCGCAATGACCCTACCGCCACCATCGAGGAGCGGGAAGGCGCAGCCGTCGGCTTCGGTCAGATCCTCGACAAACTCGAGGCAGTCGTCGCCGAGCTCGCCTCAGGATCCGCGCACCGTCCTTAGAGATAACGGCTGCTCATCCATCGACCGCGTGGGTGCTGGAGTTCCTCCAACATCCACGCATGCGTCGGCCTGCGTCCGCTTTCCCCCTCGTTGAACGGCGGCTTCGATGTCGTGTTCGACTGCAATGGCAGCCTGGCCGTCGGCGAGGAAGCAAGACTGCGGAAGCGCGGTGGCAGGATCGTCGATGCCGTGCCCACTGCGGGGAAATTCTTCTGGGCACTGCCAGCAGCACGCTCATAGACTCCAGTCGCTTCAATCTAATTATTCCAATTAATGGAAACCCTATTCTTGAATATACTGTCTTAGTTCCATTTCATGGAAGAACTTATCGTCACTCCCACAGGCCTTTGCGCCCCGTTACTCAAACACCCTAAGGAGACTCCGATGTCCCGTATCCCGACTCCCACCACAATCGAAGCAGCGCCCGCCCGGCCTCAGCCGCTGCTGCAGGCCGTCAAGAGGCAGCTCGGGATCGCACCGAATCTGTTCCGCCTCGTCGCCAACAGTCCCGCAGCCCTGGAGGGCCATGTCAATCTCTCCGCCGTGGTGCCTACCGATGCCCAGATCATCGAGATCGTGCAGCACGTGGCTCTCGGCACCTGGACCAACTACTTCAACACCGTCGGCGAAACGGAGATTGATTTTCCCGTAGTCGAGGTCCATAAGGTCGCGTGAACCACGGTTGAGTGCCTCACCGGCAGCAACAGTCCGATAGCCCTGGAGGATCACATGGACAGACCGCCCCTTCCACCGTTCACTCTGGAAAAAGCAATTCAGAAAGTACGGTTGGCCGAAGACGCCTGGAATACCCGGGATCCCCAGCGCGTCGCGCTCGCCTACACCGCGGACAGTCGCTGGCGCAACCGTGCCGAATTCCTGCAGGGAAGGGAGGCCATCGAGGCTTTTCTCGTCCGAAAATGGCGCAAGGAACTCGACTATCGGCTCATCAAGGAAATCTGGGGTTGCCGGGAAAATCGCATTGCCGTGCGTTTCGCCTATGAGTGGCACGATGACAGCGGACAGTGGTTTCGCAGTTACGGCAATGAAAACTGGGAGTTCGACGAACATGGTCTGATGCGCACGCGCTTCGCGAGCATCAATGACGCACCGATCGCGGAAAGCGAACGCCGCTATCGTTGGCCTTTGGGGCGCCGCCCGGACGAGCATCCGTCCTTGAGCGAATTGGGATTCTGACCGCCAATGGAGTGATCCCGATGAGTTACTCGAGCGACATCGCATTTACTGCGACCGTCAAAGCCATTCAGGCGCGAAAGGGCTCACGCCAGAGCTACGCGCGTCTGGAGGAAGCGGGATCGTGGAACACGCGCATCACGACCGACCTGCAGGCGTTCATCGAAGCCCAGACCAGCGTCTTTCTGGCGACCGCCAACCGCGAGGGGCAGCCGTACATTCAGCACCGAGGCGGGCCGTCCGGCTTCTTGAAGGTGCTGGACGACCATCGCCTGGGCTTCGTCGACTTCGTCGGCAATCGTCAATACATCACCTTGGGCAATCTGCAGGAGAATCCCAAGGTGCATCTCTTCCTGATCGATTATGCAGAGCGCAAGCGCGTGAAAATCTGGGGGGAGGCGCGAGTCGTCGAAGACGATGCCGATTTGACCGCGCGGCTAATGCCGGGGAACTACAAGGCGCGCGCCTCTCAAGTGATCCTAGTACAAGTCAAGGCGTGGGACGCCAATTGCCCACAGCACATTCCGCAGCGAGTCGAGGCCGCCGCCGTGGCGGCCGCGATCGAGGAGCGGGATCGGCAAATCGCCCAGCTGCGTGCGGAGCTCGCGGCCTTGCGCCAGCACCACCAGTGATCGCCCGGTGGCGTCGATCAGAGACCAGGGTCGATCAGAGGCCAGGATTGAAGACTTTCCTCGTTTTGCTGCGAGAGCACGGGGAGTTGCTAGCAGCCGCAACCGGGGCTCAGAGCAGATCCTCTCCGGAACATAAGAGCAGGAGGCTTCTTTTCGCCGCATGCCAATTTTTACCGTCAGATATACTGGCGGAAAGTCTTGCTTGGTAGCGATAGGCGGCGATAGGTTCCGAACGATTCGATCTATCCGCACCGGTGCGCAGGAGCTGTTGTTGAGGGTCGGCATCTCTCTCAAACACCATACAGAGCCGTCCAGCAGGCTGCGGTCAGCACCCTTGCGGCGCCAGCCATTCGATCGACTTGACGGTCGGCAGGAGCGGTACGCGTTGTCGTATGCTCGTCCAATGCAGGAACTGCAGGTAATCAACGACGACGTGATGGGTGGCCGGTCACGATCCAAGCTACTGCCCACGGCCACGGGCCTGCTGTTTGAAGGCGAAGTATCACTGTCCAATGGCGGTGGATTCGCGTCATTCCGTGCGCCCCTACGTTTGCCGCCCGACGTGGTCGCCCTGCAGATCGCCGTGCGCGGCGACGATCGGCGGTACCGCTTCGTACTGCGTACGGACGAAGATAGCGGCACCGCGCTGTACCAGGCGCCCTTCGTTGCACCGCGCACCTGGACGATGCTCCGCTTCGTATCGGGGGATTTCGTCGCGCGCTTCCGGGGCCGACTCGTGATCGCGCCGCCGCTGCGGTTGGCTGATGTCCGGGCATTCGGTCTGCTCATCGGCGAAGGGCAGTCCGGGCCCTTCCGGGTGGAACTGGAGTTGCCGCGTGCAGGCTGAGGTGCCGCTCGTCGACGCGGAACTGCAGCCCGCCGTCAGCGGCGAGCGGCTCGATGCGCAGGGCGCCGCCGGGCGTGTGGCCTTCTACGTTGCCGGTTCCGGTCCGCCGCTCCTACTCGTCCACAGCGTCAATGCGGCCGCATCCGCGGCGGAAGTCAGGCCGCTGCACGAGCACTACCGAGCGTCGCGCACCGTGTACTCAATCGACCTGCCCGGATTCGGGGCGTCCGAGCGCAGCGACCGTGTGTATTCGCCGCGGCTGATGACTGATGCACTGCTGCAACTGCTTGATGCAATCGCCGCGCGCGGACAAGCCGGCCCACTCGACGCGCTGGCGGTATCCACCGGCTGCGAGTTCCTGGCGAGAGCGGCGTCGGAGTTTCCGAAGCGGTTCCGCACCATCGCCCTGGTGAGCCCGACGGGCTTGCGCGGAGCCGTGCCGCGCCGTGGTCCGGCAGGAGCGACGCGCGCGCTGCCGTGGCTGTACCGTGCACTGCGGGGTCCGGGCTGGGGAGGCGCACTGTATCGCGGCCTGACGCGGCCGGCGGTGATCCGCTACTTCCTTGGACGCACCTGGGGTTCGAAGGCGATCGATGAGCGACTGTGGGCCTATGACGTGCTCACCGCGCGGCTGCCGGGCGCCGAGTACGCACCGCTGTACTTCCTTTCAGGCGGCCTGTTCAGCGCCGACATCATGTCAGTTTATGAGTCCCTGACGCAGCCGGTCTGGCTCTCGCACGGCGT